>FUWD013231577.1_pt1 | contig 107605 bp, 99 predicted proteins | sample 1063281 | NCBI WGS metagenome assembly FUWD01 (sample SAMEA79048168, study PRJEB19326) | metagenome | biome: marine | reverse complement strand
ATCATACACTTTGTTTCTAAAACCTATTGGGAAAATCCATAATAGTTTTGTGACTTGCCAGAGTTGTCCAAAATCATTCATTATTTTCAAGGCGGCATTAGATTTTACTTCATACGAAACACCTGGTTCATATAAAATAATAGAATCTATTTGAGCAATATCTACCTCTAAATAATCAATTATTTCTTTTCCTTTTTTAGATTGAATGGCTGCAAACAAGAAGGTGTTTTTTTTATCTTGTTTTATTACTATTGTAACAGCACTATTGCACAAATTACAAATGCCATCAAACAAAATTATTTTCTTATTTTTAGGAATATCAATCATTTTAATACTTCAGGTTTTGTGAATTACAAAGATACTTTAACTTTTTCTAAGTTTCTTGTAACATAATTTATTATGAGACGTCTTATGTATGTATTTGAGTTATTTATGCTACTGCTTTTAACATAAAATTAGTAACGGTACCATACGATATTTAATACTTTTATACCCAAATAAAAAGCGAATGATTAAAATAGAAAAACTTCATAAATCGTATCCAATAGGTAAAGATTCTTTACATGTTTTAAAAGGAATAGACTTGCACATAAAAGAAGGCGAATTTGTCTCTATAATGGGTTCTTCAGGTTCTGGAAAATCGACGTTATTAAATATTGTTGGTTTGTTAGACGGGCATGATGAAGGTAATTATTATTTAAACGGAGAGTTAATAAAAGAATTGAACGAAAAAAAGGCAGCCATCTTAAGAAATAAGTTTTTGGGTTTTGTTTTTCAATCTTTCAATTTAATATCTTATAAAACGGCTTTAGAAAATGTTTCTCTTCCTCTTTATTATAAAGGAGTAAATAGAAAAGAACGTTTAAAAATTGCGATGGATTATTTAGATAAAGTAGGTCTAAAAGATTGGGCAAATCATTTACCTAATGAGCTTTCTGGTGGACAAAAACAACGTGTTGCTATCGCTAGAGCTTTGGTTACAAATCCAAAGGTTGTTTTGGCAGATGAACCTACGGGAGCGTTAGATTCTACTACTACAGATTCTGTAATGGATTTATTGAAAGATATTAATGACGAGGGTATGACGGTTTTTGTAATTACCCACGAGGAAGAAGTTGCGGCACAAACCAAACGAATTGTACGTTTAAAAGATGGTGTAATTATTAGTGATGAAATAACCCAAACTGCAAAAAAAGCTGTTTAATTATGTTTGACTTAGATCGTTGGAGAGAAATTTTTCAGAGCATTGGTAAAAACAAATTAAGAACTTTTTTAGGGGGCTTTACAGTAGCCTTAGGGATTTTCATTTTTACAGTACTTTTTGGTATGGGAAACGGCTTAAAAAACACCTTTGAAGAATTCTTTTCAGATGATGCCACAAATACTATTTTTGTGAGTTCTGGAAGAACAACAAAAGCATACAAAGGTTTTAAAGAAGGGAGACAAATTCAATTTGAAAATGAGGATATTGAATTGTTAGAAAAAGAATTTGGAAACAGCATCGAATATATTAGTGCTAGAATATACAAAGGCGTTCAGGCAAAATTTAGGCAAGAAGCTGGCTCCTATACTGTTAGAGCGGTGCATCCAGAGCATCAATTTTTAGAGAAAACAATTGTAGATGAAGGCAAATTTATCAATGCAAATGATGTCAAAAATAAAAATAGAATTGTAGTTATTGGTAGGCTTGTAGAACAAGATTTATTTGGCAAAGTAAGTTCTTTAGGAAAATTCATTGAATTAAATGGAATTGCTTATCGAGTTGTAGGTGTTTTTAGTGATTCTGGCGGAGATAATGAAGAAAGACTAATATATGCTCCCGTTTCAACGATTCAATTAATTTATAAAAACACAACCGATATAGATCAAATTAATTTGTCATTTAATAAAGCACTTGGGGTAAATGGTGCAAAAAAGATGGTGAGAGATATTAATAAAATTCTAAAAGAAAAATATTTTATAGCGAGAGAGGATAGAAGTGCTATTAGAGTAAGATCTGTATTTGATGATTACCAACAAAACATGCAATTTGCCAGTATGCTGCAATTTATTGTTTTATGGATAGGAATAGGAACTTTATTTGCAGGAGCAATTTCTATCGGAAATATTATGGTTTTTGTTGTGAAAGAAAGAACGAGAGAATTAGGAATAAGAAAAGCATTAGGGGCAACACCTAGTTCTATTATTGGTCTTATTTTACAAGAGTCTATTATGATTACCGCGTTTGCTGGTTATTTTGGTTTACTAATTGCAATTTTTGCATTAGAAAAAATGGGGAATGGTTTAAAAGATTATTTTATAACAAATCCGGAAGTAAATACGAGCACCATCGTTTGGGCAACCATTCTATTGATTTTTGTAGGTGCAATCGCTGGATTTATTCCTGCAAGAAGAGCTGCAAGAATTAAACCAGTGGTAGCAATGAGAGAAGAGTAAAAAGATATAATTATGAAGTTTATTTTTGATAAAGATTCTTGGCAAGAAATATTTGGTTCTATAAAAAAGAGCAAACTAAGAACAGCCATTACTGTAATTGGAGTTTTGTGGGGTGTATTTTTATTTATTACACTTTTAGGTGCGGCTAAAGGAATGGAAAACGGTTTTGATAGGGAATTTAAAAACTTAGCAACCAATAGCATCTTTTTATGGGCAGAAAGAACAGAAAGACCCCATAAAGGTTTTCAAAGAGGGAGAAGAATGCGACTTAAAATACAAGATGCAGAGGCTATTAAAAAACAAATTCCAGAAGTTCAATTTGTTGTTCCAAGGAATGTTCAAGGTGTTTTTGGTGGCCCACCAGCAAGTGTGAAAAGAAAAACTAATACAAAAACATATAAACTTTTTGGTGATTACCCAATATTAGATAATGTTAATAAGGTAAAAATTATTGATGGTAGGTTTATAAATGTGAATGACATAAATAGTGAAAGAAAGGTTTGTGTCATAGGAGAAAAAATTGTGGATGAACTATTTAAGAAAGATGAGAAACCAGTTGGAGATTTTTTAGAAATAAATGGTAGCTTCTTTCAAGTGGTAGGAACTTATAAAGATACCGGAAATAGTTTTGAAGGAGATGATTCTATATATATACCATTTTCAACGTATCGAAAAATAAATAATACAGGCGAAAATATAGGATGGATGGTTATTGCAGCCAATAAAGATGCAGATATTGTTGAAGTAGAAAAGAGTGCAAAAGCAATTTTAAAGAGAAGGCACAGTGTGCATCCCGATGATGAGAGAGCTTTTGGAGCCTTTAATCTTGGAGAAATGTTTGCGAAAATTACAGGTTTTGTTACAGGAATTAAATTCTTAACATGGTTTGTAGGGATATCTACGTTAATAGCAGGCGTAATTGCCATTGGAAGTATCTTACTAATTACCGTAAAAGAGAGAACGAAAGAAATAGGTATTAGAAGAGCTGTAGGTGCAACACCTTCTAAAATTAGAGGTCAGATTGTTTTAGAATCTGTGTTTTTAACATTACTTGCTGGAATTCTAGGTATTATATTTGCCGGATTTGTTCTAATGATTGTAAATGCAACACTTGCAGGCGGTGATGGTATTCCATTTGTAAACCCAACTGTAAACGTAGGAGTCGCTTTAGGTGCCGTAGCTGCATTAGTTACTTTTGGTTCTTTAATAGGGATGATACCCGCTCAAAGAGCCGTTATGATTAGACCTATAGAAGCACTAAGAGAAGAATAAAAAAAGTAAAATTAATTAAATTATAAATAAACCAACAATACAAAAATTAACTAATAATGAAGAAAGGAATAATATTTGGAACGATAGCAATTGTATTTATTGCCGTATTAATTTGGTTCGGTAAAATGAATAAAAAGTCGGCAGTAACTTTTGAAACGGAAAAAGCATTTATAGCTACTATTGTTAACAAAACAGTTGCAACAGGCAAGGTAACCCCCTTAGAGGAAATTGAAATTAAACCCCAAATTTCTGGAATTATTAATAAAATATTTGTTAAAGAAGGAGCAAAGGTTAAAAAAGGAGATCTAATTGCAACCGTAAGAGTTGTGCCAAATGAACAATCTTTAATAAGTGCAAAAGGCAGGTTAGACAATGGTAAGATTCGTCTAAATAATGCAGAAGTATCTTATAAACGAAACAAAAGTTTGTTTGAAAAAGGGGTAATTTCTAGAGCAGCATATGAGGCGGTAGAGTTAACTTACAATCAATCAAAACAAGAAGTTAGAAACCTCGGGAATGATTATCAAATAATAAAAAGTGGTTCTGCAGGATCTTCGGGTTCTGCAAACACGAATATTAGAGCACAAATGTCTGGTACAATTTTAGAAATTCCGGTAAAAGAGGGAGATCAAGTGATACAAGCAAACAATTTTAATGCGGGTACAACAATTGCTTCTATTGCAGATATGAGTAAGATGATTTTCGAAGGAAAAGTAGACGAAGCTGAAGTAGGTAAAATTAAAAAAGACATTGATTTAGACATTACTTTAGGAGCTATAAATGACAAGAAATTTCCAGCTAAACTTAATTTCATAGCGCCAAAAGGCACAGAGACAAATGGTGCTGTTCAGTTCACAATTAAAGCGGATGTAACTTTAGATAAAGATTATTTTTTAAGAGCAGGTTACAGTGCCAACGCAGAAATAGTTTTACAGCAGAAAGACAGTGTCTTATCTATTAAAGAATCTGTTTTACAGTTTGATAAAAAAACAGACAAACCTTATGTAGAGGTTAAAACTGGAGAAGACACCTTTGAAAGAAAAGAGCTCGAGCTAGGAATTTCAGATGGCATAAATGTAGAAGTTTTAGAAGGACTAACTAAGGATGAGGAAATTAAAATTTGGAATAAAGCTTATAAAGACGATGATAAAGATAATAACGATTAATGAAAAGGAGTAATTAATTTCTAAAAGAGGTACTTGTGCTACAAGTTCCTCTTTTTGTTTTAAATTTTAAAGGGAAGAAAGGAGAAACAAGAACGAAGAGACAATAGGGAAGAAACTAGTAAATTAGAAGAAAATTAACGGGGTAAAAAGACCCTTATTAATACAAACAGTTAATTTCAAACTGATAACTAAAAACTATTTGCACTACCACCAAATTAAAAAGAATTTTTCTATTGCCCCATTTGGCTTTTTTAGCCAACATAACGGAGAAAATTCTCTTTCCAAATAGTCCTTAGAACTTTCTGTAAACTGTTTAAAAGATTGCCAATTTATGTTCTCATGAGGTATAACCAACCAGTCCTTTTTATTGGGAATGTGAAATTTACAATCAAAAAATTGTGATAATTCCGTTTTATTAATATAATATCCAACAATACACTCTTTATTTATTTTTGACAATTGAACACTTTTATTTGAAAAAGGAACAAAAAGCTGTGCTTTAAAATATACTTGTTGCGTTATGTTTTCTGAAGCTAAATGAATGCTTTTTAAATATTTTTCACATTCATTAGAATATAGCAGTGGTAACTGCTTCTCCTTAAGTTTAGTTAATTTTTCAAGTAAAGAGTCTTTTCTGTTCGGTCCAATAAAATGTTCAATTTCAGTTGTACCGATTGCAGCATCATATACATAAAACTTATAGACAATTTCTAAGTGAATTGGTTTTTCATCTTTTAGAATGATACAATCTAGTTCTCCTAGCGTAATTTTTTCTTTTTGAATTTGAATGTTCTCTGAAATAATTTTTATAGATGAATTTTGAGCTAGTTGAAAGGATACAAAGCGCTCTATATATTTCCCTAAGCGTAATTTTTCGTCAATATAAATATTAATTTTTGAAGATTTAATAGGCAGTTGAAAATGCTCTAAACCAAGTACAATATTGTTTTTCCATAAACAACTCGTTTGTAAAAAACCATCATATCTTTTCTGTATGTCTTTTGTTTTTTGATTCATTTCAAATTCGAAGTTACAAATCTATTTTGTAAATTTAACTTTTAAAACAACCATATAATGCAATTCGAAACTTCTACTTTTAAATACTTACAAGATTTACATAAAAATAATAACAGAGATTGGTTTGCAGCAGAAAAAGAAACCTATTTAAAGGCGCAGCAAAACGCAAAAGATGTATTTGCGGTAATGCTTTTAAATTTGCAAAAGCATGATGAAATAGAGAAATCTAAAATGATGCGTATTTATAGAGATGTTCGTTTTTCAAAAGATAAAACCCCATATAAAGTACATTTTGCAAATTCGTATGCAAGATTAGGAAAAGAGTTAAGAGGAGGTTATTTTTTAAGAATTAGACCAGGTGCCTCTTTTTTAGCTGGCGGATTTTGGGAACCAAGTAAGGAGGATTTATTTAGAATTCGTAAAGAAGTTGAATTAGATGCTTCAGAAATAAAAGGCATTTTAGAGGATAAAAATTATAAAAAATATTTTGGCGGGAAATTTGAAAGCTTTTCTGAATTAAAAACAGCGCCTAGAGGATTTGATAAAGAACACCCAGATGTAGATTTATTGCGTAAAAAAGGATTTATAGCAAGCAGAAGCTTTTCAGATGCAGAGGTATTAGCTCCAAATTTTGCTAAAGAGGTAGATCAAAGTTTTAAAGCATTACGTCCGTTTTTCAATCTTTTTAGTGATATTTTAACTACAAATTTAAATGGCGAGTCGCTTCTTTAGTTTTGTGAAATAAAGTTGCACTTAGAGGTTAAGTCTTATTGTTAAGATTCGCTTTTAAAAAGTAGAACAAGTTTTGTTTTGAGCGGGTTATTTCAATTTACTAATCCCTATTTTAAATTCTTGGAAACCTCTCTTTTTAAGACTAATACAGTAATTATTGTAGCTAAAGTATCTGCTATAGGAAAAGACCACCAAACACCGTCAATACCATAATATATCGGCAAAAGATAAGCTAAAGGAATTAAGAAAATACCTTGTTTTAAAAGCGTTAGCAATAATGCAGGCATTGCTTTTCCGGCAGCCTGAAAATAGGCAGAACCAATTAATTGCATGGTTACAATTGGTGTAACCAAGAACACAATGAGCATAGCATCTGGTGTTTTTTCTAATAAGGTTGCATCATTTGTAAAAATCCAGATAATTTGTTCTTTAAAAATCACAATTCCAATAAAAACAAGAGTTCCTAGAATAGATCCAAAATAAATAGATTTCTTAATGGTTTCTTTTACTCTATCATTCTTTTTTGCACCAATATTAAACCCAGCAACAGGTAAAAAACCTTGAGAGACTCCTAAAACGGGCGACAGTGCAAACATCATTACCCTATTTATAATTCCGAAAACTGCAATAGATATTTCTCCGCCATAGGTATACAGCGAGTAGTTCAAAACAATCATTAAAATACTAATTGCACCTTGTCTTACAATAGAAACACCTCCTAATTTGGCAATTTCTTGCACAATTTTAAAGTCTAACTTAAAGTTCTTTGGAATAATTTGTAATTCACTTTTAGAAGATAAAAAGAAATATAAAATATACAAACCACAACTTGCATAAGCTATAGAGGTTGCCAAACCGGCCCCATACATTCCCCAATTAAAATACTTAATAAATAAAATATCTAATAGAATATTTATAACAGACGGAACCATCATTGCATACATTGCAAATTTGGGTTTGCCCTCTGCTCTAATAGTCGGATTACCCATCATGGCGAAAGCTAAAAATGGAACACCATAAATAATAACACCAAAATATTCTGATGCAATTGGTAATATTTCTCCTTTTGCGCCAAATAAGTTTAGAATAGGAACACTAAATACATTTCCAATAATCACAAATAGAATTGCTAAAATTACAGTCAAACAAATCTGATTTCCGAAAGTTAGAAAGGCTTTTTCTGGATTATTAGCACCTAATGCTCTAGATATAATTGAGCTTCCACCAATACCAATTCCCATTCCTATTGAAGAAATTAAAAAAGCAATTGGTAAGACCACTGTAATGGCTGCAATTGCCAAAACACCGATCCATTGACCCACAAAAATGGTATCAACAATCATATTTAAAGACATTACAAGAATTCCTATAGTTGCTGGAACTGCTTGTTTTATCAATAATTTACTTATTTTTTGGGTACCTAATTCGTTTGCTAATTTGTTCATATAAGAGCAACAAAGAACGTGAATTATAACTATTTTATCTAAAATGAAACATCAATAATTATTATAGAACTATTATATTTTATAAGTTTGTAGAAAATAGAACAATGAAGGATGTTTTTGAATTAGAGATAACAGTAGCTGCGGAAGATATAGATGCATTAAATCATGTAAATAATGTAGTTTATGTGCAATGGATGGATACTGTTGCTTATAAGCATTGGGCATTTTTAACTCAGAAAAATCCTTTATCTGAATATGTTTGGGTAGTTCTAAAGCATGAGGTTGACTACTTAAAACAAGCAGTTTTAGGTGATGTAATTACGGTTAAAACTTGGGTAGGAGAAACAAAAGGATTTAAGTCTGAGCGTTTAATGGAGTTTTACAAGCACAATCAATTGCTAGTAAAAGCAAAAACTGTTTGGGGAATGTTAGATGCTAAAAGCTCTAAACCTTCTAGAATTAGAGAAAATGTTTTAAAAGTATTACAACCTACTAAATAAAGGTATCTTTGCACAAAATTCAGAGACAAAATGGCTTCATTTTCAGACTTAGGCATCAAAGCATCCTATATAAAATCTATTAAAGAATTAGGGATTTCTAATCCTTCAGAAATTCAGGAATTAACGATTCCTATTTTATTAAAAGGGAAAACAGATTTTATTGGTTTAGCACAAACAGGTACAGGTAAAACTGCGGCTTTTGGTTTGCCTATTTTGCATCATATAGATGCAAGTTCAGACAATATACAGACATTGGTTTTGTCGCCAACAAGAGAATTGGTGCAACAAATTAAAAAACAACTCTTTAAGTTTACTAAATACGGCGAAGAGAAAATTTTTATTGAAGCTGTTTTTGGTGGAGAAAAAATAGACAAACAAATACACAACTTAAAAAGGACAACACACGTTGTTGTAGCTACTCCAGGAAGGTTAATTGATTTAATTGAAAGAGGAGATATTGATATTAGTCATGTAAAAACAGTTGTTTTAGATGAGGCTGATGAAATGTTAAGTATGGGTTTTAAACAAGATTTAAATAGAATCTTAAAGTTTTCCTCTCAAAATGATAGAAATACGTGGTTGTTCTCTGCAACAATGCCAGAGGAAATTAAACGTATTATTAAAACGTATATGGATTCTAATGCGCCAAGAATTGAAGTAAATAAAAATGCTTTGGTAAACGCAAACATTAGACATCAATTTGTAAGAAGTTCACTAAAAGGAAAGTTTGGTGATATTGTTACCTTTATAGAGAAAAGAGGAGCACAACGTGGTATTATTTTCTGCAGAACCAAAGCTGGTGCACAAAACTTAGCTAACTTTTTGATAGAAGAAGGTTTTTCTGCGGGGGCTTTAGAAGGGGATATGCAACAAAAAGAACGCGATAAAGTAATGCGTGCTTTCAAAAAAGAAAACTTACAATACTTAGTTTCTACCGATGTTTCTGCTCGTGGTATAGATGTTAGCGGATTAGAGTTTGTAATTCACCATCAATTACCAGAACAATTAGAGTATTATACACATAGAAGTGGTAGAACAGCAAGAGCTGGAAGAACAGGGACTTCCTTAGCATTTATTTTACCCAATGAATTGGATAGAATTCATGAAATTCAAAAGGAATTAAATATAAAATTTACAGAAGTAAACGTGTAAAATGGAAGTTATTTATGTACTAGATATTTTAGGAACTTTTGCCTTTGCTATCAGTGGTGCATTGGTAGCTCTAGATAAAAAATTTGATATATTTGGTGTTATAATTATTGCTTTTGTTACTGCAGTTGGTGGCGGAATGCTTAGAGATGTTTTAATTAATGCACATCCTATAAACTGGATTGGAGATTTAAACTATTTATACATAATTTTTTCGGCAGTACTTTTTACGTTTCTTTTTAAAAGTAAAATTGCGCACTTAAGTAAAACCATGTTTTTGTTTGATACTATTGGTATTAGCGTATTTACATTATTAGGTTTACAAAAAGGGCTTTCTTATGACTTGCATCCAATTATTGCCATAATTATGGGAATGATATCAGCTGTTTTTGGAGGTGTTTTAAGAGATGTTTTAACTGCTAAAATTCCATTAATTTTTGAAAAAGAAGTTTATGCATCTGCTTGTTTACTTGGTGGGATCAACTATTTAACATTAAATTATTTTAAGGTAGACGAAAATATAAATTTTATAATTTCTGCAATTGTTATTGCAAGCATTAGAGCAATTGCTGTGAAATTTCATTTAGAACTTCCTAAGATTAAAAACGATTTATTTACAACCTCTAAAAAATAAGTATGATGGTTTTTGAGACTATTTCAGATTTTAAAAAAATGGTTGGTAAAGAGTTACCAATTGGAAACTGGTATATAATTACACAAGAAATGATTACTGATTTTGCCAATGCAACTTTAGATAAACAATGGATTCACGTGGATGAAGCCAGAGCTGCAAAAGAATCTCATTTTAAAAGTACCATAGCACACGGGTTCATGTCGGTAGCTATGATTTCTAAATTACTTGAAGAAGCTTTTACTATTAAAAGTTTAAAAATGGGGTTGAATTACGGTTTAAACAAAGTTCGTTTCCCTAATGCGGTTCCTGTAAATAGTCAATTAAGAATGCATTCTAAAGTGTTGGATATACAGCCATTAGTAAATAATGGGGTGAAGGCAACATTCTCTTGCACCCTAGAGATAAAGGGTCAAGATAAACCGGCCTGTGTTGCAGAGTTTTTAGCTGCTTTTTATGAGTAAGAATGGTGTTTAATTAATAGAAATAACTGCTTCTTTAAACAAACTAGCTTTTGCTTTAAAGAAAGAATTCTCTAAATTAATTGCCTTTAATTTAGAATCAATATATTTTTCCTCTCTATAATTTACTAAGAATAAAGAGCTTTCTCCTAAAAAGAATTTACGTTCTTCCGCCTGCAGTAGGACACCATAATCTCTAACAATTTTTAATGTGAAGTTATTTTGTAAAATATAAGAAGCTAGTTCTTGCTGTATTGCATTTATTTTATTTTTGATGACCACTTTTGTCGCATCATTCTCTAGTTCTTTATCTTGTAATTTTATTTTAGCTAGTTTTAATTCCCCTCTTTCTTTTCTTATAAATAGAGGGATGCTAAAATTTAAGCCTGCTTTATAATTAGTAATATTAAAAGAATTTATCTGTTCTTTGTTAGCGGAAAGAAAATTATATTGAAAATCTATTCTAGGTAGTAAGTTGTTCAGTTTTAAACGTCTATTTACATCTAAACTTTTAATATTGAAACCTAAAGATTTTATTTTCGGATGGTTCTCAATATCAAAATTTTCATCGTTAAATAGTGCAATGTTAAATGTCTTATTAATTACAGTAACCGTTTTTAAATCGGGTATTATATTTTCTTTTAATTCGATTGGCGTATTCTCATTTAACCATAAATAATTCGACAATTCTAACCGAGATTTTATGAGTTTAATATTTGCTTTTTCTAGATTTAATCTTCTAGAGTTTAATGTAATTTCTGCTTCTAGGGTATCAATAGCTGGTTTATCACCCTCTTGAAAAGCTCTTTTTGTGCCTTTAAAACGTATTTTCGCATTGTTCACAAATGAAATATATACGCGTTTTTCTTTGTAGGTTTTTAACCAATTAAAATAAGATAAAGAAGCATCATATAAAACCGTATTTACTAATATTTGTTGGTCTTCTTTCGCCTGATTTAAAAATAATTTTGCTTGTTTTAATGCAGTCATTCTTTTGTTAATTAAAAAACCTTTTGCAAACGCTATAGAAATACCAGCACTATACAAACCATCCAAAGGTATCTTATTTTCCTGATTTAAGTATAGCCCTTCATTTTTTTCATAGTTTCCTTTAAACTCAACACCATACCATGTTGGAATTTTAAAAGCAGCATTTAACTTGTTGTAATATGTGGTTCCTTTAAATATTTTTTCATTAAAATCAACTTCAATTTTAGGGTCAAAAGCACCTCTTTTTTTTAACAGTTTAGCTTCACTACTATTAATAATTAGATTTGCCTGTTTTACAATAGGGTGGTAATTTTTAACGTAGCCTAAATATTCAGACAAAGTTATTTTATTTAGAATATCATTTTGTGCATTTTGCTGCCAAATAACGAATAGGCAGCAAATCATTATATATTTTTTCATACCCCTACTTTTTAGCGCTATATTTTTCTTTTTTATTTACTTTTGGCTGATAATAGTTAGGAGGGAAGCTGTTTAGTTGTCTCCATAATTCAAACCAAATAGGTACATTTTCTAGAAGTGCAATAGTTTTTGCGCCAGAACCCACTCTTATGGCAGTAGGCCAGGTATGGTCTTTTTCATCGGGTGCTAGTAGTACTCTATATTTGCCATTATTACTAATAAAACGTTCAATGGCAACTACTTTTGCACCATAGGTCCCGTAAGAAACATTTGGCCATCCAGAAAATATAATTGCAGGCCAGCCGTCAAATTGCACACGCACCTTCTCATTGATATGCAATAATGGCAAGTCTATAGGTCTTACAAAGGTTTCTACGGCTAAATCATAATTTTGTGGCATAATGCCTACCAAAGATTCTCCTTCTTTAAAGGTGCCTCCAATACCACTTTTTAATGCTTTATTTATAAAACCATTTTGTGGTGCAGTAATGTATAACAGACCGTTTCTAATTTTGTAATTACTGTTTCTATTTTCTAGTTTAGAAACTTGAGCTTGTGCATCAAATCCATTAGACTTTGCGGTAAACATATTACTTTGTGATTTAGATATTTTATCTACAAATATTGCTCCAATTCTTGTTAGTTCTAAAGTTGCATTTAAAGCCTCATTTTTACTAACTAATAATTTATTTTCATGAGAAATTAGCTTCGCTTTTGTTTCTTGAAGTTTTAAGCCTTTTTGTTCTACATCTACAACCGCTTTTAAACCTTCTTTCTGAAGTGTTTTTGTTCTAAAAAACTGCTTTTCTGCAATTTTTAAATTCATTTTTGCAGCTTCAAAATCGATACTATCACTTTTAACCTTTAGTTTAGATTGTAGTAGTTTATTCTTAGTTTGCTCAGTTTTTAAACCTTGCTCTTTTTGCAACGCGAATACTTGCCTCTCTAATGCAGAAACTTTACTTTGGTAAGCTTCTACTGAAGATGATTTAGCATTAATTTGCTCATTAGTGCGTTCTATGAGTTGTTTATCAAAATACTCGCTTTTTACTTCAGAAATTCTAAGAATTGTATCTCCTTTTTTTACAAAATCACCTTCTCTTACAAACCATTGTTCTATTCTTCCAGGAATTTGAGATTGTATAGTTTGCGGTCTTTGACCAGGTGTTAACGTTGTTACTAAGCCCTGACCTGTAATATTCTGTGTCCAAGGTAAAAAAAGCATAATAAAGGCCAAAACTGCAAATACTATCAAGAATGTATTTAGGGATTTATAATAATTTTTATTAAAAATATGCGCACCAGATTTAAAGGTGGTTAAATCTATTTTTTTATTTAATTGATTGTTAGATATATTTAACATAGCTATTAATTTATAGATTTAATTTCTCCTTTTTCTAATGTAATTGTTTCTTTGCATTGAGCTTTCCAGCTCTTTTTACTGCTTACTACAATTAGTGCCCAAGGTCTTTTTACATCGGTTAAATAGCGTATTATTTTTGTGGTTTCCTCTAAATTAAATTGATCTAGCGGATCTTCTAAAATCATAATTCTGGGTTGCTTTATAATTGCTCTTGCTAAAATTATCTTTTTGGCAATGGTATAAGACATCTGTTTTCCCTCAGGATAAAGAACCGTTTCTAAGCCATTTGGCTGTTCTTTTAAAAATTGATTTAGACCTACCGTATCCAAAGCATTAAAAATAACAAGATCAGTTACCTGTCTATTTCCAAAAACTAGATTATCTCTAATACTGCCTTCAAAAGGAGTTTCATCTGAGAGAGATAGGCCTAGTTGAGAGCGGTAATGATTTAAGTGTAAGCTAGCCAACGATAAGTTATTAATATAGATATTTCCTTCTGTTGGTTCTATAACACCAGAAATTAAACGCAACAAACTAGATTTACCAGCTCCACTTTCTCCTTGAATTAAAATTCTACTCGTTGGAGTTAAAATCAAAGAAACATTGTTAATAATTCCTTTTTTTCTGTTGTCTACTCGATAAGAAACTTCATCTAATTCTAGAGTTACGCCATTTTTAAACATTGGTTTTTCGCCATCTTGTGATTCTAATTCTTTATCTACAACCTGCCCAATCTTTTCTATAGACGTTAGTACATCATATAAAGATTCTAGGCCGATAATTAGTTTTTCTACAGACTGTATTACCAATAAGATGATAATTTCTGCAGCAACAAATTGTCCAATATTCATTTCTTGATTCAGTACTAAAGCACCTCCAATTAATAACAAGCTTGCAGTTACAATTACCTTAAAACCAATCATTTGACTAAATTGCAATAACAGTATTTTAAAATGGTTCTCTCTTGCTTTTAAGTACTGGTCTACCAAGTCGTCATTTTTTTGAATTGCTAAATTGGTATTTCCAGATAGTTTAAAACTTACCACTGTTCTCGCAATTTCTTGAATCCAATGAGCAACTTTATATTTTGTTTGAGATTCAGCTAAACTTGTTTCTAATCCTTTTTGTGCCGTAAATTTAAAAACGATGTAAATTAGTAAGAGTAAAAGAATTCCAAAAATGATAAAAAATGGATGATAAAATGAGAGTAGAATTAATGCAAATATAATTTGTAATAATGCTGTGGGTGCATCAATTAAAATTTTAGATAAACCCTTTTGAATGGTTAGCGTATCAAAAAAACGATTAGCCAATTCTGGTGGATAATAATTGCGTAATTCGTTCATTTTTATTTTTGGAAAACGGTAGCTCAACTCAAAAGAAGCTCTTACAAAAATTCTTTGCTGAATAGTTTCTATAATTCGAAGTTGCATTAATTGCAGGGCGCCAGAAAAGATAACTCCAGAAGTTACTACAATAACCAAAATAATCCAAGAAGTAGAAATTTGCGCTCCTTGTATTAAGTTAATAATTGCCTGAATTCCCAGGGGTAATGAAAGTGCAACTACACCTCCAAAAATAGCATAATAGAAGATTTGAAAAATATCTTTTTTTTCTAATTTTAAAAGACTAATAAACCGTTCCCAAGGTGTAAGTTGTTTGTTGTTCATGTTTATTTCAACGTATTTTCAACAAGGTGTATAAAAAAAGATGTAGTTGTCTTACCATCTTTACAATTTGTAATTGAAGGAAAATGTTCATTTAAAAAGTTTTGGTGCAAACCACCTTCCAAAATAGAGCTTGCCAAACTTAAAGCAAATAAGTAATCTGGTTTTATAGCTAAAATCATTTTTTCTAATCGAGTAATTAATCTTTTGTAAATTTCAAAATAGCCCTCTTTATTTTCTATATCCACTTCTTTGGTTAGAAAAGATTTTGAACTTTCATTTACTATAATTTTATATAGAATTACTTCATCAATATGAGAAAAATCACTGTCTATTGCAATAGTCTTTGTAACGACTTCAATTGCTTTTTCTAACTTTACTTTAGGTGCAGAAATGCTGAAGGTTTCTATAACTAATTGATACTCTAACCAAGCCCAATACCAAGAGGATAAATACAATAAAAGTTTGTGTTTGCTTTCAAAATATCTATAAATAGAGCTTTCGTTAGAACCAATCTTAAAACCTAATTTTTTAAAAGTAAAATTATCAAAACCAATTTCATGTATTAGCAGAATACTATGTTTAATAATTCTTTTGCCTAAGTCCGATGTTTCTGGGTCTTTTAAATAAATTTGATTAGGAACAGCAATTTTTAAAACAGATAATAAATTCTTCATAATAAAATATTAGTATTTAGTGCAAATATAATAGTAATACTATCATTTTGGAATGTTTTGCTATTTGTTTTCTAAACTTTAACATTTTATGGGTGGTAGGGATTAAAAGTAAAATAGTAATTTAAGAACTTATAGCATAGGGCTTATAGCACTTAAAACTAACCTAATTAATGTTTTACTAATTGTATTTTAAGTAGTATATTTGCAACTAAGACAGAATACACTTCGATTATTCCATAAGTTAACTTTAACTTTGATTTTGAATTTATGAGTTTAGTATTTTATCTTAATCAAGAATAATAACATAAAACCAGTAGTATTTTAATGGCCAAATCGCAGCAAACATTTAGTAAGAGTGAAAAGGAAAAGAAACGTTTAAAAAAGCGTTTGGATAAGCAAAAGAAAATGGACGCTAGAAAAGCGGACAAAGATGAGAACGGTTCAACGGGAATTCAATTTGCATATGTAGATCATAACGGAAACTTAACAGACACTCCGCCAGATCCAGAATTAAAAGTAGAATATGAACTGGAAGATATTCAGATTTCTGTAACTAAAAAGGAAGATTTACCAGAAGAAGATCCTGTTAGAAAAGGTAAAGTTTCTTTCTTTGATACCTCTAAAGGTTTTGGTTTTATTATTGATATGGAAAACAATGAAAAATATTTTACACACGTAAGTGGTTTAATAGATGACATTGCAGAGAATGATAAAGTCTCTTTTGAATTAGAAAGAGGAATGCGCGGTATGAATGCTGTAAAAGTGACAAAGATTTAATTCTTATTTTAAATATATAAAGCCTTTTCATTTTAATGAAAAGGCTTTATTTTTTAATTTTATAATACTAAAATAAATATTTTAAGCATTATAGAACTCCATACTTTCTTTAATCAAATCTTCTGGTACTTTACAATCTAGTTTGTAATCTTCAAAATCTTTTAGAAGTACAAAGTTTACTTGACCGTTTACATTTTTTTTATCATGTTTTAGCAATTCCATGATTCCAGTAAAATCATCTGTTAAAAGAGTTGTTTTACTATAAATAGACAAAATAAGATCTTTTACTTCTTTTACTTTTTCTGTTGGAAACCCTAATGATTTAGCTGACATAAAGCATTCGCAGACCATACCAATAGCAATTGCTTCGCCATGTGTTAAGCTTTTTTTGTCTTCAGACTCTAAATAAAAAGACTCAATAGCGTGCCCAAGCGTATGACCGAAGTTTAAAATTTTACGAATATTTTGTTCTTTAGGATCCCTTAAAACTACTTCGTTTTTTATTTCAATAGATCTAAAGATTAAATCTTCAATTTTTAAATCTTTGTTGTTTTTTATTTCATTAAATAAGGTAACATCATAGGTAATCCCATATTTAATTACTTCTGCAGTGCCAGATTTAATTTCTCTATCAGAAAGCGTAGTTAAATAGGCGGTATCTACAAGTACCATTTCAGGATTTGCAAACAATCCAATCTGATTTTTAAGCACGCCTAAGTCAACACCCGTTTTCCCACCAACAGAAGCATCTACCATAGATAATAACGTAGTCGGAATATTTACAAAATCAATTCCACGTTTAAAGCAGGAAGCTACAAAACCTCCTAAATCCGTAATAACTCCGCCACCTAAAGTGATAATCAAACTCTTTCTATCTCCGCCTAATTCTGTAATTGCATTCCAAACACCAATACAGGTTTCTAAATTTTTATTTATTTCTCCAGATTCAATTTCAATAACCTCAATTCTCTTATCTGTTTGTAAATTCGGAATAAATTTAGGATAACAAGATTTAAAAGTATTTTCATCTACCAAAATAAAGAGCGTAGAATAGTTGTTTTCCGCAATTAAATTGGATAACGAATTGTATCCTTTGTCCTGGAAATGAACGGGATAACTAATAGCTTGAATGGAATTCATGATAAAATTATTGAGTGTGCAAATTAAACAGATTTTTTCGAATTATATATAATCTTGAGGTATATTTGTTATAATTAAAAATCGATTGAATGAAACTTTTTGATAATACCGAAATCGCATTTTCCCTGAAAACATATTCTGAGTTAGAGAGAGCTTATTTTTTGTTTAAAATGATTCAAAACCAACCAATGGTTAGAATAGGAACCGCAGTAACAAATTTTGCTTTAAAAGCAAAATTACCAGTAGAGGGATTAATTCGTGCTACTGTTTTTGATCATTTTTGTGGGGGTACAAATGAAGAAGATTGTTTGCCAAGCATTGAGAAGTTATATACTAAAGGAGTTTCTTCTGTACTAGACTATTCTGTAGAAGGTAAAGAGGAGGAGAGCGAGTTTAATGATACGGTTAGAAAGATTTTAAAGATTATTAATTTTGGACAGGAAAGAAAATCAATTCCATTTGCAGTATTTAAACCTACAGGTTTTGGACGCTTTGCGATTTTTCAAAAAGTAACAGAAAAAATAGCATTAACAGTAACCGAAGAAGCAGAGTGGCAGAGAGTAATAGTTCGTTTTCATACCGTTTGTAAAGCTGCTTTTAAAAATAATGTACCTTTATTAATTGATGCGGAGGAAAGTTGGATGCAAGGAGCTGCAGATACTTTAATAGAAGAAATGATGGAAACCTATAATAAGGAAAAAGCCATTGTTTTTAACACACTGCAAATGTATCGCCATGACCGTTTAGATTATCTAAAGGTTTTGACAGAAAAAGCAAATCAAAAGGGATTTCATATTGGGATGAAGGTAGTGCGTGGAGCATATATGGAGAAAGAACGCCAAAGAGCTAAAGAAAAAGGATATAGTTCTCCTATTTGCGCAGATAAACAAGCTACAGACCTTAATTATGATTCTGCTATAATATTTATGATGGAGCAGCCAAATATGGCCTTGTTTGCAGGTACCCATAATGAAGAAAGCACATACTTATTAATGGACTTAGCAAAAAAACACAACATTTCCAAGGAAGACAACCGTCTTTGGTTTGGACAATTATATGGTATGAGTGATAATATTAGTTTCAATTTATCTGAAGTAGGGTATAATGTAGCAAAATACCTTCCTTTTGGACCTGTTAGAGACGTTATGCCATATTTGATAAGAAGAGCAGAAGAAAATACTTCAGTAGCAGGGCAAACAAGTAGAGAGTTAAATTTGATAGGTGCAGAGCGTAAACGTAGAAAAGTATAATGCAAACCATAGATGAAATTAAAGAATTGCTGCACAAGAACAAGCTGAGATTGTATCAAGAATTGTCTCAGAGCAAAGAAGCAATGTATTTAATTAAAAAGTCTACGCATGCGAACTTATCAGAAGAAGAGAAGTTAAAAATTAAGGTACAACTCTTAGATGTTTGCAAAGCAATACCAGCCTTTGCCGTGTTTATGCTTCCAGGTGGTGCACTTTTATTACCGTTATTAATAAAGCTAATTCCAGATATTTTGCCATCTGCATTTCAAGAAAACCCACCAAGACAAAAATAATTTCAAAGGTATATACAAGTATTTTTTTTGTATTCTTCAAGACTTACGAATACTCAGTTCTGTTTATTTTAGCAAAGTAAATACTACTTAAAACTGATGTTTATCCGTTTTGCAACAATTTATTAACCTTCAAAATTCAAAAAAAACGGTTAGAATTCGTTTAAATTGTATTGAATCAACTACTTTTGCACGAAATTTAAGAAAGCACGCATGCATCAAATTAGAAATATTGCTATTATAGCCCATGTCGATCACGGGAAAACAACATTAGTTGACAAGATTATTGATCAAGCAAAAATCTTAGACGATCGTAAAGAACGTAAAGATTTATTGTTAGATAATAACGATTTAGAACGTGAAAGAGGAATTACAATTCTTTCTAAGAACGTTTCTGTAATGTACAAAGGCACAAAAATCAACGTAATTGATACCCCTGGTCACGCCGATTTTGGTGGTGAAGTAGAGCGTGTATTAAAAATGGCTGATGGTGTTTTATTATTGGTAGATGCATTCGAAGGGCCAATGCCGCAAACTCGTTTTGTATTAGGTAAGGCTTTAGACTTAGGTTTAACTCCTATTGTTGTTGTGAATAAAGTAGACAAAGAAAATTGTACTCCTGATATTGTTCATGAAAAAGTTTTTGACTTAATGTTTGCATTAGAAGCAACAGAAGAGCAATTAGATTTTGCTACTGTTTATGGTTCAGCCAAAAACAATTGGATGAGTACAGACTGGAGAAACGAAACAGACAATATTATTCCTTTATTAGATGCCGTTTTAGAATCTATACCTGCAACTAAATACAATGAAGGTACACCGCAAATGCAAATCACTTCTTTAGATTTTTCATCTTTTACAGGTAGAATTGCTATTGGACGTGTATTTCGTGGAGATTTAGAAGTTGGTAAAGACTATATGTTGTGTAAGGCTGATGGTTCTTCTAAAAAAGTAAGAATTAAAGAATTACATGTATTCGAAGGAATGGGTAAAATTCAAGTAGAAAAAGTACCTTGTGGAGATATTTGTGCAATAACAGGTATTGATGGATTTGAAATTGGTGATACAATTGCAGATTTAGAGAACCCAGAAGCATTGCCAAGAACAGAAATAGATCAACCTACCATGAGTATGTTGTTTACAATTAATAATTCTCCTTTCTTTGGTAAAGAAGGTAAATTTGTTACTTCGCGTCACATTCGTGACCGTCTGTTTAAAGAATTAGAAAAAAACTTAGCATTAAAAGTTGAAACTACTGATAGTGAAGATAAATTTAACGTTTTTGGACGTGGAGTTTTACACTTATCGGTTTTAATTGAAACAATGCGTAGAGAAGGATATGAATTACAAGTGGGAAGACCACAAGTAATTTTAAAAGAAATTGATGGTAAAAAGCATGAGCCAATGGAAACATTGTCTATTGATGTACCAGAGGATATGGCCTCTAAAGCAATTAATTTAGTATCTCTTAGAAAAGGTGATATGTTAATTATGGAGCCTAAAGGAGATTTACAACACTTAGAATTTTCAATTCCTTCAAGAGGATTGATTGGTTTAAGAAACAGAATTCTAACAGCTACAGCTGGTACTGCAATTATTAATCACAGATTTAGTGAATATGGTCTTTATAAAGGAGATTTTACTGAAGAAGTAAAAGGAGCAATTGTTTCTTCTGCAGCCGGTAAAGCAACTGCATATGCATTAAATCGTTTACAAGATAGAGGACGTTTCTTTATCGATGTGAACCAAGAGATTTATATTGGCCAAGTAATTGGAGAAAATAGTAAATCTGATGAAATGGCAGTAAACTTAATTAAAGGAAAGCAATTGACAAACATGCGTAAATCTGGAACAGATGAAGCTATGAAAATTGCACCAAAAGTAGATTTCTCTTTAGAGGAAAATATGGAATATATTAAGTCAGATGAGTATTTGGAAGTAACTCCAGCAAACTTAAGAATGCGTAAAATTGTCTTTAAAGGATAATTTTTAAAAGCGTAAGATATTTAAAAAGCTCAAGATGAAAATCTTGAGCTTTTTTTATGCTTGTATTTTTTTCTTATTTATCTAAATACCAACGATACCCAAAAGTAATCATAGCAGTAGATCCAAATGAAATAGGGGAGTCTCTATTAAACGGATTCACTTCAACAGAAGTAATCCAATACCCATTTTCCATAGATGCAAAAGTGGCTTGTGTATACAAATGAAAAGGCCAAGGTCTAACACCAAATGTAAGGTTAGTTGTGTTAAATTTCTTACCAATCCCTATTTTACCTGTTACTAAAGTAGGAAATGCAAAACCACCTTCATATTCAAATATAAAATTATTTTCATTAATTAAGGTTTTCCCCCAAAGTACAGAGGTTCCTGGAAAAGGAAACATTTCATCTGATATAAGTGCTACTCCAAAATTCCACTCTATAAAAGAGTTTTCACTAGTCCATTTAGAAGCTTCTTGTCCGTTAGTAGTATTTATTAAAAATAAAAAAAATAGTGTACTAAAAAGTAGTGGTTTCATAAGATCTGATTATTTATTGGAAATGTATTAATTAGCGTGCTATTTGCTATTATTAGCAAATGAAGATAGTTAATAAAATTTAAATGGAAAATAGCAGTGCTTTAGTTCTCACTATAATAAATACTTTTGCATATTAATTTTAGAGATTAAAATATTTATTAGGTAAGTACTTTATTAAGTTTCTTCATTTAGTATCTATTTTAAAGTGAACTCTTAGACCGCAAAGAAACTAGGCCTAAAATAGGACCAATTGCTAAGAGCAAAAAGACAAAAGCAGATGACGTACTTTGAAAAACGCTGCTAATTAATTGTATGCTAAGAATGGTAATCGAGAAACCAACACAGTTTACAATGGTAAGTGCAGTTCCCTTGTCTTTCTCTGGAACATTTTGTGCCACTAAAGTAGAAAATAATGGCGAGTCTGCGATGACCACCATTCCCCAGAAAAGTAGAAAGAGAATAAAAAGTATTTCATTTTCTACGAGAAAAAAGAAAGGAGCGCCTAAACAGCAAGCGCAAGAAAGTAACAAGCAGTTAAAAGCTATTTTTTTTGTTCCGTGTTTTTCAGCTAAATAACTTCCTAGAACGCAAGAGATACTGCCAATACCAATAATAAAGAAAGAAAATAAGGAGATGTTAAACTGCACCTTTGGATAAAATTCTGAATAGGTTTTTAATAAAACAGGTACAAATGCCCAAAAGGTATAGAGTTCCCACATATGTCCGAAATAACCAAAAGCAGCTGTTCTAAAAGCCTTGTTTTTAAAAACTTTAAAGCAAATGGTAAGATCTAAAGAGGTTCCGTTTTTACAATAAGGTCCGTTACTTACAAAAATGAATAGCAGACAACCGCCAAAAACAGCCAGGCCAGAAATAGATAATAGCACCGTTTCCCAAGAAAAAGCCTGCATGCTGTCTTTTAGTAAATGAGGCAGTGCAGTACCTAAAACCAAAGCGCCTACCAAGTATCCCAAAGAAGTACCCAATCCTTTTTTATAATGATCGGTAGCAATTTTCATTCCTATTGGATAAATTCCTGCTAAGAAGAAGCCTGTTAAAAAACGTATAATTAATAAGGTGGATAGCGTATTCAACTTAAAAATTAAACACGTATTACACAGTGCTCCTAGTAAAGCGCAGAAAAAAAAGACTTTGGATGGCGAAAATCGATCTGCAATTGTAAAGAGTGCGAATAATAATGTTCCTGCAATAAAACCAAATTGTACAGCGGATGTTAAATCTTCTAAAGCACTAGTTTGTAAACTGAAATTCTCTATTAAATCATTTAATACTGCATTGCCTGCAAACCACAAAGAGGTGCAGCAAAATTGTGAAATAACAATAATTGGAAGTATTTTTTTATGATGTTTCATTTACATTGCGAATCTATTGAAAAGAATGCAACATTCAAATTAAAAATATCTTAGAAATCAGATTGTTTATATATCTTTGAGTAGATGAAAAAAGTCAAAATTATAGAATGCCCAAGAGATGCCATGCAAGGCATAAAATCGCATTTTATTCCCACAGAAAAAAAAGCATTGTATATCAATACGCTTTTAAATGTAGGTTTTGACACCATAGATTTTGGTAGTTTTGTTTCTCCAAAGGCGATACCGCAAATGCGGGATACTGCTGCTGTTTTAGCAAAGTTAGATTTGTCTAAAACCAATAGTAAATTATTGGCAATTATTGCCAATGTAAGAGGCGCAAAAGATGCTGCACAATTTGAAGAAATAGACTATTTAGGTTATCCGTTTTCTATTTCAGAAAATTTTCAAATGCGTAATACGCACAAAACCATTGCAGAATCTATTACAGCATTAGATGAAATTTTAAGCATTGCAGATCAATCTAAAAAAGAAGTAGTTGCATATTTATCAATGGGTTTTGGTAATCCTTATGGAGACCCTTGGAATGTAGATATTGTAGGAGAATGGACAGAGAAATTGTCTAAAATGGGAGTGCAAATACTATCGCTGTCAGACACCATTGGTAGTTCTACACCCGAAGTAATAGATTATTTATTTTCGAATTTAATTCCGGCCTATTCAGAAATTGAATTTGGTGCACATTTGCACACCACACCAGACAAATGGCACGAAAAAGTAAATGCTGCTTTTAATGCAGGTTGCCATCGTTTTGATGGTGCTATAAAAGGCTATGGCGGTTGTCCAATGGCAAAAGATGAGCTAACAGGAAATATGCCAACTGAAAAATTAATTTCTTACTTTAACCAACAAAAAGTAGATACCAATATAAAGGCAATGAGTTTTGAGAGTGCCCACAATAAAGCGTTGGAAGTTTTTAACTTCTAGTATTTTATAAAAAAGAACCTACAGCATACAACGTATTTAATTATGAAAATTATTAAAATATTCCTTCTATCCGTTATTATACTTACTTCTTGTAAAAAAAATGATGGTGTAATTAACTTTACCTTTTTACAACTGAATGATGTCTATGAAATTGCCCCAATACAAGGTGGTGCTTTTGGCGGAATGGCAAGGGTAGAAACGGTACATAAAGATTTACTGAAAGAAAATAAAAACACAATGCTTTTTATGGCAGGAGATTTTCTGAACCCATCTTTAATAGGAACTTTAAAAGTAGGAGGTGAGCGTGTAAAAGGAAAACAAATGGTAGAAGTAATGAATGCCATGAATTTTGATTTGGTAGCTTTTGGAAATCATGAGTTTGATGTTTCTAAAGATGATCTTCAAAAAAGACTGAATGAAAGTAATTTTCCATGGATTTCTGCAAATGTAAAATTAAAGATAAAAGATACGGTGAGTTCTTTTTACAAAGAAAGAAAAGGCAAACAACAACCGGTAAATAAAACCTTTGTAAAAGAGTTTGCAGATGCAGACGGCACTAAAATAAAAATAGGGTTTATAAGTGTTTGTATACCATCTAACCCTAAAGATCATGTGGAGTATGGAAATATGTTTGCAGAAGCAAAAGCGTCTTATGCGGATTTAAAAGATCGTGTAGACGTAGTCTTTGGATTGACCCACGTAAAATTAGCTAATGATAAAAAAATTGCAAAGTTGTTACCTAACTTACCTTTAATTATGGGCGGACATGAACACGAAAATAGTGTTAATTTTGTGGGTGATGTGCAGATTTCTAAAGCAGATGCAAATGCTAAAACAGTTTTTGTGCATAGAATTTCTTATAATAAAAAAACGAAGAAAACTCTAGTAGTTTCAGAATTAAAAGAAATAAATTCTGCTATTAAAGAGGATGAAAAAGTAGCCGCTATTGTAACTAAATGGCAAGATATTTTAAATACAAAGCTAAAAGACATTATCAGCAATCCTGCCGAAGTTGTGTTTACTGCAGATACTCCTTTAGACGGTCGAGACAGACCTATTAGAAGCATTCAAACCAACTTAGGCTCTGTTATCACAAAAGCAATGTCTTTCGGGTTTAATAATGCCGTAGATGCTGCCCTTGTAAATGGGGGTTCTATTAGAATAGATGATCAATTAAGTGATGCTATTACTGCCGTAGATATTTTTAGAGTATTGCCTTATGGAGGTGCTGTTTTAAAAGTAGATATCACAGGACGCCTGCTAAAACGGGTTTTACAATATGGAAAACTAGCAGAAGGCACAGGTGCTTATTTACAAAGATACAATGCTACTGTTGTAGATAAGGTCTGGTATATTAGAGGGAAATCATTGAATGAAGCTAAGACCTATACAGTTGCTTTTTCAGATTACTTGTTAAAGGGCTTGGATATTCCTTTTTTATCAAACAAAAGTGCGGGTGTTTTAAAGATTTATAAACCTTCAGGAAAAGAGTTGTCTACAGATATTAGAAAAGTAGTAATTGCCTTCTTAAAATTAGAGACAAAAAAGCGCGCTAATTAATAGCACGTTTTTTTGTAATACACTAATTCTAATTTTATTAAAATCAAATTTTTTATTTAAGTGCGCAAAGATGCAATTCAAAATTATATCTGTAATGCTTATCAATAATAAATAAAAAGAATATCACAAGATTTTCAAGTAATTTTAAATTTTAGAATAAATTAATAATACGTGCTGTTTATTTATTGAAAATATTTTCAGTATTTAACAGTACAGAAATTGCTTTTGTTGCATTTTAATTAAGAAAAATCATCAGAGCAACTTTTATTTTAGAAGGGGGTGTTTTGGCCAAATCTTTCTCTTAACCTTTATAATTTAGACGTTTATTGGAAGGTTTTTAGTTGTATTCTCTAAATATTAAAAATATTATAGATTTTTGAGAAAATATTTTAATTTATAATCAACTGATTATAAGTGTATTGATTAATAATATACTTGTTATATTAATTTATTCTAAATAAGCTTTGTGGGGATTAAAATTGTGTATTATATTTGCCAAAAAATTAAACAACAATATTCTTAATAAATCTAAATAAGAATAAAAAAACAATTATTATGAAATTATATCACAATTCAATTAAATTATTTATGGTCTCAATTATTATGATGGCCAACGTATCTTGCAATAACGAGACAGATCCAATAATTCCAGAACCAGAAGCGCCAGAAGTTGTTGCTCCAGCTACATACGTGTTTCAGAGAAGTGGAGAGAGTACTGTTAGTTATGGTGGGCAATCATCAAGATTAAATATGTCTGTTGAATTATTTGATATGTTAAGCGACGAAGATGTTGCTGCAGCGACGCTTTTACAAATGTTTAATGAAGGTACTGGTTTTGCCGATGCAGCTATTAAATGATTGAAGCATTAAATGGATCAGGAAAAAAATTAGGAAATAAAACTGCTGCATACGGTGATGCATCTGTACAACCTAAAATTGCAGGATTCCTTACAGAATATGCAGATAATGTTTCTTCAAATTTTGTAGTGGATGCAGAAGCAGGTGTTGCAGGATCTCATACTGGTGCTGGAGGACGAACTGTTCGAATTAACGGAAAAGGAATGGAGCTAAATCAAGTATTTGCAAAGTCACTTATAGGTGCTTTGGTGATGGACCAAGCTGCATATGGATATTTAAGTGCTACAAAAATCGGAGATGATGTTGACAATGATGCATCTGGATTAGGTGCAGGAGAATATACTAAAATGGAGCACCATTGGGATGAAGGTCTTGGATATGTATACGGACAAGAAGATGATATTACAATGGCAGCAACTCCACAAGGAAACGGCGTGTTGTTTAATAAATATCTAAAGAAAGTGAGTGCAGATGGAAAAGAAGAGCCAGGATTGGGTGCTACTATTTACGATGCATTTAAATTAGGAAGAGCTGCTATTGTTGCGGGTGACGCAACAGTGAGAGATGAGCAAGCAGAAATTGTAAAAACTAAAATGTCTCGTGTAATTTTACACAAAGCTGCATATTACCTTAGAGGAGCCGCTACTGCAAGAGAAGCAGCCTCTGTTGATTATGCTGACTTTTTTCATGGCCTTTCTGAAGGATACGGATTTGTCTTAAGCTTACAATTTACATACGATGCGAGTGGAACAAGTTATTTCTCACATGCTGAAGTAGCTGCTATGTTATCAGCACTTGAAGCTGGAAATGGTTTTTGGGATATAACTTCAGACGAGCTTAATGCAATGGCTGCGCAAATTGAAGCTAAAATATAAGTAGCTTTTCATTGTTAGTTTAGCTCAATTACATTAATTTTGCAAGGAGGTAATTATAAACCAATTCCTCCTTGTATTTTAAACTTTTGATATGTACAAAAAACAGAATCCTTACCTTTATTTATTGATTGCTCTTTTTATCTCTTTTTCCTGTTCTGATCCTTCTGAATTGGACGAAGGTTTAGTTGATAATTTCGATCGTAAAGAAATATTAGAGAATGTAACTGATAATATCATCTTGCCTGCTTTTGGGGATTTTACTGAAAAACTTTCTGCGTTAGAAGAAAGTGTTAATTTGTTCGCAGATATACAAAATTCGGTAAATCTAGAAGAAGTTCAAGTACGTTGGTTTGAAGCCTATAAAATATGGCAACATATTGAAATGTTTAATATTTCAAAAGCAGAAGAAGTATACTTTATTAATAAAATGAATACGTATCCTGCTAGTATTTCAAAAATTGAAAATAATATAAGTACCAATCAATATGATTTAGATGCTAATAATAATAATTGGGTAGCTCAAGGGTTTCCTACTTTAGATTATTTATTATTCGGTCTAGAAGATAATAATACTAGTACACTTCTTTTTTACCAAAATAATGTTAATGCAGCTCACTTAAACTACTTACAAGCTGTAGTTTCTCAAATGGTTAGTATTACTGATATAGTTTCACAAGATTGGAATCTATCGAGAGATACTTTTGTAAATTCTACTGCAAACTCTGCAACTTCTAGTTTAAATATGTTAACAAATGACTTTATATATTACTTTGAAAAAGGGTTAAGAACTAATAAATTTGGTATTCCTGCAGGTGTTTTTTCTGCGAATAATGCAAGAATGAAAAAAGTTGAAGCTTACTATGAATCAAGTAAATCAAAAGAATTATCTTTAGAGGCTCTTAAAGCTGTTAAAGGTTTCTTTAAAGGAGAAGCTTATAACTCTAGTGTTGCTGGAGCATCTCTTAAAAGTTATTTGAATTACATGACAGAGAATGAAATTCTTAGTTCTGCTATCATCTCAAAATTTGATGAATCTGAACAATTAATTAATAATCTTGATGACAACTATGCAAACCAAATAGCTATGGACAATAGCCTTATGATAAATGTTTTTAACAAACTTCAAGAAGGAGTTGTTTTGTTAAAAACTGATTTGCTATCTGTTTTAAGTATTTCTGTAGATTATATTGATGCTGATGGAGATTAATAATAATTTAAATATAGCATAATACAATAAACAAAGGTTCTCTTCTTAAAACAAGAGTGCCTTTTTTTTTAATATGAAAAAAAAAATAACTAATTATTTTAACCATCAAACTAATGCAGCCCCTTTGGCAGTGTTTAGAATATTTTTTGGTCTTTTAATGTTTGTTAGTATTCTTCGGTTTTGTTCAAAAGGATGGATTCATTCGTTGTATATAGATCCTATTTTTCATTTTTCTTATTACGGATTTGAATGGGTTAAACCCCTCGGAACATTTACTTATCTTTTATTTTTGATATGTGGTATTGCTGCTTTTTTGGTAGCTATTGGCTATAAATATCGATTGTCAATTTTAGTTTTCTTCTTAAGCTTTACGTATATAGAATTGATGGATAAAACAACCTACCTAAACCATTATTATTTTGTGTCCGTAGTGAGTTTTATAATGCTTTTTTTACCATGCAATGCACAGTTTTCAATGGATGCTATCACTAGAAAAAAATCATATAAAATGGTTCCAAACTGGACAATTGATAGTTTAAAGCTAATGCTTGGGATTGTTTACTTATATGCAGGTCTTACAAAGATAAATTCTGATTGGTTATTAAAAGCAATGCCTCTAAAATTATGGTTAAAATCTAAATATGACCTACCCTTAGTGGGGCAAACAATTATGCAACAGGAATGGTTTCACTTTTTCATGAGTTGGGGAGGAATGTTCTATGACCTTAGTATTCCTTTCCTATTAATATTTAAAAAAACACGCTCTTTTGCTTTTTTTTTAGTGGTATTATTTCATATAGCAACTCGTATTCTTTTTCCAATTGGAATGTTTCCATACATAATGATATTATCTACCATTATTTTTTTCGATGCGAAGGTACATTTGCGAATATTGGCATTTATCGAGAGAATCCTTCAAAAACTTAAAATCAAAACGCACGGATTAAATAAATCTATTAATCAAATTGAACACTTTAAAGTTCGTAAATTATCCAGATCTATTATACTTATATTTCTTTTGTTTCAATTGCTTATTCCTTGGAGATATTTGCTATATCCAGGAGAATTATTTTGGAATGAACAAGGATATCGTTTTTCTTGGCGTGTAATGCTGATGGAAAAAAAAGGAAATTCAGTTTTTAAAATTGTAAACTTAAAAAGTAAATCTTTCTTTTATGTCAATAACGATGATTTTCTTTCTGATGTGCAACAAAAACAGATGAGTTTTCAACCAGATATGATTTTGGAATATGGGCAATACTTGGGCAATCACTTTAAGAGTCAAGGACATCAAAATATTGCAGTTTTTGTAGAAAGTTATGTATCTTTGAATGGTCGTCTTAGTCAACAATTTATTGATCCTTCTGCAAATTTAATGGAAATGAAAGACACATTTAAACATAAACACTGGATCAACCCACTACATGATGAAATTAAAGGATTTTAAAATATTTGTTTTCCTAATTTTCTTTCCATTTATCTCGTTTACTCAAGTGAATATTTTTGGAAATATTTATGATAAATCCTCTGTTCTTCCTTTGGATTCAGTCGAAATATACAATGAATTTGGTGGCTTGCTTGCAACGACTAATGCTCAAGGTAGGTACGATTTCACTACTTCTGAGACCGAATTAAAACTAATTTTTTTTAAATATGGATACAAGCTTTTAAAAACTTCACTTTTATTTAAGGATTCTCAATTAGAAGATATTTTTCTTGATCAGTCAGTAGAAGAATTATCTGAAGTACAACTTGTTGCTGCCAAACAAAAAATTTTTTCAATTAAACGTTTAAAGGATGTTGAAGGCACAGCTATTTATGCGGGAAAAAAAACAGAAGTTATATTAGTTGACAATTTAATGGCAAATTTAGCCAGTAATAATTCGCGACAAATTTATAGTCAAATAGTAGGACTTAACATATATCAAAATGATGATGCAGGTTTACAACTTAATATTGGTGGTAGAGGACTAGATCCAAACAGAACTTCAAATTTTAACACACGTCAAAATAATTACGATATCAGCGCGGATGTACTAGGGTATCCAGAAAGCTATTATTCTCCCCCCGCAGAATCACTTTCTGAAATTCAAATTATTAGAGGAGCTGCTTCACTTCAATACGGAACTCAGTTTGGAGGTTTAGTAAACTTCAAAACCAAAACACCTAATCGTTATAAAAAGCTTGAAGTGGTTTTAAGAAATACAATTGGAAGCAATGGTCTTTATACTAATTTCACAAGTTTTAGTGGTACTTCTAAAAACCTAAGTTATTATACATATGTTAATTATAAAAAAGGAAATGGTTTTCGACCTAACTCTGAATTTGAGTCAATAAATATTTTTACTCATTTTGAGTATGCTTTTTCGTCACAAACTAAATTAGCGGTAGAAATAACGTATTTAAATTATTTAGCGCAACAGGCTGGAGGGCTTAATGATGCCATGTTTAATAATAATCCATACCAAAGTGTGCGCTCTAGGAATTGGTTTAAAGTAAATTGGTTGTTGTATAATGCAAAATTTACCCATAATTTTTCTGATCAAACACGCTTTAGTTTTAATTTCTTTGGATTAAAAGCTAGCAGAGATGCAATTGGTTTTAGAACAAACCGTGTAGATCAAATTGACTCATTTGAAGAAAGAGATCTAATAAAAGGTACTTTTGAAAATTTTGGTTTTGAACCGAGGTTCTTACATTCTTATAATTTTTTAGGAAAAAAAGCTAAAATACTTCTAGGAGGTAAATTTTATAAGTCAAGTAATACGAGTGAGCAAGGACCAGGTTCTAATGGATTTGACGCTGATTTTGATTTTGAAACCGATCAATATATAGATTATAAAGCACAGTCATTTTACAAGTATCCAAATTTAAATACCGCTTTATTTGGTGAGCAAATTATTTATTTAAAAGAAAATCTGTCAATTACTCCTGGTTTTAGATTAGAACATATTAAAACGGAGAGTGCGGGGTATTATAAAAATATTAATTTAGATGCCGCAGGTAATTTACTCCTAAATGAAACGATTTCGAGTGCAGAAATTCGAAAAAGATCATTTGTGCTTTTTGGTCTCGGCGCAAGTTATAAGCCCAATAAACATTTAGAGATATACAATAATATTTCGCAAAACTATCGTTCGGTTACTTTTACAGATATCAGCATTGTAAACCCTGCATTTGTAATTAATCCCAATATTACCGATGAGAAAGGGTATAATTTAGATTTTGGTATTAGAGGTATTTATAACAAAACAATTTCATATGATGTAAGTGTTTTTGGCCTTTTTTATAACAATCGAATTGGTTTTGTGCAAAAAGCATTTCCAGATGGGAATGTAAAGTCAGAAAGAGGAAATGTAGGAAATGCAACAATTTATGGTTTTGAAAGTTTGGTAGATGTGAATTTAACGAAACTGCTTAATATAAACCCTACTTATGGTGCTTCTTTTTTTGCAAACACTTCTATTATAGATTCTAAATATACCGCCTCATCTATAAATGGTATTGCAGGAAAAAAAGTAGAATTTGTACCAAAATTAAATTTAAAAACAGGTTTGAAGTTCACTTATAAAGACTTTGCATCTAGTGTTCAGTACACATTTTTGTCGGCTCAGTATACAGATGCCTCTAACTCTATAGACAGTAACTTAAGTGGTATTATTGGACTTCTTCCTTCCTATGACGTTTTAGACCTTTCATTTTCATATAAGTATAAAAACTTTAAAATTGAATCTGGTATAAATAATGTTCTTAATTTAGCCTATTTTACAAGACGCGCGACCGGTTATCCTGGCCCAGGAATTATTCCGTCTCCCCCAAGAAACTCTTATGTAACCATTGAGTGGAAGTTTTAGGTTAGGCTTTAGTTTTATGATGCTTTCAAGATTTCTAGTTTTGAATGTAATAAATGACCATAATTTCAGAAATATTGTTTAGCTTTTTTTTAATTTTTATATAACTTTTGAACTATTGGGACTCATAAATGAAAAGATATAAAGGTTTCTAGAATCAATAAAATATTGTAAATTTGTACGCAATTATACTTTAATTGCACCATGACAGCACACAACGACAAAATTTTAGGAGAAGGTTTAACATATGATGATGTTTTATTAATTCCTGCCTTTTCAGAAGTACTTCCAAGAGAAGTAAGTATTCAAACAAAATTTACGAGAAACATTACCATTAACGTTCCTATTGCTTCGGCAGCTATGGATACTGTTACGGAATCTGCTTTGGCAATCGCAATTGCTAGAGAAGGGGGTATTGGAGTTTTGCATAAAAATATGACTATTGAGCAGCAGGCACAAGAAGTTAGAAGAGTAAAACGTGCTGAATCTGGAATGATTTTAGACCCAGTGACCTTGCCTTTAACGGCTACTGTAGCAGATGCAAAGTCAAGCATGAAAGAACACGGTATTGGAGGAATTCCGATTGTTGCTGAAGACGGCACTTTAAAAGGAATTGTAACGAACAGAGATTTACGTTTTGAGCATGATGGAACCATAGCAATTGTAGACATTATGACAAGTAAAGACTTGGTAACTGCTGCTGTTGGAACTTCTTTAAATGATGCAGAGAAGATCTTACAAAATTATAAAATAGAAAAACTGTTAATCGTAGATGATGCATATATCTTAAAAGGATTAATTACGTTTAGAGATATTACAAAAGTTACTCAGAAACCAATTGCTAACAAAGATTCTTTTGGTAGATTAAGAGTTGCTGCTGCGCTAGGTGTTACGAATGACGCTGTAGAAAGGGCAGAAGCGCTTGTAAAAGCGGGTGTAGATGCTGTAATCATAGATACAGCCCACGGTCATACAAAAGGCGTGGTAACGGTTTTAAAGCAAGTAAAAGCTGCATTTCCTAATTTAGATGTGGTTGTTGGAAATATTGCAACAGGTGCTGCTGCTAAATATTTAGTAGAAGCAGGGGCAGATGCTGTAAAAGTAGGTATCGGTCCTGGTTCTATCTGTACTACTAGAATTATCGCTGGAGTTGGGTTTCCTCAATTTTCTGCAGTTTTAGAGGTTGCTGCGGCTATTAAAGGTAGTGGAGTTCCCGTAATTGCAGATGGTGGAATTCGTTATACAGGTGATATTCCGAAGGCAATTGCTGCAGGTGCAGATTGTGTAATGCTAGGTTCTTTATTAGCAGGTACAAAAGAATCTCCTGGAGAAATGATTATTTATGAAGGAAGAAAGTTCAAATCTTATAGAGGTATGGGATCTGTAGAAGCAATGAAACAAGGTTCTAAAGACCGTTACTTTCAAGATGTAGAAGCAGATATTAAAAAGTTAGTTCCTGAAGGAATTGTGGGCAGAGTTCCTTATAAAGGAGACTTAGATGAAAGTATTCATCAGTTTGTTGGTGGTTTGCGCGCAGGAATGGGATATTGTGGAGCTAAAGATATCGAAACATTAAAAGAAACTGGAAAATTTGTTAGAATTACTGCCAGTGGAATTAATGAAAGTCATCCTCATGATGTTCATATTACTAAAGAATCTCCTAATTATAGTAGAAGATAAAATTAGAAAAATTATAAATATTTTAAAAGCTCAAGATTTAGTTCTTGAGCTTTTTTGGTTTTAACGTTTTTTAGAATTTATAAATCACTGTTAAAGTATTTAGGAACTATTATTGGAATTGCTATATTTGTTCAAAACCTAACTTTATTTCTTATGAAAAAACTTTTATTCCTATGTCTATTTGTGTCGTTTTCTACAATAGCGCAGAAAGTAGATTTATCATATTATCTACCAAAAGATGTAAGCTATGATAAAAGTATTCCAACTCCAGTTTCTGTTATTGGTCATGAAGTAGGCGAATGGCACATTACACATGATAAGTTAGTTGAATATATGAAAGCTTTGGCGGCTTCGTCAGATAGAATTTCTATTGAATATAGAGGCAAAACATTCGAAGACAGACCCCTGTTATTATTAACGATTACTTCACCAAAAAATCATCAGAATTTAGAAAGTATTAGAAAAACACATATTAAAGCAACAAACAGTAGTTCTGTATCTATTGCAGAAAATCCTATTGTGGTGTATCAAGGGTTTTCAATACATGGAAACGAACCAAGTGGATCTAACGCTGCATTGGCTGTTGCTTATTATTTAGCTGCTGCACAAGGAACAGCAATAGATGACTTGTTGAATAATGCTGTTATTTTATTTGATCCATCTTTTAATCCTGATGGATTGCAACGTTTTGCATACTGGGCAAACACAAATAGAAGTAAAAACATTAATCCAGATCCAAACGACAGAGAATATACAGAAATTTGGCCAAGAGGAAGAACCAATCATTATCAATTCGATATGAACAGAGATTGGTTACCAGTGCAATTACCAGAGAGTAGAGCAAGAATTGCAAGTTTTCATAAATGGCTGCCTAATATTCTAACGGATCATCATGAAATGGGAAGTAATTCTAGTTTCTTTTTTCAACCTGGAATTCCGAGCAGAACAAACCCCTTAACTCCTCAAATGAATCAAGATTTAACTAAAGAAATTGCAACTTATCACGCAAAAGCTTTAGATAAAATAGGTTCTCTTTATTATTCTGAAGAAAGCTTTGATGATTTTTACTACGGTAAGGGGTCTACGTTTCCAGATATTAACGGAAGTATTGGTATTTTGTTTGAGCAGGCAAGTTCTAGAGGGCACGCGCAAGAAACTGTAAACGGTGTACTAACATTCCCTTTTACCATTAGAAATCAGTTTACGGCTGCATTATCTACTTTAGAAGCTGCGCGAAAGATGAGAATTAAAATTTTGAAATACCAACAAAATTTTTACAAAGAATCTAGAAGCACAGGCGTAAATAAAGCGCTAGTTTTTGGTGATGAAAAAGATGCTGCTAAGAGTTATCATTTGGCGGAAGTTTTAAAGCGTCATCAAATTAAAATTCATGAGGTGAAAGACGATTTCACTCAAAATGGGAATACGTTTAAGAAAGGATATAGTTATGTAGTTCCTATGAATCAAAAGAATCAACGTTTGGTAAAAGCAATGTTTGATGTTCGAAAAAAGTTTAAAGATAGTTTGTTTTATGATGTTTCAGCTTGGACTTTTAATTATGCATTTGGTGTCGATTACGCTGAGAATATTTCACTTAAAAAAGCAGGGAATGAGATTTCTGAATTAAAAATGAAAGAGGGTATTGTTTCTTTTAAAAGTGATTATGGTTATTTAATGCCTTGGAATGAATATTATGCACCAAAAGCATTGAACGCAATCTTACAAAAAGGACTACATGCAAAAGTTTCTATGAAGAACTTTAAAAATGGTGGCACTTCATATGAATATGGAACTATTTTTATTCCTGTTCAGAATCAGGATTTAGGCGCGTTAAAATTGTATCAATTTTTACAAAAAACAGCAGTAGAAAGTCATACTGCTATCAACGGAGTTACTACGGGTTTAAATGATGGAATTGATTTAGGAAGTAATAACTTCAGTAATATTAAGAATCAGAAAGTAGCAATGCTAGTGGGCAACGGAATAGCAGGAAATGATTCTGGAGAAATTTGGCATTTGTTAGATCAACGTTTTGATATGAAATTAACACGTTTAGATATGAGTTATTTTACGAAAATAGATATAAGTAAATACACAGCTATTATAGTTCCTAGCAGTTCCAAATTAGGAAAAGTATCAGAAGAGAAATTGAAAACTTGGGTTAAAAATGGTGGTGTTTTAATAGGTTACAAGAATACAGCAAAATGGTTGGAAAAAAGTAAGTTTATCAGTTTAGATTTTGATAAAACAAAGATGGATACGATTCAGAATGTTTCATTTGAAAATAAGTCATTACAGTCTGGTGCACAGTATATTGGTGGTGCTATTTTTGAAGCAAATTTAGACAGGTCCCATCCTATAAATTTTGGTTATAACAGCGATAAATTAGCGTTGTTTAGAAACTCTACTTTGTTTATAAAAGCAGATACTAAAAGTTATAATAATCCTATTCAATACACAGAAAACCCATTGTTAAGTGGTTATATTTCTAAAGAAAATGCAAAACGTATTAAAAATACGCTTCCTTTTAAGGTAGAAAAATTAGGTAAAGGGCGTGTTCTTATATTTACAGATAATACTAATTTTAGAGCCTTTTGGTACGGAACAAATAAGCTACTAATGAATGCTATTTTCTTTGGAGATAAGATGTAGTTTTTTAAATTTACAAAGAGTAGAAGTCTTAATATTCATAAAGTAACTTCGAGTAGTTTTCTGAATAACGAAGAAAACCGTAACGAGAATTTGTTTAGAGTAACCAAGTTCCGGAGTCGCGAAGTTTTAGAGTTAAGCCTTGAGGTTTTTCGATTTATTTCGGTAACAAAATCAATAGATAAACGTCTTATTACTATAACTAATTAAATATATAAATGAGTTTTTTTAGAGTTTTACTAGCTATCGTTTTTCCACCATTATCAGTAATTGGAAAAGGTTGTGGTTCTTTCTTTATTATTTTATTACTAACTCTATGTGGCTGGATTCCTGGTGTAATTGGAGCTTTAGTGATTTTGAATAACCCTAAGAATTAATAAATTTTCATTGCGTCACACGAAACATTCTCTTAATTTAAAACTAAAAATTACCCAATCGTTTCTCCATTTTTAGCCTGCTTAGAAGATTTTAATAAAACAACTTTTCCTTCCGTATTGTAAATACCTAAAACTAAGACTTCGCTTATGAAATTGGCAATCTGTCTAGGTTTAAAATTTACAATAGCAGATACTTGTTTGTTTAGTAAATCTTTTTTTGAGTACAAATCTGTAATTTGAGCACTTGTTTTTTTAATTCCTAAAGCTCCAAAATCTATTTTTAATTGATACGCAGGTTTTTTAGCTTTTGGAAAATCGTTTACTTCAATAATAGTTCCTATTCTAAGATCTACTTTTAGAAAATCTTCAAATGTTATTTCTTGTTTCATTCTATTTTTTCTTGCTGCCTAATTTCTGAATAACCCATAGAGGACCAATCAATAAAAACTGTAAATCTTTAATAAAAGAAGGTTTTATACCCTCAATTTTATGTCCCCAGAATTGGCCAATCCAACCTAAAACAAAAATGCTTATAGATGCATACAATAGGTTTGTATTGTTACTTAACCAATAATTTCCGATAATACACAATAGTATTACAAAAAGCATTTCTATAAAATACCAGAAACCTAAACGTAGGTAAAAAAAAGAGATGATAATTCCAACAACGGCTGCCCAATTTTCTATTAATGGATTGTACAAACCAAAATTAATTTCTAAAAACTCATTTGGTATACTCATTAAGAGTCCAATTACACTAAAGAAAATTACCGGAACACAAATATAATGTACTAGTTGATTTGTTTTATTTTGATGGCTAATTGCGCACTCATCAAACCATTCTTGTGCAGTTTTCATATGGCTACAAATTATGTTTTAAAGATATGAGTATTTTAATACATATAAAAATTAAAAAATTTGAAGCCCATAATGTTTATAGCCATGGGTTTAACTAGGTTTATTTTTCACTAATTTCACTCAACATTCTTAAAGAACCACGATTTTCTGGATTTATAGACAATGCTTTCGTGTAATTTACAATAGCGTTCGTGGTGTCTTTAGTTTTTAAATATGCATCTCCTAATTGATCATAGGTATTGGAGCTGGTTGGATAAAGAAGGGTATTTATTTTTAAGATTTCAATAGCCTTTTTAAAATTCTTGTTGTTTTGATAGTTATATCCTACTCGGCTCAAAACACTCTGCTTTATGGCAGGGTTTAAAGAATCTGTTTTTTGAATTTTAATAAAACCAATCTGAGCATTCTGAAAATCTTCAGCGTCAAAATACTCTTTTGGCGTTTTCTCACCAATATCCATTTTTTTAAAGTGATACTTTACACCTTTATGCTCCGTTTTCTCATCCAACTCTATATGCGTTTTTGGAGTTGTAATAAATATTATCTTTTCATTTAATTCTTTCATATAGAAGGAACTATCGTTTATTTTTAAAGGTTGAATATCTTCTCTTCCTCGCCATTTTACAAACAAGACTTGTTCCTTATAATAAACCTCTAAAACTTCGTTAACATTAAATAAATAACGGCCAGTTGTATCTTTAATAAAAGTATCAGAGTTTCCAGAAGATGAGCAACCTAAGCAGCATAAAACTAAAAATAAAACTTGTAATAAATTTTTCATAATAGGTTTGGTTGTATTTATTATCTATTTTAGTGGGTAAATTTAAAGGTTTTGTTACAGTCTTTATTAAAGAAGTTAAACTATTCTTTAAAAATTAGGTCTAAATTAAAAAGATTCCTTTGTTCCTTCGAATAAATCAACCTATTTGTTAAAAATAACCGTTATGTTAACAAATAGATTCCCAGCTTCCAGTAACAGTTTATAAATTAATATTAAAGACTTTCAACAAAACTTAAAAACACTTTCTTATGTAGTTCAAGATTTAAATTTGGTGATAGGGAAGCTCGCACAATATAATCTTTGTCACCTTCTTTTGTAGTTCCTTGTGTAGAAGTTGCAGGAATGGTCCAATAACAACCTTTTAATTGTCCGTAACTTACGCAGAACTTACTCTCATTAGGTATTTCAGTAATCATTAAGTTGATTAGTTTTAAATTCATCGCCCTTTTGTATGTTTCTCTTTCTTCATCTGTAGCTCCTTTGGTAGGGAGGTCTAATGAGAAAACAGAAGGAGTAAAACCTTGTTTAGCCAATTCTTTAGAAACAAAATTAATTTTGGCTGTCGGCAAAGTCTTGTTAATAAAACTTACAAATTCGCGGGTGTTTTTATAAGCATCTTCAATTCTATGAGTCATAGAAGGCAATTGCTTTGCTAATATTTCCATTTGAAGCAATGTGGCTTCATTATCGCAGAGTTTTAGGTGCAGGTCTATTTTCTCCATCAAATGTTCTGTTTTTATATTTCCTACGCAGTAACCCGCAGTACATTGTCCACCACTAGGAAATTTAGAACCACTAGCGTACGATATAGCTCTAACAGAAGATAGTATCGCATTTTCACCTAAGAAATGTACATTCGGACAAAAAGTTTGATCTAAAATAAAAACAGGATCAATGGCACTAACTCCGCTCGCAGTTGTGCGCTTTTTACTCAAAACTTCTTCTAGTTTTATTAGATTTGGTACTTCAACTCTAGGATTTGTAGGGATTTCTGCAATAATATAAGGAACGCCATCTTCTTTCGCAATTTTATGTAGAATAGTGTCTATGCTTTGCACCATATCATTATCACCGTCTACCAGTAAATCTACTACTTCAACTAGATTTAAACAGGCAGCAACGCGTCTAGCTTGGTCATTTGTGCCACCATAGCAATTTGGAGGGACAATAATTTTAATTGCTTTTCCTGGATGTTTTTCTAATGCATCATGAATTAACCCCATCATAATTGCATATTGAATAGATAGACCGCTGGAGCCAACCAAAGGTTTTGTAGTAGTTCCATTAATTTTTTTAATGGAATTTAAAACACTTATTTTATTTGTTTCATAGTTGCTTTCTGGATTTATAATAACCATTTCTGTTAGTAATGATTTTAATGCATTAAGAGAGTTTACTGGCGTCATTGAAATAGTTTCTCTTCTTCTTACATGTTGAATATCTGAAACATAATGTTCGTTTTTTGCACCATTTACTAATAAGATACTTCCTAAGTTAGTATAGGTCTGAATGCAAAAATCGATGTTTTTAGAATTTTTAAAGCTATTAATTTTTTCTTGTTCAGAGATGAAAACTATACTACCATCAAATGAAGTAATGTCTGCTGCATTTTCAACTTTATGTACTTCAAAATTATAACCATATACATTCCTTAGAATATCAGCGTCAAAAAACGCTGGTAATTCATTAATGTAATTAATTTGTGTCTTTTTATTTTCTAATAAGTTTTTTCTAAGAATTGCTAAAACAGGAACTGTTTGTGATGAAAAACTAATTATATTTTCAGATTTCTGATTATTTAAGTTTGCTATTGTCCATTCTAGAATGCAGGATAACGGATGTCCTAAACGAATATAGTCATATGCAGTTGGCAGTTCATTTAATGCAAAAGCTTCTGAATTATTAGTATCAAACAAAGATTTAAACTGCTTTAAAAAGGCTGTTTTAGCTAGTTTTTCGTCATAAATATCTAATCGGTGCGTAGTTAAGTTCAACCAACTTGTTGGCATGTTTTTTAGCACTTCATCTATATATTTAAGGATTTTATTGTCTTGCATAATTTTCATTTTTAAATAGAAAACAAAGATACATTAATTAGATTTTTTGTAGTGCTTTGAGTTTTTTGTTTTTAGACATTTAATAAATCAATAAAAGGAGATAACATAATAGATTATATCTTAACACATCAACAAAACCAAACCACTACGAAATTAATAGACATCGTACTTTACTTTAGTTTAATAAATTCATTATCAGGTATATAAGTCTATCATTAACAGTTGAAAATAATACCAAAACAGGTATTAACCCCAATAAAATGCAATAAAAACCTTATTTTTGATAATTGATTGTAATTTAAATAATTTAAGAATAAAAAAATGGCAAATACACTATTTGACAAAGTATGGGATTCACACGTTGTTCGTCAGGTTAAAGACGGACCAGATGTGTTTTTTATAGACCGTCATTTTATCCACGAAGTTACAAGTCCAGTAGCTTTTTTAGGACTAGAAAGTAGAGGGAACAGTGTTGTATATCCTGGGCGTACATTCGCAACAGCAGATCACAACACACCAACAATAAATCAACATTTACCGGTAGCAGATCCTTTGTCTGCAAATCAGTTAGACGCTTTAGAAAACAACGCTGCAAAGCACGGTATTTCGCACTGGGGTTTAGGAGATGAAAATAACGGAATTGTTCATGTTGTAGGTCCAGAAAATGGAATTACATTGCCTGGCGCAACAATTGTTTGTGGAGATTCACATACGTCTACACATGGTGCTTTTGGAGCCATTGCTTTTGGTATTGGTACTTCTGAAGTGGAGATGGTATTGTCCACACAATGTATTATGCAACCAAAACCTATGAAGATGCGTATTAACGTAAACGGAAAACTAGGTCTTGGTGTAACGCCTAAAGATGTTGCTTTATATATTATTGCAAAACAAACAACTTCTGGTGCAACAGGTTACTTTGTTGAATATGCAGGAGATGTTTTTGAAGATATGTCTATGGAAGGTCGAATGACCGTCTGTAACTTATCCATAGAAATGGGAGCAAGAGGAGGAATGATTGCTCCGGATGCAAAAACTTATAAATATATTAAAGGTCGTGCTCAAACTCCAAAAGGAGCAGATTGGGACAAGGCGATGAACTATTGGGAAACTTTATACACAGAAGAAGGTGCTGCATTTGATGTAGAACATACCTACGAAGCTGCAGATATAGAACCAATGATTACGTATGGCACAAATCCAGGAATGGGAATGGGCGTAACAAATTCAATACCAACTGCAGAAAGCCTAGAAGGTGGTGTAGAAACTTATAGAAAGTCTTTAGGATATATGTCCTTTAACGAAGGTGATTCTATGATTGGTAAAGAAATAGATTTTGTGTTTTTAGGTTCTTGTACAAATGGAAGAATAGAGGACTTTAGAGGCTTTTGTTCAATTGTTGAAGGAAGACAGAAAGCAGATAATGTTACAGCTTGGTTAGTACCAGGTTCACATAAAGTAGTAGATCAAATAAAGGAGGAAGGCTTAGATAAAATTATTACAGACGCAGGTTTTGTTTTAAGAGAACCGGGCTGTTCGGCTTGTTTGGCAATGAATGATGATAAAATTCCCTCAGGGAAATTATCAGTTTCCACATCTAATAGAAATTTTGAAGGTAGACAAGGACCAGGTTCTAGAACACTATTAGCTTCTCCATTAGTTGCTGCAGCATCTGCGGTGCAAGGGGTAGTTACAGACCCTAGAACATTATTAGTATAAAATTTAAAAGTATAAAAGTTGGAGAGTACAAAGTTAGAAAGTTCGCAACAGAATGAACTTTGAAACCTTGAAACTTTAAAGCTTTACAAATATAGAAAACAATGGCTTACGATAAATTTGGAGTATTAACAAGTACAGCATACCCTTTACCAACAGAGAATGTAGATACAGATCAGATAATACCTGCTCGTTTCTTAAAAGCAACAGAACGTGTAGATTTTGATGTAAACTTTTTTCGTGATTGGAGATATAATCAAGATGGAACACCAAAGGTAGATTTTCCTTTAAATAAAGAAATTTATGCAGGTTCTAAAATATTAGTTGGTGGAAGAAACTTTGGTTCTGGTTCTTCTAGAGAGCACGCAGCTTGGTCTGTGTATGATTTTGGATTGCGTTGCGTAATTTCATCAGCATTTGCAGATATTTTCAAGAATAACTGTTTGAACGTTGGTGTTTTGCCAGTCCAAGTTTCAGCAGCCTTCGCAGATACTTTATTTGCAGCAATTATGGCAGACCCTAAAACGGAGATTAATGTTGACTTACCAAACCAGAAAGTAACTTTAGTTGCTACTGGGCAGTCTGAATCTTTTGTAATTAATACGTACAAAAAAGACAACATGTTAAACGGTTTTGATGATATTGATTATTTAAAAAATATCGAAGGTGAAATAACTGAATTTGCTAAAACAAGACCATTTTAGGGTTTCACTATGGCGAAGAGAAAGATTGAAATAATGGATACGACACTGCGTGATGGCGAACAAACATCCGGAGTATCGTTTTCAGTTTCTGAAAAATTAACAATCGCAAAATTACTTTTAGAAGAATTAGAAGTAGACCGTTTAGAAGTAGCTTCTGCTAGAGTATCTGAAGGTGAATTAGAAGCGGTAAAGAAAATTACTTCTTGGGCTTCTGAGCATAATTGTTTAGAGAAGATAGAAGTATTAACTTTTGTTGATGCAGGAAAATCAATTAAGTGGATGTTAAATGCTGGTGCGAAAGTCCAAAATTTATTAACCAAAGGTTCTTTAAACCATTTAATACATCAGCTTAAAAAAACACCAAAACAACATTTCACTGACATTCAAAAGAACATAGAATCGGCTACTAAACACGGTATAAAAACGAATGTTTATTTAGAAGATTGGTCAAATGGAATGCGAAATTCAAAAGCTTATGTTTTTGAATATTTAGATTTCTTAACGACTCAAAATATAGAACGTGTTTTATTACCGGATACTTTAGGAGTTTTAACTCCGGATGAAACTGCAAGATTTATATCAGAGGTTCGTGAAAAATACCCAAATACACATTTTGATTTTCATGGTCATAATGATTATGATTTGGGAGTTGCAAATGTTATGGAAGCTGTAAAATCAGGTGTAAATGGTTTGCATTTGACTATTAACGGAATGGGGGAGCGCGCCGGAAATGCACCAACGGCCAGTGTTATTGCTGTAATTAATGATTTCTTAACAGATGTGAGAATAACTGTTAACGAGAAAGCATTAAATAAAGTAAGTAAGTTGGTAGAAACATTTTCTGGTTTTAGAATACCCGTAAATAAGCCAGTTGTAGGTGCAAATGTTTTTACGCAAACAGCAGGAATACATGCAGACGGAGATCATAAAAACAATCTTTATTTTAATGATTTAATGCCAGAGCGTTTTGGTAGAAAACGTAAGTATGCTCTAGGGAAAACATCCGGAAAAGCCAATATTCAAAAAAACTTGCAAGACTTAGGTTTGAGTTTAAATGATGATGAGCTAAAGAAAGTTACCCAAAGAATTATTGAGTTAGGAGATAAAAAGGAAGTTGTTTCGCAAGAAGATTTACCATACATTATTTCTGATGTATTAGATAGTAATACAATTGAAAGACGAGTTATTATAGAAAACTACGTACTTACACATGCTAAAGGTTTAAAGCCATCAACCACAATTAAGTTAAAGGTAGAGGGCATTATTTATGAAGAGCATGCTCAAGGAGATGGACAGTTTGATGCATTAATGAATGCTTTAAAAAAGTTATACAAAACACATAGTAAAAAGGAGTTGCCTAAGTTAATTGATTATTCGGTAAGAATTCCACCAGGAAGTAACTCTGATGCTTTATGTGAAACTATTATCACCTGGAAAGGAGATGAAAAAGAATTTATTACACGTGGTTTAGATTCAGATCAAACGGTATCTGCAATTAAAGCCACAGAGAAAATGTTAAACATAATTTAAATATTTATAATTAAAAGATTTAATTATTACATCTTTTAATTTTTAATACACAAAAAAAATGAAATTAAATATCGCGTTATTAGCAGGAGACGGAATTGGACCAGAGGTAATTGATCAAGCTGTAAAGGTTTCTAATGCTATTGCTACTAAGTTTAAACATGAAATTACATGGAAACCGGCTTTAACAGGTGCCGCTGCTATTGATGCAGTTGGAGAACCTTATCCAGACGCAACGCATGATATTTGCGTGGCTTCTGATGCTGTTTTATTTGGTGCAATTGGGCATCCAAGATTTGACAATGATCCTACGGCAACCGTAAGACCAGAGCAAGGTTTATTAAAAATGCGTAAAAAATTAGGCCTATTTGCAAATGTAAGACCCACATTTACATTTCCTTCTTTATTAGATAAATCTCCTTTAAAAAGAGAGCGCATAGAAGGAACAGATTTAGTTTTTTTACGTGAATTAACTGGAGGAATTTACTTCGGAGAAAAAGGGAGAAGAGATGGTGGAGAAACTGCTTTTGATAATTGTGTATACACAAGAGCTGAGGTGCAGCGTATTGCTATTAAGGGTTTTGAATTGGCAATGACACGTGGTAAAAAATTGTGTTGTGTAGACAAAGCAAATGTTTTAGAAACTTCAAGATTATGGAGGGAAACTGTTCAAGCAATGGAAAAGGATTATCCAGAAGTGGAAGTGTCTTATGAGTTTGTAGATGCAGTTGCAATGCGTTTAGTGCAATGGCCAAATAGTTATGATGTCTTAATTACTGAAAACTTATTCGGAGATATTTTAACAGATGAGGCTTCTGTAATATCTGGTTCTATGGGTTTAATGCCAAGTGCATCTGTAGGAACAGAAAATGCTTTGTTTGAGCCTATTCATGGGTCATATCCGCAGGCTACAGGTTTAAACATTGCAAACCCAATGGCAACTATTTTGTCTGCAGCAATGTTGTTTGAGCACTTTGGTCTGCAAGCAGAAGGAAAAGCAATCAGAGATGTTGTAAACAGTGCTTTAGAAAAAGGAATGGTTACAGAAGATTTAGCAGATGGTGGAAAAGCTTACGGAACGAAAGAAGTCGGAGATTGGTTAGCAGAAAATATCTAAAAATATAAATTGAATATATATTTAAAAAAGCGCTCGAATTCGAGCGCTTTTTTAGTTTTAGATACATTAACAGTGATGTTATATAGTAGTAAATTGTATTTTACCGAAATTTAGTACCGTATTTAAAGTTGTAAAAAGATTACTTTACAGCCATTAATTCTACATCAAAAATAAGTGTTGCATCTGGTGGAATTACTCCTCCAGCTCCAGCAGAACCGTATGCTAAATTAGAAGGGATTACAAAACGAGCTTTATCGCCAACTTGTAATAATAAAATTCCTTCATCCCAACCAGCAATAACTTGGCCAAGACCCACATTAAAATCTATTGGGTCTTTTCTCTTATATGAAGAATCGAAAACCGTACCATCTAATAATTGTCCTTTGTAATGAACAGAAACTCCAGCACCTTTTGTAGCTTGTTTACCAGTTCCTTTTTGTAAAATTTGATAACGCAAACCACTTTTAGTTTCTTCATAACCAATAGCTACAGAATCTAATAATTCTTTTTGTTTTGCTTTCTCATCTGCATCACGTTTTTCTCTAGAACCTTCAAATGTTCTAAAAGCTTCTACAGCATTAAATGTTTCTGCATCTGCACCAACTCTGACAATTTCTACAGAAGATAATTCATCTCCTTGTGCAATTGCATCAACAATGTCTTGTCCTTCTATTACAGATCCAAAAACAGTGTGTTTACCATCCAACCATGGAGTAGGAACGTGGGTAATATAAAACTGACTTCCGTTTGTTGCAGGTCCAGAATTAGCCATTGCTAACTTTCCAGGAGCATCATGTTTTAAATCTGAATGGAATTCATCATCAAATTTATAACCAGGGTTTCCTGTTCCTGAGCCTTGTGGGCATCCACCTTGTACCATGAAATCTGGAATTACTCGATGAAATTTTAATCCATCATAATACGGTGTTCCTTGTTCTTTTACATCATTTTCTAAATTACCTTCAGATAAAGCAACAAAATTCCCTACTGTTCCAGGAGTTTTTTCGTGCTCTAATTGTACTAAAATTTCACCCTTTGAAGTAGTGAACTTGGCATAGATACCGTTATTCATAATCTTTAAATTTTAATTTTCCTCATCCCTAATTTAGGGTTTACAGTCTTAAGGTTTTTAATTAGGTATTAGTTTTTGACTGCATTTAAACTAATATTTTTACTTTTTAAATTCGCTTGTAAAATGTAATTTTACTGATGGATATTTATTTTGTGTCATTTGAATCGTAAATTCAGAATCTGCTAAAAACACCAATTGTCCTTGCTTGTCTTTTGCTAAATAACGTTGTTTTACTCGTTTAAAGTCAATAAACTCATCACTTTTAGGATTCTCTGGTTCTACCCAACAAGCTTTATGAGCAGCTAAGTTTTCATAAGTACATTTTGCCCCATATTCATGCTCTAATCTGTATTGAATAACTTCATATTGCAGCGCTCCAACAGTACCAACAACTCTTCGTCCGTTCATGTCTAAAGTGAATAATTGAGCAACTCCTTCATCCATTAGCTGATCTAAACCTTTATATAATTGTTTAGACTTCATGGGATCTGCATTGTTCACATAACGGAAATGTTCGGGTGAAAAACTTGGAATTCCTTTAAAATTAAGAGCTTCTCCTTCCGTTAAAGTATCTCCAATTTTAAAGTTTCCGGTGTCATGAATACCAACAATATCTCCAGGAAAAGACTCTTCTACAATTTCTTTTCTTTCAGCAAAAAATGCATTCGGACTAGAAAATTTTACTTTTTTACCTGTTCTAACATGCAAGTAGGGTGCGTTTCTTTTAAATGTTCCTGAAACTATTTTTATAAATGCAAGTCTATCTCTATGCTTAGGATCCATATTTGCGTGAATCTTAAATACAAAGCCTGTTAATTTTTCTTCTTTAGAATCTACCAAGCGTTCTTCTGCTTTTTTAGGTTGTGGCGAAGGTGCTATCTCTATAAAAGCTTCTAGCAATTCTTTTACACCAAAATTATTTAATGCAGATCCAAAAAATACAGGTTGTAGCTTGCCTTCTAAATATTCTTCCTGATTAAAAGATGGGTATACTTCATCAATCAACTCTATTTCTTCACGTAAAGTATCTGCAGCTGTTTCTCCAATAATTTTATCTAATTCTGGATTTGAAAGATCGCTAAATTCAACTCCTTCAGATATAGAAGTTTTATTATCACCAGAAAAAAGGTTTAATTTCTTTTCCCAGATATTATAAATTCCTTTAAAATCATATCCCATTCCAATAGGAAAACTCATTGGTGTAACACGTAAACCTAGTTTTTGTTCAACTTCATCTAATAAATCAAAGGCATCTTTACCCTCTCTATCTAACTTATTGATAAAAACTAGCATTGGTATGCTTCTCATCCTACAAACTTCTACTAATTTCTCTGTTTGTGGTTCTACACCTTTGGCTACATCAATTACAACAATAACACTATCTACAGCAGTTAAAGTTCTAAAGGTGTCCTCTGCAAAATCTTTGTGACCAGGAGTATCTAGAATATTTATTTTTTTATCTTTATAAATGAAGGCTAAAACAGAAGTTGCAACAGAAATACCACGCTGTCGTTCAATTTCCATAAAATCTGAAGTTGCACCCTTCTTAATTTTATTGTTTTTTACAGCACCAGCTTCTTGAATTGCTCCACCAAAAAGTAGTAACTTTTCTGTTAACGTTGTTTTACCTGCATCAGGATGCGAGATAATACCAAAAGTTCTTCTACGTTCTATTTCTTTTAAAAAATCCATCTACAAAAATTGAGGTGCAAATATAGGTTTTATTCTATAATTTATCTTCTGATTTTAAAGGGATACCTATTAATAAAAAGTCCAAGATTTTATGAAATTTCATTCATTATAAATTCGCAATAAGTTTTCAACAAATACTGTATCAATCTAAAACTTCAATAGTCATTTTAATATCTTCTATAGGCCATTCATCTATACCTACTTTTACTTTTGATATTTTATCTAAGGTATTAAAACCAGAAATTACTTCACCAAAAACAGTGTGTTGGTTATCTAAATGATGATTTCCATTTCTATTGTGTACCATATAAAATTCAAACGGACTTGATAATTTATTAGGATTCTTTTCCCATTGCCTAGCAGCAGCCAATGCACCGTATTTATGGGTTCTATTCCTTTTAAACTCGGGTCTTAATAAATAGTTGCCATACAATCTTCGTTGATTCCTGGTGTAGGTTTCATCAGAGTTTCCTCCTTGAATTACAAAGTTTTTTGCTACTCTGTATATGACAGTAGTATTAAAGTATTTTAATTTGGTTAAGAAAATAAAATTGGCCCTATGGACGGGAACATCGTCATATAACAGTAATTTTATAGCACCAAATTTTGTTGTAATACGTATTTTATTTTCCTTATTTTGTCTTCCATATTCCTTGAAAAAAGCTTCAACATTGTCTTTATTTAAGCTATCCCACGGTTTAATAATTTTCTTTTCTAAATTATTTTCGATAACATTCTTTTTATTTTTCGTTGAATTTTCTGTTTTTTTAATTTTTAGTGGAGCACTTTCTTTACACTGATAAAAAGAGAAGACACCTACAATTAACAGAAGTTGTATTATAATTTTCATAAGAATTAGTAGGTTTATATCCTTCAAAGATAAATCATCATAATAAAAGAATAAGAAAATTTGATTGTTTTCATACATTTTCATGATTTATTGGTAATTCATTCCTTATTTTTGTTAAAATGATAGAGTACGTTATTTTAGTAAATGAAAACGATCAACAGATTGGTTTAATGGAAAAAATAGAAGCACATGAAAAAGCAGTATTACATAGAGCTTTTTCAGTTTTTATTTTTAATAAGAAAGGAGAGTTAATGCTGCAACAAAGAGCTGCATCTAAGTACCATTCTCCATTGTTATGGACAAATACATGTTGCTCTCATCAAAGAAGTGGAGAAAGTAACTTAGAAGCAGGAAGAAGAAGGTTGCAAGAAGAGATGGGTTTTGTAACAGAGATTACAGAAGTGTTTTCTTTTATTTACAAAGCACCTTTTGACAATGGCCTAACAGAGCACGAATTTGACCATGTGATGATTGGTAAATATGAAGCGCCTCCCAATGTAAACAAGGAGGAAGTAGAAGCTTATAAATGGATGCAGTTAGCCGATGTAAAGAAAGATATCGAAGAAAATCCTTCGATTTATACTGCTTGGTTTAAAATTATTTTTGAAAAATCTTTTAAAAAATTAACAAATGCCTAAAGTAACAGTTCATAGAAAAGCGCATTTCAATGCAGCGCATCGATTATATCGAAAAGATTGGAGTGATGAGAAAAACTTTGAAGTTTTTAATAAATGTAGCAATCCTAATTTTCACGGACATAACTACGAATTAATTGTTTCTTTAACAGGAGAAATTGACAATGAAACAGGGTATGTATTTGATTTAGGAATTCTAAAAAATCATATTAAGTCTGAAATAGAAGATGCTTTTGATCATAAAAATTTGAATTTGGAAGTGCCAGAATTTAAAGATTTAAATCCTACCGCAGAAAATATTTGTGTGGTTACTTATCAAAAATTAAGAAATTTGTTACCAACTAACTTAGACTTAGAAGTTACACTATACGAAACCCCAAGAAACTTTGTAAGCTATTCAGGTTCTTAGTATATTGGTATAATTAAAATAAAACGCCTCGTTTACAAACTGTAAACGAGGCGTTTTTATTATTAAATAGAAAATTAATTAGTCTTTTAACTTTCCTTTAAATTCTTCAAATTTACTAGCAACTTTTTTAGGCCAGCTGTTATTAGAAGTGTCTACATCTGCAGTTTCAAAATCTGGGTCTACCACAATGTTTGTAATTTCCTTGTTCGAAGCAAAAACTCTTTTAGCAGTGGTGTCGCTTCTCATCCATATTTGAGCAGGGAAAGTTTCTCTTTTTGTAGTGCCATCTTTATATGTTAATTCTACAATAATTGGCATTATCAAACCTCCTGGTTTTTCAAATTCTACAGAATAAATGAAAGCAGGCACCTCTTGCCCTTCAGCATATGAATCCATAGCATTTGCGTTAGCATCCTCCTTTTTATCAGTAATGTATACCAAATCACCTAAGCCATCAAAATATTGCTTGTATTGCGCTTTCAATTTTGTAACTCTTTCATTTGGCTTATCAGTTAAATACAATGGTTTTACTTCTTTAATACCAATATCTGTTACATCTGTAGTATAGAACCATCCTCTAAAAAACCAATCTAAATCCATACCAGATGCATCTTGCATAGACCTAAAGAAATCTTCTGGTGTTGGGTGTTTAAACATCCAACGTTTTGAATACGTTCTAAATGCGTGATCAAATAATTCTGGGCCCATAATTGTTTTCCTTAGCATGTATAAACCAGCAGCTGGCTTTGAATATGCATTCGGTCCGAATTGTTTTACATAATCTCCTTGAGACATAATAGGAGATATGTTAGATTGATCTCCACCCATATATCTTGTAATTTCTTTTGCAGGATTAGAAGCAAATAACTCTGCATCATAAACATCTTCTGCTAGAATTTCAACAAAAGAGTTTAACCCCTCATCCATCCAAGTCCATTGTCTCTCATCAGAATTTACAATCATTGGAAAAAAGTTATGTCCAACTTCATGAATAATTACACCTATCATTCCTTTTTTAGTTCTATCAGAATACGTACCATCTTCATTTGGTCTCCCAAAATTGAAACAAATCATTGGATACTCCATTCCTTGTCTCTCTGAATGTACAGAAACAGCTTTAGAATATGGGTAATCAAATGTTAATTTAGAGTACTCAATCAAAGTAGTAGCAATTGCTCTTGTAGAATGCTCTTCCCATAAAGGATTTCCTTCTTTAGGATATAATGAGGTTGCCATTACAGATTTACCATTAATATTTACAGCCATTGCATCCCAGATATATTTTCTTGAAGTTGCAAAAGCAAAATCACGAACACGCTTTGCTTTAAACTTCCAAGTTTTTGTTCCTGTAGCTCTTCCTTTTTCTGTTTTCTCTGCCTCTTCTTGTGTTACAATTAGAATCGGATTGTCAAAAGATTTTCTTGCTTTCTCAAAACGTTTTCGTTGTGCTTTAGTAAGTACCTCTTTTTCATTTTGCAAAGTACCAGTAGCTTCCATAATATGATCTGCCGGGACTGTAAGGTTTACTTCGTAATCTCCAAATTCTAATGCGAATTCTGATCTACCCCAAAACTGCATATTTTGCCATCCTTCTACATTGTTGTAGACTGCTAATCTTGGAAAAAATTGTGCAATTGTATAGTTATTGTTTCCGTCAGGAAAAGTTTCTAATCCAGAGCGTCCACCATCTTTATTAATGTCATTAATTAAGTAATTCCATTGAATACTAAATTCAAAGGTATCTCCAGGAGCTAGTGCTCTGGTTAAATTAATACGCATCATAGTGCTGTTAATAGTGTGAGATAAAGGTTTACCATTACTTTCTACTTTCGTAATATTGTATCCAAAGCCTTTCTTTTGTTCCATAAAAGAACTTTTAAAATTATCTGGAGTTACAAAAGCTGCAGCACTGTTAGATTTAGCTAACGGAGTTTTAGAATCGTCTGCCCTCATGTTTTGATCTAGTTGTACCCATAAATATTCTAAATTATCTTTAGAATTATTGTGATACGTAATATTTTCATCCCCATAAATTGTGTTGGCAGCCTCGTCTAAACGAATGTCCATTACATAATCTACCTTTTGCTGTGTGTACTGATGTCCTGGAGCACCGGATGCTGCATGTTGATCATTAGGGGTTGCCAAAACATCTTTCATTTGTCTAAATTTGTTTTGATCTGTGTGCCCTTGCTGCGTTTTCTTTTCTTCTTTTGGTCCTTCTTGCGCGATTGCTGCAAAGCTGATAAAGAAAAGAGAAAATACTAGTAAAGAAAGTTTTTTCATATTGTATATTTTGAATTAAATAAGGGCTCGAAAATAAGCATATATAAGCAGTTTTGTTAAATTTCGTTAAAATTTTAACAAATCTTTATATAAAAAAGCGATGTGAAAATTAATTCACATCGCTTTTTAAATTTATTGTTAAAATAAAATTTAGTTTTTCATTTTTGTTTTGAATTTACTAAACTGATCTTTATTAGTATTAGGAAAGCTATTGTTAGATAGGTCTACATCTGCAGTCTCTAAATCTGGGTCAATTACAATCTTAGTTATTTGCTTATCTGAGTGCACAGCTTTTGTAACTTTCTTATCATTGTATCTCCAAATTTGTGCAGGGTATGTCTTTTTTTCTTTACTACCATCATCATAAGTATATTCTACAATAATTGGCATTACTAAGCCACCTGGTTTGTTAAATGTAATCTCATAGAAATATTTAGATTTTGCAGATGTTGGTTTTGTGATGTTTAAACCTTCACTTTTATCTTCAACGAAATCTACAGTTTCTTCAGATATATTTTCTGTAGCATAAAATTTTCGTACACCTTCAATACCAATATCCGTTACATCTGTTGTGTAAAACCAGCCTCTCCAAAACCAATCTAAATCAATACCAGAAGCATCTTCCATAGTTCTAAAGAAATCTGCAGGAGAAGGATGTTTAAACATCCATCTTTGAGAATATGTTCTAAAAGCGTGGTCAAATAATTCTTTTCCCATGATTGTTTCTCTTAAGATCCATAAAGCTGTTGCAGGCTTTCCATAAGCATTGCTACCAAAACTATATACGTGATCTCCTTTAGACATTATAGGTGCAATGGTAGATTGATCACCAGACATGTATTTTACAATATTTTTAGGGTATCCTCTAGTAATAGGAAAGTCTTTATCATAATCTAACTCTGCTAACATTTCCATATATGAATTTAATCCTTCATCCATCCAAGTCCATTGTCTTTCATCAGAATTTACAATCATAGGAAAAAAGTTATGACCAACTTCATGAATGGTTACTTTAATCATTCTATATTTTATCTTATCCGAGTAGGTTCCATCTGCATCTGGTCTTCCTGGATTAAAACAAATTTGCGGATATTCCATTCCCATTTGTCCGTCTACAGAAATTGCTTTGTGATATGGGTAATCGAAGGTATACTTAGAATATGTTTTTAAAGTTTGTGCAACTGCTCTAGTAGAGTGTTCCCCGTATAAAGGGTTCGCTTCTTTGGAATATAAAGAATACGCCATTACTGTTTTGCCATTAATATCTACGGCCATTGCATCCCAAATAAATTTTCTTGAAGTTGCAAATGCATAATCGCGCACATTTTCTGCATAAAATTTCCAAGTTTTTGTTTTATTAGATCTACTTTTTTCAATTTTTTCTGCTTCGTCTTGTGTTCTAATTAAAACAGGATTGTCAAAAGTTGTTCTTGCCTTTTCTAATCTTTTTAATTCTTTTCTAGATAATACTTCAATTTCATTTTTTAAGATACCTGTTGCTCCTAGCATGTGATCTTCAGGTGTAGTAATATTAACCGTAAAATCCCCAAACTCTAAAGCAAATTCACTTCTACCCCAAAATTGGTCATTTTGCCAACCTTCTACATTATCATACACACACATTCTTGGATAAAACTGTGCAATAACATAGTTGTTATTTCCGTCTTTAGAAAAGTGCTCATAACCAGATCTACCGCCATCTGTTCTATGATTGTTAATATTATACCACCACTTTATTTTAAATTGAAACTTTTCTCCAGAAGCCAAAGGTGTTTCTAAATTAATACGCATCATTGTTTGGTTAACGATGTGTGATAAATTGGTATCATCTGTATTCTTAACACTTTCTATTTTAAAACCACCATCAAATGCAGCTTCCATATACGATTTATTAAATCTTTTTTCAGAAGTACTATTCGGTATACTACTAGATTGAATGTCTGGAGTTTTAGAATCTGCAGCTCTCATGTTTTGATCTAATTGTACCCATAAATAGGCTAACGAATCATCTGAATTATTATGATATGTAATGGTTTCATTTCCATAGATTCGAGTATTCGCATCATCTAAAATAATATCCATTGTATAATCTACCTTTTGCTGCGTATATTTTAAACCTGGCGCACCAGACGCTGTTCTTTGCAGATTAGGAGTTGGTAAAAGTTCTTTTAATTGTTTAAATTTATTTTGGTTCGTATGGCCTGCTTTTGTTTTAGAATCTTGTGCAAAATTTACACTCGTTATAAATACAATGGAAAAGAGTAAAAGCCCTATTTTTTTCATAATTTGAAATTTGAATTGATTAATATTAACTTTAATAAGTTAATGTTTCTTTATAATAGTCTTTAGATAGTAAAACACTTTTATTAGTAGTGCCAACCTTAGACTTGATTAAATTCTCTTGTTTGTCAAAATGTTTTAATAATATTTTATTGGTAACTTCAATGGAAGAGACTTTAGAAACATTTTCTATTTCTAAATAAAAATAGACTAAATCCCCTTCATATTCCTTTCCTACGTAATGAAAAGCTCTTGAAGTATTATTAATTTTAAATTGTAATACCTTTCTTAAATAGTTTTCGAAATAAATATCGTTGTTTTTTAGCTCTTTTTTAGTAGAAAGCTGCAAATCGATACTATGATCTTTATTTAAAGCAGTCTCAATGTCATCCATAAAAACATTAATAATTATTTGCACAGATTTTGACGCTTCTTTATAATTTATCTGTGTTAAACTTAAATAATATTTATGTGCCGAGAAGGAGAGTAGTGGTAGGATTAAAAGAAGTAAAAAATATTTTTTAAATTTCATGAAATGATAAAAATAATTACAGCGCCAAATTACTCTTTTTTTATAATTTCTAAGTATGTTTTACTTTCAGATTGAAAAATTTTAATTATTTCTAAAACTTTTTTGTCTTTATGCAGTTCTTCAATGCCTAAGGAGTTACAATAGCCTAAAAAATGAAAGTACTTTTCTACAGGAATTTTTAATTGTTCAAAAAAGAATTTTTCTCCTAATTCTGACATTATCTTGAAAGGAAAGGCCTTTTTTCTAGCCAACTCTTTTCTTAAAGCCCACAAACGTTCAGAGCCTTTAAAAGGAATAACAGTAGTGGCACCAACGCCTGCAAACCGGGCTGTGGGGTCTACATTATTGGTGGGTGGTTTCATTTTATCTATATGGTCTTCAGGTGCAACAACGTTCATGTTTATTTTAGAGAAGTCCATACGATCTCTTAATAAAGAATCTTTTTTATTTGTAGGTGCATTTTTAGAATCGACGCCCAATCTGCCAAATAAGTTATGCCTTTTCAATTCAAAGGTATCTAAAACGACTGTATTCTCTCTTAATGTTATACTTATAGATGCATTCTTTACATCGTTTTTATTAATAACGATAAACTTTGTAATATGCTGAATCGAAGAAATTCTTAAAGAATCTCCTTTTTTAACAAACATCCTAAAATCTCCATTATCAGAAGAAAAAGTACCTTGATTAGTTTTTAAATTGATAATATTTGCATTTTTAATAACCGTTAAAGTATCTGCTATTTTTCCAACAACCAATGCTCTTCTTTCTTGAGAGAAAGAAGTAAAAGTTAATAAAAATAGAAATATAACAAGTGTTTTTTTAAATATTAGGTAACTTTTCATAAGCAACAAATCTTTATTTAGCAATTTTAAAGTTAGTGAAAAAAGTAAATAAATAACTGTTAAAACTAATTCTTTTTTAAGGTCAATCTTATTTAAGAAGAATCTTTTGAGGAAATTAATTGTGTTCTATTCCTAAAATTTGGTACGTCTTAAATTATGAAAGAAAAAACTAATCTCAAGAGTGGCATCTATCACAATAGAATAAGGTGCTTAAAACTGTACTAATAGCATTGTAATCTATCATTATAGTGGTATTTATAAAACAATTTTCTTATTTTTGACTTATGAAAAAAATGATTATTGCAAGTACTTCAACTGTTTTTGGAAGTGGATATTTAGATTATTTATTACCCGTTTTACAGGTGCATTTTAAGAATGCAAATACAGTAACCTTTATACCGTATGCAATGCCTGGTGGCCTTTCTTATGATGCGTATACGGCTATAGTGGTGCAAGCATTTTCTAAAATAAATATGGATGTAAAGGGAATTCATGAGTATGAAAATCCGAAAGCAGCAATTTTAAACGCAGAGGCAATATTTACCGGAGGAGGAAATACCTTTGAGTTAGTAAATCAGCTTTATAAGCTCGATCTTTTAAATAATTTAAAATTAACAATTGAAAGAGGTATTCCATATTTAGGCACAAGTGCTGGAAGCAATATTTGTGGTCTTGATATGAAAAACACAAACGACATGCCAATTGTGTATCCGCCCAGTTTTAAAACTTTAGGATGCTTCTCTTTTAATATAAATGCACATTATCTAGATCCCAAAAAAGGTTCTACACACATGGGAGAAACCAGAGAGACTAGAATTAAAGAGTTTCACGTTTTTAATGAAACCGCTGTTTTGGGCCTGCGAGAGGGTAGTTGGCTTTCTATTGAAAATAATAAAATTATACTTCAAGGAGAACACACAGCAAGATTATTTCTGAAAAACCAAGATCCTGTTGAGCTACAAACTGGAATAGAGGTTATAATTTAATTTTTTAATGAATAAATTAATACGTTATATAATCTACAATTTCTAAACCATACCCAATCATACCAACTCTTTTTGTTTGCTTAGAGTTTGTTATTAATTTTAATTTACTGATATTTAAATCATGTAAAATTTGAGCACCAATTCCAAAATCTCTGTTATCTAATTTAATATCTGGAGCTTTTATTTTTCCAACTTCTTGATTTTCTTTTAAGATTTTTAATCTGGTAATTAAATTTTGAGAGTGATTTTGTTGATTCACAAAAAGAATAGCTCCTTTTCCTTCGTCATTTATAACTTGAAACATTTGGTCTAGTTTCTTGTCGGCGTTATTGGTTAAAGTTCCTAAAATATCATTATTTACTAAAGTAGAATTTACTCTTGTTAATACCGCTTCTTCTTTTGACCAAGAACCTTTAGTTAATGCAATATGAATTTGGTTATTTGTAGTTTGTTCATAAGCACGCAATCTAAATTCTCCAAATCGTGTAATGATGTTAAAATCGTCTTTTTTATCGATTAAAGAGTCATGTTCCATTCTATATGCTACCAAATCTTCTATAGAAACTATTTTAATATCAAACTTTTTTGCAACCTTTAAGAGTTCTGGTAAGCGGGCCATTGTTCCGTCTTCATTCATTATTTCTACAATAACTCCTGCAGGCTCTAAACCTGCTAAACGCGCAAAATCTATGGCTGCTTCTGTATGCCCTGTTCTCCTTAAAACGCCACCTTCTTTGGCTTTTAATGGGAAAATATGTCCGGGTCTTGCTAAATCAAATGGCTTGGTATCTTTTTTAATTAAAGATTGTATGGTTAGTGCTCTATCTGCAGCAGAAATACCTGTTGTAACACCTTTTCCGCGAAGATCTACAGAGACTGTAAATCCGGTTTCCATAGGGTCTGTATTATTTTCTACCATCATACCTAAGCCTAATTCTTGACAACGGTTTTCTGTTAGAGGTGCACAAATTAACCCACGGCCGTGCGTGGCCATAAAATTAATCATTTCTGGAGTTGCTTTTTCGGCAGCTGCTAGAAAATCGCCTTCATTTTCTCTGTTTTCATCATCAACAACAATTATTACTTTTCCGTCTCTTACGTCTGCAATTGCATCTGCAATATTGTGAAGTTGGGTGTTTTTTTTATTTGATAAAGAGGTCATACTTTTAAAAGTCTTTTTTGGGAATAAATTTTTGAAATATTTTTTTAAGAGGTAATAGAATGTTGTCAACATTAAATATCCCTTTGTCTTTTGTTGCTCTTCTTGTTAGAAAAATTCCAAACGGAATCATCACCATTGCAGAAATCCAAGAACCTAGTAAAGAGGAGATAGAACTTTCTTCTGCCAAATTTTTACCCATTGTATTTCCAAAGAAATAAATAACATAAATAGCAATGGCTAAAATCATTGGCAAGCCAAACCCACCTTTTCTAATAATTGAGCCTAATGGTGCACCAATAAAAAATAAAATGAGGCAAGAAAATGACAAAGCAATTCGGCCATAGTATTCAGAATCGAAAAAATTTAGTGTTTTCCGTTTCCATTTTACACTTTTCACATTATTTTTCACATTAGTAACGGCACTATTTATTTTCGTTCTCGCACCATTTAATATACTTATTTGGTCTTTTAAATGGAAATTTTCTAGGGTACTAATAGTATCGATATTCTCGTGCTTTAAAGAATCTGGATATTTATATAGTAACTTGGACTGTGAAATGGAAGAAATAGATTTAGACCTAGACATTAGCATGTCATTATAATCTGTTTTCAAAATAGGAATGGTGTCTGTAAGTTGATTAATTCTCAGCATTTTAAAATTATTCTTGAAACGTTCTTCATCTAAAGAACCATCACCAACAAGGTCAGAAATATCTATATTAAATTCATATTCTTTAAAAGTTGCTTGGGAAGCTGGCATTTTCTCTTTTTTAACACGAGATCTTGTCGTCTTTGTGTGGTCTTCATAATAAAAACCATCGTATAAAATAAATGTCATATATCTACTTCCTTCTTCAGAAATAATTTTACCTCTTTCTGCAGTTATTACTTTCTGATTTCCTTTTCTAGAACTTAAATCATAAATTAAAACATTTTTTAAAAGATTTTTTTCTTTACCATATTTTTCATCGAATTTAATTTGATAATTTGGTAAATCGCTATTAAAACTTCCGGGAATTAATGCCAAGGCGGGTTTTTTCTTTTTTATATTGTAGTACAGGTTTTGTTGCTTTAAAATAGCATATGGGAAAATATTATTTAAAAAGATGAAATTAATTCCACTTAAAAAAAGTGTTAAAAAAATTAAAGGCCTTACTAATCTTTGAAGAGAAATTCCTGCAGATTTGGCTGCTGCGAACTCGTAGTTTTCACCTAAACTTCCTAAAGCCATTATAGAAGATAATAAAACTGCAATTGGCAATGCTTGTGGTATGATACTAAGTGAGGTATAGTATAAAAATTTTAGAATAAAAGTAATACTAATACCTTTACCAGCAATGCTTTCAAAAGTCTGCCAAAGTAATTGCATTACTAAGACAAATAAAACAATTAAAAATGTTGCTAGAAAAGGTACTAAGAATGTTTTTAAGATGTATTTATCTAAAATTTTCATTATAGCAAAAGTAGTTTCTTAAATATAAATATGCTATTAAAATCCTGTTAATTGACAGTATTAGTCTATTGTGTAATTATCACTTAAATATTTTGTTTTATTTAAACTGAAGAAACTTTCAGACAAATCTTCATTTTTTTTAAATTCAGTAATTGTAAACATTGTTTTTGAAGTGTTTATACCGGTTTGAATTAGCTTGTAAATATGTTTAGTCTTTACATCTATACCTAGCTCTACCATTATGATTTCCGAATTACTATCAATCGGATTTAAGGTAACAAACTGAATATTTTTGCCTTTTATGTTCTGTAATTTTCCCATTTCTAAAGTATAACCTTCTTTGTAAAAAGTTAATAGTTTAGAAGGATAAATAAATCCATCATCGTCACTTAAATCGCTATCTGAAATGGAAATCTCTTTTTCATCATGATTAATTACATACAATTTTGCACCATCATAGATAAAATGATTACCCAAGTAGTTTAAACTATATTTTTCTCCTTTTAAATTAATTTCACCGTTAATAGGGGGTTCATCGCCTTCTTTTATTCCTGCTTCTTCATTACTTAATGTCTGGCTAAAACCAATATACATATTTTCATAAGCTCCCATTTTTGCTGAAACTTCGTCTAATAAAGATTTTGCTTTTTCTGCACTTTGTGCAGATGTAACTGTCGCTATAAAAAGAGATAAAAATAAGATTCCTGTTTTTTTCATAATGTAATAAATGTGTAATCTTAGTAAAAAAGGTTATGTATTTTTTTCGTTTGCTAATAATTGATCTAAAGCTACAAAATCTGCTACTAAAACTTGTCTCGCTTTGCTTCCTTCAAAACCACCAACAATTCCAGCGGCTTCTAATTGATCTATTAATCTACCGGCTCTATTGTAACCAAGTTTTAACTTTCTTTGCAAAAGAGAGGCAGAACCTTGTTGAGCTGTTACAATAATTTCTGCCGCATCTCTAAATAGTTTGTCTCGGTCATCGATATCAATATCAATACTTGTGCCACTTTCATCATCTACGTATTCTGGCAAAAGGTAGGCATTTGCATAGGCTTTTTGAGAGCCAATATAGTCTGTGATTTTTTCAACTTCAGGTGTATCTACAAAGGCACACTGTATTCTACTAAGGTTGTTACCTGCTGTATATAATAAATCTCCTCTACCAATCAACTGATCTGCACCTCCAGCATCTAAGATAGTTCTAGAATCTATTTTAGAAGTTACTCTAAATGCTATTCTTGCAGGGAAATTTGCTTTGATAATACCGGTAATTACGTTAACAGAAGGCCTTTGTGTTGCTACAATTAAATGGATTCCAATAGCTCTAGCTAGCTGTGCTAGTCGTGCAATAGGCGTTTCTATTTCTTTACCAGCGGTCATTATTAAGTCTGCAAATTCATCAATAACCAAAACGATATATGGTAAAAATTGATGCCCATCATTTGGATTTAATTTGCGTGCTTTAAACTTAGTGTTGTATTCCTTTATATTACGCACCATTGCATTCTTTAGAAGATCATAACGGTTGTCCATTTCTATACAAAGAGAATTTAAGGTATGTACAACCTTGGTTGTATCTGTTATAATTGCTTCTTCTACGTCTGGTAATTTAGCTAAATAATGACGCTCTATTTTATTAAATAAAGTTAATTCTACTTTCTTTGGGTCTACTAAGATAAATTTAACCTCAGCTGGATGTTTTTTATATAATAAAGAGGTTAATACCGCATTTAAACCAACAGACTTTCCTTGGCCAGTAGCTCCTGCCATCAGCAGGTGTGGCATCTTTGCAAGATCTACTACAAAGGTTTCATTAGAAATTGTTTTTCCCAATGCAATAGGAAGTTCCATATCTGATTCTTGAAATTTCTTTGAAGAAATAACAGAATGCATAGAAACAATTGTAGATTTTTTATTAGGTACTTCAATACCGATAGTACCCTTTCCTGGAATTGGTGCAATAATCCTGATGCCTAAGGCAGATAAAGATAAGGCAATGTCATCCTCTAAGTTTTTAATTTTAGAAATTCTAATTCCTGCTTCTGGTACAATTTCATATAAAGTAATTGTGGGTCCAACGGTTGCTTTAATCTCTGCAATACCAATTTTATAATTTTTTAAAGTTTCTACAATTTTATCCTTATTGGCCTCTAATTCTTCAGGATCAATCGAGATTGTCTCATTGTATTGCTTTAACAGATTAAAAGTGGGAAATTTAAAGTTTGCTAACTCCAAAGTGGGGTCAAACTCTCCAAAATCTTTTACTAATTTATCTGATAAATTTTCTGCAACACTTTTTTCTTCTCTATTAATGGCAACATCAATTTCTACGATTGTCTCTAATTCTTTTTCTGGAGAAGGTTCTGTTTTTAAATTGGGTTCTAAGTTCCCTTCAATGGTTAAAGAAATTCCTTCTTTTTCTACTTTTACATCTGAATGTTTAGAGATAGTAGGTTTTAAATCGATTACAGATTTTTCAAATTCTGATTTATTATTAGCACTTGAATTTAAAGAATTGTCAATTAATACGTCTTTTTTTTCGAAAGATTTAGTTGCCTCTTCTTCAGTAGAAACTACAGATTCGTCTTTTTCTATTTGGTCTTTATCTTCTCTTTTTTGTTTTAATCTATTTATAAGTCCATCAAAATTAACTTTATAACGTGCAACAATGTATGCTATAAAAAAGAAAATTAAAAGTATAATTAGTCCTGTTTTACCTAAAAAATCTTGCGAGTATTGATTTATTTCAAAACCAATAATACCAGAAATAAGTGCAAATTTTTCATGTAAAAATCCAAGACTTATAGAAATTAGAAGCATTGCTGTTAATCCCCAATTCCAAGAAATAATTATTTTAGATATTTTTCTTTTGAGTAAGATTGAAAATCCTGTCGAAAAAAGCTGAAAAGAAATTATAAATGCAGCAATACCAAAACCTTTATGAATAAAAAAATGTCCTAATTTTGCACCAATTTTACCTAATAAATTTTCACTTTTCACTGCTCTATTAGACAATTGGTGAATTGTGCTTTGATCTTCTTGCCAATTAAAAAAGAAAGAAACAAAAGCGATACATAAAAAAAGAGAAAACAACATTAGAAAAAATCCGAAAATAGTTTGTGTTTGTTTCGTTTTTAAAAAAGAGAAAACACTAGGTTTTCTTTCAGGTTTTTCTGCTGCCTTTTCTGTGCTAGGTTTTCTTTTAGCCATTAATAATTATCTTATTTTTTTAAAGTTTATTATGCTAAAATAGTAAATTGATTTTTGGGATGTAAATAAACCCTGCAAGAATTAAAGAAATAATACCTGCAAACGTTGGTGCACCTGCAGCTATATCTTTTATAAAACCTATTTTAATATGAAAATCTGGATGCACAAAATCAGCAACTTTTTCAATGGCCGTATTTAATGCTTCTGCCACTAAAACCATTCCAATGGCAAGAAACTGAAGCATCCATTCTATATTAGATATATCAAAACAGAAGCCCATAACAGTAACAATAACAGCCATGAGAACTTGCGCTTTTATACTGTCTTCTGTGGTTAGTAGTAGCCATGCACCTTTAAAAGCAAATTTTAAACTGCGCAATCTTCCTCTAATAAAACTATCTTTTGCATTCTTCATAAAACTAAATAGCGTTTAATGCTGCTTCATAATTTGGTTCATCAACAATATCAGGTACTTGTTCTGTGTGAACTACTTTTCCGTTTGTATCTATAACTATCACTGCTCTAGAGTGCAAGTCGGCTAATGGTCCGTTTGTGATTTCTAAACCATAATCTTTTCCAAAACTTCCATTAGCAAAATCAGATAACATTACCACATTTTCTATTCCTTCAGCACCACAAAAACGAGCTTGAGCAAAAGGTAAATCTTTAGAAATACATAAAACAACAGTATTTTCTAATTTGGCAGCTTGTTTATTAAATTCTCTTACAGAGGTTGCACAGGTACCTGTATCTACTGAAGGGAAAATATTTAAAACTATATTTTTTCCAATAAAATCAGACAAAGAATTTGTAGCCAATGCTACTGTTTTCAATGAAAATTCTGAAGCTTTAGAACCAACTTTTGGTAAATTTCCTATTGTATTTATCGGGTTTCCTTTTAAAGTTATATCTGCCATTTTTTTTAGATTTAGTTTAAATTCAAAAGTAAGAATAATTAAATTATTTATGAACACATTAGTAGTCAAAACTGCTAAATAAATGTGTTTAGCTATAAATAATTTTTTGTCTTTTATTATCACACTATAAATAGTTCGAAAAAAGTATTATTCTGTTTACTATTTGTATTTTCGCAGTCCTTAAAAAGTATCAAAAATTGAATATTTATCAATATACATCTGAGTTCAAATATAATTGGAAACTAGCAGCCCCTGTAATGTTGGGGATGTTGGGTCATACATTTGTTAGTTTTGTAGATAATATTATGGTGGGGCAATTAGGAACGGCAGAACTAGCTGCAGTTTCTTTGGGTAATAGTTTTATGTTTATAGCTATGTCTATTGGTATTGGTTTTTCTACAGCAATTACTCCGTTAATTGCAGAAGCCGATGCTTCTAATAACTTTAAACAAGCAAAATCTACTTATAAACATGGTCTGTTTTTATGCACCACTTTAGGTATTCTACTTTTTTTACTGGTTTTCTTTTCGAAACCACTAATGTATTTAATGCAACAGCCAGAAGAAGTAGTAGTATTGGCAATTCCGTATTTAAATTTAGTTGCATTTTCTTTAATACCATTGGTTATTTTCGAAGCAATTAAACAGTTTACTGACGGTATGTCTATGACTAAATACCCAATGTATGCAACTTTAATAGCAAACATTATAAATGTAGTTTTAAATTACCTTTTAATTTTTGGAAAGTTTGGTTTTCCAGAAATGGGAATGGTTGGCGCTGCATACGGTACACTAGTTTCTAGAATAATAATGGTTACTTATCTTTGGATATTGTTACGTTATAAAGAACGTTCTCGTAAAATTGTTAGAAATATAAAATTATTTACTTTAGATCTCTCAATGATTAAAAAGATTGTAAACATTGGCTCTTTAAGTGCTATGCAAATGTTTTTCGAAGTTGCCATTTTTACTTCTGCAATATGGCTGAGTGGTTTGTTAGGTAAAAATTCTCAAGCCGCAAACCAAATTGCTTTAAATTTATCTTCTATGACTTTTATGGTTGCAATGGGGCTAAGCGTTGCCTCTATGATTAGAGTAGGAAACCAGAAAGGGTTACAAAATTATAAAGAGTTGCGCAGAATTGCATTTTCTATCTTTTTGTTGGGTATTTTATTAGCTGTATTCTTTGCATTATTGTTCTTTGTTTTTCATAAAAGCTTACCAAATATTTATGTAGATTTAAATGATACTACAAATTATAAAGATAATATGGAGGTGCTTAGCATTGCATCGAACTTGTTATTAGCGGCTGCTTTCTTTCAGATTTCAGATAGTATACAAGTAGTTGTTTTAGGAGCTTTAAGAGGTCTTCAGGATGTTAAAATACCAACTATTTTAACTTTTATTTCGTATTGGGTTGTTGGTTTTCCTGTTTCTTATTTTTTAGGTAAAGAAGAAATGTATGGTAGTTTTGGTATTTGGTTAGGTTTATTGGCGGGGTTAACTACGGCTTCCGTTTTATTATTCATTCGATTTAATTCCTTAACTTTAAAGTTAATAAAAGAAAAACAATAATATATATTCTCTTGAACGCAGACGAGAGGTTAAAAAAAAAATAAATTACTATTCGATTGCGTTCGAAGTTTCATAAATAAAAGATTTACAATGAATTTACCGAAATTTTTATTAGCAGATAACAGCAGTTTACCAGACGATATTTTTGTATTGCATACAGAGTTTCCTCGTTTTATGATTAACTTAAAGGATGATGAAATAGAATGGTTTGAGGATTTAACCGGAGAAAATGAAGAAGATATTGCAGGAGAATTGGCAGATTTAATGGATAAAGCAGGTTTGTTTTATGATGCCGAAATGAAAGAATTTGAATAAATAATTCTAAGTATATGGTATAAAAAAAACCTCACATTTATTTAAATGTGAGGTTTTTTTATATTATTATTATTATTATTATTGGCCTTTCGGAATTGTAATACCTAAATTTTTAAGAACTAATTCAGTGATATCAAATTTTGAATCTATATATGCAAATTCATTTCCGGTAATTGTTAAAATTTGAGTATATCCATTTTCTTTCGCTACAACTGCAATTGCTTGGCTAAGCATCGTGTAAAGAGGACGCATTAACTCGTCTCTTTTTAATCCCATTAACGTATTTCCATTTTTTTGATATTTTTTAATATCTTGTTCCAAGCCCGCCAATTCTTTTTGAATTGTTTTTTTCTCTAACTCGCCCATATCCTTTTCTTTGAGCTTATAGTCTTCTAACCTTACTTTAAAATCCGTAACCTTTATACTAAAAGACGAATCTAATTTTGTGCCATAATTTTTTGTAATTTCTACAACTTTTTTTGTTTCTGGCATGACACCTAAAATATAGTCGCTATCAATTGTTCCAACTTTAGTTTGAGCAATTGTTAATGAACTTATAAAGGCAATAAATAATACTGTAATTTTTAATTTCATGATTTATATTTTGATTAACAAATATATACAATGGTCTGACTTACAAAAGTATGTTATCCTTTTAATTTGTTAATTTTTTCAGAAATCTTAGAGGCTATGATTAATTTATCAGTTAAATAATCAAACCACAAAATATTTTCATCTCTTTTAAACCATGTTAATTGTCTTTTTGCAAAACGTCTAGAATTTTTCTTAATTTCAGAAATAGCAAACTCTTTTGTAAAATTCCCATCAAAAAAAGAAAATAACTCTCTGTAACCAACGGTTTGTAATGCATTTAATTCTTTGTGAGCATACAAGGTTTTTGCTTCTTCAATTAAGCCATTGTCTATCATTGCATCTACACGTTGGTTAATTCTATTGTAAATGATTTCTCTATCTGCATTTAAACCTATTTTAATATTATTAAAGTTTCTTTGTTTTTTTGGCTTGTTTTTAAAGGTTGAATACGGAATACCTGAACCAATACAAACTTCTAAAGCGCGCATTATTCTATGTGGATTGTCTATGGCAATCAATTTATAAGTTTCTAAATCTAATTCTTTTAATTGCTTTTGAAGTACTTCAATCCCTTCCTTTTCAAGCTTTAACAATAGTGCTTCACGTATTTTAGGATCTACTTCAGGAAAATAATCCAATCCATTTAAAACGGCATCTACATAAAGGCCGCTTCCGCCAACCATTATTTGAATAGAATTTTCTTTGAAAAGTACTTCGAGTTTTTCTAAAGTATCTCTTTCAAATTCACCCACATTATAGGAGTCAAATACACTTCTATTTTGTATAAAATAATGTTTAGCAGCAGCTAGTTCTTTGGGTTCAGGGACTGCTGTGCCAATCGTCATTTCTTTAAAGAATTGTCTAGAATCGCAAGAAATAATACTTGCGCTAAAAGCATTTGCTAGTTGAATACTTAAGGCTGTTTTACCAATTGCCGTAGGCCCAACAATGGTTATTAAAGTGTTTTGATTCGTACTCATTTAATTTAAAATGCTTCCGCAATTATGACAAAATGTTGCACCCTCGGTATGTTCTTCATCCAAACAAGCTGGGCAAGATTGTGTATTTGTTTCAATTTTATTAATATCTGTTTTGGTCATTTCAGAACTTACAATACCTGTAGGAATGGCAATAATAGAATATCCTAAAATCATAATTGCACTAGCAATTAATTGACCCAAAGGTGTTTGTGGTGCAATGTCTCCAAAACCAACGGTGGTTAACGTTACAATTGCCCAATAAATACTTTTTGGAATATTTGTAAATCCGTTTTCTGCACCCTCAACCATGTACATTAACGTTCCTAAAATAATACAAACTATCAATACAAAGAGTAAGAACACAGCTATTTTGGCCCTGCTTCCTCTTAAAGCAACCATTAGTTTATTTGAAGCGCCTATATATCTTGCCAATTTTAAAATTCTAAAAACTCGCAATAAACGCAAAGCTCTTAAAGCAAGTAATCCTTGTGACCCTGCAAAAACAAAAGATAAATACATCGGTATTGTAGAAAGAAAATCTATAACACCAAAAAAACTAAAAACATATGTAGTTGGCTTTTTAATAGAGAAAATTCGAAGGATGTATTCTATTGAAAACAAAATGGTAATTATCCATTCTCCAATATTTAATAAGTCGTGATATTTATTATCAAAACTCTCTATACTTTCTAGCATTACCAATAATATGCTTGCTAGAATGGCTATTAACAAAATTACATCAAAGACTTTACCTTCCTTGGTATCTGCCTCATAAATAATTTCATGAAGTCTTTTTTTCCAGGATAATTTGTTTTTTATAATGTCCAAAATTTAGTTTTTTAACTAATACAATACTACAAATATTTAGTGAGTTTAAAAAAGTATAAACATTACAAATCTAATAACCTCTTAGCTGCATTAAAAGGAGTTGTCTTGCCATTTTCTAAATTATCAATTTCTTTTTGTAAAGCGCTTTTAACTTTTGGGTTTTGGTAAAAGTTAGTTTTTAATTGTTGTTCTATTGTAGACAATAGCCAAAATTTATTTTGCTCATTTCTTTTTTTATTAAAATAAGCGTTCTCTTTTGTAATCCCAATATAAGTAAGAATCATGTTGTTAATTTCTTCAATACCAGAGTTATGAAGAGCACTTGCAGTTAATACTTTAGGTTGCCATTTACTTTCTTTTAATGGGTATAAATGCAACGCTCTGTTAAAAGCTACTTTGGCTATTTTAGCATTTTGTTTGTTTTCGCCATCGGCTTTATTAATAACAATAGCATCTGCCATTTCTATAATTCCGCGTTTTATTCCTTGCAATTCGTCTCCAGCGCCAGCCAATTTCAATAATAAGAAGAAATCTACCATAGAATGAACCACAGTTTCAGATTGCCCAACTCCAACGGTTTCAATAATTATGGTGTCAAATCCTGCGGCTTCGCATAAAATAATACTTTCGCGTGTTTTTTGGGCAACGCCTCCTAAAGAAGTACCAGAAGGAGAAGGTCTAATAAAAGCATTTTCATCAGTTACAAGTGCTTCCATTCTTGTTTTATCACCTAAAATAGAACCTTTATTTACAGAGCTACTGGGGTCTACTGCTAACACTGCTACTTTTTTGCCTTGTGCCGTTAAGTATTTACCAAAAGTTTCTATAAATGTACTTTTACCAACTCCAGGAACACCTGTAATCCCTATTCTAATAGACTTATTTGAATGAGGCAAGCAACAGTTTAAGATTTCATTTGCTTTTTGTTGATGTTTTATATTTGTACTTTCAACCAATGTAATCGCTTTGCTTAAGAATGTAATGTTACCATTTAAAACTCCAGTAACAAATTCATTTACAGAGTTTTGCCTTGCTCTACTTTTTTTAATTTTTTCTGCAGATGCTTTACTGGTAGTTTCTGGTTTAGAAACTCCATCTTTTTCTTGCAATGCAGAAGGTTTATCATTCATTTGAAAGGAATTATGTAAATTTAAAGATAATTAATTAAAAAGTAAATTTACAAAACTTCTCATTAATTCCGTTTCTCTATTCTTAATAAAGTAACTATCTTTATACCCTGTAAATAGTCACTTTTTTAATGGAACGCTACAAAGAAAATCAAATAAAAGTATACAATTCTCTGTCTAAAAAGAAAGAGAACTTTAAACCCATAACAGAAGGTTACGTAGGCATGTATGTCTGTGGCCCTACGGTATATAGCAACGCACATTTAGGGAACGTAAGAACTTTTATGTTCTTTGATATAGTATATAGATACTTATTACATTTGGGGTATAAAGTGCGGTACGTGCGTAATATTACAGATGCTGGCCATTTAGAAAATGATGCAGACGAGGGTGAAGATAGAATTGCTAAAAAAGCACGTATTGAGAAGATAGAACCAATGGAAGTAGTGCAGCGATATACTGTAGATTTTCATAATGTGCTTAAAAATTATAATTTTTTACCACCAAGTATAGAGCCCACAGCAACCGGACATATTGTAGAGCAAATAGAAATGATTAAAGAAATCATAGAAAAAGGTTTTGCATATGAGGTAAATGGTTCTGTATATTTTGATGTCCTAGAATATAATAAAAATGAACATTACGGTATTCTATCTGGCAGAAAAGTAGAAGATTTAATTCACAATACAAGAACTTTAGACGGACAATCAGATAAAAAAAACCCGCAAGATTTTGCACTTTGGAAAAAAGCAGATGAACGTCATATAATGAGATGGCCTTCACCATGGAGCGATGGATTTCCTGGTTGGCATTTAGAATGTTCTGTAATGAGTACAAAATATTTAGGAGAACAATTTGATATTCACGGTGGTGGAATGGATTTAAAATTTCCACATCATGAATGTGAAATTGCACAATCTAAAACGTGTAGTGGTAAAACACCCGTCAATTATTGGATGCACACGAATATGCTCTTGTTAAATAGTCAGAAAATGGCAAAATCTACTGGAAATTTTATTTTACCAAATGAGATTTTATCTGGAGAAAATGATATTTTACCAAAGGCATTTACTGCAAGTGTTGTTCGTTTTTTTAATTTACAGGCTAATTACAGAAGTATTTTAGATTTTTCTGGAGAAGCGCTAGAGGCATCAGAAAAAGGGCATACTAAATTAATGGAAGCTCTTAATCTTTTAGATAAGATAGAATCAGATAAAACATCAACTTTTAATGTACAAGAATGGGAAAACTCTTGCTATGATGCAATGAATGACGATTTTAATACGCCTATATTAATTGCAAATTTATTTGAGGCTGTAAAGGTTATAAATCATATAAGAGAGCAGAATGCAAGTTTAACTGCACCTGATCTGTTAGCGTTTAAAAAAGCTTTAAATAGTTTTGTTTTTGATGTTTTAGGCTTAACAAATGAAAATCATCAAGCTAATTCAGAAAAGATAAATGGAGTAGTGGAGCTTTTAATAAAGTTAAGAAAAGAAGCAAGAGAAAATAAAGATTGGGCGTTATCAGATCAAATCAGAGATGAATTAATTGTTTTAGGTATACAATTAAAAGACGGCAAAGAGGGCACAACATTTTCTGTAAACTAATATTCAATTTGAGAAAAATTCTTTCATATCCAATTATTTTACTTGTTCGGTTTTATCAAGTAGCAATATCACCTTTTACACCAGCAACATGCAGATACAACCCAACATGTTCTCGTTACACCATTGATGCATTGCAAAAATATGGTCTATTTTCAGGAGGCTGGTTGGCTTTGAAAAGAATATTTAGTTGTCATCCTTGGGGAGGAAGTGGTTATGATCCAGTACCAGAAAATATAGAAAATTAAAAAAAATAATAGTATATGAGTTTTTTAGCAATAGAATGGAATCCTTCGATTGGAATTGATTTAGGTTTTTTTGTAATACGTTGGTACAGTTTAATGTTTGTTACAGCTTTTTTATTAGGTCTACGCATCATGAAAAAAATCTATATTACAGATAATATTCCTGTAGAAAAAGTAGATCCTTTATTTATGTATGTTTTTCTTTCTATGCTTTTAGGAATGCGTTTAGGTGATGTTTTCTTTTATAGTTGGGATTATTATCAGAACCATTTACTAGAAATATTTCTACCCATAAAAGAAAGTGCAAATAGCACTATACTAGGGTTTATAAAGGGTTGGAAATTTACTGGTTTTACTGGATTTGCAAGTCATGGTGCCGCCATTGGTATACCAATAGCTTTGTATTTTTATGCTAAAAAACATTTACAAAAACCATGGTTATTTATTCTAGATAGACTTGCTATAGTAGTAGCTTTAGCTGGATTTTTTATCCGTTTCGGTAACTTTTTTAATTCAGAAATTTATGGAAAAGAAACAGGTTCTAGTTTCGGGGTAATTTTTAAGGCTGCAGGAGAAACATCAGCAAGACACCCAACACAATTATACGAAGCTATTAGTTACTTAGCATTGTTTTTAGTAATGTGGTTTTTGTATTCAAAAACAAATAAAAAAAATCAAGTTGGCTTTCTTTTTGGGTTATTTATGTCTGTTTTATGGTCTCTGCGTTTCTTTATAGAATTTATAAAAGAGCCACAAGTTCAAAAAAGGGGAGAAGAATGGTTTTTTAGTCCTTTAAACACAGGGCAAGTTTTAAGTATTCCTTTTGTACTTATCGGAATTTGGTTAATGTTAAGAAAATCAAAAAAAGAAGCTTAGATTTTTTATGGAAAAACTAAAACAACGCTGGGGTATTGAAAGCAATTGGGCGGTAATAGCCATTTTTATTGTTTTTGCAATCAATGGATCTTTCGCTACGTGGGTTGCGAAACCTGTTACGATATTTTTAGGACTAGATCCTGAGAAGATTTCTGGATTTATATATTATCCATTAAGGTTTTTATTAATTTTTCCTATATACCAAATAACTTTGCCAATTGTTGGTTGGTTTTTTGGACAATTAAAATTTTTCTGGGCATTTGAAAAAAAGTTTTTAAGTAGAATAGGTTTGGGATTTTTATTTAAGCAGTAGTATTAATTTTTAAGAACATCTTTATTTTTACGGTTTATAATATAGGTGTAAATCCACATAATAGTAAAGGTTGGGATAACGTCTATTGGTAATAATTCTTCGATAAAAGAGATAATACCAGCAATTTTACCTTTTCTTCCTTTGTACATTTTAGTCATTATATAACCAGCTAAAGGTGCCCAAAGCATACTTATTAAAGGTATTGGGATAAAACCAAAAAGATCTAATACAATGCTAAAAGCTAACTTTTTGTAGGTATGTTTCATAGGTAATAATCAAAAAAATTTCTCTGTAAAAATATTGAGTTTATAAAGAATTCTATAATTTAGCTAAAAATACTATTTACTATTGAAATTTAATCATTTTAAAAATAAAATACCAATATATATAACTAAGACAGTAGGCGGTTTAGATGCACAATTTAAATTAGCACCCGAATTACGTTTAAAATATAATACGGACAAAATAAAGGCAAGTAATCCAAGACTAGCAGCCGTTTTGGTGCTTTTTTATCCGAATGAAAATAATGAAACAACTTTTTTACTTACAGAAAGGGCCAGCTACAAAGGAACCCATTCTGCTCAAATAAGTTTTCCAGGGGGTAAAGTGGATGCATCAGATATAAATATGCAAGCAACTGCGCTAAGAGAAGCAGCTGAAGAAGTTGGATTGCATATAAAGCCTGCAGCAGTTTTTAAAGAAATAACACCTGTTTATATTCCACCAAGTAATTTTTTAGCAACTCCTTTTTTAGCCTTTGTATCAGAAAAACCAAAATTTAGAATCAATTATGAAGTTGAAAACACTATTGAAGTCTTATTAGAAGATTTATTGAATGAAGGTTCTTTATCTAAAGTGAATTTAACTACTTCTTATATGGCTAATGTAGATGTACCGTGCTTTAAATTAAATGGTTACGTAGTTTGGGGCGCTACAGCCATGATGCTTTCAGAAATTAAAGAACTTTTAAAGTGATCAAATTTATGATTTGTTTCGTAAGTTTGTAGTCAACCAACCTCGTAAACCTCACGAACAATGCCATTCATAAAAAGAAATCCTTTTGGTCATATTTTATTTCTAAAAAAATTGATGATTAGAATTTTCGGTTTGATATCGCATAGTCGCTATCGTAAATTTAATAGTTTACAAATAGAGGGATCTGATATTTTAAGAAACTTACCAGATAGTAATGTCTTATTTATTTCAAATCATCAAACCTATTTTGCCGATGTGGCAGCTATGTTTCACGTGTTTAATGCATCCTTAAAGGGCAGAGATGATAGTATTAAAAATGTTGGATACATTTGGCACCCAAAATTAAATATTTATTTTGTTGCGGCAGGAGAAACCATGAAGTCTGGTTTGTTGCCTAAATTATTTGCATATGCCGGTTCCGTTTCTATAGATAGAACGTGGCGAAGTGATGGAAAGGATGTAAAGCGACAAGTAAAAAATTCTGATATTTCTAATATTGGAAAAGCTATTAAAGATGGTTGGGTAATTACTTTCCCACAAGGCACAACTACACCTTTTAAACCTATTAGAAGAGGAACAGCCCATATTATAAAGACCTGTAAGCCTGTTGTAGTTCCTATAGTTATAGACGGATTTAGACGTTCTTTTGATAAAAAAGGGTTAAGTATTAAAAAAAGAAACGTGCTGCAGTCTATGGTAATTAAAGAACCATTAGATATAGATTATGAAAATGAAGATATTGCAGATATTGTTACAAAAATTGAATTTGCAATCGAACAACATCCTTCCTTTCTAAAAGTATTATCTCCAAAAGATGCTAAAGATTATATGCTTCAGGAAGAAGAATTAAATAAAAAACGAGAATTTTGGAGTTCTTAGGACTCTTTTAAAATAGTATCTATTGCTATAATTTCGTGCTTTGTAAAGACAGTATTTTCAATTGCTTTTACACTATCTATAATTTGGTCAGTTTTACTTGCTCCAATTAGAACAGAAGTAATACCATCCTCTTTCAATATCCAAGAAATTGCCATTTGTGCTAAACTTTGATTTCTATTTTCAGCAATTTTGTGCAATGCTTTAATTTCTGGTAACTTCTCTATTACTTGATTTGCATTTAAAAACGGACTATCTTTTATAGCTCTTGAATCTTTGGGTAAACCAGTAATGTATTTATTTGTTAGCATTCCTTGTGCTAAGGGTGAAAAACAAATTGCGCCTACTCCAGAATTTCTTAATAAATCTAATAATCCGTCTTCAATCCACCTATCAAATAAATTATAGTTTGGCTGATGAATTAAACAAGGAGTTCCTAAATCTTTTAATATTTTAAAAGCTTTTGCAGCTTCTTTAGGTCTGTAATTTGAAAGACCAACATACAAGGCTTTTCCTTGTTTAACCATTAAATCTAAAGTCCCCATAGTTTCTTCTAAAGGCGTTTCTGAATCAGGTCTGTGATGATAAAAAATATCAACATAGTCCAAGCCCATTCTTTGCAAACTTTGGTCTAAGCTAGCAACTAAAAATTTCTTTGATCCTAAATCTCCATAAGGTCCTGGCCACATTCCGTAACCTGCTTTTGTTGAAATTATAAGTTCATCTCTATATGCATTAAAATCCTTTTTTAATATTTTCCCAAAGTTTCTTTCGGCAGAGCCTGGTGCAGGACCATAATTATTTGCCAAATCAAAATGAGTAATTCCATTATCAAAAGCGCATTTTAATAGATTTCTAGCATTTTTAAAATTATCGTGATCGCCAAAGTTATGCCATAGTCCTAAAGAAATCTCAGGAAGTAACAGACCACTGTTTCCTGTTCTCCTGTAGTTCATTTTTTCATAGCGTTTTTCATCAGCTATATATGTACTTTTCTTGCTCATTTAAACTATTTAAGAGCCTCCTTTAATATGGTTATTGGATGTTTCGCAATTCGTTGGGTACCATCAAAAATTTGATGTCTACAACTGGTTCCTGCAGCAACAATTTCAGTTTCTTTGGGTGTGTTTCTTAGCTTTGGAAACAAGGTGTCTTCACCAACTTGCATTGAAATATCATAGTGTTCTTTTTCATAACCAAAAGAACCGGCCATACCACAACAACCTGAATTAATTATAGTTACAGAATAATTTTTAGGGATGTTTAAGATTTGAAAACTGGCATGTGTTCCAGACAATGCCTTTTGATGGCAATGCCCGTGAATTTTCAATGTTTTTTGTTCTTTTGTAAAAACAGAGGTATCTAAATTTCCATTTGCTACTTCTTTTGCAAGAAACTCTTCAAAAGTAAATACATTTTTAGCAATCTTTTTAGCAGAATTTTTATCGTCGGCTAAACGAATATACTCATCTCTAAATGTTAAAATAGCAGAAGGTTCTACCCCAATTAAGGGTGTATCTGCAGTAATAATATCCTTAAAAATAGAAACGTTTAAATTACAAACTACTTTAGCTTCTTTTAAGAAACCTTTAGAAATAAAACTTCTTCCAGATTCTTCATGATTTATAATTTGTAGATTATAACCTAGTTTTTCAAAAAGTATAAAAGCATCCTTACCAATTTCTACATCATAAAAGTTGGTGAATTCATCACAAAATAAATAAACAACTTTTTTATGACTAGATTTTGGTTGCTTACTATACCATTTTTTTAATGTTTTTGGAGCTAATTTAGGAACACGTCTTTGTTGTGCAACACCCATCGCAGCCTTTGCAAACGGTGTGCTTAAAATTGCGTTTGTTAAAGCGGGGGCAATACTACCTAATTTGTTATACTTAACGTTGTTAGCAAATAATTTACTTCTAAAAGAATAGCCGTTTGTTTCTTGGTATTGATATAAAAACTCTGCCTTCATGGTTGCAATATCTACATTACTCGGGCATTCTGATGCACAGGCTTTGCAGCTTAAACACAAATCGAAAACATCTTTTAATTCTTTATGATTAAATTTATTTGCCTCCTCTGAATTTGTTAAAAACTCACGTAATGTATTTGCTCTTGCCCGTGTAGTGTCTTTTTCATTTTTAGTTGCCCGGTAACTTGGACACATAGTACCGCCAGCTTCCACTGGTTTTCTGCAATCGCCAGAACCGTTGCATTTTTCTGCAAGTTTTAAAATACCTTCACTATCAGAAAAATCTTGAATTGTTTTAATTTCTGGTTCAACTCTATCTACCTCATAACGCAAGCTTTCATCCATAGAAAAAGCGTCTGTAATCTTTCCTTTATTAAAAACATTGTTTGGGTCAAATGCTTTTTTAATGCGTCTTAATAATTGGTAATTTTGATCACCAATCATCAACGGAATAAATTCTGCGCGAACAATTCCATCTCCGTGTTCGCCAGAAAAAGAACCTTTATATTTTTTTACTAATGTAGCCGTTTCTGTTGTAATTTTTCTAAATAATACAACATCTTCTTTTTTCTTTAAATTTAAGATAGGACGTAAATGTAATTCACCCGCGCCAGCATGTGCATAATACACTGCGTTTTGCTGATACTTATCCATAATCTGAGTAAACTCTTCAATATAATTTGGCAAATCTACTAAAGCTACCGCTGTATCTTCTATGCAAGCTACGGCTTTTTTATCACCAATCATATTTCCCAAAGCACCTAAACCTGCTTTTCTTAAATAATGAACTTTCGCAATATCTTGACCAAATACTTTTGGGTGATGGTAGCCAAAGTTGTTTTTTTCTAAATCTGCAATTAAGTTGTCTGCTAAGATTTCTGCGTCTTCAATAGTATTCGCTGAAACCTCTAACATTAAAACCGCTTCTGGGTCTCCTTGCAAGAAGAATCTATTTTTTGCAAGGTCACGATTGTTTTTCGTGCAATCTAAAATTGTCTTATCCATTAACTCGCAATTGTATAAATCGTGTTTCATTGCTATAACCGTAGCAAGTAAACTTTCATTTATACTTGTAAAATGGGTACACACCATAATACTCTCTGATGGTGGTAAAAAATCTAATTCTAATGTAATTGCTGTAGAAAAAGCTAAAGTTCCCTCACTACCCGATAAGAATTTTGCAACGTTTATAGTTGGCTCTGACCCACCAAACATGTCTGACGTTAAAAACTCATCAACAGCATAGCCCGTATTCCTTCTATGTATTGCTTCTTTTGGAAATTGTTCTTTAATTTCTAGCTGATTTTTTTCTACAGAAAGTTCCTCAAAAATAGCCCGGTAAATATTTCCCTCTAAAGTATCCTCTTTTGTTTTAACACAAAATTCTTGAGAAGTTATTTCTTTAAAAGTAACCGGAGTTCCATCACTTAAAATCGCTTCAATTTCTAATACCTTATCGCGTGTAACTCCATATTTTATAGAAGTACTTCCCGAAGAATTATTACCTACCATTCCGCCCATCATACAGCGGTTCGAAGTAGACGTATTTGGACCAAAAAATAAACCAAACGGTTTTAAATATACATTTAAAGAATCCCTTACAATTCCTGGCTCTAATTTTATAGATTTTGCAGTTTCATCAAAAGAAATAATTTTTGTGAAATGTTTAGATACATCTACTATAATTCCGTCTCCAACACATTGGCCAGCTAATGAAGTACCAGCGGTTCTTGGTATTAGGGTAATTTTATTTTTATTTGCAAAGGCAATTAAAGTTTTAAGATCTTTTTCGTTTTTAGGATATGCAACTGCTAAAGGCATCTTTCTGTAAACAGAAGCATCTGTAGCATATAAGGTTTTATGCAAGCTATCAAAAAGCACATCACCAGAAAGTGATTTGTGAAGTTGTTCTAAAACAGTATTTGAAATCATTAGTTGGATAAATAAATGTTCTATTACAAATATCTGAATAATTAAATCAATTCAATCCCTTAAAAAACTTCTTTCACTATTTTTATTGATTCTACAATAAATCATTTAAAATAATATTAATTTTATATTGAAATATTATACATAAAGATATTGCAATCTTTCTGTATTATCCATTTATAATGCCATTTATAGGTTTTAAAAAGTATCTTTGTGGCTTCGTATTTAGATTATTAAAACAATAGCAATCAACTTAATGTCTGTTTGTTACTAAATGCCAATAATAAGCCTATTTTAAACGCACGTTTTGCGAACCACATTAGCTGGCAAAACGTTACAACGTACTATCAATTGATGAATTCAAAAACACAAATAAACAAACCATCACCAAGTGTTCCTGGTGAAATTATAATAAAATTCGAGAGCACTACAGATGTAAGAGCTACGATTTATGCAATGAAGGAAGGTTCATCGGTTATAATTACTGATTTTTATAGTAATGGAATGATGCTCTTAAAAGAGTTACATAAACATTTAAAAAATAGGTTACCAAATAAAACATTTTCAGAGCAACGCGCATATAGAGCTGAATATCATAAGCTTTCCAATCAGGTTTTTATAGAAATTGTAAATCAAGAAGTAGCGGTTAAAAAAGCGCCTAGTATTGGTTGGTTAGAAAAGTTTTATTCAGAAAATAACAAATTCTTTTTAACCTTTCCGCAAGTACAAGGATTAAATAGTGCTTGGCAATGGTATAAAAACGGAATTAAAGTGCCTGTTCTAAGAAATAAAATACACCCGTTTTATGGTACGTATTTCCCAACCCGTTTCGACCATTTAATTTTGTTTGACAATTGGTTAAAGCGATATAAAGGTGCTAAGAAGTCTGCTATAGATGTTGGTATTGGTAGTGGTGTTTTGGCTTTTCAAATGGTGCAGCACGGTTTTCAAAAAGTTTTTGGAACAGATACTAACCCCAATGCAATTGCGGGTCTAAAAGAATCTATGGGAGAGACAAAATTGTCTCGTAAGATTGAATTAAGTGATGCAAATCTTTTTGGTGAATTAAAAAATGAAACAGAATTAATTGTTTTCAATCCGCCTTGGTTGCCGGCAGCTTCTAGTTTAGGGAAAATTGATGAAGCCATTTATTATAATAAAAATTTATTTCCTAAGTTTTTTGCCGAAGCAAATAACAGATTGGCTAAAGATGGTAAACTAGTTATATTGTTTTCTAATTTAGGTCAAATTACAAAAGCATCTAAAGAACACCCGATAGAGAAGGAATTGGCAAAAGGAGTGCGTTTTCAATTAGAAAAATGTTTAAAGAAATCTGTAAAAGTAGCTTCCGATAAAACCAAAAGAGATCAACATTGGCGTGGTACAGAGGAAGTAGAGCTTTGGGTATTAGTTAAAAAATAAAAACATTAAATAAAGCGATAAGAATAGTAAAATTATTTACTATTCTTATCGCTTTTTATTATTTAGCTTTCTCTACCAACTCTAAATTACTCAAAGAGGTTTTCGTAGTAAAAACACCATAATTAATAATTACGTTTTTTTTCTCAATTTTATCTATCGTTCCAATAGAGTTAGAATCTTTAATTCTTACTCTGTCATTTATCTTATAATTGTAGGTTGCTTTTTCTTCAGCAATTTTAACAGCTTCTATTTTCTTTTCTTTCCGAACTTTAACCACCTTTTGTAATACCTCTTTTTCTACTGTTTTAATAACCTCCTGCATTTGCTTCTGAACAACTTTGGCTTGCTGTTTTTGAGACTTTGTTTTCGGTGTTAAAGGATTTTTCTTAGCATATTTAACCTTTTCATCAACCACCCATTTATTAAAATTGGTATTTAATTCTTTCTTATTGTTATTCTGAAAGTATTTGTTTAGAAACTCATTAATTTTTCTACCTAAAGAAAGCATTCTTTGGTTATTGTCATATAACTCTTGGAAACCAGCTAGTTTCAGTTGAATTTTATCTTCCTTTTCTTGTAAACTTTCTAAATGCTCTTGTCCTTTGGACTTTTGTTTTTCTAGATTGTCTGAATTTCGTTGTAATTTGCTTCTTTCTTTTTGCAGTTTAGAAATGGTTTGGTCTAAACGAACTTTCTCTGTGTCTACTCGTTTTTTTGCCTTATTTATAATACTAAACGGAATTCCGTTTTTCTGCGCTACTTCAAATGTAAAAGAACTACCAGCTTGGCCAACAAACAATTTGTACAACGGCTCTAAGGTGCGTTCATCAAACTGCATGTTTGCATTGGTTACATTTTCCAATTCATTTGCCAGTACTTTTAAGTTAGAATAGTGGGTTGTAATGATTCCAAAAGCTTTTTTTTCATAAAACTCTTCTAAGAATATTTCTGCTAGAGCACCACCTAATTCAGGGTCTGACCCCGTACCAAATTCATCAATTAAAAACAATGTACTTTCTCCACATTTACGTAAAAAATTACGCATATTTTTTAAGCGGTAACTATAAGTACTTAGTTGATTTTCTATAGATTGATTGTCTCCAATATCTGTTAAAATAGTATCAAAAATATAGGTTTGGCTGCGTTCGTCTACAGGAATTAAAATTCCACTTTGTAGCATTAATTGCAATAAACCAATAGTTTTTAGAGTAATACTTTTTCCTCCTGCATTAGGTCCTGATATAACAATAATCTGTTGTTTTTCGTTGAGTTCTATAGATTGAGGTATTGTTTTTATTTTTTGAGCATTATTTTTTCTCCATAATATTGGATGCATGGCATTTTTAAAGAAAATTCTTTTTTCTTTGGTGATTTTTGGCAGAATAGCATTCATTTCCAGTGCATATTTTGCTTTTGAGCCGACAGCATCTGTATGTACCAAGTATTCCAAATATTCTTCTAAAAGGCTTGTAAACGGCCTAACTGTTTCCGCTAGGGCTCTTAATATCTTAATTACTTCTTGTTTTTCTTCATAGACTAAATTTTGATACTCTCTGCTATATGCTAATGTAGCTTGTGGTGCTATATAAACAATATTACCAGATTTTGAGGAACCCAATAAGCTACCTGCTATTTTACGCCTGTGCATTGCAGAAACCGCTAAAACACGCTGATTGTCTACAACGGTTTCTTTAATATCATCTAAATAGCCGGCACCAATAGATTTCGAGAGCGCACTAGAAAAGCTAGCACCAATTTTACCACGAATGTTATTAATGTCTCTTCTTATTTGTTTTAAAGCAGAGGATGCGTTGTTTTTTACTTCGCCCGAAATATCAATTATTTTTTTAATTTCATCATCGATATAAGAAGTGAACTCAATTTTTTGAGAAAGCTCAAAAAACGTGGGAAACTGTAGTTTTAATTTCTTAAAAAATTTGATATGCTCATTTACTGTAAGCGATGTACTTGCTATCTTTAAGAAAGCTTCTGTTTCAATAAAGCTATTTTCTATTTTTAATCTTTTTACACTTTCCGTTACATTATCAAACCCATGATTTGGTACTCTATTTTCACTTTGAAAAGAAGATAAATATTCATTTACCAAATGTAATTCTATAAAAAGTTGCTTTCTACTAATTATTGGTTGGATTTCTCGCACCCTTTCTTTTCCTAAACCGGTAATACAATGTTCTGATACATGCTGTAAAACTGTAGAAAACTCTAAATCTTGTAATGTTTTTCCTGAAATATTCGTGTTCAAATTCGTAATTTTGGTTCTTTACAAAAATAAGGAACAATGGAGCTAAAAATAGCGAATAGCTGGAAAAATATTTTAAAGGATGAGTTTGAAAAATCATATTTTAAAGATTTGACAAATTTTGTAAAAGAAGAATATGACAAACACCAATGTTTTCCTGATAAAAAAGATGTTTTTGGAGCTTTTCATTTTTGTTCTTTAGCTGCTTTAAAAGTAGTTATTATTGGTCAAGATCCTTATCACGATGAAAACCAAGCGAACGGATTGTGTTTTTCCGTAAAAGAGGGGATCAAGCATCCTCCATCTTTAAAAAATATATTTAAAGAAGTTTCTACGGATTTAAAACAAAAAGATGCATATGATGGGAATTTAGAAAGGTGGGCATCTCAAGGAGTTTTATTATTAAATGCAACTTTAACTGTTAGAGCGCATGAAGCAGGATCACACCAAAATAAAGGCTGGGAAAAGTTTACAGATGTAGTAATTACAAAAATTTCGAATGAAAAAGAAAATGTTGTCTTTTTACTTTGGGGAAAGTTTGCTGAAGGCAAAATTAAATTAATAGATACTTCAAAGCATTGTATTTTAACTGCACCACATCCATCACCGCTAGGCGCTTGGAGAGGCTGGTTCGGTAGTAAACATTTTTCTAAGACAAATGTATTCTTAAAAAAGATAGGAGCCGAATCGATTTCCTGGTAACTAAATAAAAAAAAATCCACTAAAAAGTGGATTTGTGAGATTATTATTATTATTAAAAAGTAAATTAAATTTAAGCTGAATCCGCTTCTGTTAAATCTATTTGTGTATTTATTGTGCCATCATCTGCTAAGCCACAAGGTTTAGAAGTGCTTCTGCAAGACGAAAAACAAAGAATCCCAACAATACAAACTGCAATAAATACTACTTTTTTCATTTTTTAAATAATTTTAAAGTTTAAAGGTACATTTTTTTAATGAATGTATCTAAGTTTTCTCCATTGTGAAAACGATAAAATAGATCATTTTATTATAAAATCGTTTAGTTAATTATTCTGTCAATAGTATATAAAATTAAATCCTCGATAACTTTATCAGGATTTTCACTAAATTCTTCATTTGTTCTATTGGCTATAATAGCATTCATAGAAATAGCATTATGACCTAACAGTTTAGATAAACCATATATAGCAGATGTTTCCATTTCTAAATTAGAAATTTTTTGTCCGTTATAATTAAAGCTATTAATTTTAGTATTTAGTTCTGAATCTTGCACCGGAAGTCTAAGAACACGGCCTTGTGGTCCATAAAATCCTCCAGCGGTTGCTGTAATACCTTTATAGGTTTTTGTGGATGAAAACTTAAGTTCTAATTCTTTGTTATTTTCTATGATGATAGGGAATGGCTTTTTAGCACTCCAATTGGTGTGCTTTACAAATGCGTTTTCTATAATTGGATTAGAAATCTCATCTATTTGATAGGAGTGAAGCATCCCATTCATATCTAATGCATGCGTACTTATTAAAAAAGAATTTATTGGTATTTCTGATTGCAAAGCTCCAGAGGTTCCAATCCTAACGATGTTTAATTTAGTGAGTTTTGATTTAGGAGTTCTTGTCTCTATATCAATATTTACCAGAGCATCTAACTCGTTTAAAACAATGTCTATATTATCAGGGCCAATTCCTGTTGAAATTACTGTTATCCTTTTATTTTTATAAAATCCAGTAATCGTCTTAAATTCTCGTTTTTGAGTTTTAAATTCGATACTATCAAAGTGCTTTGTCACTTTTTCAACTCTATCTTGGTCGCCCACAAAAATAATATCTTGGGCAATGTTTTCTGGTTTTAAATTCAGGTGATAAACACTACCATCCGTATTTAAAATCAATTCTGATTCTCTTATACTCATAAATATATATTTTTAACCACCAACTCTTTTTACCTTAAGCCCTTTGGCTTTTAGCATTTCCATTATAGTATCTCTATAATCTCCTTGAATAATAATTTTATCATCTTTAAAACTACCACCAACCGAAAGTTTGGTTTTTATTTCTTTTGCCAATATTTTAAAATCAGATGTAGCACCTGTGTATCCCTCTAAAATAGTGATTGGTTTCCCTTTACGTTTTTCATATTTACAGAGTATAGGATCATCTTGCAGCCAAATATTAGACTTTTCTTTTATTGGGTCTAATTTTTCCTCATGCTCTGGAAATAAATTTTTTAATTGATCTTTAAAATCCATTTTGTCAAGTATCAATTATTTTTTTAATCCTAATTCCAATAAGCGTTGCTCTAGAAATTCACCCGCAGTAATATCTTCAAATTGTTTTGGATTTTTTGAATCGATACAATTTTCTAAAACATCTAATTTCATTTCTGATATTGGATGCATAAAAAAGGGAATTGAATATCGAGAAGTTCCCCACATTTCCTTTGGGGGATTCGTTACTCTGTGAATGGTAGATTTTAGTTTATTATTACTATGTCTTGCTAACATGTCACCAACATTAATCATGAGTTCATCAGGCTCCGCCATGGCATCAATCCAATCTCCATTGTGGTTTTGTACTTGTAAACCCTTTCCTTGCGCACCCATCAATAATGTAATTAAATTAATGTCCCCGTGCGCTGCAGCTCTTTCTGCACCTTTTGGCTCTGTTGCTATTGGTGGATAATGAATTGGACGTAATATGCTATTTCCATTTTTGATATATTGATCAAAATAGGTCTCCTCTAAACTTAGATGTAATGCTAAAGAACGCAGCACATATTTGGCAGTTTTTTCTAACATTTTATAGGTTTCTTTTCCTACTTCATTAAATTTAGTAAGTTCATTAACAAGAACATTTTCAGGGTATTCTTTTGCTCTTTCGGCATCATCTTCTACGTATTGCCCAAAATGCCAAAACTCTTTTAAATCGCCTTCTTTTTTACCTTTAGCAGATTCTTTTCCAAAAGAAACGTATCCTCTTTGGCCACCAATTCCTGGTATTTCGTATTTCTCTTTAGTTTCCACTGGTAACTCAAAAAAGTTTTTTATTTCACTATATAAATTATTGACTAATGTATCATCTAAAAAGTGTCCCTTTAAAGCAACAAAACCAATGGTTTCATATGCATGGCCAATTTCATTTATAAATTTTTGTTTTTTATTAGGGTCGTTCGATAAGAAATCTTCTAAATTTACACTTGGTATTTTATTCATTGTTGTAGTTTTAAATTAAAACATTCCTTAAAGTTACTAAAAAAACAGCAGCTTATAAGGTGAATTTACTTTTTAGAAAAAGGAATTAAGTAACTAATGGTATAATTAATGCCAAAACCGGTATTACTTTCAAAAATTCTATTAAATCCTGGAGAAAAGAGCGCTTTAAAATCTTCTGGATCTTTTACACTCATTAGTATTTTGTAAGAAAAGCTAAATCCAATAAATAGATTATGCAAAGTTTCCGCTTTAACACCTATCATAAATTCAGACCAATGCGCATTTAAACTCGCGGAAGATTGCCCGGTGGTATTTAAAACTGCAGGAAAATAGCTACCGTTATCTGCGTCTGAAACATTGGTTGTATAATTATTTAAAGTTTGATTAAATAAAGAAAAGCCATATCTATACCCAACAAAAATTTCATTATTCATATCTAACCAATTCTTAAAGGCATTGTAATTAACACCTAAACGAATATAATTTCCTTTAGAAGTTGAATTTGAATAATCTTCAATGCTTGTTTTTTCTTCAAAACCTATTTCTGCTGCTATGTATACGTTTTTTTTAATTCTATAATCTGCTACAATTTCTAAACCATTGTAATTGGAATACAAAGAAGAAAATAGAGGTCTACTTATATCCATTCCCAGGCGCAAACCATAATTTGTTTTATATATAATCGTATCTTTTTCTTGAGGAATAATGCTGTCTTTTTTTTGTTCTTGAGAAAAGTTTTCAGCAAAAACAAATAACAAACAAATGCTAATGAAATATTTGTACATGCGCTGCGCTTTGGTCGTCTAAATTAATAATTGTTGTTGGTGTAAAATCTGTTATCCAACTATTTGTATTTGAAGAAAACTCTAGATTGCTAAATATCACTTTAAAGCCACAAGATCTAGAAACAAATTCTTCTTCTGTATCATATTGAATTGTGAATGTGGCAATTTTATTATCTACAGTTGCACCACTATCATCATTTTTCTTTAGAATATATCGGGTTTCTAAGGTTAAAGAGTTTAGCGGTATTGATATACTATTAAAAGTTTTATTCACAAAAAGGCTATCTGTTTTACCTTCTGCAATGATAGAGAATCGTTGTGCATTTTTTAAAGTCTCTCTATTTGTATCATCATAAAAATCTATGATCAATTTGGAAGTAACAGGATTCTCTATGCAAAAATCATCTTTTTCACACGCCGAAAAGATGCATATAAATAGTACTAAAAGTAAAATATTTTTTTTCACAACTCAAATATAAGAATTAGATTGTTTTTATAGTATTATTCCTCTTCAACTTCTACAATCTTATTAATTGCAGCAGCTAATTTAAAATCTAATTCTGTAACACCGCCTGCATCATGTGTTGTTAATGTTATATCTAAAGTATTATATACGTTTGTCCACTCTGGGTGATGATTTAAAGCTTCACACTCAAAAGCAATTCTATTCATTGCAGACATACAATCTTTAAAATTATCGAATTCAAAGTCTGTGTGCAACGCGTTATCATAATACTCCCATTCTAATAATTTTTCTATTTTAGATAAGATTGCTGTTTCAGATAGTTTTATCATCATATTTTTATGTTTATCCTTTTTAAAAAGGGTTTAGGAATTCGTTTATGCATTTATTAATAAATAAAACATATTTATAATTTGTTCTATTTCTTTGTCTTGCTAAAATAGCTTCATTTTCATAAATAAAACCTAATTCTAAAGAAATTAGGAATTAATTTAACTTTTTTCAAACAAAACCACAGTTTCAATATGCGCAGTATGTGGAAATTGATCTACCAGACTAATCTTTTTTATGAAATAACCAGCAGCACTTAACAACTCTGTGTCTCTTGCCTGGGTTGCAGGATTACAAGAAACATACACCATTCTATCTGCTTTTAAATTGATTATTTTTTGTAATGTTTTTGGTGCAATTCCTGCTCTTGCAGGATCTAAAATAATCGTTTTAATTTTATTTTCGTATTCTGAATGTGCTGTTAAAAATTTACCAACATCTGCTGCATAAAATTTTAATCCTTCAATATTATTTCTTTTGGCATTTTTCTCAGCATCCTCAATAGCAGAGGCCACAATATCTACTCCAACAATTTTTGCATTTTCACTTTTAGAGGCAACAATTTGTCCGATGGTTCCTGTTCCACAAAACAAATCCATAACAACAGTATTATCTACTTTAGATTTGTCTTCTAAAACATATTCTACAACTTTATTGTATAGTTTTTCTGCACATTTTGGGTTTGTTTGAAAAAAGCTTTTCATGCTGATTTCAAAATTTAACCCTAATAACTGCTCTACAATTTTATCTTTTCCGTAGACTAAATCAATACTTCCAGAAGTTGCAATGGTCCTATCACCAGTTTCATCATTAATAGTATGCAGTAAACCAGCTAAACGTTCCCCAAAAATATCTTTTAGAAAGTTTGCAAATTTCTGCAAATCGAATTGATCTAAATTTGGCGAAGTCGTTACCAGATTACACAATAATTCATCTGTTTTAAAAGATTTTCTTACTACAAAATATCTAAAAAACCCTTCTCTTTTCGGTCCGTGCCAAGGATCTAAACCAGAATCTATGCAATACTGTCTAATATTTTTTAGATTGTCTTCCATTTGTTTATCAAACAAACCAGAATCTTTATCTAAGTTATCTCCCATCCACCAAACACCACGTCTTTTAAAACCTAGTGTAAACTCGTCTTTATCTCTTTTTGTGACTCTATCATAACCAATTGCAGAGAAACCATATTCCATTTTATTTCTATAATGAAATACATTTGGTGAACTTACAAATTCGTCAAATAAAGCTTCTATATTTTCTACTTTCCCTATTTTTTTAAATAAAGATAAAGTACTTTCTTTTTTATATTTATGTTGTAATTCAATAGGTAATTGAATGTAAGGTGCACCAGGAATATCTTGGTAAGGAACTTCAACTTCATCTTCAGAAGGAGCCAAAACATCTATTAATTTTGCTTCAGCATAATTCTTACTAGATTTATTAATTTGCGCTTTTACCAATTGGCCAGGTAGTGTATTCGGTACAAAAATGACAAAGCTTCCATCTTCTGAATGAATTCTTGCAATTCCTTTTCCTCCAAAAGCGTAATCTTCAATTTTTAATTCTAAAACTTGATTCTTCTTTACAAATTTGTTTCGTTCTCTACGTGGCATTTTTAAGTATTTTGGACTGCGAAATTAGGAAAAGAAAAGGAGAGGGGTGTTGTTTTTTAAATAAAAGACATCAAAGGTTTGTTACCAAGTTCTTTACTATTGTTAGTTAAAAAATGATACCTTTTGAAAACACCTCATTAAACAAGTTTTTATATAGAAATAAAATCATTCATTAAATAGTTAATTATTTTAATTACTTTTGTGTCACTTCGGGGATGATTTCTTTCCCACGCTGAATTTTCGGAACTTCGAAAGGATAAAGGTAGAACAGGAATGGTTATTTAATTATAAACATTTAATACGATTAAAAATGGCTGTTTTAAACAAACTTACATCGCAAGAAGCGATAGCATTAGAGAACAAACACGGGGCGAACAATTATCATCCACTTCCAGTGGTTTTGAGTAAAGGTGAGGGCGTTAATGTTTGGGATGTGGAAGGAAAAAAATATTATGATTTCTTGTCAGCTTATTCTGCTGTAAATCAAGGGCATTGTCATCCTAAAATTGTGGACGCAATGACCAATCAAGCAAAAAAATTAAGTCTTACATCAAGGGCTTTCCATAATGATATGCTTGGGCAATATGAGAAATTTGCGACTGAGTATTTTGGTTTTGATAAATTATTACCAATGAATACTGGAGCAGAAGCAGTAGAAACTGCTTTAAAAATTGCAAGAAAATGGGCATATGAAGTAAAAGGTATTGAAGAAAATAAGGCAGAAATAATTGTTTGTGAAAATAATTTTCACGGTAGAACAACAACTATTATTTCTTTTTCTAATGATGAAGTTGCTAAAAAGAATTTTGGACCTTATACAAAAGGGTTTATTAAAATTGAATATGATAATTTACAAGCTTTAAAAGAAACGTTAGAAGGTAGCAAAAATATTGCTGCATTCTTAGTGGAGCCAATACAAGGTGAAGCTGGCGTTTTTGTGCCTTCTGACGGTTATTTAGCTACTGCTAAAGAAATGTGTGCAGCGCACAACGTTTTGTTTATTGCGGATGAAGTACAAACAGGAATCGCAAGAACGGGTCGTTTATTAGCAACCTGTGGTAATTGTGCTTGTCCAGAGAAAAATTGTTCTGGTTCACCAGAAACAAAACCAGATATCTTAATTTTAGGAAAGGCTTTAAGTGGTGGCGCATATCCTGTTTCTGCTGTTTTAGCAAATGATGCTGTAATGAATGTAATTGGACCCGGTAATCACGGTTCTACATTTGGAGGAAACCCAATTGCTGCTGCAGTTGCAATGGCTGCTTTAGAAGTAGTTGCAGATGAGGAGTTAGCAATTAATGCAGATAAATTAGGAAATATATTTAGGCATGAACTAACAGAGTTTTGTAAAACAAACGATTTAGTAAAGTCTGTAAGAGGTAGAGGATTGTTAAACGCAATTTTAATAAACGATACCGAAGACAGTTCTACAGCTTGGGATATTTGTATGAAACTAAGAGATAATGGGTTATTGGCAAAACCTACACATGGTAATATAATTCGTTTTGCACCACCTTTAGTGATGACAGAAGTGCAATTAATGGATTGTATTTCTATTATTACAAAGACAATTTCTAACTTTAAGAAGTAAACTTTTAAAGTTATATTTTAAACCACAAATTTAATATTTGTGGTTTTTTTTGTCAAAATTTTAAAATGACTATTTTTGAAACTAATTACTAATTACTAACTAAATATAAAAATATGCAAAATGCAATTACAGAATTAGAGCAACTAACTTTAACAAGTGCTGCAAAAGGTTTTTTAAAAGAAACTGTAAAATGGTGCAAATTTTTATCTATTCTAGGTTTTATAGGTTTAGGTCTGCTTCTTTTAAGTAGCTTTTTTATTAGTACTATTTATGCCAATATGCCCCAAGCAGCAAGTATGCCTTTTAATTTAGGAACAGCAATGACAATATTTTATATTCTAATGATTGCTATTTATATTTTTCCATTGTATTATTTGTATCAGTTTTCTGTAAAGTTAAAAAAAGCATTAACCCAGAAAGATGATGAAGTTTTGGCAAGTGCATTCGAAATGCTAAAATCTCATTATAAATTTGTAGGTGTTTTTACTATTATAATGCTATCTATTTATATTTTAGCGGGCATTGTAGGACTTATGGGAGCAATTGTTTAAGTTTCTATTAATTTAGTAAATTGTAAGAAAAAATAAACCAACTAAAAATGAGAAAATTATATACAACAACCATCGTATTAAGTCTTATTTTTGCAACTTCTTGTAAAAATGATACTATGAAAAATATAGATGCAAAAATACCTACAGCAGAGAAGCAGCCAAAAACATTAGAAAAACACGGAGATGTTAGAATAGACAACTATTTTTGGATGCGTTTAACTGATGAACAAAAGCTTGGTGATGTAAAAGATGAACAAACTCAAAAAGTAATTAATTATTTAGAGGAAGAAAATACGTATCACGATAAAATCACTGAATTTTCTAAGAGTTTTGAAGAGACTTTATTTGAAGAAATGAAAGGTAGAATTAAAGAAGATGATTCTTCTGTGCCTTATAAAGACAATGGGTATTTCTATATTACGCGCTTTGAAAAAGGAATGCAATATCCTATTTATAGCAGAAAGAAAGACAATTTAGAGGCAGATGAGCAGGTAATGTTCAATGTAAATGAGATGGCCAAAGATTTCGATTATTTTCAATTAGGAGGTTTAAATATTTCTAATGATAATAAATTAGCTGTTTTTGCAACAGATACAATTAGCCGAAGACAATACTTTTTACGTATAAAAAACTTAGAAACAGGTGAAGTTTATAAAGATGTTATAGAAAACACAACTGGTGGCTCTGTTTGGGCAAATGATAATAAAACTATTTTTTATACTAAGAAAGATCCTACGACCCTGAGAAGTGAAAAGGTTTATAGACATATTCTTGGAACATCAGCTTCAGAAGATATTGAAGTATTTCATGAAAAAGATGAAACTTTTGGAACCTACGTTACAAAATCAAAATCTGATAAATATATTATTATCGGTTCATATAGCACCGTTTCTACAGAAGCTCAATATCTAGATGCAGACAATCCTGAAGGAGAATTTACAATGCTTCAAAAGCGCGAGCGCGATTTAGAATATAGCGTCTCTCATTTTGGAGATGATTTTTACTTATTAACAAATAAAGATAATGCTACCAATTTTAAGTTAATGAAGACTCCGGTTTCTATGACGGCAAAAGAGAATTGGACGGATGTTATTCCACATAGAGAAGATACACTACTAGAAGATTTTTCAATATTTAAAGAATATTTAGTTCTAGAAGAACGTACAAACGGATTAAATATGGTTCGTATTAAACGTTGGGATAAAACAGATGATTTTTATCTTCCGTTTAACGAAGAAACATATTCCGTAGGTGTGTATTCAAATCCAGATTTTGATACTCACGTTATACGTTATTCTTATAACTCTATGACAACACCTGCCTCTGTTATTGATTTTAATATGGGTAATAAGTCTAAAGAAATCAAAAAAGAACAAGAAGTTTTAGGTGGTAAATTTAATAAAGAAAATTACAAGAGTAAACGTGTTTGGGCAACGGCTAGAGATGGTAAAAAAGTAGCTATTTCTTTGGTATACCATAAAGATACTCAGTTAGATGAAAATACACCTTTATTACAATATGCATATGGTTCTTATGGTTATACAATTCCAGACAGTTTTTCTACCACGCGTTTAAGTTTATTAGACAGAGGTTTTGTATATGCATTAGCACATATTCGAGGAAGTGAATACTTAGGTAGAGATTGGTATGAAGACGGTAAAATGTTAAATAAAAAGAACACATTTACAGACTTTGTAGATTGTTCTAAATATTTAATAGAAAACAATTACACTTCTGAAAAGCATTTATATGCAATGGGCGGTTCTGCAGGGGGGTTACTCATGGGAGCAATTGTAAATATGAACCCTGAATTGTATAACGGAATTATCGCAGCGGTTCCTTTTGTTGACGTTATATCTACAATGATGGACGATTCAATACCACTAACAACAGGAGAATACGATGAATGGGGAAATCCGAATGACAAAGAATACTATGACTATATTAAATCATATTCACCTTATGATCAAGTAAAATCAAAAGCATATCCAAATATATTAGTAACTACTGGTTTTCATGACTCTCAAGTACAATATTGGGAACCTGCAAAATGGGTTGCAAAATTACGTGAGTTAAAAACAGATGATAATTTATTATTACTTAGAACAAATATGGAAGCTGGTCATGGTGGTGCTTCAGGGCGTTTTGACGCTTTAAAGGAAACTGCAAAAGACTACACTTTCTTTTTAGCTTTGGAAAATAAATTAGATCCAGATCTAATTAAGCTTTAAATTTAATGTTATAATTCAAGACGAGAAAATTCTTTAAAAATATTATCAAGCGTTATTTATTAATATCGTTTATGTATTATAGTAGTATGGGTAAAAACAGCGGAATTAATAATAGTATTCTAGAATTAGTAGGGGAAACTCCACTCATTAAACTTCAGAAAATAACCAAGGATTTAAAAGGTTCTTTTTTTGCAAAAGTAGAAGCTTTTAATCCAGGTCTTTCCTCAAAAGATAGAATTGCTTTACATATTATTAACGATGCAGAAAAGAAAGGGATTCTTAAAAAAGGTGCCACTATTGTTGAAACTACTTCTGGAAATACAGGCTACAGTTTGGCAATGATTAGTCTTGTAAAGGGGTATAAATGTATTTTAGCCGTAAGTGATAAATCTTCTCAAGATAAAATAGATTTATTAAAGACAATGGGAGCAGAAGTGCATATTTGTCCAGCAAATGTTCCTGCAGACGATCCAAGGTCTTATTATGAAGTTGCAAAAACAATACATAGGAAAACAAAAAACTCTGTTTATATCAATCAGTATTTTAATGAATTAAATATTGAAGCGCATTATAGAACCACAGGTCCAGAAATATGGAATCAAACAGCTGGTAAAATCACACACTTGATAGTGGCAAGTGGAACAGGGGGAACGATTTCTGGAACGGGTAAATACTTAAAAGAGCAAAATCCGAATATAAAAGTTTTAGGTGTAGATGCTTTTGGTTCTGTGCTTAAAAAGTTCCATGAAACAGGAGAATTTGATACCAATGAAATAAAGCCATATAAAATTGAAGGCTTAGGAAAAACATTAATTCCTACAGCAACAGACTTTGATGTAATAGATGTTTACGAGAAAGTAACCGACAAAGATGCTGCTTTTGCTGCTAGAGAAATTATCCAAAAAGAAGGAATGTTTTTAGGATATACAAGTGGGGCTGTTATTCAGGCTACAAGGCAATATAATGCTTTAAGTATGTTCGATGAAGATAGTTTTGTTGTATTGATTTTTCCAGATCACGGTTCTAGATATATGAATAAAATTTATAGTGATTCTTGGATGCGTGAACAAGGGTTTTTAGATTAAAAAACACTTTCAAACGACAAGTAAATTGTATAAAATATTAAAATTAGCTAACTTTACATTCTGTAAAAAAAAGAAGAAACAATGACGACAGATTTATTTGATAGAATAGTAAAAGATAAGGGTCCTTTAGGTAAATGGGCAGATATGGCAGAGGGATACTATGTGTTTCCCAAATTAGAAGGCCCAATTTCTAATAGAATGTATTTCAATGGAAAAAAAGTAGTTACTTGGAGTATTAATGATTATTTGGGGTTAGCAAATCATCCAGAAGTTTTAAAAGTCGACGGAGAAGCTGCTTTAGAACATGGTATGGCATATCCAATGGGAGCTAGAATGATGTCTGGACACACCCCTTTTCACGAACAACTAGAGCGTGAATGTGCCGAGTTTGTAGATAAAGAAAACGCTTATTTATTAAATTTCGGATATCAAGGAATTATGTCTGCAATAGATGCTTTGGTTACTAAAAACGATATTATTGTGTATGACATGGATACGCATGCATGTATTATAGACGGAGTTCGTTTACATTCAGGAAAGCGATTTGTATATCGTCATAACGATATGGAAAGTTTTGAAAAAAACATAAAACGTGCAACTAGGATGGCAGAAAAAACTGGTGGCGGAATTTTAGTGATTTCTGAAGGAGTTTTTGGAATGCGAGGTGAGCAAGGTCGTTTAAAAGAAATTATAGCTTTTAAAAAAGAATATAACTTTAGATTATTAGTTGATGATGCACATGGTTTTGGAACTTTAGGAAAAGATGGAAAAGGAACCGGTTTTGAACAAGGAGTTCAAGATGATATTGATGTGTACTTTGCAACCTTTGCCAAATCTATGGCAGGTATTGGTGCATTTCTAGCAGGTAATAAAGATGTAATTCAATACTTACAATACAATATGCGTTCTCAAACGTTTGCAAAATCTTTACCAATGGCAATGGTTAAGGGGGCATTAAAACGTTTAGATATGTTGCGTACAATGCCAGAATTAAAAGAAAAACTTTGGGAAAACACAAATGCATTACAGTCTGGTTTGCGCTCTGCTGGTTTCGACTTAGGAACTACACAAACCTGTATTACACCAGTATTCTTAAAAGGAGACATTCCTGAAGCAATGGCAATGGTAAATGATTTAAGAGAAAATCACGGTATTTTTTGTTCTATTGTAGTGTATCCTGTAATTCCAAAAGGATTAATTATTTTAAGGTTAATACCTACAACTACTCATACTCAAGAAGATATAGACGAGACAATTACTGCTTTTTCTGCAATTCGAGTATTGTTGGAAAACGGAACTTATAAAAAGATCGCAGCAACTATGGTATAACACTGTAGGAGTTTTAAATATTAAAAACTGAGCTTAATGCTCAGTTTTTTTTGTTTAAAACACTAAATTCAAACAAATTATAAGAAATCGATAAAAATTATATATAATTTGATTTTTTTGATTAAATGATAACTTTAAATAGAAATAAAATTAAGATATTTGCACATAATTAAAAAGTATGACCTTTATTCAACTACATCATCATCATTTTCACAATTGCAATCAAGCGATTTAAAAATGTATTGAATAAAATCAAAATATTTATAAACCTGTTTGAGCAAATCAAACAGGTTTTTTTAATTTAAAACCGTATTTGTTCAAGCCTTTAACAAAAACAAAAATGAGTAACTTAAGAATTGCAGTACAAAAATCAGGAAGGTTAAATGAAGATTCTATGAGAATCTTAAAAGATATTGGTATTTCTATAGATAATGGAAAAGACCAATTAAAAGCGTCCGCAAGAAATTTCCCAGTTGAAGTTTTTTATTTAAGGAACGGAGATATTCCTCAGTATTTAAGAGATGGTGTAGTGGATGCAGCTATTATTGGTGAGAATGTTTTAATAGAAAAAGGAAACGATCTAGAATTTGTAGAGCGTTTAGGCTTTTCTAAATGTAAAGTTTCTATTGCTGTGCCAAAAGATTCTAAAGCTAATTCTTTAAAAGATTTAGAAGGGAAAAGGATAGCTACATCCTATCCTGAAACTGTAAAAAAGTTTTTAAAACAACAAAATATTAATGCACAATTACACACTATTAGTGGTTCTGTAGAGATTGCACCTAATATTGGTTTAGCAGACGGAATTTGTGATATCGTATCTAGTGGAAGTACTTTATTTAAAAATGGTTTAAAAGAAATAGAAGTTTTATTAAAGTCTGAAGCAGTTCTGGCAGTTTCTCCTTTAATTTCAAAAGAAAGAAGAGATATTTTAAATAAAATTCAATTTAGAATACAATCTGTTTTAAAAGGAAGAGATTCTAAATATATATTATTAAACGCACCGAATGACAAACTTGACGCCATTCTAAATTTGTTACCAGGAATGCGCAGTCCTACAGTTTTGCCATTGGCAGAAAAAGGTTGGAGCTCTGTGCACACAGTGATTTCTAAAAATCAGTTTTGGGAAATTATTGACGGGTTAAAAGAGAATGGAGCAGAAGGTATTTTAGTGTGTCCTATTGAAAAAATGGTTTTATAAAATGAATACAATTTTAAATCCGCAGCAAAAAGATTGGAATAAAATCTTAGAAAGACCTACAAAAACAGTGGACGACATAGAAAGTACTGTGAATGAAGTTTTTACAGACATTCAAAAAAACGGGGATATTGCTGTTGCGAGGTATACTAAAAAATTTGATGGTGTTTTTTTAGATTCTAATTTAGTTTCAGCATTGGAAATTAAAGAGGCAATAGATACCGTTTCAGAGGAATTAAAAGAAGCGATTAATTTTGCAAAAGAAAATATTACAAAGTTTCATATTGCACAGAAAACTAAAAAAGTATTTGTAGAAACTACAAATGGTGTTTCTTGTTGGCAAGAAAAAAGACCCATTCAAAAAGTGGGCTTGTATATTCCTGGCGGAACGGCACCTTTATTTTCAACGGTTTTAATGTTGGCAATTCCTGCTCAAATTGCGGGTTGTAAAGAAATCGTTTTATGCTCACCTCCTAATAAAGACGGAGATATTCACCCAGCAATATTATACACAGCCAATTTATGTGGGGTTACAAAAATTATAAAAGTAGGAGGAATTCAGGCAATTGCAGGGTTTACTTTTGGAACTGAAACGATTCCCCAGGTTTATAAAATATTCGGACCAGGAAATCAATTTGTAACGGTTGCAAAACAGTTAGCAACCAAACATGGGGTTGCAATAGACATGCCAGCAGGGCCAAGTGAATTATTAATTGTTGCTGATGACAGTGCAAATGCAAGTTATGTGGCTTCAGATTTACTAAGTCAAGCAGAGCATGGTGCAGATTCTCAAGTTATTTTAGTTTCAACTTCAAAAGAGCTCATTAAGAAGGTAGAGGAAGAAATAGAAAAACAAATTAAAGAGCTACCAAGATTAGAAATTGCTCAAAAAGCGATAACTAACTCGAAATCTATTTTTGTTGAGAATGATAAAATCGCTTTAGATTTGATTAATGAATATGGTCCTGAACATTTTATTGTCTGTACAAACAATAATAATTTTTATATAGATAATATAGAAAATGCAGGTTCTGTATTTATAGGAAATTATACTCCAGAAAGTGCAGGAGATTATGCTTCAGGAACAAATCACACGCTGCCAACAAACGGATTTTCTAAATCTTATTCTGGCGTAAATTTAGATAGTTTTACAAAGGCAATTACCTTTCAAGAAATTTCAAAAGAAGGCATACAGAATATTGGTAGGTCTATCGAAATAATGGCAGCAACAGAAGGTTTACAAGCGCATAAAAATGCAGTTACATTGCGTTTAAATGATTTAAAATAATATTTTAATATTAGAATGAATTTTTTACAATATGAAATCAAATTTTGATTTAAATAATCTTATTAGAGAAAATATTAAATCTCTAAAACCCTATTCTTCTGCAAGAGATGAGTATAAAGATGCGACGACCACTGAAATTATTTTCTTAGATGCTAATGAAAATCCTTTTAATAATGGCGTAAATAGATATCCAGATCCGCAACAGTATAAAGTAAAAGAGATGCTATCAGAAATGAAAGGGGTCAACAAAAAAAACATCTTATTAGGAAATGGCAGTGATGAAGTTTTAGATTTAATCTTTAGAGTTTTTTGTGAACCAAATGTTGATAATGTAATTACTTTACCACCAACTTATGGAATGTATAGTGTTTTAGCGAATATAAATGCAATAGAAAATAGAACAGTTTTATTGACTGAATATTTTCAGCCAAAAGTAGATCAGATTTTAAAAAAAGTAGATGTATATAGTAAAATTCTGTTTTTATGCTCACCAAATAATCCATCAGGAAATAGCTTTACAGAGGATACTGTAGAAGAATTATTGATTAATTTTAATGGCTTAGTAGTCATAGATGAAGCATATATTGATTTTTCTGAGCAAAAAAGTTGGCTAGAAAAATTAGTAGTATATCCCAATTTAATTATTACTCAAACCTTATCTAAAGCATATGGTTTGGCAGGAATTAGACTTGGTGTTTGTTATGCTTCTGAAGAAATCATACACTTTTTAAATAGTATAAAACCGCCCTATAACGTAAACGAATTAACGCAACAAAAAGCCGTTGAAAGATTATCGAAAATTGAAGAAGTCAAAAATGAAGTAATAGAAATCATTCAACAGAGAAATTTCGTAGTAAAGGAATTAAAAGACGTTTCATTTATTAAAATAATATATCCAACGGATTGTAATTTTGTAATGGTCAAGGTAGATAATGCAAATAAACGGTATAATCAACTCATAGAAAAAGGAATTGTGGTTCGAAACAGAACAACACAGCCTTTGTGTGAGAATTGTTTACGTTTTACAATTGGGACGAGCACTGAAAACACTAAACTAATAAAAGCTTTAAAGGAAATTTAAGTATGAAGAAAGTATTATTTATAGATAGAGACGGTACTTTAGTGTTAGAGCCTCCTGTAGATTATCAATTAGATAGTCTAGAGAAGTTAGAGTTCTATCCGAAAGTATTTCAATACATGGCAAAAATTGCTTCAGAATTGGATTATGAGTTGGTGATGGTTACAAATCAAGATGGTTTGGGTACAGATAGTTTTCCTGAAGCTACTTTTTGGCCGGCACAAAACAAAGTGCTTTCAGCTTTTCAAAAAGAAGGTGTTGTTTTCTCTGAAGTACTCATAGATAAAAGCTTTCCTCATGAGAATGCGGAAACTAGAAAACCAAGAACGGGTTTATTAACCAAGTATTTTTCAGAGGAATATGATTTGGAAAGTTCTTTTGTTTTGGGTGATAGAATTACAGACATGGAACTGGCAAAAAACTTAGGTGCCAGAGGTGTTTATTTATCTGAAAATCCAGAATTAGGTGCAAATGAAATAGAAACACCTGAACAAGAAATTTTAGATTGTATTGCATTTACAAGCACAGATTGGTCAGAAATTTATAATTTTCTTAAATTAAAAGACAGAGTTGTAGAAATTACTAGAAATACCAACGAGACTAAAATTTATATCAAATTAAATCTAGATGGCTCTGGTAAAAATGATATTAGTACGGGTTTGTCGTTTTTCGATCATATGTTAGATCAAATTGGTAGACATGGTAATATGGATTTGACGATTAAAGTTGATGGCGACTTAGAAGTTGACGAGCACCATACTATAGAAGATACTATGATTGCTTTCGGAGAGTTGTTCAACAAAGCATTGGGTTCTAAATTAGGAATTGAAAGATATGGATTTTGCCTACCAATGGATGACTGTTTGGCGCAAGTTGCGGTAGATTTTGGTGGCAGAAATTGGCTAGAATGGAAAGCTGATTTTAAAAGAGAGAAAATTGGAGACATGCCAACAGAAATGTTCTTTCATTTGTTTAAATCATTTACAGATGGTGCAAAATGTAATTTAAATATTAAGGCAGAAGGTACGAACGAACATCACAAAATTGAAGGAATTTTTAAAGCATTTGCAAAAGCAATGAAAATGGCGGTAAAAAGAGATGCTAACAAGATGTTTTTACCTTCAACAAAAGGAATGTTATAAAATATTCCCCAGATATTAGCCATTCGCTAATTGATAAAAGTGAAAGAATGAAATTAATAATAATAGATTATGGCGCAGGAAATATTAAAAGCATTCAGTTTGCTTTTAAACGCTTAGGAGTAGACGCTATTTTATCAAATAATATAGATGAAATAAAAACTGCAGATAAACTAATTTTTCCCGGAGTTGGTGAAGCCAGTTCTGCCATGAAAATGTTGAAAGAAAGTGGTTTAGACAAAATAATTCCAACACTAAAACAGCCTGTTCTAGGTATTTGTTTGGGTATGCAATTAATGTGTAACTCTTCTGAAGAAGGAAATACGACAGGTTTAGGAATTTTTGATGTAGCTATAAAACGTTTTTCGAATGCTGTAAAAGTGCCCCAAATGGGTTGGAACACAATCTCTAGATTAAAATCGGATTTGTTTACAGGGGTTAAGGAAAAAGAATTTATGTATTTAGTACATAGTTTTTATGCTGAAAATTGTAACGAAAGCATTGCAACCACAGCTTATGAAATTGAATATGCTGCTGCACTGCAAAATGATAATTTTTACGGAGTACAGTTTCATCCTGAAAAAAGCGGATTAGAAGGAGAAAGGATTCTTAAGAATTTCTTAGAATTAAAAATCAAGAACTAATAATTATTTCATGAGAATAATACCAGCCATAGATATTATAGACGGAAAATGTGTCCGTTTAACAAAAGGTGATTATAGTACCAAGAAAATATACAACGAAAACCCGTTAGAAGTAGCCAAAGAATTTGAGGCTTCTGGCATCGAATTTTTGCATGTAGTAGATTTAGACGGCGCAAAAGCGAGCCAGATTATGAACTATAAAGTGTTAGAACAGATTGCTTCTAAAACCAATTTAAAAATAGATTTTGGTGGTGGCTTAAAATCTAATAAAGATTTAGAAATTGCATTTAACTCTGGTGCCAACCAAATTACAGGAGGAAGTATTGCTGTGAAAAATAGTGATATATTCGAAAGTTGGATTGAAAGATATGGAGCACAAAAAATTATTTTAGGAGCTGATTTTTATCCAGATAGTGTTGGAGGAAAAATTGCTATAAATGGATGGCAAGAAGAAAGTACTTTAGAATTGATTCCTTTTATTAAAGGATATCAAGAGAAAGGAATTCAGTATGTAATCTGTACAGATATTTCTAAAGATGGCATGTTACAAGGGCCAAGTTTTGATGTTTATAAAGAAATTCTAACCGAAGTTAAAAACGTAAAACTTATAGCTTCTGGAGGAATTTCAACCTTTGATGAATTGCCAAGGCTGGCAGAAAATGGATGCGAAGGTGTAATTATTGGAAAGGCTATTTACGAGAATAAGATTAGTTTAAAGCAATTGGAACAATATATACTTAATAATTAGCCATATATTTTTAGCCGTTCGCAATTTGCAAACGGCTAAAAAGTAAAAGTAAAAAGCTATTAGAATGTTAACAAAAAGAATAATACCTTGTTTAGATATTAAAAACGGTCGCACTGTAAAAGGTGTGAATTTCGTTAATTTAATTGATGCAGGAGATCCAGTAATCTTAGCAAAACAATATGCGGAATTAGGCGCAGATGAATTGGTGTTTCTAGATATTTCTGCTACTTTAGAAGGTAGAAAGACGATGTTAGAAATGGTTTTAAAGGTCGCAGAACAAGTAAATATTCCATTTACAGTTGGTGGCGGAATTTCTTCGGTTGCAGATGTAGCGTTATTATTAAAATCTGGAGCAGATAAAGTTTCGATAAATTCATCAGCAATAAAAAGACCTGAATTGGTAAATGAGCTGGCAGAGAAATTCGGAAATCAATGTGTGGTTATTGCAATTGATGCGAAACAGATAGATGGAGAATGGATTGTACATTTAGCAGGAGGAACCATACCAACAAGTTTAAATTTATTTGATTGGGCAAAAGAAGTAGAGGTGCGTGGAGCAGGAGAAATACTGTTTACTTCAATGAATAATGATGGTACAAAAGCTGGCTTTGCAAATGAAGCTTTGGCAAAATTATCTACGGAATTAAATATTCCTATTATTGCGTCGGGTGGTGCAGGAACGATGCAGCACTTTGTAGATACTTTTAAAATAGGAAAGTCTGATGCCGCATTGGCAGCAAGTGTCTTTCACTTTGGTGAAATTGCTATTTTAGATTTAAAACAAGCGTTAAAAGAACATAATATCCCTGTTAGAATTTAGTGCTTAGAGAATAAAAAATGAAAGACTTACAGATTAAGGCATACGAAGATAAATACCATCAACAGTTTAGAGAAATTTCTTTAGACTGGTTGCATTCTAATGGTTTATATGAAAAAGCAGATGATGATTTATTAGATAATCCTAAAAAGTATTTAGAGAATGGAAGTTTTATTTTTTTAGCACATTATAATGATGAAATTGTTGGAACAGTAACTTTAAGTCCATTAGAAAACAATACTTTTGAGATAATGAAATTGGGAGTAATTGGTGCATATAAAAGATTGGGAATTGGTAGAAAACTAATGCAAATCTGTATTGATGTATGCCACAAAAAAGAGGTTAAATTAGTTACTTTAGAAACCAGTAGTAAATTAGTGAAAGCCATAAAACTCTATGAAAAATTTGGATTTTCACGTGTTGAAATAACAGCTTCTTATTACGAATCTGCAGATGTGAAAATGGAATTAAAATTAAGATAATGAAAATAGATTTTAATAAAAATAAAGACGGTTTAGTGCCTGCAATTATTCAAGATGCAACAACAAAAAATGTTTTAATGTTGGGGTATATGAATGAAGAAGCATTTCATAAAACACAAGACACTAAATTGGTTACTTTCTTTTCTAGAACTAAAAATCGTTTGTGGACAAAAGGTGAAGAAAGTGGAAATGTTTTGAATTTAGTCGAGATGAAACTAGATTGTGATAATGATACTTTATTGATTTTTGTAAATCCAAAAGGTCCAACCTGCCACAAAGGTTCTGAGACGTGTTGGAACGAAGAAAACAAACCAAATTATGGTTTCTTTTCTACTTTAGAAACAGTTATTACAGAAAGAGTAGCGAACAAAGACACCCAAAAATCTTATGTAGCTAGTTTATTTGACAAAGGCATTAATAAAATAGCTCAGAAGGTAGGCGAAGAGGCAGTAGAAACTGTAATTGAAGCCATGGATAATAATGATGAATTATTTTTATATGAATCTGCAGATTTATTATTCCATTATTTAATGTTGCTACAAGCCAAAGGTTTCACTTTAAAGGATATTGAAGAAGAACTAAAGAAAAGACAGAAATAACACTATAACATAAACTAGTAATTAAATACATGTTTTTTTTGCATCCTTACTTATAATCAATGGAATTAGGAAATTGTAAAATACAGTGGTTTCCTTAATAACATAAACTGTAAATAAATGTTTTCTGTTTCGTAGCTTCAAGTATAAGAAAATGTAAAATATAAACCTGCATTGATTATATGTCGCTATAATTTAATGATAGTGATGTTCCTTAAAATAAAAAATTATTATTAGCATATTAGTAGTAATTTTGTCTTCTTATAAAATTATTACGTATGAAGTTAGCGAGCTCAAAATTACTCATTATAGTATCTTTCTTTGCAGTTTATGTTATTTGGGGTTCTACTTATGTATTTAATAAAATTGCTGTTACAGAATTGCCACCTTTTTTCTTAGCATCTATGCGTTTTATTGCTGCTGGGCTTTTAATAATGCTCATTTCTAAAATTTTAAATTTCCAACTAGCCATTACAAAAAAGCAATTTTTAAATTCATTAATTGCTGGTTTTTTGTTTTTAGTTTATGGAAATGGTGTTTTTGTTTGGGCTCTAAAGTATGTAGATAGTGGGTTTGCAGCATTGTTAGCTTCTACACAGCCATTATTTGTGCTTTTATTAATGCGTTTAATAGATAGGAAACCCATGCAGAAAAAATCTATTATTGGAGTTTTATTGGGGTTGATAGGAATGTACTTACTGGTAAGTCAGCAAGAAATCACTTCTTCAGAAGGCACTGTTTTAGGTGTTTTTATGATTTTTACTTGTGTCTTTAGTTGGAGTTATGGCAGCGTATTTGTATCAAAAGCAGATTTACCAAAAAACTTTTTTGTGAGCACCGGTTATCAAATGTTAATAGCTGGTTTTATGCTATTAATAGGAAGTATAATTTTTAAGGAAACATGGGTTTCACCTTTAACTTGGAGCACAGAGGTACAATTATCAATGTTATTTTTAATCTCCTTTGGTGGAATTGCAGTATTTACTGCTTTTAACTATTTACTAAAAAATGTATCACCAGAAAAAGTAGCAACATCTGCATATGTAAACCCAATAATAGCGATGATTTTAGGATGGTATTTTTTAAGTGAAAAATTAACGTTACAATCTATTATAGCTTCTATTGTTTTATTAACAGGGGTCTATTTTATTACTTCGAGAAAGAGAAGATAGAAAACAATTTTGGAAACTAAAAAAGCTATAAAATACATGTTGATAAGCACTTTTGCTTTTGCATGTATGAACTCTACAGTTAAATATCTAGATGATGTAAGTACTTATCAAATCGTATTTTTCAGGTCTTTCGGATCTCTTTTTTTTACTTTCGGATTTTTATTAAAAAATAAAATTCCTATCATTGGAAATAATAATAAACTACTTATTTCAAGATCAATAGTTGGTGCTACTTCGATGCTACTTTTTTTTATGTCTGTTAAATATTTATCTATAGGTACTGCGGTTTCATTAAGGTATGTGGCTCCAGTTTTTGCAGCAATTTTCGGTATTTTTTTATTGAAGGAAAAAATAAAACGATTACAATGGTTATTTTTTGTCATTTCACTTTTAGGAGTTTTTGTGTTAAAAGGTTTTGATAATCAATTAAATACAATAGGTTTAATTCTCGTTATGCTAGCTTCTATTCTAAGTGGATTAGTATATATAATTATTAGTAAAATAGGTAAGAGTGAGCATCCAATTGTAATTGTTAACTATTTTATGGTTGTTGCAACCATTTTAGGAGGCGTACTTTCTATAAATAATTGGGTTACACCCAAAGGAAATGAGTGGATTTTCTTAATGATGTTAGGTGTATTTGGCTATTTTGGTCAAGTATACATGACAAAAGCTTTTCAAACAGCTTCGGCAAGTATTATAGCTCCTATTAAATATGTTGAAGTTATTTATACTACAACTTTTGGCGTTTTCTTATTTAAAGAAATCTATACTTTTTATAGTTTTTTAGGTATCGCTTTGATTATAGGTGGCTTAATTTTAAATATTTGGTATAAATCTAAATTTAAAGATTTATAATAAATTTCTGTTTGTCTATATTTAGTGAAAGCTCTCTTAGTATTGATTGTGTTTTAAATGTTAATTTATGAAAGAACTAGCACTCTTTTTTACTTAATTGAATATTACCTTTATGGTTTTTGAATTATGAAAATAAAATAAAAAACACACCTAATAAGATTCCAAAAAGAGGAACTAATTTCTTACGTTTATTTTGTTCTTTAAAAATGATTCCTCCAGCAACTACTGCTATCAAAATTTGACTTCTTTTTATAGCAGATAATAATAGTATCAATGCTTCTGGATCTTGCAATGCTTTAAAATAAAAATAATCTGCTGTTTGCAGTAATATCCCAACTGCAGGTATAGACCATCTCCATTTAAAAGCTTTTCTTTTTGCAGTATTAGGAAACCAAGTTAATGATAGAATTATGACTAAAATAAGGATCGTGTAAAAGCAAAACCAAAATTGTAATGTCTGCGGATTCAAGGTTAAATTCTGTATTAAAAACTTGTCATATAAACCACTTGAAGCCCCTAGAAAAGTAGCCCCAATTATGGCATAAACCCATTTGTTCTTTTTAAAATGGATTCCTTCTTTTTTCCCTAATCTAGAATATAATAATACTGATGATATAATAAGAATGAAACCAATCCATTGTAAATAACTTGGTCTTTCTTGATAAATAATGATTGCACCTATAAAGGTAAAAAAAGGACCTGCAGAACGAATTGGAGTTACAATTGTTAGGGGTAAATGCTTTAATGCTTGATAAGCCAAAATCCAGGAAGATGTCATAATCATCGATTTTATAAATATAAATCCATGAGTACTCCAAGTAATATCTGTAATATAAAAACCTATTTTTTGCATATATTCTGGATACAACGTAGATCCAAAATAAAAAGGAAGTATTAATAAAAAACCCGAGGAAATCGTCCCTAGTAGTACAGGGAAAACTTCATTGCCTTGTACAGCATGTTTTTTACATAAATTGTGTAATCCTAAAAATAAAGCCGCTAAAAGTCCTAAGTACATCCACATAATGCGCGCGAAGATACTAGAATGGTAAAAAATTTGAACCCTAAAAAATTAATAATATTTGATTATTTTTCTAAAGAAAAAAGCAACCAATTTAACTCAAGAAACCTATGTTTTAAAATTATTAATTAATCTTTTTTACAAGATTATTTTGACTTCTTAATCGCTATTGGTTTTAATTTAATACACCCAATCGCATTTAATAGTTTTATAATTAAAAAAGTCATATCAATCTCATACCATTTTACACCGAAATTAGCGCTACTTGCATGTTTATGATGATTATTATGATATCCTTCACCCATCATTAAAAAATCAAAACGAAAGAGGTTTTTACTCGTGTTTTTCATTTTAAAATTAACATAGCCATAAATATGCCCAAACCAGTTGATTATTACACCATGGATCGGTGCCATTAAAAATGTTATCGGCAATAAAATCCATTGCCACGAAGCAGTTACAAAGAAAGCAAAGAATAAGATGTAGCCTGTAATCCAAAGTAAACGAGAAAAACGAGAGCCAGCAAACAAATCAAAAGCTCTCCATTGCGGTACATTTTTAGTAAAACGGGCATCGATAGAAATACGTTGATTATTAATGTCTTGATAGACATTCTTTGTTTTCCACATCATAGCAAACATATTGGCATCATGAGATGGTGAATGTGGATCCTTTTCTGTATCTGTATACGCATGGTGCATTCGATGCATAATTCCGTAACCATAAGCACTTAAATAACTAGAACCTTGAAAAACCCAGGTTAGAATAAATGTAATTCGTTCCATGGTTTTTGACATAGTAAATGTTTGGTGTGCTGCATAACGATGCAAAAAGAAAGATTGAAAAAATAAGCCACCGTACCAAAGCACTATAACAAAAATAATTACTGTCATAAGTTTTTTTGTAAAGGTAGTTGGATGTTCGAAGCAAAACAATGAACCTAAGTCAATAAAATACGTCTTCTAATTCTACTTAACGCTTGTGCAGTAACTCCAATATAAGAACTAATATATTTTAGAGGAATTACCTTTAAGAGTTCTGGTCGCTCTTTAAATAACCCAATATAACGTTCCTCTGCAGTAAGGTTTAAAAGATTTTGTTCTCGCTTAGATTTTATAAGAAAAAGACGT
>FUWD013429816.1_pt3 | contig 111369 bp, 101 predicted proteins | sample 1063281 | NCBI WGS metagenome assembly FUWD01 (sample SAMEA79048168, study PRJEB19326) | metagenome | biome: marine | reverse complement strand
TTGCTGTAATAGCATCTGATGATCTGAAGTAATTACTGTCTTAGCTGTGTTTGCTGTAATAGCATCTGATTGATCTGAAGTAATTACCGTCTTAGCTGTGTTTGCTGTAATAGCATCTGATTGATCTGATGTAATTCCTGTCTTAGCAGTATTCGCAGCAACATCCGTATTTGCTGAAACCAATACTTCTGTGTAACCCACTTTATCCGAGTTTACTGCAACCGCTGACGAATCACTTGATGTTTTTGCATACAATGCATACGGCACACTTAATAACTGGCTGGTACCTGTAATGGTGTAATTAGTGCCTCCTGTTGGGTCGGTTTCTATTTTAATAAAAGAGGTATCTACACTCCAATCAATTGCTGTAAAAGAACCAGAAATTACCGTTCCTTCTCCAATTTCTAAACTTACCAGTCCGTTGGTATTCGAAGTGGGGGTTTGTGTTTCTTCATAGACTGCTACATCGCCTTGTAAAATACTTATTTGCATGCCTACCTGCTGGCTGGTAACCAACGCATTCTCAGCATCTCTTATAACTGCTTGATAGCTCATCTTTTCTGGTGCTTGGGCAAAACTACTAATCGTTAGTAATAAAGTGAGCACTGCGATGCACATAGAAGTGCGTATTGAGTTTGTGAATTTCATAGGTTTTAGTTTTTTATAATTTTGAAAGTTTTCAATGCTTTATTATTTTGGTTTACTTTTAGCAGATAAACGCCTATCGGTAAATTTTTCATTGCTATTTTTGTTTCCGCTTGTATTACCGCTCCTTTACTTACAAAGCGACCTAACAGATCATACATTGCATAACTTAAACCTGTTAAATTCTCATCTTTTAAAGCGAGGATACAGAATTCTGTAGTTGGATTCGGATAGGTAACCGCTTTCAGGGTTACTGCCGTTAGCTCTGGATTGCTTAACGTAACAAATTCGATACTTTGTTGTATCCCTTGATGTAATGAACCGGCCGCAGTGATCGCGTCTGTATGCATCAACTGACCAACAGTATAACTTACTGCACCACCAGCTCCTATCGCTTCAGCTCCAGAGGTAGGAATGGCTTCTTGTGCTTTTGATGACACAAAAACGAATGCAAAAAAAAGTAGTACTCCTATGTTCTTCATAATCCAATGATTTTAAATTGAATGTCAAAGCTACGATTGCAGATAAAAATAATGTTACACAATTTCACTGCAGACTTATATAATTAGATGCGTTCTTTATTTCCTAAATCCCTTAAAAACTATGCTATCTTTGCACAACGAAATTTTTCATGAGCCAGACATTACTATCTTCTCCTTTACAGGGTTTTACCGATCATAAATTTAGAAACGCATTCAATCATTTCTTTGGTGGAATAGATACGTTTTATGCACCCTATATTCGACTGAACGGAAAAATGGTGATTAAAAACTCCTATCAAAAAGACATCCTACTAGAAAATAATACGGAATTGGAAGTAATTCCGCAAATTATAACCAATGATGCAGATGAGTTTCTTTTTGTTGCTAAGTATGTACGCGAATTAGGCTATAAAGAGTTGAACTGGAACCTCGGTTGTCCCTATCCAATGGTTACCAAACGCGGCATGGGTTCTGGCTTAATTAGCGATGCAGAAAAAATAAATAATATTCTCCATAAAGTGCACAACGAATCTGATATTCTGGTTTCTATGAAAATGCGCATGGGCTATGAAAACCCTGAAGAAATACTAGGCGTTTTGCCTATTTTAGATACCTATCCTTTAAAAAACATTGCTATTCATGCCAGAATTGGGAAGCAATTGTATAAAGGTGGAACGGATTTAGAGGCGTTTCAAAAATGTTTAAACAATAGCAAACATAAAATGTATTATAATGGTGACATTACTTCTGTTGCTGCTTTTCATAAACTACAGCAACGGTTTCCAAGCATAGATCATTGGATGATTGGAAGAGGTCTAATTGCTGATCCTTTTTTACCGAGTATGATAAAAGCAGATACCTCCGAGTATCCTAAAAATAGGTTTGATCTCTTCAATGAATTTCACGATCGTATATATCAAGAATATGACGCTGCACTCTCTGGACCCACGCCTATAAAGATGAAAATGTTAGGGTTCTGGGAATTTTTCTCTCAAAGTTTTGCCAATCCACAGAAAACCTATAAAAAAATTAAAAAAGCCAACAGTCCAAAAAATTACGGAATTGCAGTACGTGAGATTTTTAAAGAAGCAAAAAATAGCTAATTTACTTCAACTTAAATTGCATTTCTACCGGCAAATGGTCTGATACTTGTTCAAATTGATGCAGTACACTCCCCGTAATATATTCAATAGAATTCTTTGTGTAAAAAATATAATCAATCCTTTTGTGCGGATCTTTCGTATCAAATGTATTGTCAATGGCATTGGGAATAAAAGCAGCATTACCAACGGTTGGCATGGCAAATAATCTCTGAATCGCAGCTGATTTGTCACGCGCTCTAGAATTAAAATCGCCTAATAAAATTGTTGGGTACTTCCTTTTATATAGCTGGAATAGTTTTAAGATCTGGCTAAATTGCTGCACCCTTGTCTCTTTATCAAATGCTTCTAAATGCACACTTATCAATACAACTTCTTGACCATTTAAAACAACCTTTACTACCTGCGCTAAGCGGTCTAAATAAAAAGCATCTCTATAAAATGCTGCGTTTTCTACACGATCTAAAACAATTCTTTGCGCAGCTTTTAAAGGATATTTACTCAAGACCGACTGCCCTGAAACTACCTTTCCAAAATGCATTTTTATAGGCCAATACGGAAAAGGAACATATTTTTCATCCCAATTAATAGCTTCAAAAACATAGTTATACCCCAGTTTTGAAATTTCATTTTGTTGGTCTACGTGATAAGAGCGTGCAGCGTTAAAATCAATCTCTTGGAGGGCAATGATGTCTGGGTTTACTACTTTTAATTCCCTTAAAACCTTTTGTAAGTTCGCGTCAAAGAGCGATTTGGGCTTTGCCAAGGGACGGTTATTGGTCATGCCACTTAAATAACCAATATTGAAGGTAACAATGCTAAAAACAGCATCGCGCTCCACTTCTGTAGGATATTGATTTGTCATCAGTTTTGAATACGCTTTCGCATCCATGGTTGGAGAAGAGGCCCAGAAAAACCAAAAGAGGACAACACATGCCAAGCCTAAAAAAAAATAAAAAGTAATTTTTAAACTCTTTTTCATTAAGGTTCAATAGTATTTTCTTTTTTAAAGTCTGATAAAATAGTGGCAATTACCGCATCTGTTCGCTTCGCATCAATGTCATACTTTAAACTCAAGCCTTTCTTTTCAGGAAACTGCTCTATTGTAACCGTAGTTGATGGAAAAGCAAAATCTACCCCTAATTCTTTTGCTAACTTTACAATCGCCATGTGCAATCGGTGCTTCGAAGATTGCTCAATACCCCAAGCCAAACTCTTAAAATACACATTAACCATTATTAGTAAAGCAGAGTCTCCAAAACCTGTAAACTCTACATTAAATGAATCTGAACGCGTTTCTGGATGTGCAATGATTAGTGCTCTAACGCCTTTTACAAAAGCCTCAATTAATTCCGGTGGTGTATCATACCGCAAGCCTAAATTGGTGTTGTAGCGTCTAAATAAACGCAAACCTTTGTTATTGATAATAATTTCTGACAACTTACTGTTTGGTATCTGGTACACAGAGGTATCTGCAGCCCGCACACTTGTTGACCTAAAACCAACTTTCTCTACGGTACCTACCACCTCTCCTGCTTCAATCCAATCTTCAATATGGAAAGGCTTATCAAGAAAAATCATGATGGTTCCAATCAAATTTTTCACGGTATCTTGGGACGCTAAAGCCACAGCCAAACCACCAATTGTTGCACCTGCCAACATTGTGGTAGCATCTACACCAAAAAGTATTAACAATTGAAACACTCCAATTACAATAACAAGTCCTGTAAAAAAACTATCTAAAATAGGAACCAACTGATCGTCTAATCTTCCATGTGATTTTTCTGCGAAAATGCCATAGATATACATAACCACCTGCACTAACTTTAAGAATACATAAATCCAAAAGATTGTTTCGGCAATATTTAAACCTAATAAAACCCAGTGATTAACATCCAACCCAAACTGCAGGGACGGAAAAACTTTCGCTAGAAAAGCTACCGTTACCAATAAACTAATGGGATGCGCCAATTTTTTAAGAACTTCATTTATTTCTAAATTGGTGTTTTTTGTAATTCTCTGTTGCATTCTGCGTAAGATGAAAAAGGCAAGTCTTTTCATTAGTAAAAAAAGCACGTATGCTAAAACGAGCACCAATACAAGCCCAATCAGCTGCCACAGCTCAATACCTAACATTTTTTTATAGCCAGAAACGGGTATTAAGTTCTGTATCTTTTGAACATACCAAGGGTATACCTCTTTATATAAACCTTCTATTTTTGAAACAGTTTCCGCAGAATAATACCAGCTTCCTTCTATTTTCTCTACATAAATTTGAGGCATCCTTTGTGGAAATAATACGTATCTAGAATACGACGTATACCCAATAGAGTCTTTATAATTCGGATTTGTAGGAATCCTGTTTACGTCTACATACAGGCCTTTACCGTCTAATACTTGTTTTATCTTGATGGCTTTGTTAATTGCATTCTCTTCAGAGAGCCCTAAAATTGTTTTTGCTGCTTTTTTTGGTTCAAAAGAGTCCGATTGTAAAAAATACAAATGGGTATACACCGTTGCATGGGGATTGCTAATGTCTACACGGATTGTGTCTTGAGCCACTGTAAATACTGGAAATACTAAAAGGAACCACAGAAATATTTTCATCTTTTCGTCATTAAATGGGTGAAACTAAAAACAAATTTAAACCTTTTCAATTTTCTAATGTCAAAGAAGCGTAAATAAAACAAACCAATCCATACGGAAGCGTTTGAATGTTCTTATCGTTTTAGCCATTGCCATGATACTTAGCGTCGCTGCAAAGGAAAAAAGAGCTTCTAAAAACTACCACATACTAGCGCACAACAAATACGTTTAAACGTTTAAAAATGAGTGTTTGCAAGGAAAGAAGAAAAAATTGACGCGCAAAAAAAAAGAGGAAATAAAAGACACTTGCGGAGCTGAAGTGAAAAAACACCTCCTTTCTTTACTAAAATTAACTGCTTTTTTTACTTCTTATTCTTTAAACCAGCCCGCATACTTTATGTAATTATCTGCAATTCTATTTATTTCTCCTGAAATTAATTCTTGTGAAATATCTTTTACTTTTTTAGCAGGAACACCTGCGTAAATAGTTCCGCTTTCTACATGTGTGTTTTTAGTAACCACGGCTCCAGCAGCAATAATAGAATTGGATTCAATCCTACAATCATCCATAATAATACTCCCCATGCCTATCAAAACATTGTCTAGAATTGTGCAACCGTGCACAATGGCATTGTGACCAATTGAAACATTATTACCAATAACAGTAGGTGACTTTAAGTAGGTTGCATGAATGACAGCACCGTCTTGGACATTTACTTTATTCCCTATTTTTATAGAGTGTACATCTCCACGAATTACGGCATTAAACCAAATTGAGCAGCCTTCACCAAGAGAAACATCTCCAACAATCGTAGCGTTTTCTGCTATATAACAGTCTTTTGGTATTTTTGGGTGTTTCCCGTTTACAGGTTTTATAATTGGCATATTTTCTTATTTAAAATTTTAAATAACTTATTTTTTGAAAGGGTCATGAAAAAAAACGGGGTGCACTTCAATGCGCACTCCTTTTTGTCTTTTATACAGGCAACACTTGAATAAAGAAGAGAGCGACAGCTCTGTTGCAACATTTAAAAAGAGATAAAAATTACTTTCTTTCTATGAATAAGCGCTCACCTATGGAAATGGTGTTGTCTCTTAAATTATTACTAGCTTTTAAAACCTCAATTGAAACTTTAAATCTTTTAGAAATAGCATACAAGGTATCCCCTTTTCTGACTTTATAATAGCGTCCTCTTTTTTTTCTTTTTTTAGACGATTTTTTATTGAGTTTTTTTATTTTTTTGTTAAAATCCGCTTCTTCAACTTTGTCAAATTTATACAACTCATATTGCTTTATAAATTTTAAAAGCTTCTCTGGATATTTTTTATCAGTAGCATATCCGGCTTTTCGGAGACCATAAGCCCATTTTTTATAGTCTTTAGTATCATATTCAAATAGAAAGGCATAGCGCCTTCGTTGAGATAAAAACAGTGAATGATCCCTATATGAAGTTTCTGTATATACATATTTTCGAAAACACTCGCCTTTTGCGTCATCATCGTGATACACCCGCTGCCCTGTCCATCCGGTATGACATTTTATACCAAAGTGGTTGTTTGACTTTAATGCCAATTCACTGCCTCCACTTCCAGATTCTAAAATACCTTGGGCTAAAGTAATACTTGCTGGAATTTTATATGCATGCATTTCTCTTACGGCAATTCCGGCATATTTCTGAATGTATGCAAGTGTGATTTTTCTTAATTTGGGATTTTTCCTCGCAAGTTTTTTTATGAATGCTACTTCATTTACAGAGGGCAATGCGAATGGTTTTGCTTCTGTAATTACAACACCACGGTCCTTTTTGTTCCGAACATTCTTTTTGGAACCACAGCTAGACATTATCAATAAAAGAAGACAGCTACCTATAATTTTTAACTTCATTCCAAGTCTATAATTTGTTCGTTTTTAGTGATTAATTTCTGGTTAAAACCTTCAATTCCTTGAATTCCTCCCGTATGAATTGCCAAAATACAACTTCCTTCTTCGAAAGCATCATTTTTAACTAAATCCAAAATTCCAAACAGCATTTTACCCGTATACACCGGATCTAGCAAAATACCAGTATCTTTTTTAAAGCGATTGATAAAATCCACCAATTCTGGAGTATGTTTTGCGTAACCCCCAAAATGATATGCTGTTTTCAAGCTCCAATTGTGCTTTTTAATGGTGTATTTTTTAATCTCTTCAGATAAAAAATTTCCTTTCAAAGCTGGAAAACCCATTACTTTCTGGTGCTTTTGTAAAGACTTGATCAAGCCAGAAATAGTTCCTCCCGTTCCTACAGCACAACAAATATAATTAAATTTAGAATCTTCTTTTGTTAAAATTTCGGCACAGCCTTCCACCGCTAAACCGTTGGTACCACCCTCGGGAATTAAATAAAAATCTCCCCATTTATTTTTCATCTTTTCAACAAATCCAAAGGATGCTTTCTGACGGTACTGCTCCCGAGTTACAAACTGGAGCTTCATTCCATTCTCATGGGCCTTCCGTAAAGTAGCATTTTCTGCTAAGGTTTTTGTTAGATTTTTACCCAACTCATCTCCTCTAATAACTCCAAATGTTTTAAATCCTGCTAATTTACCTGCAACTGCTGTTGCCAAAATATGATTTGAGAATGCCCCACCAAAAGTAAGTAATGACTTCTTTTTTAATTTTTTAGCTTCTTGTAGATTGTATTTTAATTTACGAAACTTATTCCCCGAGACATATGGATGTATTAAATCCTCTCTTTTTATAAAAAGTTTTACTTTTTTTTCTTCTAAAATTGGAAGAAAAATTTCTTGATTTTCAGTTTCTTTAATCAAATTACTATCTCTTATTTGTATCTACTAATGTGCTCAAAAAGTACGGCATGCGTTCCTTTGAAATTTTGTTCCCGAAACCTTCAGGACGAAGAAAGAATGAAATCTATGAGAAATTAGAAACCTGCGCCTCTACTTTTTCCCACTCTCCCATTAAAGTGTCTACTTTTGCTTTTTTAGCTTTGTATTTTTCAAAGAAATTTGGTTTGGTAGCTACTGCATCGTAATTATTTGCTAATTCCAAATCTATTTTTTCAATTTCTTTTTCAAAATCCGCTATTTCTGTTTCTATGTTTGAAAGCTTATTTTTTAGCTTTTTAAGCTGTTTTTCTTGATCTCGTGACATTTGACCTTCCTCTTTTTTAGAAGTATCTTTTGCTACTTTTACTACGGTTCTTTTTTCTGCTTCTCTCAGATTTTCGATCTTGTGTTGCTCTAGGAAATAGTCAATATCTCCTAAATACTCTTTAATCTCTTTGTCCTTAAATCCGTACACCGTTGATGTAAGTCCTTGTAAAAAATCTCTGTCGTGAGAAACCAATATTAAGGTTCCATTGAAATTATGCAATGCTTCTTTCAAAACGTTTTTAGAGGCTATGTCTAAGTGATTTGTTGGCTCATCCATGATCAGCACATTAAAAGGTGATAATAGTAATTTACACAGTGCCAATCTATTTCTTTCTCCACCAGAAAGTACCTTCGCTTTTTTATCTGCCGCATCCCCACCAAATAAAAAGGACCCTAACATATCCCGAACCCTCGCTCGGTTAGAATCGGAAGCCGCATCTTCCATAATTTGTAATACCGTTTTTTCTGGTGGTAAATGCTCTGATTGATTTTGAGCAAAATAACCCACCTCTACATTGTGCCCAAGTTTCAGATGCCCTCCAAAAGGAATTTCACCCACCATCATTTTTGCTAAGGTGGATTTTCCTTGACCGTTTTGACCCACAAAAGCAATCTTGCTGTTTCTTTCAATTAGCAAATCAACGCCTTCCAAAACATGTTTCTCTCCATAACTCTTGGAAAGATTTTCTGCTTCTACAATAATTTTACCTGGCTCCTTAGAGATATTAAAACGCACGTTCATAGACTGGTTGTCGTCTTGATCTACTTCAATCAACTCTACTTTGTCGAGTTGTTTCATTAAAGATTGCGCCATAGAGGCTTTACTTGCCTTTGCCTTAAACTTATTTATTAAATGTTGCTTCTGCTTTATTTCTTTCTCTTGATTCTTTTGCGCTTGTAGTTGCTTTTCTTTAATTTCTCCTCTTAACAACAGAAATTCCGAATACGGTTTCTTATAGTCATAAATCTGACCCAAAGAAATTTCAATGGTTCTATTCGTTACATTATCTAAGAACATTTTATCATGTGAAACCAATACTATTGCTCCAGAATATCCTTTCAAGAAATTTTCTAACCAGATAATAGATTCGATATCCAAGTGATTTGTTGGCTCATCTAAAAGTAAAATGTCATTGTTTTGAAGCAACAATTTAGCCAGTTCAATTCGCATTCTCCAACCTCCAGAAAAAGTATCTGTTAGTTTGTCGAAATCTTCTCTTTGAAAGCCTAATCCTTGTAATATTTTCTCAGTATCTCCTTGGTAATTATACCCTCCTAAAAGTTCATAACGTTCCGTTTTTTCTGTTAAATCAATAATTAACTGACTGTATTCTTCACTTTCATAGTCCGTCCTAGTGGCTAATTGCTCATTAATTTCATCTAATTGAAGCTCTATTAATTTAATTTCTTCAAAAGCTTGGTATGCTTCCTCTAAAATAGTTCTTCCCTCCACGAAATCAATGTCCTGTCTTAAAAAACCAATTTGTACATCTTTGTCAAAAGCCATGGTCCCTGCACTGCTTTCTATATCTTTAGAAAGCACTTTTAATAAGGTCGATTTTCCTGCACCGTTTTTACCGATCAGTCCAATTCTATCCCCTTTATTTAACTTAAAAGTGATGCCTGAAAACAATTCAGTTCCCATAAAAGAAACTGTTAAATTATGTACGTTTAACATGTAATTTTTGTAATTTTATAAGGCGCAAAGCTACTTAAAAAATTAGAGTTATGATGTTTAAAAAAGGCACAAAAATATACAGTGTTGCAAACAGCAAATGCCCAAGGTGCCAAGAGGGTCCTTTTTTTAAACATAAATTCACATTTCACCCTGCTAGGATTACGAAACTGTATGATAATTGTCCAAACTGTAACTTGCGGTACATGATGGAACCTTCTTTCTTTTTTGGCGCTATGTATGTAAATTACGGCATTACAGTAGCACTTTCTATCGCTACCTTCACCATTGCTACCCTTTTTTTCAATCTAATCCTGCTGGAATCTTTTGCTGCTATTATTGGAGTTTTACTCGCACTAGCACCTTTAAATTTGCGTTTATCTCGGATTATTTGGATCAATATGTTTGTAAGTTACGAAGAAATGTAACCAATGTGCGTCAATTAAGTACTATTTGATTTTTTCCAGCGCGCTTTTACATCCTTAGGCCGTCTTTTACAGACATTCCCGTTTGTTGGTTACTGAAATCTAGCGATGTCTGCGGATACCTCTAAAGAAACTCCTTTTTCTATGCACGCAAACAATGCTTTGGCCATGGTGGGTGCTATAAGGACACCACGCGTTCCCATACCGTTTAGAACCGCTAATCGCGGATGCTCTTTATGCAATCCTACAAAAGGTCTGCGGTCATTTGTAGTGGGCCGTATCCCTGCAAATTGTTCCATTACTTGATATGGAATGTCAAGTACCTTTTTTAATTTATCCTCTAATTCTAATTTTCCAGCCGCTGTAGGAGTCGCTGTCTTGTCTGTATGGTTGAAAGTAGCTCCTACCTTGTAAAGATCATCTCCTAATGGAATTACAAAAACAGATGCTTTCAATAAAAAATCAATATTTAATCCGGGTGCGTGAATGGTTATCAACTCTCCTTTCGCTGCCGCTAGCGGTAAATAATTAAAAAAAGGATTTTCTGTAATTCCATAACCCTCACAAAAGACAACCTGTTTGCATTCGATCTCATTATACCTTATACTTTCAGAAGATGGTACTACTTTTTGATGTTCAAATTTTTCAAAACGGATCCAATTGTTGGCACTCAAATAAGAGCGATAGGCACGTACCAATTTTAAAGTATCAATTCTTCCCGTTTTATTTACAGTTCCAAAGCCAAAATCCCCCACAATCCCAGGTCTCTTTTTAGTTTCTATACTTGGATTCAAAAATTGCTGTAACAAAGGTTTGTCTGAAGCAGTAAACCAATTATTTTGTTCTTGAATGGATTTAAAGACTCTTTTTATTAAAAATTTATCGTCAAACTTCTGATTTAACTTCTTCTCTAGTGTTCCATACAAAGACATGGCAACCTCTAACTGCGCAGCACCGTTCCAAACGGCAGTAAATTTGTTTAAAACTACAGGATTATATACTCCACAAGCCACTAAAGAGGACGTTTGCGAGTGATTCTCAAAAACTAAAAAGGTTTTATTCGCTTTTATTAATTCTTCTGCAAATGCCAAACCTGCCAATCCTAAACCAACAATAATATAATCTACTTTCATAAAATAACGACGTTTACAATACGTGATCGCTGTGAGTATATGAGTGCGCTGCACTCTTTCTTAAAGACTACAAATATGCACTTCTTTTTTCAGGCAGCATACAGCCCTCTTCAGAAATTGTTTTTCATAAAAAAAACGCTTGCTTTCACAAACGTTTTAGATTCTATAAAGACTATAAGTTAATAACTCCACATGTCCATTTCTCTATTTCTAATATCTTCTTTAATTTTTGAAGCCTCTAATAATTGAAACAAAGAATTACCACGCACATAGTCTTCGATTGCTCTATTATCATAAATATTTTCTTCACGCACAATTACGGAACTAAATCTTCTTGCATTTAATAAGTGATCAAAAGAAATAGGCTGTGACGCATTCTTTACATTAAACACCTTTGCATTATGGAGCACCTGACGCGCTGCTGGAAAAAAGATCCAGAATAATTCGTATAATTTTGAATCCTCAATATCTTCAACCCCAAGCGTTTGAACGTCCTTCCCCATTGGAGCAAGGGCTAATAGTCTATATTTCAATTCTCCGTGACGTTTGTCAAAATACCACATTCCTTTGATCATGTACCCCTCTACGTCTTGTGTTTTAATTCTGAAAGTATCCGTGTATCCGTTTTCCTCCCGAACATTAATCAAACGCTGCTGAATTTCGTCCTTTGTTATTTTCGAAGTAAAGAAAGAGTCAGAATATACATGTTCGATTTCACCTTCTTTCATCCCTTTAAGTAACGTGTCAAATAAGGACCTTCTGTAAGAGGATATGTTAACGGTATCTATGGGGAAATAATAAGGTAAGTTTATCTTTTGATTTAAATCAATAAACTCCCAAACTATCTTAGACCAAAGTACATCTCTGTCATCCAAGTATCCGTAAGGAATTGGACGATCATTATCTGCCGCTAATTGTTGTTTGCTTTTTACACCAATTTGATCTACCGACTTTGCGTTTAGTATATTCGATTGACCTAGTACTACATTAGTACTAAGAACAGCTAAAAATATTAATACAGAATTTCTAATCATAACTATGGGTATTCTCTAGTTTGTTAACTCTATGTTTACAGGCAATACTTTCTTCAGTTTATAACTACTATTTTTTATAATAGCTTTGATATCAAAGATATTAATCATATCCCCTCTTCTTGCTTTAGAAAGGGCTTTTTTTGCAGCAGCACTTAGTTTTGTTCCCTTTACAATAATTGCTAATTGACCAGGTACTTTTACTTTAAAGCTGAGTACTTCTAAATCTAAATCGAATAAAAAATCTGGCAAACCTGCTCCAATTGGCGTATTTGCGAGTCCAGATTTTGGCATCCTTACAGTACCATATTGACCTCTTACAGTTCCCATTGCGGCAGGAATATCTTTTACTCTAAAGATCGTGCTTGTTTTCACAGTACTTCCATCCGCGAGCTTTGCTTGCACCTTAATGCTAACCTCATCTCCAGCTTCCGGTTTCATAATATAGGCACCTGAACCTATTTTTTTGAGCCCTGGTGCACTCACCATTACATCCTTATCAGGAACACCAGGTAACGAAATAGAGACAGGGTTTGGCAAACCTCTGTACACTACATTCATTTTATCTGCTGATACTACAGGAGAATTAGGTTTTGAGATTACGGAGTACGAACTTTTAAATGGAACGGGAACTTCTTCCCCGTTTTCCATAAAGTAGATCGTTCCATTGATATCCTTTTCACCAACATTATTTGCTCTTAAATCTAAGACAACATTACCGTCTTTAAAATTATCATATTTTTTGCCATTTAAGATCACTCTACTTGGCTTTAAGTTGGGATCATATCTTCCTAAAACTACTGTTCCTGTAACTTTATCTCCAGGATAAAAGGCATTTTTATCTAATTTAACAAGTCCACTATAGTTAGACATAGAAACTTCACTTTCCATTTGGCCTCCTAATAAACTAGAAATTACATCTGCTTCTGTATTTTTAATGTCAGACTGCAGCTGTGTTAGATTTGTTAAAGAAGCTATTAAAGGAAACCCTTTAAACCTATAATCCAACCACTTAATTGTTTTACCATCTCTATTCGTCTCGTCTGTTGTTGAGAATCTTTTAGCAATTACTGGAGCAAAAGGAGTGTTTTCCCCTAAAACTGCTAGTAACGAAATTCTGTGCCCATTAATTTTAGCCAAAAATGTTTCTCCTTCTGGAGTAAATGTATCTCCTTTAAAAAAGTATTCATCTAAAAAAACGGCTTTATCCATGGCCTCATAATCTTCCTTATCCTCAATCTCTGCCGTCATTGCATCTTTTAATACTTCCAAATAATTATAAAATGCTACTGAATATGTTTTAATCTTTAGAGCTTTCTCATTTAAATCAGCAAATTTTGCCGCCTGGTCACTGGCCTTTGTTGCTAGATTTGCGTATGCTTGATTATTTTTTTCTGTAGTTGAAATATTACTATCGGTCAGCTTTTCATTTACAAAACCAAAAGCGGATAAGACTTCTTTACTCATATTCATTGCTAACATTGCAATGAAAACAAGATACATTAAGTTAATCATCTTTTGTCTTCCGGACATTTTTCCTCCTGCCATTCTAGTTAGTTTTTAAGTTATTATAAATTGTATTCTAACTATTTATTATTTATTTGTCATTGCCGACAACATCCCTCCGTATACTCCATTTAAAGAGGATAAGTTCTGCGCTAATGATTCCATTTGTTCTTTTAATTTTTCTGTATTTTCTACTACAGCTGCATTCAATTCCGTTTGATGATTCGTATTGTCTACTTGAATCTTGTACAAACCATTTAAAGATTCCATCTGTGCTGAAGCCATAGACATTTGCTCATTGTATTTATTTGTAGCAGAAATAGTCTCTGATGCTGAAGATAATCCTTCGGCAGCTCCCTGAAAATTCTTCATACTTGTCCCCAAACTTTCCATTAAACCAGCATCTATTTTTGCTTCTGATAATAAATTATCTAATTTTTGAGCCAACAATCCATTCACTCCTAATTTCTTCTCATCATCTTCAGATGACAAACCATCCGCCAATTCCGGATATACCTTAGACCAATCTAAATCTTCTTCTGGTGTATCAAAAGCAGATATTGCAAAAACCCCTGCCTCTACTACTAGGCCAATTGTTAACATAAGACCTCCAGTAAGAAACCCGATAGAAAAATGTTGAATTTTGAATAATGCACCAATAATCACGATTGCTGCTCCCATTCCATAAACAAAATTCATTCTTTTTTTATACGCCCTTGATTGTGCCATAATTATATTTATTTATTTAACTGTGTTTATTTATCTATTTATTGTGCCTATGAAATCTTGTACGGTTCTAAAACCAATATAACTTCTTGCCGTGTCAGCATATTCATAATCTCTTGAGCTGACCTCTAAAAAATAAGCAACATCTTTCCAGGAACCTCCTCGCACAATTTTCCTTGTATTTTGCCTGTCTTCTACGTTTGAATTCATAGTAGAGGACATATAATAGGAGGATAAGTTATATGCAGTATTGGTCCATTCAGAAACATTTCCTGCCATATTATACAGGCCATAGTTATTTGCAACGTATGACTTTGCCTCCATCGTGTACAAAGCACCATCTGCTGCATAATTACCTCGTACCGGCTTAAAGTTTGCTAAAAAACAGCCTCTGTCAGTAGTAAGGCCACCTGTACCCCAAGGGTATGTCGAAAACTCTAACCCGCCTCTTGCAGCGTACTCCCACTCTGCCTCTGTTGGCAATCTGAAGATAGGCACCGTTGTTGGATTTTTCTTTCCTCTTAAATAGTCATTTTTTTTCTTTGTTCTCCAATTACAGAAAGCTCTTGCTTGCTCCCAACTAACACCTACAACCGGGTAATCTCCATAAGACTGGTGATGAAAATAGTCTTGATGCATTGGGTCATTGTAAGAATAATTAAAATCTCTAACCCATGCCGTAGTATCTGGATAAATCTGCAGTACCTCTGTTTGTAAAAAAGCTTTTCGACCTCCTCCACTTTTTACAGCCTTATCGCCATCAAACCAAGAGTATCTGTATTTGAGATGTTTCGTATCGAAAGTTCGCACTCCGTCAACCGCATCTTTTTCGTTTATAAAAAGAGAGTCCATTACTTCTACATAATCAATATCTGGATATTCTTCTGTTTTCCAAACTAAATCAGTGTCCCAATTTAAAGGTCTCACAGCGTCTACTCCATCTGCTAAGCTCCAGTAGTTTTCAAACATATACTTTTGATACGGTGTTGCATCTTCCGACTCTGCACCCGGAAAAGCATAGGCTTGTATTCCTCCTAAAGACTCTGAATTTGAAGCTTCATTGCTTCTAGTAATCGCAGAATAGTCAGCCTGTTCACCCAACTTTGTTCTTACAATCGAATCTCTAACCCATTGTACAAATTCTTTATATTCATTATTTGTAATCTCCGTTTCATCCATGTAATATGAACGAACCGTAACTGTTTTTGAAGGTGCGTTCATAATTCCACTAATGTCTTGATCTTGTTTTCCCATTGTAAAAGAACCTCCAGGTACTAATACCATTCCGTACGGTTTCTCGGAAAACCATTCTTTTTTCGCTTTTACTCCTACCAACTCTCCTCTGTCGTTGGAGCCGCAACTATAAAGGAGCACTACTAAAAGAACAAATACTATTACTTTCTTCATATTCTAACTGTGTCTTAACTAAAAAGTTCGTAAACCTATTATTTTTATTATTGGCAATCTTGAAACCATACTTTAACATTTTAATGTTATTGTATGCTGCGTATTAAAGCATTTTTTTCATTGCATTGTACCATTTTTCGGGGATCAACTGCTTTGTTGCCGCTTCATAATCTTTATACGTACATGGTATTAACGCATGCCTTTTGTATTTATTATTTGACAAAATATTTATTTCCATCCACCATCTTCCAGATTTATTACTTTTATAAAAATTAAGTGGCTCATCATCTTCCAATAAAACGGTAAAGTGCTGATAATTGTCTTTCCCTGAAAATGGATAGTCTTTTACACGATAATTATACCCCTCTATGAAATACCAAATTATCTGCGCAATTAAATGGGCTGTTTGGTGATTCTTGTCATACTTCGCATTGTACTCATAAATCCCAAAAGAAGACACTTTATCACTGATGCCCGCGTATCTTGAAATTGCACAAATCTCTTCACCATAAAAACCATTTGGCGAAGCATTCTTATTTGCTGGAGCATCACTCTGACGAATAGCACCAATATCTATTGAAATAATATCCGCATCTCTAAATGCTGGCTCTATATTTTCTAATTCTTTTGCTGCTCCTAAACGGTAGGAGTCAAAAAACAAACTCTCTAACAAACGTATTTCCTCCTGCGAGTTAAAATAGGTTTGATATCCAACATTACAGTAGTTAAACAAGTTGTTTGGTTCTTGCATAATTATTTTACTGAGATACGATTGAGAGTTTAATTCTCCTTCCAAGCTACCCAAGTCAAACCGACTGTCTACAGCAGTTATATTTACGGACTGCTCTAAAGTATCGTATGCTCTATAATTTACGTATGTAATGTCCTGACTTCCTCCTATAATAATGGGGATAATATTCTTTTTTAATAAAGAAGTCGTTATTTCTTTCACCGCAAAATAGGTGTCTGAAACCTGGTTTCCTTTCTCAATATTTCCTAAATCTGCAATATTACTATGCCAATTCCCCGGAAATAATTCGTAAAATTTACTGCGGATAGCGTGTAAATCTTCCCCGCAACCAACATTACCTTGTGCATTTCTATCTTCTTGTACTCCAAAAAGAGCAATTTGAACATTTTCTAATGTTGGGAAACCTTCTTTTCTTGAATGAATTTGAATGTTTCGACCCAAGCAGTCGGGAGATTGCTCCAATAAATATGCAATAACCGTATCTTCTACAGGAGTTAAAAATTCGTGATTCATTAATATTTTTTGTAGTAAAGAACGCAAGATACTAACTAATTAATTCTTTTTTACAATTTTTTTTGTTGTTATTTTCTTTTTTGCTGTCACTTTCTTTTTCGCTGCTTTTTTCTTAGGAGTTTTAGCCGCTATCATTTTCACTGCGTCCTCCTTTGAAAGCTTTTCTATATCCGTAGTTTTAGGTAATTCTATTTTAAGCTTGCCTTTTAAAACATTAAAACGACCCCAGCGTGCTTTTTCTACACGAATTCCAACATCTTCCCAATTGTGCAGAACCTTGTCTATCTCTTTCTGCTTTTTAACTTCAATCAATTCTATAATATCAGCATCTGAAAGGGTATCAAAATCGTACTTTTTACTCACGTTTATAAATATAGAATTCCATTTTATAAACGGACCAAAACGGCCAACCCCTTTTTGTACTGGCATTTCTTCATAGTGATAAATAGGAGCATCTGCCTTTTGTTTTGCAACAATTAGTTCTTCTGCTCTTGGCAAATCTACCTCCATTGGGTTTTCTCCTTTATCCAAGGAAACAAACATAGTTCCAAATCGAATGTAAGGACCAAAACGGCCATTCGAAACAATAACCTCTTCCCCTTCATAAGCCCCTAAACTTTTCGGAAGTAAAAACAACTCTAAAGCTTCTTCCATTGTAATGGTGCCTAAATTTTGAGTTGTATTTAAGCTTGCAAACTGCTTTTCCTCGTCTTCGGGTGCTCCAATTTGTGCAATTGGACCAAATTTACCCAAGCGAACTAAAACCGTCTTTCCAGATTCTGGATGCTTCCCTAGAATACGTTCTCCACTTTCCCTTTCTGCATTTTCTTTTACATCCTCTACATTGTCATGAAATTTTGTGTAAAAGCCTTTGATCATTTCTATCCAGTTCTCATCTCCTTCAGAAATATCGTCGAAAGAATTTTCTACTCTTGCTGTAAAACCAAAATCTAAAATATTGGAGAAGTTTGCAACTAAAAAATCATTTACAATATTTCCAATATCTGTTGGAACCAGTTTATTTTTATCAGCTCCTGTTTTTTCTTCTAAAACAGTTTCTTTAACCATTCCATTTGATAAAATTAACTGCTGGTAAGCTCTTTCTAATCCTTCATTTTGTCCTTTTTCCACATAGCCTCTTCGTTGTACTGTAGAAATTGTAGGTGCATATGTAGAGGGTCTTCCAATGCCTAATTCTTCTAATTGCTTCACCAAAGACGCTTCTGTAAAACGGTATGGTGGGCTTGTAAAACGCTGCGTTGCGTTGATAAAGGAGTAGGTTAAAACATCTTTCACTTTTAAATTTGGTAACATTCCTGCTTGCTCCTCATCTTCATTATCCGTTCCTTCTAAATAGACCTTTAAAAAACCTTCAAACTTTATCATTTCACCATTTGCAGTGAATATTTTAGAATTTTCAGAGTTTTCAATTTTCACGTTTGTACGCTCTAATTGCGCGTCGCTCATTTGAGAAGCCACGGTTCTTTTCCAAATTAAATCATACAACCTATTTTGATCATACTCTGTGCTAATCGCATGCATTTTCATGCTGGTCGGACGGATTGCCTCGTGCGCCTCCTGTGCACCTTTCGACTTCGTTTTAAAAACACGCTGCTTGCTATATTCAGCACCGTAATAATTAGTAATCTCTTCTTCAGCAGCGTTCCTTGCATCTACAGATAAGTTTAAACTATCTGTTCTCATGTAAGTAATTAAACCGGCTTCGTATAACCGCTGAGCTACCTGCATTGTTTTACCAACAGCAAAACCTAATTTTCTAGAGGCCTCTTGTTGTAATGTAGAGGTTGTAAATGGAGCTGCTGGAGACTTTTTTGCTGGTTTTTTAGTTAGATCTGCAATAGAAAAAGCTGCATTTGCACACGATTTTAAGAAATTCTCTGCAGCTTCTTTAGAATCAAAGTTCTTTGGAATTGTTGCTTTAAACATCTTGCCTTCATTGTTGGCAAACTGCGCCACTACTTTATAATGAGTTTCTGCTATAAAATTAAGAATGCTGCGCTCTCTTTCTACAATCAAACGAACCGCTACAGACTGCACACGCCCTGCCGACAAACCTCCTTTTACCTTGCGCCATAATACAGGTGATAACTCATACCCCACAAGCCGATCTAAAACTCTTCGAGCTTGCTGAGCGTTTACCATATTATAGTCGATATCTCTTGGATTTTCGACTGCTTTTAAAATTGCATTCTTTGTTATTTCGTGAAAAACAATGCGCTTTGTATTTTCATCTTTTAATCCTAATTGCTCTTTTAAATGCCAAGCAATCGCTTCTCCTTCTCGATCCTCATCACTGGCCAACCAAACTGTTTCTGCTTTTTTTGCCAGCGTTCTTAATTTCTTAACAATTGTTTTTTTGTCATCTGAAACAATATATTTCGGACTAAAATCACCATCCACATCAATACCTAATTCTTTCGAAGGTAAGTCTGCAATATGACCATAACTCGATTCTACTTGAAAATCTTTCCCAAGAAACTTCTCGATGGTTTTTGCCTTTGCCGGTGACTCTACAATTACTAAGTTCTTTGCCATGTATCTTTCTTTTTTCGCAATTAACGCAATTCAAGTTGCATGCTTTTGAACTACAAAAGTATGTTGTTTTTTTTTATTATTTTTTTTTAAATTTTTTTTTACCCTTATTTTTAAAGATAAAATCATTCTACAGTCCTTTTTTATTTCATTTTTATGCCTGAATTTCCCCCTAAAAAAAATAAAAGCATCCTTCATTATCTTCTATTTCATTGGCTTTGTACACGACTGAAATAGTGCCGTATCAAAAATAGCGGTGGTTTTACCTGTAGGCTCTGAATCCCGCTGTTCTCTTTACAAAAATAGCGCAACACCCGCCATCGGACCCGATGTGTGCATTCTCAGCGCCTTTAGAAATATCTACAAACCTTTTATTTACTCAAAAAAATATTTTCATCCACTTTACACAGGACAACTATTCAATCCTTTTGTAAGCTAAAAAAAAACGTTTTTTTTAAGGGTTTTAAAAATCTGCTCAGGATCTCTTTTTACCAAGCACTCCAAGGACAAATACTTTTTTTTACCTGCACTCCCGTTTCTGGAATTTCAAAAGCAACACTTGTATTAACTTTTAAGAGCTTTGAAAATTGATTGTTTTCTGCCAATCTGTCATTCCTTTTCATTTTTGGTTGTATCTTTGCATTTCATTTTTGCCTATGGAACCCACCGTAAAAGTTATCAACGAAAAAATTCAAGGGAAAGCCCTTGTTACAGAAAATAAAACAGAAAACACAAAGAAACTATTCATAGAGAGTTACGGCTGTCAAATGAATATGAACGATAGTGAAATTGTTGCTGCAATCTTAGATAAAGAAGGTTATAATACGACTCAAATTTTAGAAGAAGCAGATTTAGTTTTGGTGAATACTTGCTCTATTCGAGAGAAAGCGGAAACCTCTGTTCGAAAGCGTCTACAAAAATACAATGCTGTAAAAAAAATAAACCCAAAGATGAAGGTTGGCGTTTTAGGCTGTATGGCAGAGCGTTTGAAAGAAAAATTTTTAGAAGAAGAAAAAATTGTTGATCTAGTCGTTGGACCAGATGCTTACAAAGATTTACCAAATCTACTAAGTGAGGTTAGCGAAGGTAGAAATGCCGTCAATGTCCTTTTATCTAAAGATGAAACCTACGGAGATATTTCTCCTGTTCGTTTGAATACAAATGGGGTTACTGCATTTGTCTCCATCACCAGAGGATGCGATAACATGTGTACCTTTTGTGTGGTTCCTTTTACACGTGGTCGTGAAAGAAGCAGAGATCCAAAAAGTATTTTGGAAGAAATTCAATCTATGGTTTCTCAAAACTTTAAAGAAATTACATTATTAGGACAAAATGTAGATAGTTTTTTGTGGTTTGGCGGGGGCTTAAAGAAAGACTTAAAGAAGGCTTCTGAAATGGCGCAGGCTACAGCGGTTGGTTTTGCAGAATTACTAGATATGTGTGCTACAAAATTCCCAAAAACACGCTTCCGTTTTTCAACATCAAATCCACAAGACATGAGTTTAGATGTGATTCACGTAATGGCAAAACATAGAAACATTTGTAAATACTTGCATTTACCTGTTCAAAGTGGAAGTAACGCCATGTTAAAAGCGATGAACAGACAACATACACGGGAAGAATACATGGAGTTGATTGATAATATCTTCAAAATAGTGCCCGAAATGTCATTGTCCCAAGACATGATTGTTGGTTTTTGCGGAGAAACAGAAGAAGACCACCAAGACACTTTAGCCTTAATGAAATACGTGAAATATGATTTCGGCTTTATGTTTACATACTCGGAAAGACCTGGGACTTTAGCCGGAAAAAAAATGGAGGACGATGTTCCCCATCCAGTTAAAAAACGAAGGCTTCAAGAAGTCATCGACCTACAACAGGAACATGCACTGTACAGAACTCAGCAACATTTAGGAAAAATAGAAGAATTTTTAATTGAAGGTACTTCTAAGAAAAATCCGGACGAATGGAAAGGTAGAAATACACAAAACACCGTAGCTGTTTTTGCAAAAGATCATTATAAGTTAGGTGATTTTGTAAATGTTAAGGTGGAGGATTGTACCTCCGCAACTTTAAAAGGAACGGTTATTGGCTATTCTGACAATTATTGATACAAGGAAGCAAGGAAGACAGCACAAAGAAAAAATACAAACCAAGGCTTCAATAAAAAAATCCTATTTCAAAAAAGAAAATATGGAAAACTTACAAGCATTAAAACAACGTTTTGGTATCATTGGTAATGATATTCATTTGAACCGTGCTTTAGAAAAAGCAATTAGAGTTGCACCTACAGACATCTCTGTTTTAGTTACGGGAGAAAGTGGCGTTGGAAAAGAGAATATTCCAAAAATTATCCATTCATTATCACATCGAAAACATGCAAAATACATTGCTGTAAACTGCGGTGCAATCCCAGAGGGAACTATTGACAGTGAACTTTTTGGCCATGAAAAAGGATCATTCACCGGAGCAATACAAGACCGAAAAGGGTATTTCGAAGTTGCAGATGGCGGCACCATCTTTTTAGATGAAGTTGGTGAATTACCACTAACAACGCAGGTACGCTTGCTACGGGTTTTAGAAAACGGAGAATTTATTAAGGTAGGTTCCTCAAAATCTCAAAAAACAGATGTTCGGATTGTAGCTGCTACAAATATAAACATGCAAGCTGCAATTGAGAAAGAACGCTTTAGAGAAGACCTGTACTATCGCTTAAGTACCATAGAAATAGATTTGCCGGCATTGCGAGAGCGCAATGAAGACATTCACTTATTGTTTCGAAAATTTGCTTCAGACTTTGCCCAGAAATACAGAATGCCGTCAATTCGTTTGGATGAAAATGCAGTTACTGTATTGCTAAATTATCGGTTCCCAGGAAATATTCGCCAGCTAAAAAATCTGGCAGAACAAATTTCTGTAATTGAAGAAAGTAGAGTCATAACAGATGTAAAACTGCAAGACTACCTTCCCAATAATAAAGGGAATTTACCTGCTGTAATTGGTGGTAAAAAAGAGACTGATTTTTCTTCAGAAAGAGACATTATGTACAAAATTCTTTTTGACATGCGCAATGACATCAATGACTTAAAAAAGTTGACACTCGATTTAATGAAAACTGGAGATATTGAAGAAGTAGAAGAAAGAAATCATCAGTTGATAGAAAAAATCTACGCAGACCAAGAAAGAAAAGAGCGAAATATCGAAGTTATGAACATCCCTCAAAATTCTTCAAAAGAAAAAGAGTACGACTTCATAGAAACAATTCAAGAGGACGAGTCTTTGTCTTTGCAAGACAAGGAAATTGAAATGATTACGAAGTCTCTAGAAAAAAATAAAAACAAACGAAAATTAGCTGCAAAAGAACTAGGCATCTCAGAGAGAACGCTTTACCGTAAAATAAAGCAGTATGATCTCTAAAACGAACCCCTGGGAAACTGCGGAATTATTAGAAATAAAAAATGCTTTTTATTAGGGCATTTAAAAATACTTATATTTAAATTTTATACGGAGTTAAAACAGTCGAAGTACCATGAAAAAATTACTATACATCGCGTTCTTTTCAGTAAGTATCTTCTTCCTTACGGGGTGTGGAATTTATGGATTTACAGGAGGTGATGTTGGAAGTGCGAAAACAATTCAAATAGATTTTTTCCCAAATCAAGCACAGTTAATAGAACCAGGGCTAAGTCAAGAATTTACCATCGCGTTGCAAGACTTATTTACTCGACAGACAAACCTAACATTGGCTTCTTCTAACGGAGAACTTTATTTTAGTGGTGAAATTACAAGCTATCGAATATCACCAATGAGTGCTACCTCTCAACAAACTTCTGCACAAAACAGATTAACGATTAGTATAAATGTACGGTATGTTAATACCACAGATGAAAAGAAAAATTTTGAAAAACCATTTTCTTTTTATTCAGATTATCCAGCAACCTCCCAATTAATTGGTGGAGTTCAGGAAGCTGCTTTTACAGAAATAATAGACCGGTTAACACAAGACATCTTTAATGCTTCCGTTGGGAAATGGTAAGTACATCGTTGGTATAAAAACACTATTTTGGAAAAAGAAACTTTTATAAACTTACTAGAAAGTAAACCGGTAATTAGAGCAAAAGAAACGATTGCTTTAAAAGCTATTATCGATGAGTTTCCTTATTTTCAAACAGCCAGAGCTTTGTATTTAAAAGGGTTGAAAAATCAGGATAGTTTTAAATACAATAATGAACTAAAGGTAACAGCAGCATTTACTACCGATAGAACTATTTTATTCAATTACGTTACCTCTTTAGCTACTGATTTACAACAGAAAGAAGAAGCGCAACCGAAAATAGCCACAGAAATTTCTCAAAAAAAGCAATAGAAAAGGACCCCGAAAAAGAAGAGGTACAGCTCCAGAAACCGTTCTCCTTTTCTAGTACTGAAAACTATTCATTCAATCAATGGTTGCAACTAGCTGCAAAAAAACCAATCGTTAGAAACAACAACAACATCCCCGTTCAAGAAAAGCTGGTAAAAGATAATTTAATTGATACGTTCATTCAAAATAATCCCAAAATTATACCGCTAGAAAAAGGGAAGAATTTTACAACCCCAATTCCTAAGAATACACAAGACAATGCGTTAATGACAGAAACTTTGGCAAGCGTTTACCTTGCCCAAAAGAAGTATGAAAATGCAATACAAGCTTATAAAATTTTAAGCTTGAAATATCCAGAAAAAAGTGGTTTCTTTGCAGACGAAATTAAAAGAATACAAATTTTACAAAAAAAATAAAGCATGAATTATAACTTATTCTTAGGAATTATCCTACTGGTAGCAGTGATCTTAATTTTAATAGTTATGGTACAAAATCCTAAAGGTGGAGGATTATCTTCTTCTTTTGGTGGCGGTGGTGCACAATCATTAGGTGGTGTTCAGAATACGAATAACTTTTTAGATAGAACAACTTGGACTTTGGCAATTGCCATGTTCGCCTTAATTCTTTTATCTAATTTTGCAATTGATAGAGGTGGTGAGAATGACTTTCAGTTAGACAACACTTTAGAAGGAATAGAGACTACAGCTCCTGCAGCTCCAGAAACAACTACCAACGATAGTTTAAAATAAATAGTTGTTACACAACTTCAAATGCCAATGTGGATGACACGTTGGCATTTTTTTGTTTAAAAGAGTACCTTTACTTTTGTATTCTTTGAAAAATTGTCATCTATCCTGTATTGGCATACTTTCTGATACTTTAAAAAAGAACATAACTAAAAAAAAAATTAATAATGGGATTAAACATAAAGCCTTTAGCAGATAGAGTTCTAGTAGAACCTGCTGCGGCAGAAACAAAAACAGCTTCTGGACTCATCATTCCAGACAATGCAAAAGAAAAGCCACAACAAGGAACCGTGGTTGCTATTGGAAATGGAAAGATTGACGAACCCCTAACTGTTAAAATTGGAGATACTGTTTTATATAGTAAGTATGGTGGAACGGATTTAAAATTAGAAGGTAAGGATTACTTAATGATGCGTGAAAGCGACATTTTAGCAATTATTTAAATTGCTATTGGCCATGGGCCGCTAGCTTACAAAAATAAAATAAAAACTCTTTTTAGCGAAACGTAAAGTACGAAACGCTAAAAGCAAAATTATAAAAATGGCAAAGGATATAAAATTTGATATTGAAGCAAGAGATGGACTGAAACGTGGCGTAGATGCTTTAGCGAATGCCGTGAAGGTGACATTAGGACCTAAAGGGAGAAACGTAATTATCTCTAAATCTTTTGGTGCACCCACAGTAACGAAAGATGGTGTTTCTGTAGCAAAAGAAATTGAATTAGAAAATGAGCTTGAAAACATGGGCGCTCAAATGGTAAAAGAAGTTGCTTCTAAAACCAATGATTTAGCCGGTGATGGAACAACTACTGCTACCGTTCTTGCGCAAGCAATTGTAAAAGAAGGATTGAAGAATGTTGCTGCAGGCGCAAATCCTATGGATTTAAAACGTGGAATAGACAAAGCCGTTGCTGCAATTGTTGCTGATTTAGAAAAACAAGCTAAAAAAGTTGGTAACTCTTCTGAAAAAATAAAACAAATTGCTGCAATTTCTGCAAATAATGACAATACTATTGGCGAGCTAATTGCTACTGCTTTTACTAAAGTTGGTAAAGAAGGAGTAATTACTGTGGAAGAGGCCAAAGGAATGGAAACCTATGTAGACGTTGTAGAAGGAATGCAATTTGACAGAGGTTATTTATCTCCTTACTTTGTAACGGATGCAGATAAGATGATCGCTGATTTAGAAAATCCATATATTTTATTGTTCGATAAAAAGATTTCTAACTTACAAGAAATTCTTCCAATATTAGAACCCGTCTCCCAAGCAGGAAGACCTTTATTAATTATTGCTGAAGATGTAGACGGCCAAGCCTTAGCAACCTTAGTGGTAAATAAATTACGTGGTGGATTAAAAATTGCTGCAGTAAAAGCTCCTGGTTTTGGAGATAGAAGAAAGGCAATGTTAGAAGACATCGCTATTTTAACTGGTGGAACTGTAATTTCTGAAGAAAGAGGATTTTCACTAGAAAATGCAACCTTAGACCTGTTAGGAACTGCAGAAACAATTACAGTGGACAAAGACAATACCACTATTGTAAACGGTGCTGGAAATGCAGAAGCTATTAAAACACGTGTAAACCAGATCAAAGCGCAAATAGAAACTACAACTTCAGATTACGATAAAGAAAAGCTACAAGAACGCTTGGCAAAATTAGCAGGTGGCGTTGCAGTCTTATATGTAGGTGCTGCTTCGGAAGTTGAAATGAAAGAGAAAAAAGACAGAGTTGATGATGCATTACATGCAACAAGAGCTGCCGTTGAAGAAGGTATTGTTGCTGGTGGTGGAGTTGCTTTAGTACGTGCTAAAAAATCATTAGAGAAAACTATTACTGTAAACATAGATGAATCTACAGGAGTCCAAATTATTAACAAAGCGATTGAAGCTCCTCTGAGAATTATTATTGAGAATGCTGGTGGAGAAGGCTCTGTAGTATTGAACAAAGTATTAGAAGGTAAAAAAGACTTTGGATACGACGCTAAAAACGAGGTGTATGTAGACATGTTAGAAGCAGGAATTATAGACCCTAAGAAAGTAACGCGTGTAGCACTAGAAAATGCTGCTTCCGTTGCGGGTATGATTCTTACTACTGAGTGTGCATTAATAGACATTAAAGAAGACACTGCCGGTGCTGGAATGCCTCCAATGGGTGGCGGTGGTGGTGGAATGCCTGGAATGATGTAAACCATTAGCAGTAGCAGGCAAGAATCGTATTCTTGTGTGCATAAAGTTGAAATAAAAAAATCCGTTAGAAAATTTTCTAACGGATTTTTTTATTCTTTATATCGACACTAAAACCTAGGCTTCTATTTTCTGTAACCACGTTTTTACCGCAACTTCTTTTTCAATAATTGCTTTTAAATCAGAAATTTTCACACGTTTTTGCTCCATTGTATCTCTGTGACGTATTGTTACGCAAGCATCTACTAGTGAGTCGTGGTCTACCGTAATACAGAAAGGTGTTCCTGCTGCATCCTGTCTTCTGTACCTTTTCCCAACGGCATCTTTTTCATCATAAAAAACATTGAAATCCCATTTCAATGTTTCCATAATTTCACGTGCTACTTCTGGCAAACCATCTTTTTTAACCAACGGGAAAATTGCCGCCTTATAGGGTGCTAAAACTGCAGGTAGTTTTAGAACAGTTCTAGTAGTTCCATTTTCTAGCGCCTCTTCTTGTAAAGCGTTGGAAAAAACTGCTAAAAACATTCTGTCTAAACCAATAGATGTTTCCACTACATAGGGCGTATAACTTTTATTCTCTTCATGATCAAAGTACTGTAACTTTTTTCCTGAATGTGCTTCATGTGCTTTTAAATCGAAATCTGTACGTGAATGAATCCCTTCTAATTCTTTAAACCCAAAAGGAAATTTAAACTCTATATCCGCTGCTGCATCTGCATAATGTGCTAATTTATCGTGGTCATGAAAACGATAATTTTCTGCACCCATTCCTAAACTTAAATGCCATTTTAAACGAGTTGCTTTCCACTGCTCATAATATTCCTTCTGTGTTCCTGGCTTTACAAAAAATTGCATTTCCATTTGTTCAAACTCTCGCATTCTAAAAATAAATTGTCTTGCAACAATTTCATTTCTAAACGCTTTTCCGGTTTGTGCAATTCCGAAAGGAATTTTCATTCTTCCTGTTTTTTGAACATTTAAGAAATTTACAAAGATTCCTTGTGCCGTTTCAGGTCTTAAATATACTTGCGTAGCAGTATCTGCAGAAGCCCCAATTTGTGTTCCAAACATCAAGTTAAATTGCTTTACTTCTGTCCAGTTTCTAGAACCCGTTAAAGGGTCTGCAATTTCTAATTCTTCAATTAGTAACTTCACATCTGCCAAATCTTCATTTTCTAAAGATTTACCCATTCTTGCAAGAATACTCTTAATTTTTTCCTGATAGCCTACAACTCTTCCGTTGGTTGCAAGAAACTCCTCTTTACTAAAAGTATCTCCAAAACGCTTTGCAGCTTTGGCAACTTCTTTGTCTATCTTTCCTTCAATTTTAGCACAATAGTCTTCAATTAAAACATCGGCTCTATATCTTTTTTTAGAATCTTTATTGTCAATTAACGGATCATTAAATGCATCTACATGTCCAGATGCTTTCCATGTTTTTGGATGCATTAAAATAGACGCATCTAAACCTACAATGTTTTCATGCATTTGCACCATTGCTTTCCACCAATATGCTCTTATATTTTTCTTTAACTCAACGCCATTTTGGGCATAATCATACACCGCACTTAATCCATCATAAATTTCCGATGATTGAAATACATATCCGTATTCTTTTGCGTGCGATAATACTTTTTTAAAGTGCTCTTCTTGTTTTGCCATAATGATGACAAAGATAAGCGTTTACATAAATTTTTCAAGAAAAAAATAGTTTCATTTTAATGCAGAAAGTATCGCTCACAAATTACCCAGCGCTGCACTTTTATTCGCAGCATCCTTGCGGATAATAATTAAGTACCTTTCATAGGTATTGAAATCCCCAAAAAATGAAATTACTCCAAGATTTACGCAGGCTGTTTTATCCCGAGACTTGTCCGAATTGCAGGCAACAATTGCTGCAAAACGAAAAAATAATTTGCACATTTTGCAGACATGATCTGCCTTTAACTAATTTTAAAAGCTTCACAAAAAATAAAGTTACTGCTGTTTTTTATGGAAGGATACCAATAGAAAAAGCCTTCGCTCTATTATTTTTGCGAAAAAAAGGCATCACTAAAAATCTAATACACCAGTTAAAATATCACGGTATTGAAGAAATCGGTATTTTCTTTGGAGATTGGCTCGGAGAAATTCTTTCAGAAAATCAGGAATTTTCGAGTATTGATTTTATAATCCCTGTTCCTATTCATGCCAAAAAAAAGAAACGTAGAGGCTATAACCAACTTACTAAATTTGGTCTATGTTTACAACAGCATTTAAAAATTCCGTTCGTAGAAGGTGTTTTAGTGCGAAGATCTGCTAGCGCTACACAAACCTTGAAATCTCGTTTTGAACGTTTTAATGACTTGCATACAAAGTTTGCCATCGTAAATTTAGCCCTCTTTAAAAACAAACATGTTTTAATCATCGACGATGTCATTACAACCGGAGCTACATTAGAAGCCTGTGCACTTGAACTTTTGAAAACTCCTGGAATAAAAATCAGTATTTTAACAATGGCCTATACAGAATAAATTTTATGATTTAAAATGAAAAATTATTTGTTAATTTGTATAAAATTTATCGTTCGTGAAAATCCGTAACAGCTCTTTTTTACTTCTAATTTCTATCACTTTAATTTCTAGTTGTGCAAAAACAGGCAGACCTGATGGTGGGCCAAAAGATGAGCTTGCACCCCTTTTTGTTACTTCAGAGCCCCCATACGAAACCATCAACTTTAGCAGTAAAGAGGTAACCCTTGACTTTAACGAGTTTGTTAAGCTAAAAAATCTTAATAAGCAGCTCGTAGTTTCTCCTCCTTTAAAAAACCCCTTGCTTATTTCACCCCAAGGCACTGCGAGTAAAACTTTAAATATTGAAATTTTAGACACCCTCGCTATAAATACTACCTATATTTTTAATTTCGGAAATGCCATTGAAGACAATAATGAGAGTAATGTTTTAGAAGGGTTTAAATATGTCTTTTCCACTGGGACCTATATCGATTCCTTGGAGTTTTCGGGGACCATTGCAAATGCATTCTCTAATAAAAAACCAAAAAAAACTAATATTGTCTTGTATCGAATAGATAGCACATTTACAGATTCTATTATTTATAATAAAAAACCAAATTACGTGACTACCGCTTTAGATACAACCGGTTTTAATTTTACAAATTTAAAAAAAGGAAAATATCTTTTATTGGCTTTAAAACAGAGTTCTAATGATTACATTTTCAATCCCACTGTTGATGAAATTGGCTTTTATAAAGACACCATTCGATTGCCCAAAGATAGCAGTATCATAAAACCAATTAGACTATTTAAAGAGCTACAACCCTATCAGTTTAAACGCGCAAAAGAAGCTTATAAAGGTAAAATTACTTTTGGTTATGTAGGGGTTGCAAAAGATTTAAAGGTTGAATTATTATCAAAGGTTTCAGACAGCTTTCGCAGCATATCGCGTTTTGAAATAGACAAAGACACCCTAAATTATTGGCATACTCCAATCAATGTAGATTCCCTAAACTTTATCGTTTCAAATGCTATTTTTTCGGATACCGTTACTGTCAAGTTTAGAAAAAAGAAAATAGACTCTCTAACATTATCTCCTTCCACAACCGGAGTCTTGCATTTAAGGGATACTTTTTTTATCAAAAGTAATACTCCTATTATTAAAATAGACACCAGTAAGGTTTGGTTAACAGCTGCCGATACAATTAGCGTAAAATATGAACATTATGTCTCCAAAAAAGAGAATAAAATTGGGTTTATCTTTGATAAAAAACAAAAAGAAAAATACAATTTAAAAGCCTTTCCAGGGGGGTTCTCCGACCTATACGCCGTTAAAAATGACACGCTCAGTTTTAATTTTAGAACACGAGATCTTGAAGATTATGGCAGAATTACAATGGACATTATAAATAGCGGTTCTGAAAACTTAATCGTTGAATTATTAACAGGAAAAGAGAATGATCAAGTTGTTGAAAGAAAATACATCACCACTTCCGAAACGCTTGTTTTTGATTTATTGGAACCAAAGTCATATACTGTGCGCGCGATTATTGACGCCAATAAAAACAACAAATGGGATACTGGAAGCTACTTGCTTAAAATACTCCCAGAAAACATTCTTTACTATTCAGAAGAATTAAAAGTACGGGCAAATTATTTTTTAGAAGGCAATACCTTTACCATCGAAAACCCAAAATAACCAACGCCAGTGGAAAAAGGAATGCAAAACCTACTGCGCGATTTAAAAAAAACTACTTTTTTAAAAAAATAAAACTTTTTTGTAACATTACATGCGCTTCTTGCGTATAAGTATTTGTAGCAAGTATTTGAATCTTTAAATTGCTGCAGATAAATTAGATGAGACAACTAAAAATAACCAAGCAGGTTACCAATAGAGAAACTGCTTCCCTTGACAAATATTTACAAGAAATTGGAAAAGTAGACTTGATTACTGCTGATGAAGAAGTAGAATTAGCTCAACTTATCAAAGCAGGGGATCAAAGAGCTTTAGAGAAATTAACAAAAGCCAATTTAAGATTTGTTGTATCTGTTGCCAAACAATATCAGAATCAAGGATTAACATTGCCCGATTTAATCAATGAAGGAAATTTAGGTTTGATTAAAGCTGCAAAACGTTTTGATGAAACAAGAGGTTTTAAATTTATCTCCTATGCAGTTTGGTGGATCCGTCAATCAATCTTGCAGGCCTTGGCAGAGCAATCTAGAATTGTACGATTGCCTTTGAATAAAATTGGTTCTATCAATAAGATTAATAAAATGTATGCTTTCTTAGAGCAAGAAAATGAGCGTCCTCCAAGTGCTGAAGAAATTGCGAAGAAGTTAGACATGACGGTGAATGATGTGAAAGAATCGATGAAAAATTCTGGACGTCACGTCTCTATGGATGCACCTTTAATTGAAGGTGAAGATTCTAACCTATATGACGTTTTAAATTCTGGAGAATCTCCAAATCCTGATAGAAAATTATTACATGAATCTTTAAGAATAGAAATAGACAGAGCATTAGAAACCTTAACACCAAGAGAGGCGGATGTAGTTAAGTTGTATTTTGGTTTGGGAGAACACCAACCAATGACTTTAGAAGAAATTGGAGAAACATTTGATTTAACACGTGAGCGTGTGCGTCAAATTAAAGAAAAAGCAATTAGAAGACTAAAGCATACCTCTAGAAGTAAAATCTTAATGACCTATCTTGGATAGTACTTGTAGATTTTCTGAGAATGCTCTTGTATAAAGTGTAAATAAAAAATGTATAACTCTCGAATTTATTTCGGGAGTTTTTATTTTATATTCTTATTTTTACCATATCAAAAAACACCAATACCAACGGATGAGTAATTTAATAGCACCTTCAATTTTAGCGGCAGACTTTGCCAATTTACAACGCGATATAGAAATGGTTAACAATAGCGAAGCTGACTGGTTTCATATTGATATTATGGACGGCGTTTTTGTTCCAAATATTTCTTTTGGGATGCCCGTTTTAAAAGCAATCGCGAAACATGCTAAAAAAACAATTGATGTGCACTTAATGATCGTAAATCCAGATCAGTATATTCAGACTTTTGCCGATTTGGGCGCAAACATTTTAACCGTGCACTATGAAGCTTGCCCTCATTTACACAGAACTATTCAAGCCATAAAAGCTGCGGGAATGAAAGCTGGTGTTGCCTTAAATCCGCATACCCCAATTTCAGTTTTAGAAGATGTAATTGTCGATTTAGACTTGGTCTGTATCATGAGTGTGAATCCTGGTTTTGGCGGACAGTCTTTCATAGAAAATACCTATAAAAAAGTAAGTCAATTAAGACAATTAATAGATTTCACAACGTCTGATTGCCAAATAGAAATTGACGGTGGTGTTACAGACAAAAATGCGAACGCTTTAATTGAAGCAGGAGCCAATGTTTTAGTTGCTGGAAGCTATGTTTTTGGCGCTGAAAATCCTACAGAAACCATTACAGACTTAAAAAACTTAATTGCCTAATTGTTATACGCAGTTGTAGATATCGAAACGACCGGAAACGGTCCTAAAGGTCAGAAAATAACTGAAATATCTGCATTAATTTTCGATGGAAAAAAAATTGTTGATGAGTTTACTTCACTCGTAAATCCTGAGCAAAATATTCCCGCTTTTATTACCAGCCTTACCGGAATTACAAATGCAATGGTGCGGAATGCTCCTAAATTCTTTGAAATTGCCAAAAAAGTAGCCGAAATTACTGAAAATACTATTTTTGTTGCCCACAATGTAAACTTCGATTACAATATTATACATGCGGAATTCAAAAGTCTGGGATTTGACTTTAAAAGAAAAAAGCTATGCACCATTCGCCTGACAAGAAAAATAATTCCGGGCCTTCCTTCCTACAGCTTAGGTAATATTTGTACTGCAGAGAATATTCCAATAAATGGAAGACACCGTGCAAAAGGAGATGCTGAAGCGACTGCAGAACTGCTGCGAAGACTCATTGAAAGAGACGATAACTTTACCATCAACTCCTTTTTAAATCCGAAGTCAAGACAAGCTACCTTGCCCCCCCTTTTAGATAAAATAGTAATTGATAACTTGCCAGAAACTTTTGGGGTCTACTATTTTAAAAATCTCGCGAAAGAAATTATTTATGTTGGAAAAGCAAATAACATCAAACAGCGGGTAATTAGTCATTTTTATGACAAAAAGAAAAAAGAGCAAACCATGTGTTTAGAAACAGCAGATATTTCTTTCACAAAAACGGGCAGTGAATTGCTGGCATTATTGCTAGAGTCCTCAGAAATAAAACACTTGTATCCAAAGTTCAACAGGGCACAAAGAAAGTCCGCAGAAGCCGTTGGATTATTTTCTTATGAAGATCAAAAGGGCATCATACATTTGGCTTACAACCGACTAAAACTAGCGCCCAACGCGATTTTAAAATACTATTCTATTTCGGAATGTAGAAAGCACTTGGAAACCTTGTGTGCAACTTATGAATTGTGTCCAAAATACTGTCATTTGCAAACCAATGTCTCTAGTTGTTTTCATTACCAACTAAAGGAATGCAAAGGTGTTTGCTGCGACAAAGAAAGGGTGGAGGACTATAATAAAAGAGTAAGAGAAGCGATCGCATCCGTTGGGCTTGGTGCCGAAAATTTAGTCCTTAAAGAAACCGGAAGGAATACAGACGAAATTGGATTTGCCTTAATCCTAGACGGAATCTATAAAGGGATTGGATATGTCGCTGCCGAGCAATCAGAAGAATTAAAAAACCCAGAAGACTATCAGTTTTTTGTGGAGCCTAAAAAAGACAACAGAGATATTCAACGAATCATTGCTTCTTATCTAAGAAAGCAAGCAAAACTAAAAGCAACAGCAGATGGAGAAATCAGCATATAAAATTCATATTATTGGTGCAGGTGTTAGTGGTTTAATTGCTGCCCAAATTTTAGAAAATTATGGATATCACCCCACCATTATTGAAGCTTCCAGCGCTGTGGGTGGACGTGTTAAGTCTGATGTTGTAAAGGGATACAGTTTAGATCGTGGTTTTCAAGTATTACTGACTTCCTACCCTGCTGCAAAAAAATATTTAGATTATGATGGGTTAGCCTTACAAAAACTTTTACCTGGAGCAACCATTTTTAAAAATGGCAAAGCACAGACCATTGGAGACCCTTTGCGCAAGCTCTCTTTGTTATTCCCAACCTTACTTTCTTCTATTGGTTCCCTTGCCGATAAAGTGAATATCTTAAAATTAAATGCACGTTTAAAGAAAAAGAAAATTCCGGCTATTTTTAAAACTGAAGAAAAAACAACGCTTCAATATTTAAAAGACTTCGGTTTTTCTAATGAAATAATTACCGACTTTTTTAAACCTTTTTTTAGTGGGATTTTCTTAGAACCCAACTTAGAGACCTCGAGTAGAATGTTCGAATTTGTCTATAAAATGTTTGGAGAAGGCCTCGCAGTAATTCCAAAAAATGGAATACAAGCAATACCAAACCAACTAAAAAACAAGCTTCGTCAAACCGAAATAAAATTGAACACTGCTGTTAAGCAAGTTAAAAACAATCTTATTATTTTAGAAGACGGGGAAGAAATCAAAAGTGACTTTACCATTGTAGCAACAGAAGCAAGTGCACTAATTTCCAACTTAAAAAACCAAGAGACCCAATGGAAAAGCTGTGATACCCTCTATTTTGAGTGTGAAAAAAGAGCAATAAACAAGCCTTTAATAGGGTTGATCTCCGACGAAAATGCACTTATAAATAATATTTTCTACCCCACCAGTGTAGCAACAAATGCCTTGGGAAATAAGGAAATACTCTCTGTAACAATTGTAAAAAAACATGACTTAAACGAAGCGGAATTGATCGCAAAAACAACAGCAGAGCTAAATACATTCTGTGGGATTTCTGACCTTAGGTTCTTAAAAAGGTATCAGATAAAAAAAGCCTTGCCTCAATTGTCTAATATTCAATATGAACTTTCGAGTACAGAAACACAGTTGAATTCGTCGCTATTTTTAGCAGGAGATCAGTTATTAAACGCTTCTTTAAATGCGGCCATGATTGCGGGAGAAAGAGCCGCTATGGGCGTTATTAAAACACTTGAAGACGGTTTAATTGTAGATGAATTGAGTTCTGAACGTCCTTCTTAAAAACACCTGTTTAAGTATTCTAAAACTGCGTTTTTAGAAATTAATTCAACCACTTCAAAACATTCTAAAGAGCAGAAAACAGACAATATAAATTTTGCCTTTAAAGCAAATTGCTTGAGATAACACTTGTCAAATTCCGTGTACAAGATGAAAATAAAGCTAATTTTTTTTAACTGTTCATTTATTGTTTCATTGTGTAATAGTTTGTTTTACGCAAAGCAACTAATTTATAGCAGATGTAAAACAACACATAGAATTATACGTTCCAGAATTCTTCAATTTCTTCAAGGGATTTTCCTTTTGTTTCAGGAATGTATTTATAGGTAACTATCATTATTATTAAAATAAAACCAATAAATATAAAATAAGGCAATGAACCATTCCAAGTAGTACCGTTATTTACTTCACTATCCATCACTATTGGAAAAGACTGTGAAACCACATAATTTGCTGCCCATTGCGCAGCTACAGCGACGGACATGGCTACGCTACGTATTTTATTTGGAAACATTTCTGAAAGTAAAACCCAAACAACAGGCCCCATAGAAAGCGCAAATGAAGCTATGAAAATTAACACGCCTAATAATGATAAAAACCCAACAGATTGCTGTTGTAAAGTAATTCCTAACAATAGAAATCCAACAATCATACCAATAGAGCCGATATATATCAATGGTTTTCTTCCAAATTTATCTATCGTAAACATGGCAACAAAAGTAAATATAAGATTCACAAATGCTAATAATATTTGTTGTACCAAAATATCTTCTTTACCGAAGCCAAGTGCTTTTTCAAAAATATCAGCGCCATAATATAATACCGCATTTATTCCTGTAAATTGTTGCAATACAGAAAGTGCGGTTCCTATTGCAATAATCCCAATTATTATTTTTGAAAAATAATTTACTTTAACTGTACTGTCGCCAGTTTTAAGAGAAGCTTTAATAGCTGCTATTTCTTTATTTGCTTGTTCTACACCATGTATCTTAGTTAAAATAACTAATGCCTCCTCATCATTTCCTTTCAGCGCTAGCCATCGTGGACTTTTTGGAACAAAAAATAATAAGACCAAGAATAAACAACTTGGAATCAACTCTGACCAAAACATGTATTTCCAACCAAATGCTATGTTTTCTGCTTCAGATAAATTATTTCCAATAAAATAAGTAGCCAAAAACACAACAAAAAACCCAATTACTATGGCGAGCTGGTAATAGGTAACCATTTTTCCTCGGATATCACTTGGTGCAATTTCGGCGATATACATAGGCGCATTCATAGATGCGATACCAATACCCAATCCTCCAATAATTCTAAAGACAACCAACAAAGAAACAGACTCGGAAAAAAAAGATGGCAGACCAGAACCAAGCGCTGATAAAGAAAATAAGACGGCTGAAATTATTAAAGAATATTTCCTTCCAAATTTTATACTTAAAGGACCTGCTGCAATGGCTCCAACTAAACAGCCTAATAAAGCACTTCCTACAACCCAACCTTTCATTGCTGAATCCAAATCAAAGTGTTTACTTAAGTAAAATTGAGCGCCATTAATGACCCCAGTATCGTAACCAAATAACAATCCTCCCAATGCAGATACTGCTGTTATTAATAATAAAAATGTTTTTTTACTCATAGTTTTTATTTTGATAAGTGAATTGCTTTTAGATGCTGAAGTTCGTTTAAAATGTGAATCATAGATTGAATAAAAAATACTATAGACATGGAAAATTTTAAAATGCTATGCCTTTATCATCCTAAATAATTTATAAATATAATATTTTAGAATAATTGAAGTGTAAAATTCTAATTAAATTCATCGCTACTAGTTGTTTTTTCGGTCAAACTATTTAAAAAATTGCCCAAATAGTCCCACCAATAGTAATTTATAAAAAAGAAAAAAATATGAGAATACAAAACCTTCTATTTCCGTCCGGAAAAGGTTGTGATCGGTCAAATAACCGAGTTTGAAACCCAAAAATGGATATGGTCTCTGAGTTAATCCCTGTTTTATAGAAAAAAATCTAAAACATAAAAAAACGGAGAACCGATTCCAATGAATCAATTCTCCGATAGTGTGACCCAGAAGGGATTCGAACCCCCAACCGTCAGAGCCGAAATCTGATATTCTATCCAGTTGAACTACTGGGCCTATTAATATTATTTAAAAATTTACTTTATTAATTGCTGTTTCACCAAAGTGGAAATTATTTTTCCATCTGCCTTTCCAGACAATTCATTGGAAACCACTCCCATTACTTTACCCATGTCCTTCATTCCGGAAGCACCAAGCCTTGCGATGGTTTCAATGACCACCTTTGCGATTGCTTCTTCAGACAGCGCTTCTGGTAAAAACTGCTCTAAAACAGCAATTTCTGCCAATTCGGGATCTGCCAAGTCCTGTCTATTTTGTTGTATAAAAATAGCAGCACTGTCTTTTCTTTGCTTTACTTGTTTCTGAATAATCTTCAGCTCTTGGTCTGCTGTAATCTCTTCTTGAACACCGGTTGCAGTTTTTGCAATTAAAAAAGCCGACTTTACTGCCCTTAACGCTTGTAAAGCAACGGTGTCTTTCGACTTCATCGCTTCCTTCATTTTATCCATTACCTGTGTCTGCAAACTCATATTTTCTCTTTAATAATGATTCGTTCTTGAATGTTTATCTTCAATAAACATCTCAAAACGATTTTAAAAATTCAAAGATACAAATACCTCTTTTAATTTTTTACTTTTTTTAAGTACAATACATTTTTATTATAGTCTATTACGGCTTTCCCTTTTTGTAAGATGTCTGCTCCAATAATACCGCTGACTTCTTTTGCCTTGTGCTGCGTTAAAGCAGTATTTACATGGGATAAATCAAAAAGCACTAAATCCAAGGTATGTGTTTCCCAATCCCCAATTTTTAAATGGTTGTTTTTAGATAGCTGGGTTTCCATGCCCACTGCTCCAGCTCCAGCTGCCTTAGTTTCACTTGCTTCAGCAATTAAGTTAAAAACGGCAATTGCATCCATGCCAACACAAGAGTTTGAAGCCCCTGTATCTACTATAAAGCGACCTTGTATTCCATTAATTTTTGCTTTTACTTCTAAATGGTTTGTGGTTATTTTTTTTAAAGGAATCCTAATGTATTTTTTCTTCTTTAAAATTTTCTTTAAACGTTTCATATCAGTTTTTAAAGCATCAAAAATACAATTTATAACATGCAGGCAGCACTAGCGTTCTAAAATTTCTTTGAGCTTTTCTTTGTACGCCAAAAAATCTTTCACATTATGGTGTGTTGCCCCTCTAATTTCGAAGTGCTGATTTTTAAGTGCTTCCGTTTTTACCACTAATCGCTTAGACTGTGCACAAGAAGTAATTTCATCTTTATTGCCATGAAAAACACTTATTGGTGCACGCACTTTAACAATGTCTTGATCTGTTCGAAAAGCATACTTCAACAAAAAAGTAGGGATGTACTTCCCGTAGTATTGCACCGCTTTTTGGAAATTAACAAATGGTGCCTCTAATATTAATTCTTTGGGCGCATTCAAAGCGGCGATCCTAGTAGCAAAAGTGCTTCCTAAAGAAAATCCGTACACCACAATATCCGATTCCTTATACTGTCTTTTTAAGTAGTCATAAACCGCCAAACCATCGGCATATAGGTGTTGCTCGTTAAACACACCCGAACTTTTCCCATAGCCCCGGTAATCAAAGACCAATACCTCGTAATTGTATGCGAGCAGATAAGAAACGCGGGATCCCCACTTCTTTAAATTTCCCTTGTTTCCATGACAAAATAAAATAATCCCTTTTGGAGCAGGAAGTTTAAAATGCAATGCATTAATTTCATTGCTGCTTGTTGTTTTAATAAAAACTTCCTCAAAGGTATCTGAGAATTCATATTGATACTCTTTGGCGAGTTTTTTGCCACTCAAAAAAATAAATTTTTCTTGTAAGCAATAAAGTGCTCCTAAAAGAACTAAAAGCACGCCGGGAAAAAGAAAAAAGTAGGTCATTTATTGTATCAATGTACAAAATTACTCATTTTTAACCGTTCTAAATAACAATTTTAACAAGACAACATTTGACTGTAAAATTATTTTCCGTTAAATTTAAGTATTAAAAAAATTGAACCTATGCACACTCCCAAAAGATTAGAAGCCGCGCTTATAAAATTATACCATGCATTTCATACAAATACATTAAACCCTGAGGATTGCACTGCCTGTGCAATCGGAAACATCTTAGATAATTACGACAGTTGGAAACATCTTTCCGACGCGCATGGTTCGCTTGAATTAAGCTATGTGGGAACGGTACACCAACGCTTAGGACGTCGTTTTAATGGCTATTCGCCCTTAGAGATACTGGAAGTAGAAAAAGAATTTTTAGAGGCCTGTGGCTTTGAAACACCGCTTTGTCATTACAATCAAAAACCACAAAATCCAAGAGACAAAGAGCGCTTATTTAATGGTTTGTGTGCCGTTGTAGCACTCCTTTGCAAGTTAGAAAACCTCCCCAATGTAATGGACTATTCTAAATTGTTTGAATACGAGCAGCATGAGGCAAAATACCCATTGGAAGCGATACTCAATTAAGCATTCCTAATTATTTAAACCACCTATAAAAAGTAAGGTATAAAAAAACCGATTCATTAATGAATCGGTTTTTTTATACCTTACTTTTTTTCACTTTCGTTTGAACTCATTTGGCGATTATCCTCCAAAATCATCAAAACGAATATTTTCATCCGCTAATCCAAAATCTTCACCCATTTTTTGAACTGCATTGTTCATTAAGGGCGGTCCACAGAAATACAATTCAATGTCTTCTGGTGATTCGTGATGGTCTAAATAGTTTTCAATTACCGAATTGTGAATAAATCCTACAAAACCGTCTCCAGTTTCATCATTGATATCTTTCTTTACGGTCCATTTATCAGACTCTAAAGGATCTGATAATGCGATATAAAATTTAAAGTTTGGAAAGTCTTTTTCTAAGGCTCTAAAGTGTTCTAAGTAAAATAATTCTGCTTTTGAACGGCCTCCATACCAATAGCTTACTTTTCTTCCTGTTTTTAGGGTTCTAAATAAGTGGTATAGGTGAGAACGCATTGGCGCCATACCTGCTCCACCACCAACATATAGCATTTCTGCCTCTGATTCGTTGATAAAGAATTCTCCATAAGGACCAGAAATAATACATTTATCACCTTTCTTTAACCCAAAGATATACGAAGATGCCACTCCAGGATTTACATCCATCCATCCACCTTTTGCTCTGTCAAAAGGAGGTGTAGCGATACGTACATTTAACATAATCTCTCTTCCTTCCGCTGGATACGAAGCCATAGAATACGCTCTTTCTATCGTTTCCTTATTTTTCATTACCAAAGGCCTCAGCTTAAACTTATCCCATTCCGCTTTAAATTTATCCGGAGTTTCGTGCTCTTCAGGGTGCGCTGTAATGTCCATATCTGCAAACTTCACTTCACAAGGAGGGATTTCAATTTGAATATATCCACCTGCTTTATACCCCATATCTGCAGGAATTTCTACAACAAATTCCTTGATAAAAGAAGCAACATTGTAATTTCTTACAACCACTGCATCCCATTTCTTGATTCCAAAAACCTCTTCAGGAATCGAAATATTCATATTTTGCTTCACCTTCACTTGACAGGCTAAACGTGCTCCGCTCTTCAGTTCCTTTCGTGAAAAATGTGGAATTTCCGTAGGCAATGCTTCACCACCACCTTCATTTACGTGACATTCACATTGAATACACGTACCACCTCCACCACAGGCAGAAGGCAAGAAAATTTTGTTACTTCCTAAAGTCGTTAATAAAGAATCTCCAGAAGCTACTTCTATTTCTCTTTCACCATTGATCATGATCGTTACGGGACCAGACGGTGATAATTTTTGTTTCACAAACAATAAAAGACTTACCAATAACAATGTTATCAATAAAAAGGCTCCAACTGTTGCTATAATTGTTCCTGAAGTTCCTGCTGCTAAGATCATATTAATATATCGTTTTAGTATTTTTTGCTAATTCCTTTTTTTCTTCTTTTTTCTGAACCGCTTCAGAAGTCGTTTCAACTTCTTTCGCAGGGGCTGCTTCTTCGTCTCCGCCGGTTAGCATACCACCAAAACTCATAAAGCCAATTGCCATTAAACCTGTAATGATAAATGTAATTCCCAACCCTCTTAATGCTGGGGGAACACTTGAATACCTGATTTTTTCGCGAATGGCCGCAATTGCTAAAATTGCTAAAAACCAACCGATTCCTGAACCTACACCGTAGGTTAATGCCAATCCTAAAGAAGGTATTTCACGAGACTGCATAAATAAACTTCCTCCTAAAATAGCACAGTTTACCGCAATTAAGGGCAAGAAAATACCCAACGAATTGTACAACGAAGGTGAAAATTTTTCAACAATTATTTCTACCAATTGTACCATGGTAGCAATGGTTGCGATGAACATGATAAAAGATAAAAAACTTAAATCAAATTCTTTATACTCTTCTCCTAACCATCCCAAAGCTCCTGGTTGCAGAAGGTATTGATCCAATAACCAATTTAAAGGAACAGTTACTGCCAATACAAAAATAACAGCAGCTCCTAAACCAACTGCGGTAGCAACTTTTTTAGATACCGCAAGGTAAGAACACATTCCTAAAAATGTTGCAAACACCATGTTGTCTATAAATATCGATTTGAAAAATAATTCTATATGTTCCATATTTTTTTTATTTCTAGTGGTTCGTATTTAAGAATTAGCAATAATTGCTAAAAACTAACTACCAATTACTAAGTTTAGTTTTCTTCTATTAATGATGTATTTCTACTACGCTGAATCCAAATAAGAATTCCTACCACAATTAATGCCATGGGCGACAACAGCATAAATCCGTTGTTTTCATACCCAATTGCATACAAACCTGACTTTTCTATGGGATCTCCTAAAACTGCAAATCCTAATAAGGTACCAGAACCTAACAATTCTCTAAAGAAACCAACTGCGATTAAAATTACACCATACCCTACTGCGTTTCCAATACCGTCTAAGAAAGACCTCCAAGGACCGTTTGCCAGAGCAAAAGCCTCAAAACGTCCCATTATAATACAGTTGGTAATTATTAAGCCAACAAAAACTGAGAGTGTTTTACTAAGCTCATAGGCAAATGCCTTTAAAACTAAATCAACAATAATAACTAAAGTAGCTACCACAATTAACTGTACAATAATTCTGATTTTTGAAGGTATAATATTTCTCATTAAAGAGATCACTACATTTCCTAAACCTAATACAAATAATACAGAAATAGCCATTACAATAGAAGCTTTTAATTCTGCTGTAATCGCTAAAGCAGAACATATACCTAACACTTGTATGGTTATTGGATTGTTATCCGCTAGAGGATCTGTAAGTAATACTGCGTCTTTTTTTGATAAAAGTCCCATAAATTATTTTTTTAAGCTTTTGAAATAAGGCACGTACAATGCTAAATCCTTCTTGATCATTGCAGAAACACCGTCACCAGTGATGGTTGCACCTGCAATTGCGTCTACTTCGTAATCTGTTTTGTCTTCGTTTATAGCGTCATTATTCCCTTTCTTTACGGTAATTCCTTTAAAAACTCCCGCATCAGACATTAGGTGTTCACCGATAAAATCATCCATAAAATAACGTTGCTTTATGTTGGCTCCTAAACCAGGTGTTTCTCCTTTGTGATCAAAATAAGCACCTTGTACTACCATATTTTCATCCATAGAGATATAGCCCCAAATTGCATCCCACAAACCTTTTCCTCTAATGGGAGCAACATAAAATGTTTTCCCATCTTTCTCTCCCACAAACAAAGGTAACTTTCTAATTTTACCTTCTTTTGCATTTGTTTGTTGCTTTTTAACATCAATTGTGTAGGCGTCTTCGCTTTCAGAAATTTTATCACCTTCTAAAACCAATTGTTTTGTGATGTATTTCTTGAAGGCTCCTCCAGCAATTTTTGTAGAAACAAAATTTGCACTAGACCCTTCATTTTCGTTGACACCCATCGCATACAAAATATTTTGCTGCTTTTCTATTCGCTCATTTTCTTTGATTGCAGGCTTTAAAGACGATGCTAAAAAGGCTAACAAAGATCCAACAACCAATACCATTGCAACGGCAAAAATTATTGTATAACTATTACTATCTGTTCTCTTACTCATAATTAGGCAGTTTTAACTTTAGTACGATTTAATCTTTTCTTTACGTTTCCTTGCACTACGTAGTGATCTATTGTTGGCGCAAATACATTCATTAACAAAATTGCTAAAAATACGCCTTCTGGATATGCAGGATTAAATACACGAATCATAATAGATATAAATCCAATTAAGAAACCATAAATCCATTTTCCTTTATTTGTTTGTGAGCCTGTTACTGGATCTGTCGCCATAAAAACAGCTCCAAATGCCAAACCACCAATGGTTAAGTGTTCCCACCAAACGGTGCTCATTAATCCGTAAAACTTACTCGACTCTGTAATAATATCTGCGGCAACTACTTGATTAAAAATCAATCCCATTACTGCAGCTCCTACAAATGCTGAAAGGATAATTCTCCAACTTGCAATTTTTGTAAAAATTAAAATTGCAGCACCTATTAATATCAGAAAGGTAGAAGTTTCTCCAACAGAACCCGGTATGAATCCCATAAACTTATCAAATGTAGAATACAACTCGTTTGCTCTATCTCCATAGGTAGTTACAATATCTGCAGCACCGTTGGCACCTTTAATTGTGAGGTCCTGACTTGCTTTCGCATAATACCCCAACATCGTTTCTCCAGAAATAGCATCTGCTTCTGACATATTCACCGCATCATAAACCCACACCTTATCTCCAGACATCCACGTTGGATATGCAAAGAACAAGAAGGCTCTAATAGTTAATGCAGGATTTAAAATATTCATTCCCGTTCCTCCAAATACTTCTTTACCAATAACAACTCCAAAAACAACCGCTACAGACAACATCCATAATGGCGTGTCTACAGGAACAATTAAAGGTACTAACATTCCGGTAACTAAATATCCTTCTTCTACTTCATGCCCTTTAATTACTGCAAAAATAAATTCTACTAAAAGCCCTACTCCGTAGGAAACAATTACCAATGGCAATACTTTTATAATTCCAATCCAAAGATTGTCAAAGGTGAAAAAATTAGCAAGGACATCTGCTCTTAAAGAACCGTCTATTGCTGCATAATGCTGATACCCCGCATTGAACATTCCAAAAATCAAACAAGGTATTAAAGCCATGATTACGATATTCATGGTCCGCTTTAAATCATCTGCTGCTTTTATATGAGTTCCTCCGTGAGTCACTTCATTCGGTAAATATAAAAAAGTATGGATCGCGTTGAACGCAGGTGCCATTTTAGTCCCTTTATATTTCTCTTTTAAATTGTGTAAGTTATCTTTTAAGCTCATAATCTTATCCTAATTCTTCTCTCATTAAATCTAAACCTTCTCGAATTATCTTTTGATGAGGCTGCTTAGAAACACATACAAATTCTGTCAAAGCAAAATCTTCTGGTGCTACTTCGTATCCTCCTAAAGCTTCCATTTCATCTAAATCTTTATACATAAATGCTTTTAATAGTTGCATTGGATAAATATCTAAAGGAAATACTTCTTCATAAGAGCCGGTTACTACAAAAGCTCTATGCTCACCATTTGTATTGGTGTTCAGATCATATTTTTTATTTGGGCTTAACCAAGAAAAGGTCAGCGCTCTGGAAGTTGAAATCTTATTAAAGATTGGTTTGTTCCAACCAAAAAACTCATAATCGTCTCCTTCTGGAATCGCAGTGATCTGGTTGTCATAATACCCCAAAAACTCTGCCATCTTTACTTCTTTTCCAGAAAGTACGTTTCCACTGATGATTCTTGTATTGTCATCCTTCAGATTATTAGCAGTTACGTCTGCTATTGCTGCCCCAGAAACTGCAGTTACATACTGCGGTGCACTAAATTGAGAACCTGTTAACGCAACAGTTCTTGTTAGGTTTAATTTTCCAGTTAATAAAAGTTCGCCAATCACCAATAAATCTTGGGGTGCAAGTACCCAAACAACTTCCCCTTTGTTAATAGGATCTATGTGTGCAATTTGTGTCCCTACATTTCCTGATGGATGTGGCCCTGAAACTTTATGTACTGCTATTCCTTTTAAATTCGCTAAAGGAGAACTACTGTTTGCCCCAACTGAGACGTGTACTAATCCTTCCGTTAGTTTAGAAACTGCTGTTATTGCTGCTTGCAATTCCGCCTCTTTTCCCGCTAAAGTATACGCTAAATCGGCTGCTAAAGGTGCACTTGCATGTGCAGAGATAAAAATTGCTTTTGGTGCCTGATTCGGATTTGCAACAACATCATAAGGACGCTGTTTTACGAATGGCCAACAACCGGAAGCTAATAAATGATCTTTCACTTCTTCTGCCAACATTTCGTCTGCATTTTTAGTTCCAAAATCTTTATAACTTTGTGTTGCATCTGCTGCAATTTTTACTGCTAATACCTTTCTTCTTGCTCCGCGTATTACTTCTTTAACTATACCAGAAACTGGACTTGGAAATAAAATGCGAGCGTCACTTTTTGAATAAAAAAGTGTATCTCCTGCTTTTACCTCTGCTCCTTCTTTGGCTACAAGTTTAGGTGTAATTCCGTGAAAATCTTCTGGCTTTACTGCGTAAATACTACTTTGAGAAACCGCTGTAGTACTTTTTTCGGCAACGCCAACAAGCTTAATATCTAAGCCTTTTTTAATACGAATGTCTTTTGACATAGTAAATTGGAATGTTTAGTTATCTAAAAAAATCATGCAAATTTAAAGATTTTGTAAATGAAGACTGATATAATTAGGACTTAATATTCGTTAAATAATCTTATTTATAGCTGTTCTAAATAAGAATGATTTATTAAATCCTTGTCGCATCTTTTTAGAAGCGTATCTGTAGAAAAAAAAATCGTTAGAAGCATCTTGGGTTTCGCACCTAACACGCTTTAATCCTATCTTTTATTGCAACTATTCGCTCTAAAAAACAAAACCATACCCTAAAAATTATTCCCAGTTACAATTGAAACAGTGCTAACTTTCACCTCTTAAAACAAGCTATTTAGCAGACCTAATTCTCCAAATAAAAGAAGCACTACTTGTCTTCTAATTGACAGCTAAAATTTTACTATTTTTGAAGTATCCGATTCATCAAAATATGCATAAAAAAACTATTTGGGTCCTGTTATTTGTTTTGGCTTCTTTGAATGCACAAAACATAAAAACCATTCAACTAAGACCACTTGGAGAAAATAACTTTTCCTCGATTGTGCCTTTAGGTAGTATTTTAAAATTGTCTTTTGACGATTTAGATGCCGATAGTAAAGAATACAAATATAAAATAGAACACAAAACACATGATTGGAAACCAAGCAGGTTGCTTTCCAGTCAGTTTGTCAATGGGTTTGATCAGAATACCATTATAAATGTAACGAACTCCTTCAATACGATGCAAAGTTACAGTCATTATGAGGTGAAAATCCCAAATATAAATACCGTCATTACTAAAAGTGGGAATTATCTATTATCTGTTTTAGATACCTATGACGACGTTATTTTTACCAGAAAGTTTGTGCTCTACGAAAATGCTACTACGGTGCCAGTATCTGTGATTCGAAGTAGAAATATACAAACAGTAGCGACGCAACAAACCATTCAATTTTCTATAAATCACCCGGGAATTCGGATCAATAATCCCAGACAAGAAATCCATGTTACCATTCTAAAAAATAATAACTGGAATGAGCGCATCTCCGATTTACAACCCACTTTTTTTAAACAAAATCAACTGCTATACACCTACACGAATAAAACAAATTTTTGGGGTGGAAATGAATACTTAAATTTCGACACTAAAATCCTCAGAAACAAGAGCTTAAATATTGTAAGAATAACTAAAAAGGAGATCTACAATCACTACTTATACCCTTTTACATTCAATGCATTTAGAAACTATACCTACAGCCCAGATATTAATGGCCAGTTCGCAGTGCGAACATTAGAAGGGAATGACAATGCTACAGAAGCAGATTATGCATTGATGCATTTTTCTTTGCAGGTAGATGAAGAGTTCAAAGAAAAAGAAGTGTATGTATATGGCGCCTTCAACAACTTCTCAATTGGAGAAGAAAATAGGATGTCCTACAGTCCAAAAAATCAAACATACCGCACAAGTATTTTATTAAAACAAGGTTTCTACAACTACACTTTTGCCACACTGGGTGCAGATGCTCTTGTAAATACAAATGAAATTAATGGAAGTTTTTTTGAAACTGAAAACGAATACACCACTATTATTTACTTTAAAGCTTCCGGGAGTTTATATGATCGCGTTATTGGAGTAGGCTCCGGATATTTCAATCAAAATAGATGATAAAAAATTGATTAGGAAAAAACCATAGAAAAAGCTATATTTACTTATATATGATACAACAAATTACAAAAGGGATAAAAATTTCAGTGGCAACTAGCTATAATGGCACAAGTTTTCGGAATAACCAGTTGTTTTATATCTTCTCATATACCATCATAATTGAAAATAAAAGCACAGAAACCATCAAGTTAACAGACCGGTTCTGGACCATTTTCGACTCTCTAAATGAAACAGAAATTGTAAGTGGCGAAGGCGTTGTTGGCCAAACACCAACGTTGGCACCCAACACCAATTACTCGTATAAATCTGGGTGTTTTTTATCCTCTAACCTTGGTGCAATGAAGGGTTTTTATACGATGATAAATTTAGAAACGTTTGAGCAATTTAAAGTATACATCCCTACTTTTCAATTAACAACACCCGTCTTATTAAACTAAAAACTTAGCAGGTGCTTTCCTTGAATTATCCGCAGCTATTTAAAGGGTAAAACCCTACTAAAATCAATTTTAGTAACAAATAGTACGGTACCTCCTCAAAAGCTACAAGAACTTTGGTTCATCCAGAAATAAAAATTAACACATTTTCAATTTATTTTAATAAGTACTTGATTTATAGCGCTAATTCGTGCAATTATTGCTTTAAAAAAAAGCAAATAAAAGCAAATTATCTTCCACACACTTTTGAAAAATAAAGTCGATTTCTAATAAAATTCATTACTTTTGCTCTCTTTGGGGATGATTTCTTTCCCACGCTGAATTTTCGACATTTCGAAAGAACAAAGGTAGAACAGGAATGGTTATCTAAGTATAAACATTTAAAACTATTAACAATGGCAAGAGGATTTTTTAATGTCCCAAAAGCAGTGAACGAACCCGTAAAAGGATACGCTCCAGGATCTCCAGAAAGAGAAGAATTATTAGCGACTTACAAAGAAATGTTCCATAGCAACATTGATGTGCCAATGCACATTAATGGTGAAGAAGTTAGAACAGAAAACACAAAAAACATTACACCTCCTCATGATCACAAGCATGTTGTTGGACAGTACCATACTGCCGACAAAAAACATGTAGATGCAGCAATTTCTACAGCTTTGGCTGCAAGAGAGGCTTGGTCTAGTGTTTCTTGGATGGAGAGAGCTTCTATCTTTCTGAAGGCTGCTGAATTATTAGCAGGTCCTTATAGAGCAAGAATGAATGCTGCTACAATGATTGCACAATCTAAAAACGTATATCAAGCAGAAATTGATGCTGCTTGTGAAATGATAGATTTCTTTAAATTTAACGTAGAGTATATGACGGACATCTTTAAGGATCAGCCCGCATCTTCTGCAGGAGTTTGGAACCGAGTTGAATACAGACCTTTAGAGGGCTTTGTATATGCAATTTCCCCTTTTAATTTTACCTCTATTGCAGCAAATTTACCAGCAGCAGCAGCCTTAATGGGAAATGTAGTTGTTTGGAAACCTTCTGATCATCAAGCCTACTCTGCACAAGTAATTGTAGATTTATTTAAAGAAGCTGGTTTACCAGATGGTGTCATTAATGTTATTTATGGAGACCCTGTAATGATTTCTGATACTGTTTTAGCATCTCCAGATTTCTCTGGACTGCACTTTACAGGTTCTACACATGTTTTTAAAGAATTATGGAAACAAATAGGAAACAATATTCACACTTATAAGACATATCCAAGAATTGTTGGAGAAACGGGTGGAAAAGATTTCATCTGGGTACACAACTCTTCAAACCCTTTACAAGTTGCTACGGCAATGACCAGAGGTGCTTTTGAATACCAAGGACAAAAATGTTCGGCGGCTTCTCGTTCTTACATTCCTGCATCCCTTTGGCCAGAAGTTAAGAAACATTTAATCGCACAAGCAAGTGAATTAAAAATGGGGTCTCCAGAAGATACTTCAAACTTTGTAAATGCGGTTATTCACGAAGGTTCTTTTGATAAAATTGCAAGCTATATTGATGCTGCAAAGGCAGATAAAGATGCAGAAATTATTATTGGTGGAAACCATGATAAATCTGTTGGATACTTTATAGAGCCCACAGTTATTGTAAGTAATTCTCCAACATATGCAACCATGACCACTGAGTTATTCGGCCCAGTTATGACCGTATATGTATATGAAGATGCCGCATGGGAAGCTTCTTTAAAATTGGTTGATGAAGCTACAGAATATGGTTTAACTGGAGCTATCTTTTCTAAAGACAGGTACATTGTAGAAAAAGCTTCTAAAGCATTAGAGAATGCTGCAGGGAATTTTTATATAAATGACAAACCTTCAGGAGCAGTGGTAGGTCAGCAACCCTTTGGAGGCGCAAGGGCTTCCGGAACAAATGATAAAGCTGGTTCTGCACAAAACTTATTGCGTTGGACATCTGTTCGATTAATAAAGGAAACTTTTATTTCTCCAGTAGATTTTAAATATCCTTTTTTAGGGTAAAAAAAATAAGTGTTATACTAAAGCCTCATCAATTTTGATGAGGCTTTTTATTTTCCGTATTTTCGATGCTATATGATCTATAACTAATGCACACGCACCTATTCACAGCAATCCCTTGTGTTTTTATTGGTGTCTATATTTTCACCGCAAGAAAATGGGCCTAATTTCTTAAGTTATTAGGAAAAAATAGATGGCTTTAATGGTGTTTACTAAGAGTATTACTTTGTTTATGCCTGCTCGGGTTGAGACCCAATTCTTACAACACTTTGGATGCATACCTCTTTTTAACCTTTTAACGGTATACAGTATATCCACCGCGGTCATAGCGATTAAAAAAGAACAAATAAAGAAGCATAAACTAAAAATGATTTCTCTTTAGGCAAGTGCTATTACTGGTGGATTTGCTTTTGCTCCAAGGAGATTTCTACACCAATTCTTCTTTATGAATTAGCGCAGTAAGCAATACCTTTTCATGATTTTATACCGTGATTAGCACCTGATATAAATTTACATGAATTTAATTGACACTGAAAGTAAAGGTTTGCCCAATAGATTTTGATCCGGAGTCATCCTTCACATTTACCTTCCAAGAATATGTTTTTCCTGACTCAACAGTAACAGTATAATCACTTACTGATAACGAATCATCAATTAAGTTTAATGCTGTATTTTCACCGAAATATAACTCATATGTTAAGGTGTCTCCTGCATTCGCGTCAGCACCCTCCCAAATTAAATCAATATTTCCTGAATTCACACTTGTATTATTCTCAGGTGCTTTTAAATCTGCCATAAATGGCGCATAGTTCACCACTGCGTCCCCAGCTGTATAAAAGGCATATATAGGTGAGTTACTCTCCTGTATATTTAAAACATCTACAGCATTTACTTGCCAGTAATATGCAGTAGATTTTTCTAGGGTTAGCGTAATTTGAGTGGCACTAAGAGTTCTATTTTCAACTACAATTGTTAGCTCTCTGTCTTTTGCAACGATAAGATTGTATTCAAATACATCCTTCTCTGCATCAATTGCTTCGCCCCATTCAAACGGAACAGTATTACTGATACACAGAAGGTCTTGCGTTGGAAACATTAATTGAACTATACTTGGAGGTAGATTTACAGGCGCGTCCTTAGAACAACTTATCATTAAAAAACAAATACTACACACGCTAAAAATAATTATTTCTTTCCTCATTTTTTTAATATTTTAATAGGTTTTGCAGCTATTGATAATTTTAAAATATAAATTCCCTTTGCAAAGTTTTGAAATGGAATAGACATTGCGTTATTTTCTACCGATACCATTTGTTTAAAAACTAACTTTCCACTATTGTCAAAAATAATTGTTTCAATTTCAGCTTTTTCGGTTCCTAAAGGCAGCAACAAGTCGATAAAATTTCCGACTGGATTTCGCCACAACAAAACATCATCAATACTAGTGGTATAGGCACCCTCGCACTCTTTAGCAGACCGTATCTCTAATTTACCTCCTTTATTTAACTCAATTTCAAAATTATTTTCACTGGAGGTTAATAACAATTTATCATTTAAAAAAACACGAAAAGGTGCGGTTCCTTTGTCAATTTTAAAAGAATACTTATTCTGGCTTTTACCAGGCTCCCCTTTTAATGCTATCAATTCAGCATCAATAATAAGTATCTCAAAGCAATCTGTTTGATTGGACTCATTAACCACGATACATACCTCGTACGTCCCTGGTGACAAGTCTGATAGTGAATACATGAATTCAGTTAGTGGCTCGTCTATGTTTGTTTCTGGTCCATTTATTTTTAGTTGATACGTATATTCTTCTTGTTTTACAGCGATATCTATACGACCATCGTTCTGATCATTACAGGTTTCTGAAGTGCTTTTTATCTCGTAATTGTCAGCATCTATGCGCATTTCACCTTGTTCAATATCGAGTTCAAAACACTGTGTGTCGCCTACCTCTAATGCTTTTAAACAAACGGTATATACCCCAGGCAGCCTCTCTTTCAAACGATACTCATTGATCCCAACAAGAGCGGTGCTAATGTTTGTTGAAGGCCCTACAATTGTCAATTCATAAGAGAATTCATCTTGTTTGATTCCTATGTTTATTTCACCATCAGTAGCCTTAAATCTCGATTCATCTATACTGGTTACTGAATAATTATCTGAATCTAACACTGGCGCTACTACTGTTATTGAGTAATCTTCAGTTTCTCCGTATCCCCATAGATGGTCTCCTTCGCAAGGCCCATCTCCAAACCCCGTGGTAGGATCATCATACTCAACAACCACTCGCATTCTAGTCGTTCCAAATTTAGCATCCAAAGGCACATTTATAGCAAGCGTTGCGATTGCAACATCTTCCGTCTTTGACCCTAAATCGTATCTTTCTGTACTCTTATCAAATATAAAATCTTGGTTCCAATCTATAAAAACATAGCAATGAGATTGATACCCATCCGTATCAAAAGTAACACTAACATCTCTTGAGCCCCCTCTTAAAACTCTGGTATTTAAATAAGTGAAGTCCTGATAACTTGTTGTCAACTCATTGTCAGAATCATTATTAATACCATTAAAAGTTACATTCATAATGTAGTCAAATTCAGCCACCCCATTTTCGTCTATAAAAGTAGACGTACAATAGCTAGGTACAGCGGTTGTAAAAGAAAAAACAGTTGAAAAAGAACTCTCAGTACAATTGTTTTTTGACTTCACCCTCCAGTAATACATCGTAGTTCCTTCCAAATTCGTAACCAGGTATTGATTTGTATCTGAAGTTCCTGAAGAAATAATATCCGTAAAAACGGCATTTGCAGAGATCTCAATTAGATAAGAACTCGCATTTAATGTCTCTTGCCAAGTTAATATTTCTCCTACAGAAACCCCTTCGGCTCCATCTGAAGGAGACGTTAAAATAACTGCATCCAAGTTTGAAGCTACAACACTTAAATTAACAGTTATATTTTGGGTTACACTAGTACTATTTCCTTGAATATTTATACTGTACTCTTGTGCTGCTGCTGCGTCTAAATTAGAAATAGACATTATAATATTACTATCTGCACTAACAGTTGTAGGGTTAAAAACAACAATAGCTCCCTCAGGCTGGCCCGTAACCTCAAAAGAAACCTCTTCTTGAAAATCGTTGATAAAATCTAAATTTAGAATATAATCTGCGGATTGATTTCCAGCATTACATGCCGATGCAGCACCGCTTGTGTTTTTAAAAATAAAGGTAGGTTGTGTAGATAGTATTTCAAAGTTTGTACTATTCACATTGTAAAAAATATTATCTGCAGCCGCAACCATAATTCTGGCCTGAGTAGTTACATATTCTGGCATCACAACTTCTTCTGACCCATCATTTGGAGTATTCTCTACTAAAATTATTGGAAAGGTTACGCCACCATCTTGCGATAATTTAATAACTACATTTTGACAATTAATTGGTGTTATATCTGTGGTCCCTATATTCCAACTAATAGTTTGGGCACTTCCAGCAATCCAAGAAGACCCTGTGTTCTGAGAGGTGACCGTAAATGCTTCTGTATCTTCTACAACAACCTTCATAACATCCATAGAATTTGCACCTCCATCGCCATTATTATCTCGCACTAAAAGTGAAAAGTTCAACTCTCGAGAAACACTTGGCAATACCTCCCAGGTAGTCGAAGTTGCGCCAGATATTATGGTCTCTAATGCAGGCATGTATCTGTTAGGAGAAATACTAGAAGGCAACGATCTAAACATAGGACCTCCAGTGCTTGTCGCTACCGGCGGCATTGCAGCTATCTCATTATCTATTTGTTCCCAATTATAAGTAAGCGCAGCAATATCTCCTGTATCTGTGGCAGCTCCCTTCAAAATAAAAGGAGTTGATTTGGGAATGCTATAATCGAAACCAGCATCGGCTATGGGAGCCGTATTCCCATTCGACACTAAAGTTGCACAGCTAGCCGAGCCAGCAATATTAGCTTGCATTTGGGTAATACTAACTGCATGAAAATAAGCATCACTTACGTTTTGTACATTAGGAGCACATATCCCCGCATATCCCATAATTGTAGAAGCACTTCCTGGCTCTATCGCTGTCGCATCTGTTCTATTACATGCGTTATTCTGCGTATGTGTAGCACCAAATTGGTGTCCCATCTCGTGCGCTACATAATCAATATCATAAGGATCACCAATAGGTGAGGGCCTTCCAGTAACACCTCTTGCTTTTTGTCCAGAAAGACAAACCACCCCGAGACCAGCCAAACCAGAACCACCAATACTAAAAATATGACCAATATCGTAGTTTGCGTCACCTATTTGCGTGTCTGCTATTGTCTGAACCTCTGAAATCATTGCACTCGGAGTTCCATCCGTTATATTATCTGTTTGACTGTCTAAAAATATTACATTGTCGTTATTACCAACAAGTAGCATTTTTACCGCTAAATCTTTTTCAAAAACACCATTCACTCGTGTCATAGAGGTATTCATCGCAGACAAGACTGCTGTTTTTTTATCGGCATCCGAAGCTGTAGCATCCACGCCCTGGTTGCTCAAGTGAAATTGTGCATATTCTCCACTACAAACTAAAGCCAGTCTATAAGTTCTAAGATTTCCATCATTAAAGCGGCTCAGTTGTTCTGGTAAAAAAGATTGTTTCAAAGCATTCTCCTCTACCTCACATTTAAAAAGAATATCTTCCTCTTTTAAGTCCGATGTTTTATAAACGATATATTGCTGATTGTCTAAAGAATATGGATCTATGTAAATAGTTTTCCCATTCGCTGTAAAAATTACTGCATGAAAACCGTCTGTTCCTATACTTATTTTTGCAAGCGCATCAGGGTTGGTAATCCCAATACCTGTGTACGATTTTATTGTGGGGTACTTTACTGCTAAACTGTTTTCAAAATTAGAAGATAATTTTACTTTAAAAGCGTCTAAAGAACCTGCTGAATTTGGCAAGTATATTATATTACTCGAAGCTTTAAATTGCGCATTTGCACTACTTTCAAATTGATCTAAAGCGAACTGATATCGAGTGTATTCTGCAGGAAGGTTTTTAAAACTGCGAATCTCTTTCTTTTGAAGCGTGTTCTTTCCTGTATCTAATTTTCTCCATAATTCTTGACCATTGGCTATTAAAGAAGAAAAAAGCAATACGAGTATCAAAGAACGTTGAAATTGTTTTATTTTCATGAATAAGTTTTGTGAATATAAGTCTACCAAATATAATGAAATATATATCTTTGTTTAACCGTTTATGAATAAAAAGATTGCATTTAAGGACTTAAAAATTAAAGATTACAAGGAAACTTGGGAGTATCAGACTTCGCTACTGCAGGAAATTGTTGATGTAAAAATTGACAACCGAAGGAATGGTGGGGAAAAAGAAACAAAAAATTACTTTCTATTTGTAGAACATCCCCATGTATATACTTTAGGGAAAAGTGGTGATCTAAGTAATTTATTATTAAACGAAAGACAACTCAAAGAAAAAGGAGCTACTTTTTATAAAATAAACCGCGGTGGAGACATCACCTACCACGGACCTGGTCAAATTGTTGGCTACCCTATTTTAGATTTAGAAAACTTTTTTACAGACATTCATAAATACCTGCGCCTGCTAGAAGAGTCTATTATCTTAACAATTGCTGAATATGGCTTAAAGGGGGAGAGAAGTACTGGGGAAACAGGCGTTTGGCTAGATGCCGGCACTCCTTTTGCGCGTAAAATTTGTGCTTTAGGAATTCGTTCTTCTCGCTGGGTAACCATGCATGGTTTTGCCTTAAATGTGAATACAAATTTAGGATATTTTGATCATATTATTCCTTGTGGAATCCGTGGAAAAGCAGTGGCGTCGATGGAAGCCGAATTGGGAAAAAAACTAAATTTAGAAGAAGTGAAAACTAAAATATTAACCCACTTTAAGGCCTTGTTTGAAATTGATCAATTTATTACTTCATAATAAATGACATCCCTAAGATTCTACCTTAAAAAGTATTCTTATTTAAATTTTACTTTTCTTCATTAAAATAGACCTTATAAAACTTCATTTTCTTCCCTTCATCATATCCTCTTTCTAAATATTCTGAAGCGGCCTCTGGCGCATCTACATCTAATTTAATACTGATGTTAGTATCTAATTTAATTTCTGTTTTTAACTTATTTTTCTCTTTTTTAAGTACCACTCCAGAAACATCAAAGTTGTTTCTAATCAACACGTCATTTAGAGTTTCAAAATGTTTCTTATAGGTGTCAAACTGTTCTTTGTGTGTTTCCTCCTCAAAAACTTCGTCTTTAAAAGTAGCATAGTCCACAGCTTCATTTTCTTTAAAATAATCTACGGTATTTGCTAAGAAATTTCCTTGCTGTTGCATCCCTAACTCTGGCTTAATCACCTCTTCAGAAAATTCTTTACACATTTCTAAATAATTTTGTGTGTGGGAATTGTGATCATCCGCAAGTTTGATGCTTAAAAAATTCTTAATCCAATACTGTGCATCGTAGTTGTTATTGTCAACAGACAAAACAATAGTACCCTCTGTATCTGAAGTGTTTAAAATCAAGCAACCTTTGTCTATTTTTTTTGTAGAGATCCCTTTCTGAATCACCATATCGAAACTTTTATTATCATCTAAATACGTTTGAAAAAAGTCGATTTTATTTTCAATCTTAAAAACACCGATCGCCTCTGTTAAGACATCCTTGTACTCAATACCTTCAATTAGCACGATGAGTACGTCTCCTGTTTTTATTTGTGCCGAATTCGATTGCTCATATAAATGGTTTACTATGTTTTTAGAATACTCAATAAAGGAATGTTCTTCTTTGAAAACTTCTGAAGCATAATTATTTAATTCATTCAATCGAACATCCGCATGGTGAGAAAACCGATAACTCTGAGTTAGACTCCCGAAAGGTTTTAACAGAAAACTCTTCATTAAATCGTAACTTTCTTGGTCGAAACGGATTAGATCTTCGGAAAAAACATTTTTACCACTGTTAAACTTATTGGCTACTTTATGAAGGATGCATTTGGTTATTTCTGCACGGTTTTTTTTAATCATCATTTAAAATTAGAAACGTAAAAATAGAAAAAGTTTGCATAGCATCTTGCTATAAGTTAAGATTCCCTATAAATAAAATTCGGAAAAAGATTGTAGCATTTTTTACAAATAAAATAGCCGCTGTGTTTATAGTTTCAACTTTACTTGGGCCGGCAATAACCTAAAAGTTTTACGGTGGTGCACGGTAGCTCCAAACTTTCGAATTCCATCTCTGTGTTCTTTCGTAGGGTAGCCTTTATTCTTGGCCCAATTGTACATCGGAAACTCTTGATGAATCTTCGCCATATATTCGTCTCTGTATGTTTTTGCTAGCACAGAAGCAGCCGCAATACTTAAATATTTAGCATCTCCTTTGACAATGGTCTCGTGTGGAATCTTTTTATAAACTCTAAACTTATTCCCATCTACAATAATAAATTCTGGGATTATTTTCAGCCCTGATATAGCGCGGTGCATCCCGGTAATAGATGCCTGTAAAACATTTATTTCATCTACTTCCTGCTGCCAAACAAAAGAAACACTAAAAGCCAAGGCATTTTGCTCTATAAATGGCCTCACTTCTTCTCTCTTTTTTTCTGAAAGCTGTTTGGAATCATTTAAAAAAGGATGTGTAAAATCAGTTGGAAGTATCACCGCAGCCGCCACAACTGGGCCGCATAAACAACCTCTTCCAGCTTCATCTGTTCCAGCTTCTAAAGAAAAACCGCTATAGTTTAATTGTAACATATTGCAAAATAGCAAAATTTTCTATCTTATAAAAAAAGAAAATCCACAAAGAGATTCCATAGGATTCATTAATTAAAAATTTTCACAACACTTAATCTCTATTATTTTCGTTTAATTATTTTACATTTGTTCTTGCAGTAACAAACTATGAATAAAGCATTACTTTTTTTATCAATATTTGTTTTCCTTGGAGTGCAAACCCTGTTTTCTCAAAGATTAGGAAACCCAACTAAAAAAATGGGGGGTTTCAATACTGCAAATAGACAACAAAATGACAGTGTTAAAAATTCTGGAAAGATAAATGTTACTTTATCGGGGAAAACTACCTATACCGATTATAAAAGATTCTCTCATACCAACGACACTACTTATATAGATACAACGCTGAGCCTGCAAAAGGAGTACAAATTTAATTATCTTAGAAAAGATATATTTGAATTGTTAGAATTTCATAATCAAGGGCAAGCTTTTAATAATTTAGGCTATAGCTTTAATACTATTTCGAGACTTCCAGACATTGGTTTTACAGCAAAACAAGCGAGTTATTTAGAAGTAGAAGACATCGCGTATTATGAAGTGCCCACACCAACTACAGAGATTTTATACCGAACGGGTCTGCAACAAGGACAAGTTTTAGATGCCTTGTTTACATTAAATTTTTCAAAAAGATTAAACGTAGCAGTTGCTTATAAAGGCTTACGTTCTTTGGGTGCCTATCGGCGCGCACTAGTTAGTAACGGTAATTTTAGAGGTTCTTTCCAGTACAGAACTAAAAAGAACAAGTATCAAATTAAAGGTCATTTGACGTCGCAAGATTTTTTTCATCAAGAAAGTGGAGGCTTAACTCCAGAAGCCTTGGCTACTTTTATTGAAAATGATCCTGATTTTCAAAACAAAACGCGCTTCGATGTAAACTTATTAGCTTCGGAAAGTCAATTTGATGGCAGCAGGACCTATATCGAACAAAGTTATAAGCTTCTAGCCAGCAAAGACACGATTCATAAAAAAGATTTTAGCAATCTAAAAATTGGACATATTTATACCAGTGAAGAGAAGTCTTATGAATTTATTCAAAGTGGATTGACAGAAGACTTTTTCGGTGCGGCAAACTCTGCGGGCCCAGGAAAAAAAAGAGCCGAAAGTAAGCTGCTTAATAACGAGTTAAATTTAGAATTCAATTCTAAATATGTTTTAGGAAAGTTTAAAGCAAAAGCAAATTTTACAAACTATTCTTATGGTTATGATACTATTTTAAATAGCAGCAGTGCCGTCAATAAACTAAAAATTGAGGGAAATGCTATTTCTTTCGGTGCTGACTGGAATGCCAAAATTAAAAACTTCCAACTAAATGCAGACGCAAGTATTACTCCTGGAAAAGGAAGGCTTTCTGGAAACTATCTGAAAGCAGAAGCGGTCTTTAAGAAAGATAGTATTTTTAGAATGAAAGGAACTTTATTGGTAAGTTCAAAAGCCTCTAACTTTAACACTTTACTGCACCAAAGTGAATATGACGCTTATAACTGGCAAAATAATTTTAGCAATGTAAACACCAGAGATCTTGGTTTCGACTTTGTGTCTAAATGGATCAATGCCTCTTTAAACTTTACTAATTTAGACAATTACACGTATTTTGATGAGAACAGCCAACCGCAGCAATATGCTTCTCAAATTACCTATTTAAAGGTAAAAGCAAATAAAGAGTTTAAACTTGGTAAATTTGCACTAGACAATACTTTTATGTACCAAAATGTAAGCAGCGGAAGTACTGTTTTTAGAGTTCCGGAATTTGTAAGTAGGAATACATTATACTATACTGATTATTGGTTTAAAGGAAAACCATTGCTCGTAAATATTGGTATCACATTTAAATACTTCACAGCATATGCTGCAAATGCCTACAACCCCCTTTTAGCGGAATTTAGATTGCAAAATGAGCAACAAATTGGCTTTCCTACTTTTGATGTTTTCTTTAATGCTCAGGTAAGAAGAACCCGTTTGTATTTTAAAGTTGATAATGCTACTTCTGATTTCACAAGTAAAAATTATTTTTCAGCACCAAATTATCCCTACAGAGATTTAACAATCCGCTTTGGTTTAGTTTGGAATTGGTTTATCTAGGCCACCCAAAATTCTTACTGAATCCAATAAATTTTAGTGCGTTTACTTTTTAACCAACTGTCTGATTTTAATATTTAAAGCAGCAAAAAACAAAGTTGTAAACGGGCTTAAATAATTAAAAATAGCATACACAAAGTAATCTGAAACAGAAACACCCAGCACACTAGATTGATAGGCACCACAAGTGTTCCATGGGATTAAAACGGAGGTTACTGTTCCCGAATCTTCTAAGGTTCTACTTAAATTTTCTGGCGCTAGCCCCTTGTCCTCAAAAGCATTTTTAAACATTTTCCCAGGAATTACAATTGCTAGATATTGGTCTGATGCAATTGCATTCAGCCCTAAACAACTAATTACAGTGCTTGCAAACAGACCAAAAACTGAACTTGCAACTGCCAATAAACTTTTAGTAATTTTAGCCAATGCTCCAATCGCATCCATCACCCCTCCAAAAACCATGGCACAAATAATTAAAAAGATCGTCCATAACATTCCATTCATTCCACCAGAAGAAAACAACTCGGATAACTTGTCATTATCTGTTTCTATATTCGTGTCTATAAGAACTGCATTTATAACCGCTTTAAAATTGGAATCTGACAAACTTGCCAAGACATCACTTTGAAAAATGAATGCAAAAATGGCAGCCAATAGCACGCCAATTCCTAAGGCAATTAAAGGCTTGGTTTTCATTAAAATCATGGCGATTACAATTCCTGGAACTAAAAATAACCAAGGTGAAATATGAAATGTATTGTCTATAGACGCTAATAAATCGCTGATATCTGCACTTCCAGTAGTGTCAATAGTACCGCTTAAAATAGTGAACACAATTAACGTAATAATAATGGTCGGTACCGTTGTATATGCCATGTACTTTATGTGAGTAAATAAATCTGTCCCAGCCATGGCCGGCGCCAAATTTGTAGTGTCTGAAAGTGGCGACATTTTATCTCCAAAATAAGCCCCTGAAATTACCGCTCCAGCAATCATGCCTGTTGGAATCCCTAAAGCACTTCCAATGCCTACTAAAGCAATACCTACCGTTGCAGAAGTAGTCCAAGAACTTCCTGTGGCAATGGAAATAATAGCTGCAATGATTACAGATGCAGGTAAAAATATATCTGGACTTAACACTTGTAATCCATAGTACACCATTGCAGGAATAATACCACTCACCAACCAAGTTCCCGCCAAAGCTCCTACTAAAAACAAAATCATTATGGGAACAAAAATACTTTTCCAGTTTTCCCAAACTTCAAAAATCATTCTTGAGACAGGCACTTTATTCCAAAAACCAACAATGGCAGCGACCAGACCTCCCATTAATAAAATATACTGATTTGTGTATCCACCAAACCAATCTTGACCTTCAACAAAAAAAATATTATATGCCAGCAAAGACATTAAAATTAGGACTGGAACTAAAGACTCTAATAAATTCAATTCTTTTTTTCCCGTCCCTTTTTGGTCTTCAAGATCTACTTCTGAAGGCTTAATTTTGTCTTGCATTCTCTTACATTTATTTAGGTTTGGTAATGTTACGATTTTACAGAACGCTATGCAAATTGATTTGGCTACCTTCCTTTAACATTCATCGTTTTTTTAACCCAAATTATTAGAAAGACTCCATATTACAAAATTAGACTTGATCAAAAATGGATACTTTTCCGCAAGGATGCGCAGCAGGTTCCTAGAAAAAAAGTAACATCTAATTATTTCTATCGCCTTGTAAAATTCCCACTTCTTTCAGACACCACTTCATGAGCTCATATGTTCTTGAAATGTCATTGTCTAAACCAATAGAAAAACGAATTAGTCCATCCGAAAGTCCCATTTCTTTCTGCTCATCTTCAGAGATTTCTGACGATGTAGAAGATCCAGGAGCAGAGAATAAAGTCTTGTAAAAACCCAAACTCACTGCTAAATAGCCTATATTCTTTTGCTGCATCAACTCCATTAACTCATTTGCTTTTTCCAAAGAGCCCGCGTCTATGGTTAACATCCCGCCAAAGCCGTATTCTGTATTCATCATTGATGTAAATAATTCATGAGAAGGATGTGATTGCAATCCAGGATATACGGTCTTCAAACCATCCGCTTCAAATTTATTTGCCAAAAAAGAGGCATTCAAACTATGTTGCTTCATTCGAATGTGCAGCGTTCTCATATTTTTTAAAATCGATGACGCCCTCAAGCTATCTAAAGTTGCTCCCAACAACATGCTTGCACCGTCGTGTACACTTCGCAAATCATTGATAAATTCTATTGTACCGCAAACAACTCCGCCCACAGCATCCGAAGAACCATTTATAAACTTCGTTAAACTGTGACAAACAATATCTGCACCTAATTTTGCCGGTGAAATTAACAAAGGAGAAAAGGTGTTGTCTACGACTAATTTTAAACAATACTTTTTTGCTAAAATAGCCAGTCCTTTAATATCTGCCACCTCTAAAAGCGGATTGCTTACCGACTCACAATATAAAACTTTAGTCTTCGCAGTAATAGCAGCTTCCACAACTTCCAATTTTGTGATGTCTACAAAAGTGGTTGTAATTCCCAACCTTGGTGTAAAATTTTTTAAGAACGCATAGGTTCCTCCATAAATAGTTCGACTGGATACAATATGCTCTCCAGCACCAACCAACTGCAATAAAACCGGGGTAATGGCACCCATTCCTGAGGCAGCAACATTTGCTGTTTCGGTGCCTTCCATTGCGGCTAAAGCAGCTCCTAAATATAAATTCGAAGGAGTTGTGTGGCGGGCATATAAATGACAACCGTCTGTATTTCCTTCAAAGGTATCGAGCATTGTCTTTGCTGATATAAAGGTGTATGTAGAGGAGTCTGAAATGGAAGGATTTACCCCGCCAAATTCTCCAAAAAACTGTAAATCTTGAATGTTATCTGCTGGATTGAATTTCATAGTTTTAGTTTTTTCTATAACAAAAAAACGATTAATTAGAAATAAAATCAATAGTATGCATATAAAATAGATTATTTATCTAATTTAGAGACGTTTATTAAATTTAAAGACTAAATAAAGAGGTTTAACTTAATTTTTTAGAAAATTACGATGCTAGATACAACCGATAAGAAACTTATCAACTTGCTGCAACAAGACGGTAAACAGACAACCAAACAATTGTCACTCCAATTAAACCTGTCGGTAACGGCCGTTTACGAGCGCGTAAAGAAATTAGAAAATAAAAAGGTGATCGATAAATATGTGGCAATCATCAATAAAAATAAAATAGAAAAGTCTTTTTTAGTCTTCTGCCATCTAAAGCTAATTCAACATGCGAAAGAATATGTGACTACTTTTGAACGTGAAATTTTAAAATTAGAAGAAGTTTCTGAATGTTTTCATGTTAGTGGCGATTATGATTATATACTGAAAATATACGTGAAAGACATGGAAGCCTATCGAAACTTTATGCTCACAAAATTGACTACCATCAAATATATTGGCAGTACACATAGCACCTTTGCTATTGAAGAAGTAAAAAACACTACTGCGATACACTTGTAATTAAAAAACCCAAAACATATCGTTTTGGGTTTTTTTAAATATTTAAACTTTTTAAAGAAATATTTTAGAACCTTTTTGCATGAGCTCCGTCACAATTCCCGTTCGGGTCTTGGGTCAGTCCGCATCCGCAAGGTCTTCCTGCTTTGTGCTGTTTCATATGTATGTCTTTTAAAATTTATAATGGACTAAAATAATAGCTTTGCTGCCTTATGCCTTTGTACTAACCGAGAATGAAAATTCAATCATATCGTTAATAAACTTATCTTTTAAGTTGTCAAAGAATTTTTTAGAAGCGTATTTTATATTAAAGTCAGTTCTGTCTACATTAAATTTCTCACTTTTAAACGTAGTTACGTTTCCTTCAGTTACTAACGTTGCTGGAATTGTAATGCTTTTTGTAATGTCTTTTACCGTTAAATTTCCTGTAACTGATAAATTATTATCCGTTTCTTCTACGTTTGTAATTACAAATTTAGCAGTTGCATAAGTTGCCACATCAAAAAAGTCAGGTGCCGACAAGTGCCCTACTAATTTTGCGCCACTTTCTGCATCTAAATCCAAATTTTTCATGGTTGCCATTTCTATTACAAAAGAACCCCCTGTTAACTTCCCTTCTTCTAAATTTAAAGAACCTCCTTTTAACAAAATTGTTCCGTCATGCGTTCCTGTTGGTTTTGCTCCTTTCCAAGTAATTACAGAACTGTCCACATCTACGTTATCTAAAGCAGCTACTACAGCAACTTTTACAGCTTCTTTTGCTTCTACTTTGTCTTTCTTGTTTTCTTTACACGACGTTAAAAGGGCCGCGACTACTACCAGTGATAAAATAATTTTTTTCATATTCGTTGTGCTTAATTATATTTTGTTCAAATGTACTGTTTATTTATTTCCCATGGAATCTATTTTTTATCTTTTAAGATAAAATTAAGAACATGTGCCGCAGCCTGCAGACCAAATGCAGCGGGCATGTAGCTTATAGTGCCGTAATATGACTTTTTAAAATTTGTTCCGTCTGTCCTTTTAAGACTTTCTGAAATTTGCATTTCCTCTGAATACACTGCTTTTACCCCTTTGTTTACCTTGCGTTCTTTCAAGCGCTTTCGCAAAACTCTGGCCATGGTACAATTTTTAGTTTGTGAAATGTCTTTTATTTTAATTTTAGTTACGTCCAACTTCCCTCCCGCACCCATAGCGGAAATAATTTTGACCTTCTTTCTTCTTGCTGCCACAATTAAATTAACTTTCGGGGTAATACTATCGATACAATCTAGCACATAATCAAACTCCCGCGTCACTATTTCATAGGCCCTGTCTGGAGATAAAAACTCCTCTAGAACGGTAATTTCTATGTCTTTATTAATATCTCTTAAACGTGCAGCTAACACCTTTGCTTTCGATTGTCCAATTGTAGAATCTAAAGCAGGCAGTTGTCTGTTTTTATTGGTTTCATCAAAAAAATCTCCATCTACAATTGTCATTTTGTGCACGCCCGCTCTCGCTATGAATTCTGCTGCATACGAACCAACACCCCCAAGGCCTACCACTAGGATATTTGCTTTTTTTAACCGTTCTAAGCCCTCGTCTTGCACTAATAACGCTGTGCGTTCTAACCAACTCATTTTCTAAAAATACGTTTAATCATCTATTCTTTATTTTTGGAGTCGATAACGATGGTCACGGGTCCATCATTTACTAAAGCCACTTTCATATCTGCACCAAATGCACCTGTTTGTACTTTTTTATCGAGTTCCTTTTCTAAAGTATGTATAAAATTTTCATACAAAGGAATTGCAATAAGTGGTTTTGCTGCTTTTATATAACTGGGTCTGTTTCCTTTTTTTGTCCTTGCCTGAAGCGTAAATTGACTGACAACTATTATTTCCCCACGAATGGCAAACAACGAAGTATTCATTATGCCATTTTCGTCATTAAAAATTCTAAGATGTATTATTTTTTGTACCAAAAAATCAATGTCCTCTTGGGCGTCTTCCTCCACAATACCAATAAGAACAAGCAGTCCTCTTTGTATGTCTGCAACTTTATGATCCTGTATGGTAACGCTTGCTTCTGAAACTCTTTGGATGACAACTTTCATAGGTTACTCGTTGTCTTCTTCGTTCCAAATATCCGTTCTAAAGTGTGCTGTTTCTTCATCACCACTTAAAATTTGAAGGTAACTTTTGTACCGAGACCAAGAAACACGCTCTTCTTCCAAGGCTTCTTTTACAGCACAATTTGGCTCTTTTGTATGCAAACAATTATTGAACTTACAATCTCGTTTCAAGGCAAAAAATTCAGGAAAGTAATCACCCAATTCATATTTATCAATATCTACAACACCAAAGCCTTTAATCCCTGGGGTATCTATAATCCGTGCATCAAAACTTAAGTCAAACATTTCTGCAAAGGTTGTCGTATGCTTTCCTTGGCTGTGTTGGTCTGAAATCTCTTTTGTTTTTAAATCTAAAGAAGGCTCAATAGCGTTCACCAAAGTAGATTTCCCAACTCCAGAATGCCCAATAAACATAGAAGTTTTACCAGTCATTATCTGTTTGATGGTTGCTACATTTTTATTTTGAGTCGCAGAAACCTCTTCACATCGATACCCAATTGCTTCGTAAATATCTTTTAAATACATGATCTCTGCACGTTCTTCAAGTGCATAAGAATCTATTTTATTAAAAACCAAAACTGTTTCAATCCGATACGCTCTTGCAGAAACTAAAAATCGGTCTATAAAAGTGGCAAAGGTTGGGGGGTTATTAATGGTAATTAATAAAAAAACTTGATCGATGTTGGATGCAATGATATGTGTCTGCTTTGAAAGGTTTACAGACTTTCTAACAATAAAGTTATCTCGGTCTAAAATGGTCTTAATAACACCTACCTCTTCATCTCCATTCTTTTCCAAATCAAAGACCACCTTATCTCCAACGGCTATTGGATTGGTGCTTTTGATATTTTTTATCCTGAATTTTCCTTTTATCCTGCAGGAATGAAATTGACCGTCATCAGATTTTACCTGATACCAACTTCCTGTAGATTTGTATACAATTCCTATCATTGGTGCAAAGATGCAGAATTTTAACTAAAAATAAGATTTGAGGTTCCAGTGATTTTTAGTTTGTGATAAAAAAATACCTTCAAATTTTTAAAACTTGAAGGTATTATAAGCATCGTAGGCTTAAAAAATTAAGCGTTGATAATTTTCTCTTGATGATTGATCGATTCTTGGTGAATTGCTTTAAACATTTTTAAAACAAACTCTTCACTCAAGCCTTTGCTTTCACCTTCAAGAATCATGTTCCCAAGAATCTCATTCCAACGTTTAGATTGCAAAACAGCTACGTTTTTTTCTTTCTTTAAAGCACCAATTTGGTTCGCCACTTTCATCCGTTTTCCTAACAACTCCACCAACTGATTGTCGGCTACGTTAATTTGAGCACGTAAATTATCCAACGCTTTTTTGTACGCTTCATCTGTGTTCGTTTCTTTTCGAACCTTTAAGTCTTCCATAATCTGCTTTAAAGTGTCTGGTGTTACTTGCTGCGCAGCATCACTCCATGCATTTTCTGGATCAAAATGAGTTTCAATCATTAATCCATCAAAATTCAAGTCTAAGGCAGTTTGAGAAACTTCTAAAATCATATCTCTCTTACCTGTAATGTGCGAAGGATCGTTAATTAAAGGTAAATCTGGAAACCTATTTTGAAATTCGATGGCCAATTGCCATTCTGGTGTGTTTCTATATTTTGTTTTTTCGTACGTAGAGAAACCTCTATGAATTGCTCCTAAATTTTTAATTCCTGCAGTATACAGTCTTTCAATACCCCCTAACCACAAAGCTAAATCTGGATTTACTGGATTTTTAACCAAAACAATTTTATCTGTTCCAGCCAAAGCATCTGCAATCTCTTGCATGATAAAAGGAGAAACTGTAGAACGTGCACCGATCCATAACAAATCTACGTCGTTTTCAATTGCTAGTTTTACATGTGCCGCATTTGCAACTTCTGTGCAGGTCTTCATTCCTGTCTCCGCTTTTACTTTCTTTAACCAACGCAAACCAATTTCACCAACGCCTTCAAACATTCCGGGTCTTGTTCTTGGTTTCCAAATTCCTGCTCGAAAATAATTTACATCAGAATCTTTTAGTTCGTGTGCGATTTTTAAAACTTGTTCTTCAGTTTCTGCACTACAGGGCCCTGCTATTACTAGAGGATGATCTAAATTCATAGCATCCAACCATGTTCTTAATTCTTTTGTATTCTCCATTTTTCTACTTGTTTTGGCCTTTACTTTATGCCGTTTAAAATTTGTTTTATATAATTTGTATTCTCCATTTCGTTAAAAATTTCCGAAAAATTATCTTGTTCCATCAACTCTTTAAAGTGCTTTAAATTATTGATATATGCATCCAACGTTTCAATTACGTTTTCTTTATTCTGCTTAAAAATGGGCGTCCACATTGCAGGTGAACTTTTTGCCAAACGAACCGTTGATTCAAAACCCGAACCTGCCATATCAAAAATGTCTCGTTCATTTTTCGCCTTGTTAATCACTGTTTTCCCCAACATAAATGCACTGATGTGCGAAAGATGCGAAACATACGCAATATGTTTATCGTGCGAAACAGGATCCATATAACGAATACGCATTCCAATGTCCGTAAAAAGCTTTAATGCTTTTTCTTGCAACTTAAAAGTTGTCTTTTCTACCTCACAAATAATATTTGTTTTCCCAACATACAGGCCAGAAATCGAAGCTTTCGGTCCAGATTTCTCTGTTCCTGCGATGGGGTGACATGCCAAAAAATTTCTCCTTTTAGGATGATGTTCAACCGCTTTACAAATTGCTTCTTTTGTGGATCCTGCATCCACTACCAGCGTATTTTCGGCGATTTTATCTAAAATGGTTGGCAACAACTGTACGGTCGCATCTACAGGAATTGAAACAATAACCAAGTCTGCATTTTCTATATCCGCTACCGTTGCTTTTTCATCAATAACACCTAATTCTTTTGCTTCGTTAAGGTGGTTTTCATTGGTATCGATTCCATAAATAACCACTTCTGGAGCGTGTTTTTTAATATCGATTGCAAAACTACCACCGATTAAACCAATACCAATCATGTATATATTTTTCATATTCTTGATATTGCTTCTTTAATTACTGCTACAGGTACACATAATGAAAAACGAACATACCCTTCTCCTTGTGATCCAAAAACAGTTCCAGGAGTAATGAAAACATCGTTCTCGTATAAAATGGCATCGGTAACTTCTTCCGATTTCTTTCCTTCCGGAATTTTTGCCCACACAAACAAACCTGTGGTTCTTTTGTCGTAGGTTGTTCCTAATTTATCTGCCAACTGCCATATCAAATTTCTGCGTTCCTGATAAATTTTATTTTGCGCTACAAACCAGTCATCTGATAATTCTAAAGCCTGTATTGCTCCTTTTTGAATTCCATAAAACATGCCAGAATCCATATTACTTTTTACCTTTAAAATCTCATTAATATAATCCTCATTTCCCAAAACCATCCCCACACGCCATCCTGCCATGTTAAAAGTTTTACTGAGAGAATTTAGTTCTAAGGCGATATCTTTCGCTCCTGCAACTTGCAGAATACTAATAGGATTGTCATTTAAAACAAAACTATATGGATTGTCATTTATAATTAAAATTTGATGCTTTTTACCAAAAGCAACTAGTTTCTCAAACATTTCTAAAGTTCCACTAGCTCCTGTTGGCATGTTGGGATAATTTACCCACATTATTTTTACAGCAGCCAAATCTTGACCCTCTAATTCCTCAAAATTTGGCAGCCAATTGTGTTCCGCACTTAAATTGTAAAAAAGGGGCACTGCGCCCACTAATTTCGTAACAGAGGTATAGGTCGGATATCCAGGGTTTGGAATTAAAACTTGATCTCCCTCATTTAAGAAAGCCATAGAAATGTGCATAATTCCCTCTTTACTTCCCATCAAGGGCAGTACTTCATTTACTGGATTTGCTACTACCTGAAATTTCTCTTTATAAAAATTAGAGATGGCATTTCTTAAAGCTGGCAAACCCTGATATGACTGATATTTATGTGCACCTACATCCAGTAGGCTTCCTTGAATTGCCGTTAACACCTGCGCTGGTGGAGCTAAATCTGGAGAACCTATGCCCATGTTAATGATTGGCTTTCCTGCAGCCATCAAACCTCTAACTTCTCTTAGCTTTTTAGAGAAATAATATTCTTCAACAGTTGCTAACCTTTTTGCAGCTTTGATCATTTTCTACCGTTTTTATAGGTTCCTAAAACCTTGAATTCCTCTGCCATTATTGCTATAATTGTTTCTGCTTTCTTATATTCTTGATAACTCTCAAAAGTTACATCTACGAAAAACGAATATTTCCAAGGCGTTTCAATTACTGGCAAAGATTGAATTTTAGTTAAACTCATTTTACAATCACTCAACACGTTTAAAATTGCTGCCAAACTCCCTCTCTTGTGATCTAACTGAAATTTTAAAGAGGCTTTGTTAATTTGATCAATTCCATTGGTTGGTTCCGATGTCTGCACAATTACAAACCGTGTAGCATTGTCTTTTATCGTTTGTATTTCGTCCTCAAGAATGGATAGCTTAAAAATTTCTGCTGCAATTTTTGGTGCAATTGCAGCAATACCACTTAAATTTTCTTTGGAAATTCTTTTTGCAACTTCTGCCGTATCTACATCTTCAACTAATTTAATATGTGGATATTTTTTGAAGAATTCTTTGCATTGCAGCAAGGCCATAGGATGAGACCAAACCTCTTTGATATCCATAATTTTTTGACCTTGTAATGCCATTAAATGGTGGTGAATATTTAAGTATTCTTCACCAATAATGTGAAGGTTGTTCTTATCTATCAAAGCATAATTAGGAATAATTGAACCTGCTATCGTATTTTCTATCGCCATAACACCAAGCACAGCAGTGCCCTCTAATAAACTAGCAACCAATCCATCAAATGACATGCATTCTATCAGTTGAATGGAGGCTCCATAAAAGTCTCTAGCAACTTTATGATGGTTTGAGCCTTCTGCTCCTTGTATGGCAATACTTTTATTCATTCCTCTAAATTAATTTCAAAAAAAAAGTCTCGAATTAAATTCGAGACTTTATATATGATGAATGTTTCTTAACAACACGATACAAAGTCTCTTCTCTTACTAAAAAAGTAATAGAAAAAATAGAAACGTGTCCAAGTAGTTTTAAACATTTGTGTTTTATATTAAAGACCAAAATTAATGATTAAATTGAAAGAAACAAAAGATCTCTGTATTTTTATAAAAGAATTGAAGATTTGCTAAAATAGCTCGTAAAAAAATAGAAAGATTTATGGATTTCTTTACTTATTTGGAAATCAATCAAACATATCAAAAAAGAACAAAATACAAATAGCAGACTGTACACCCCAAACACCCCCTTAAATGCTGCCTAACAGTTCTTAATAGGGTATAATATCTGATTAAAATCACAAGTAAATTAGAAAATAATGGTATATTTGCAGCTTCAATGAAAAAAATTTATTGATATACATAATAATCATTTAAATAATATTGGCATGTACTTAAGTAAGGAAGCAAAAGAAGTTCTTTTTGAAAAACACGGTAAAGGTAAAAACGATACTGGTTCTTCAGAAGGTCAAATCGCGTTATTCACGCACAGAATTAGCCATTTAACAGAGCATTTGAAGAAAAATCGTAAAGATTTTAACACAGAACGTTCGTTAGTAATGATGGTAGGTAAACGTAGAAGTTTATTAGATTATCTAAAGAAAACTGAAATCAACAGATATCGTGCGATTATCAAGGAATTAGGAATTAGAAAATAATTCTTACAAAAAAGAGGTGCTATAAACGCGCCTCTTTTTTTTTACAACAAATTTAAAACCTGATTTTAACAACATCAGAAAATTATAAAAAGTCAGAATTACCAACAATAATTCTGTATTTCCATTGCAACAACAGAGAACAACACAACAACAAACAAATTAAAAATTTAGAATTAAAATTTATGATTCCAAAAGTATTTAGAGAGGTTATAGACCTTGGTGATGGTAGAGAAATTTCTATCGAAACCGGAAAGTTAGCAAAACAAGCGCATGGTAGTGTTGTTGTGCAATCAGGAAAATGTATGATGTTGTGTACAGTTGTTTCCAATTACGAACAAAAAGATCTTGGTTTTCTACCATTAACAGTAGATTATAGAGAAAAGTTTGCTGCTGCAGGACGGTATCCTGGAGGTTTCTTCAAAAGAGAAGCAAGACCAAGTGATGGTGAAGTATTAACAATGCGTCTTGTAGACCGTGTTTTACGTCCATTATTTCCAAAAGATTATACTGCAGAAACGCAAGTGATGATTCAGTTAATGTCTCATGACGAGGATGTGATGCCAGATGCAATGGCCGGTTTAGCAGCTTCGGCAGCGATTCAATTATCAGATTTTCCTTTTGAATGTGCAATCTCTGAAGCTAGAGTTGGTCGTATCAATGGTGAATTCATTATCAATCCAACAAGAGCGCAATTAGCAGAATCTGACATCGATATGATGATTGGAGCTTCCGCTGATTCTGTAATGATGGTAGAAGGTGAAATGGATGAGATTTCTGAAGAAGAAATGGCAGATGCAATCAAGTTTGCACACGAAGCTATTAAAGTACAATGTGCTGCTCAAATAAAATTAGCAGAAGCATTTGGAAAGAAAGAGGTTCGTGAATACGAAGGAGACAGAGAAGATAAAGATTTAGAGAAGAAAGTTCATGACATGGCATACGATAAAGTATATGCTATTGCAGAAGCTGGATCTGCTAAACATGAAAGAACTGCAGCATTTAAAGAAATAAAGGCAGCTATAAAAGCTACTTTTTCTGAAGAAGAATTAGCAGATTATGGTGGTTTAGTGTCTGATTACTATCGCAAAGCTGAAAAAGCAGCGATTAGAGATTTAACATTAAATGTAGGCCTGCGTTTGGATGGTCGTAAAACAGACGAAATTAGACCAATTTGGTCAGAAATAGATTATTTACCATCTGTGCATGGTTCTGCAATCTTTACCCGTGGAGAAACGCAAGCTTTAGCTACCGTTACGCTAGGAACGTCAAGAGATGCAAACAAAATAGACATGCCCTCTTTCGAAGGTGAAGAAAATTTCTATTTACATTATAACTTTCCTCCTTTTTGTACAGGGGAAGCAAGACCAATTCGTGGAACTTCTCGTAGAGAAGTTGGGCATGGTAATTTAGCACAACGTGGTTTAAAAGGGATGATTCCTGCAGATTGCCCATATACGGTAAGAGTAGTATCTGAAGTTTTAGAATCGAATGGTTCTTCTTCTATGGCTACTGTTTGTGCTGGTACAATGGCATTAATGGATGCGGGTGTTCAAATGACGCGACCTGTTTCTGGTATTGCAATGGGATTGATTTCTGATGCTGAATCTGGAAAATATGCTGTATTGTCTGATATTTTAGGTGACGAAGATCACTTAGGAGATATGGATTTTAAAGTAACTGGAACTGCTGAAGGAATTACTGCCTGTCAAATGGATATTAAAGTAAAAGGATTAGGATACGAAATTTTAGTGAATGCACTGAAACAAGCTCGTGAAGGTCGTTTACATATTTTAGGAAAAATAACTGAAACCATTTCTACTGCAAACGTAGAGGTTAAAGAACATGCTCCTAAAATGATTAACAGACGTATTCCTAATGAACTCATTGGTGCCTTTATTGGACCCGGTGGTAAGCATATTCAAGAATTACAGAAAGAAACAGGAACTACTATTGTAATTACTGAAGACGCTGTAACTGAAGAAGGAATTATTGAGATCTTAGGAACAGACCCAGATGGAATTGAAAAAGTAATTGCACGTATTGAGTCGATGCTTTTCAAACCTGAAGTTGGTAGTGCTTACGAAGTGAAAGTAATTAAAATATTAGATTTTGGTGCGGTAGTAGAATATGTTGAAGCGCCAGGAAATGAAGTTTTATTGCACGTAAGTGAATTGGCTTGGGAACGCACAGACAATGTTTCTGATGTTGTGAAAATGGGAGATGTTTTAGATGTAAAATACTTCGGTTTAGATCCAAGGACTCGTAAAGAAAAAGTTTCTAGAAAAGCGTTGTTAGAAAAACCAGAAGGGTATGTAGCAAGACCGCCAAGAGATGATAAACGTTCTGGTGGACGCGACAACAGAAGTAGAGATTCACGTGGACGTGATGACAGAAAACCAAGAGAACCTAGAAAAGAAGAATAATTTCATTTCTAATGAATCTATATAAAAATCGCCAAAAATATTTTGGCGATTTTTTTTGTTTAAAACCCAAATATTAAAATGCTTTTATTTTCTTTGTATAAATTATGAAAATACAACGCATCACCTATTTATCTCTAGGAACCAATCAAGGAGATAAACTTGAAAACTTACAAAATGCCATTCACTTAATAGATGAAAGCATTGGTGGCGTTCAAAAAATATCTGCTATTTATAAATCTCCTTCATGGGGCTTCGAAGGAAATGAATTCTTTAATATTTGTATTAGCGTCTCCACAGACCAACTTCCAGCAACTTTGTTAGAAAGTTTGCTCGCTATAGAAAAAGAATTAGGACGAACACGTACAAACCAAAAAGGATACCAAAATAGAAATATAGACATCGATATCTTATTGTTTGAGGATGAAATTATTTTTTCAAAAACACTTACAGTTCCGCATTCAAAAATGTTGGAACGTAAATTTGTGCTGCTTCCCTTAGTGGAAATTGCTCCAAACACAATACATCCAATAGAGAAAAACCAATTGCATGTGTGTCTGCAGAACTGCAGCGATACTTCAGAGGTTTTGAAAATTACCCAGCGCCTCGAAAGACCTATACAGATTACAGAAAAATACAATTATATTGCGATTGAAGGAAATATTGGTGCAGGAAAAACTTCTTTAGCAAATCTCCTTTCTGACACATTCAATGCAAAATTGGTTTTAGAACGCTTTGCTGACAATCCTTTTTTACCAAAATTTTATGAAGACAAAGAGCGCTATGCCTTTCCCTTAGAAATGAGCTTTTTGGCAGACAGGTATCAACAACTTAGTGATGATTTAGCGCAATTTGATCTCTTTAAAAATTTTATTATTTCTGATTATTATATTTTTAAATCTTTAATATTCGCACAGGTAACCTTGCCTGAAGATGAATATCTTTTGTATCGAAAAATGTTTAATTTAATTTATAAGGAGATTCCCAAGCCAGACTTATATGTTTACTTATACCAAAATACAGATCGCCTTCTAGAAAATATTAAAAAAAGAGGGCGCACCTATGAACAAAATATTGAATCTGAATACCTTGAGAAAATTCATGATGGGTACAAAAGCTTTATCAATACACAAGATGGTCTAAATTTACTAATAATAGATGTGTCTGAAATGGATTTTGTGAACACACCTGCAGACTATAATTTTATAATCAATAAAATAAAGAATCATCCACCAAACAAGAACGGAAATTAATTTAAAAAAGGGGGTCTATATTCCTACAGACCCCCTTTTTTACATATCACAAGTATTTTACTTCAATTCCAACTTCTCTGCAAAGTAATCGCAAAAATCACGCATGGTTGCTCCCATTTTTTCATCTGCTGTTGCCCGTTCAAAAGTATCTGCCATCGCTACTAATGTTTGATGGTAAAATTGCTTCATTTCGTCTACAGGCATGTCCTTTGTCCATAAATCCATACGCAATGTATCTTTCTTCTTATGGTCCCATACAGATATCATGATGGCTTTAGCTGCCTCCTTATCGATGCCTCCATCGGCTGCAGTCCAAGAAATTTCTTCCGGAACTTTATTTTCATCTAAAGCGATTTTAAATTTAATTTCTGAATTGTGTTTTCCTGACATTATTTTCTAGGCTTGTATTTCGATTTTGTAAATAAATCTAGTTCGTTAATCTTTAATAAGTCCTGCAAAGATACATCATTATGTTTCATATAAGACCTTACAATCTGCCAACCAACCCATACACCAATACTGCCTGGAGACAAATGATCCTGCTCTCTGTAAAACTTAGAAAACGGGGCTGGATCTATAAAGCGTTTGTTCAAATTTTGATCCGTACTAAATAAAAGTTCTTTTTCAATAAAATAGCTCCATACCTGCTCCTCATTTGTAACTGCCCAATTCAATTTTCCCTCTTCATGGCCACTCTTCACTTTGTCTGAAACCGAAGGTAAGTAACAATCTAACAAATACATTTTCTTTCCTTCGTAAATCATTTTAGCGATAAAACTTCGCTCTTGGGCCCTTGGCAACTGTTTTGCGATAAATGCCGCTGCTACATCCACAATTAGGTGTTCCTTCGTATTGTTCTCTTTGATGTATGCAGGAAAATCTGCATAGAATTTATGATTTCCCCCCAGGTAAACATCTAAGGAAATAATTAACAAACTGTCTGCATATAGGACCCTACTGTTATAGTCTATATTGGTCAACATGGTAACAATATCTGGAGAAATAAATTTAGGATTGTAAAACTTCAAATGTTTTAAAAGTGCTGTCAGTTGCTCTTTTATCGGTGCAAAATCTTTGAATACTTTTTGTGTTTCTTGAAACAGTTCCTGCTCCGCTCCATTGTCTATTTTTGACAATGCAAGACTGTCCGTAACGGATCTTGGAAAAAAATAAGGATAGGCTATTTTTAATGCCTGCAAATTTTCTGGCCCAGCACTATAAAAGTCGATATCAAATCTTTTTACTTTGAAATTTACAGCAATATTAGAAACATCTACCTTCTTTACTTGGCGTGTATTACACCCATAAAAGCTAAATAAAACTATTAAAAATACTAGAAAAAATCTCATAAATTTGTATATTAGTAATGAAATTACAGACGTTAAAAATACTAAAAAAATTCTCTAATGAATACAGAAAAAGTAGCAACTCATATTATTTCTTGGTTAAAAGACTATGCAGAAAAGGCCAAGGTAAAAGGTTTTGTAATCGGGGTTTCTGGGGGAATAGATTCAGCGCTTACCTCTACACTTTGCGCAAAAACAGGTTTTCCTACCTTGTGTGTAGAAATGCCAATACATCAAGCGCAGAGTCATGTTAGCAGAGCAGAAGAGCATATCAAACAACTAAAAGAACGTTTTAACAATGTTTCTGAAGTTAGAGTAGACCTTACGGGAACTTATGACGGTTTGAAAAAGATGGTCCCTCAAATAAGCGCAACACCAAAAGAAGAGCTGTCTTTAGCAAATACAAGAGCAAGATTACGAATGACTACTTTGTACTATTTTGCTGGATTACACAGTTATGTAGTCGCTGGAACCGGAAACAAAGTAGAAGATTTTGGTGTTGGTTTTTATACAAAATATGGTGATGGTGGTGTAGACTTGAGTCCTATTGCCGATTTGATGAAATCTGAAGTCTATGCCTTGGCAGCCTACTTAAAAGTGCCAAATGCAATACAAACAGCGCAACCTACCGATGGTTTATTTGGAGATGACAGGACCGATGAAGATCAAATTGGTGCCTCTTATGATGAATTGGAATGGGCAATGCAAATGCAAGATGCTGGGAAAAGTGAAAATGAATTTTCTGGAAGAAACCAAGAGGTCTTTAAAATTTATGAAAAAATGCACCACTCAAATCAGCACAAAATGTTACCAATCCCTGTTTGTGAAATCCCAAAAGAACTGAAGTAATGTTTATAAAAAAATTCCACAGCATTGGCTGTGGAATTTTTATTTTGAAATGGATTATACATTTTAAAGAAAGTTTGCAGCAACCATTCTTTTTTTAATTCTTACATATGCACTTTTCTTGCTACCTTTAGATATTTCGAATGGTAGTATACACAATAACATCACAATTTTTAATAGGTGTTGGATTCTTTTCATAGTGGGGAGTTTTTCTTAGCGATATCAAGATACTAAAAAAAACTGTTGGAAACGAGAAACATTATAAAAATCAATATAACTTAAACAACTCTATTTAGTTTTTCAAAAAGACTAATTTTTAATCCTGTATACCCTTTTATAGATTCTAAGTCAATTGCTACCTCCTCCGTAGCTTGCTTTACAAGCTCATCAATTTTCTTTCCTATTAAGACTCTTCTCAAATTAAAAACGGCATCATTTACTAATTTTGGTAAAATTTCTAACGCTGTTTTTACTTCAATATTTTTACTCCCCCAATTGCTTAATTGGTGTTTCTCTTCATCCATTAAAATAGAAGTAACCGCCGCTGAAATATCTGTGTTTTTATGGTTCACCAACGCATCAATGTCTAATTTTTCAAACTGATTTAACTGGTGAATAATCTCACTGTAAATTTCTTGAAATATCGTGTTTGTAAACTCTGTTTCATCATCTTGAAGATGCACATAAATCTCTGCAGAAACATTGTTATTATACTTTCTTGAAGTTAGGATCAGTTTTCCGTTATCGTCTGCTGTTTCCACTTCTTCAATAAATTCAGTTTCCTCGTTTCCAAACAATAATAAAATCCGAATGATTTCTTTTTCTAAAATAGAAATTTGATCTACTGCTGCCGATGAAACTCCTCCTTTTACCAGACCCATCTGCGTATTCTCTTGCGCTAAAAAATATTCTGCAGGCGGCTCATTTGGATCTTGTTGCGGTCCCTTTTGTTGTCGGTTCGCTTTGCTCTTTTCAAAATTCCCTTTCGTTATTATCTGTGCCAATTCACTAAATAAAACACGTTCAGAAATTTCCATAATTCTGGCACACTCTTGCACATAAACTTCCCGCTGAATGCCATCCGGAATTTTAGAAATACTTGTAACAATGTCTCTAATTACACCCGCTTTCTTCACAGGATCATTGTTAGACTCTTTTAATAAAAGAGATACTTTAAAATTAATAAAATCTTGTGAGGCGTCTTCTAAGTACTTTTTTAATGCTTCGGTAGAATGCGATTTTGCAAAACTATCAGGATCTTCTCCGTCAGGAAACTGCACGACCCTTACGTTCATTCCCTGTTCTAGAATTAAATCAATTCCGCGAATAGAAGCTCTTATTCCGGCTGCATCTCCATCAAAAAGTACCGTAATGTTTTTTGTAAGTCTGTTGACTAACCTTATTTGATCGGCCGATAAGGCCGTTCCAGAGGAAGCTACTACATTTTCAATACCTGATTGGTGAAAGGATATCACATCTGTGTACCCTTCTACCAAATAGCAATTGTCTTGCCTTGCTATCTCTTTTTTTGCTTGAAAAAGTCCGTATAAAATTTTACTTTTATGATAGATATCACTTTCTGGAGAATTTAAATACTTTGCTGCTTTTTTATCCGCCGTTAAAATTCTACCACCGAAACCTAAAATCCGACCAGACATAGAGTGTATTGGGAATAGCACACGACCTTTAAAACGATCAAACTGTCGGTTCTCTTTTACAATGGTAAGACCTGTTGAAGCTAAGTATTTTAAATCGTAGCCTTTTGCCAACGCCGCTTTTGTAAATCCGTCCCATTCATCCAAACAATAGCCTAATTCAAAAGTTTTTATCGTCTCATCCTTAAAACCACGCTCTTTAAAATAAGAAAGGCCAATTGCCTTTCCTTTGTTCGAGTTCAACATTACATCGTGAAAGTAATCCTTGGCAAATGTAGAAACCAAAAACATACTTTCCCTTTCATTCATCTGCGCCTTCTCTTCACTAGACTGCTCTGTTTCCTCAATTTCTATATTGTACTTTTTGGCCAACCATTTGATGGCTTCAGGATAGGTATAATGCTCATGCTCCATTAAAAAAGAAATTGCATTCCCTCCTTTTCCTGTTGAAAAATCTTTCCAGATTTGTTTCACTGGAGACACCATAAATGAAGGTGACTTTTCGTCTACAAACGGACTCAACCCTTTAAAATTACTTCCGGCTTTTTTCAGTTGCACAAATTCACCAATAACCTCCTCTACTCTCGCAGATTCAAAAACTCGGTCTATAGTGCTTCTAGAAATCATTTCTTTTTTATTAAAAGGGGAGAATATTGTACCAACTTTTTTAAAAACAACACAGTCACAGATCTTAAAAACGTTTGAATTCTATTGCTGTAACTTTATATTTTAAGAGGCTGCTTTTAATTTTTTTAAGGTAGTATTTGTCAGCTTTGCCTCTGCATATGCACTGGTTACATTCAATACTTTTTCTTCTGAACTTGGCAATTCGTACATGGCATCCGTAAAAATAGCCTCACACAAAGAACGCAATCCTCTTGCACCTAATTTATACTCTACCGCTTTTCCTACAATATAATTTAAAGCGCCTTCCTCAATTGTGAACTCCACATCATCCATTCGAAACAGCTTTGTATATTGCTTGATTATTGCATTTTTAGGTTCTGTTAAAATAGCTCTTAAAACAACTGCATCTAAAGGATTCATATAGCTCAAAACGGGCAACCTTCCAATAATTTCTGGAATTAAACCAAATGCTTTTAAATCTGATGGAATTACATATTGTAACAAGTTTTCTTCATCTACTTTATCATCATCTAAAGAAGCACTAAAACCTACTGCCTGCATGTTTAGTCGCTTGCTAATAATTCTTTCAATACCTGAAAATGCTCCTCCAGCGATAAATAAAATCTCTTTGGTGTTTACTTCTACAAATTTTTGTTCCGGATGTTTTCTTCCACCTTTCGGTGCTACATTTACAACGGTTCCCTCTAATAATTTTAACAATGCTTGCTGCACACCTTCACCAGAAACATCACGTGTAATCGACGGATTGTCTCCCTTTCTAGCAATTTTATCAATTTCATCAATAAAGACAATTCCACGCTGTGCCTTTTCTACATCATAATCTGCGGTCTGCAATAGCTTACTTAAAATACTTTCTACATCCTCACCAACATACCCTGCCTGTGTTAAAACAGTGGCATCTACAATTGCGAAGGGAACATTTAACATTCTTGCAATGGTCTTTGCTACCAAGGTTTTTCCTGTTCCTGTCTCACCAACTAAAACAATGTTAGACTTTTCGATCTCCACATCATCGTCGTCGTTTGTTTGCAATAAACGCTTATAATGGTTATAAACGGCAACTGCCATAGCGCGTTTTGTTTCATCTTGACCAATGATATACTGATCTAAAAATGTTTTTATTTCTAGGGGTTTTTTTAGCGTTAAATCTTTTGAAAGATCACTTGTTTTTGTGTCAGAAACTTCTTCCTCCACAATACCGTGCGCTTGCTCGATACATTTATCACAAATATGTGCATCCACCCCTGCAATTAGCAAGTCTGTTTCTGCTTTTTTTCGTCCGCAAAACGAACATTCTAAGTTTTCTTCTTTCGACATTATCTTTAGCTTTTAGCGATTCGCTTTTTTGCTGTTACGGGCACTATAAAATATCCTTATTAAAAAAGACTTTTGTAGTACGCGCGATGAAAAATTTTTTTATTTTTTTCTTTCTAAAACTTCGTCAATCATTCCGTACACTTTCGCCTCATCTGCTTTCATCCAATAATCTCTATCAGAATCATTGTGTACTTTTTCTATTGACTGTCCAGAATGGCTTGCAATAATTGCGTACAACTCATCCTTTAACTTCATGATTTCTCTTGCTGTAATTTCAATATCAGAAGCTTGTCCCTGCGCACCTCCTAAGGGTTGGTGAATCATAATTCTAGAGTGTGGCAGCGCAGAACGCTTTCCTTTTTCTCCTGCACACATTAAAACAGCACCCATTGAAGCTGCCATTCCTGTACAAATAGTAGCAACGTCTGGCTTTATAAATTGCATTGTATCGTAAATACCTAAACCAGCATATACGCCTCCACCTGGAGAGTTGATATAAATTGAAATGTCTTTATTCGCGTCTACACTTTCTAAAAACAATAATTGTGCTTGAATAATATTAGCAACTTGATCGTTAATACCGGTTCCTAAAAAAATAATTCTATCCATCATAAGACGCGAAAAAACGTCCATTTGTGTAATGTTCATTTGACGCTCTTCCATAATATACGGAGTCAAACTACTCGTTATTTTTGTATAATTGGTACTGCTAATTCCGTGGTGCTTTGTTGCGTATTTTTCGAACTCTTTTCCGTAATCCATTTTCGTGCTTCTTTTAGTGTTTGTTTTGTAAATATAAGGACTATTTCTTACTCTTTTGTTACTGGTTGTGGCTAAAAAAACCTGAATCTTACAACTCAGGTTTTTATGTTATCATTCCTAAAAAATTGTATCAGGCGCTACAACAGTTTAAAATTACCTGTACACTTCTTTTGTAAACGCTTCGTAAGAAAGTTCTTTTGATTTAAAACTCATGTTCTCTTTATAAAAAGCCAATAATTTCTGGCTGATCAATTGCGATTGTAATTTTTGAGCTTCTTCTTGATTTTGCAAAATTCTACCTGCAATATCATCCAGTTCTTTTTCTTCTGGATTCATATTGCCAAATTGAGCCATTTGCGTTCGAATAAACCCTTTTGCATATGCTACTAATTCCGTATAATCTATTTTAATATCGTTGTCCTTCATAATCTTTCCTTCGATTAGTTGGTACCGCAATCCGTTTTCAGACTTCTCAAATTCCGCATCCGCTTCGGCTGGAGTTAATGGTTTCTCGCCAGCTGTTCCTAACCATTTTTTCAAAAATACTGCGGGCAGGTCAAACTTTGTATTTTCCACTAAATGCCCTGTAATCGCATTTAATAATTGTTGATCTCCTTGCTGCTTGAATTGAATTTCTGCGTCTTCCTTGATTTTTGCTTTTAGCTCCGTTGCTGTCGTCACACTTCCATCTGCAAATAATTTATCAAACAATTCTTTGTCCAAATCTGCCGGTGCTGTTGTTGTGATGTCTGTTACAGTTAACGTTACTGAATCTGGCACTTCTTGTGCTTCCTCTTCAGCATTGCCTAAAATAGCTTCTAATGTTTTGATATCTTCAAATAAATCTTTCGTTGCAAACTCGATGCTATCACCTGACTTCGCACCTACTACTTTCTTTTCGTTTTTCTTTCCTTTCAAATCCTTCACAAGAAAGGTTCCTTTTGTATTGATTTCTTTCTCTTCGTTTATAAAGGTACCTGTAATACTTGCCTCTAATACTGCTTCATCCACAGATGAAACCTTACCATAACGTGTTTGTATGTTTTTTAATTCTTCTTCCAGCAACTCTTCAGTCGCAATAATTTTATATTCAGTTACTTTCTTTTTAGACTTTAAGTCTACTTCAAATTCTGGAGTTAAGCCCAATTCAAATTCAAAAGAAAGCGTTGCTGCATCCCAATTAAAATCCTCTTTTACTCTCGGTAACGGATTCCCTAAAAGGGCTAACTTTTCTGCTGCTAAAAATTTATTTAAAGATTCCTGTAAAAGCTTATTTACTTCCTCCATCAGGATAGACCTCCCGTATTGCTTCTTAATCATACCCATGGGTACCTGTCCTTTTCTAAAACCAGGGATGTCCGCTTTTTTACGACGGTCTGCTAATAATTTTTCTACTTTTGCTTGATAGTCGTCTGCAACAATATCAACTTTTACAACTGCATTTAATGCATCTATGTTCTCTCTTGTAATATTCATTTTTTTGCTCTTTTATCTTGAAAAAATCGACTGCAAAATTAGCCAAAAATATTGTATTTAACAAGCATTTAAGCAGTTCAATTTAAGTCTAATGTATTCCTGCTAAGGGAGTAAATTCGCTAATTTTTAACAACTATTGCCTTTTACACCTGCCTGCATTACTCTTGCAATGCTCATTTTAAAAAAACCACAGTATTTCCGAGAAAAACGGGTTTGTATCTAAGCTCAAAAAAAACTAATTTTGTAACTTATTAAAATAAATCAGCAGCAGGACATGCGTTTTAGGTTGTTATAACAGTAAAAACCTTGTCTTATGCAATAGCGGTCTCTTTTTAGCAATATGGCGCATATCCTTAAAAATAAAAATATAGAAATCCAGTTAGATGTTCCGACAGAAAATTACAATTTTTCAAGATTCGACTGGACGGGAAAAATTATAGCCTTGCGTTTCCAAGGAATTCAAATGGCGAGCAGGGAAGATCTAGACACAGAGCAACCTCATTCTTCTGGAAAAGGATTTTATAATGAATTTGGAATTGATACCGCTCTTGGATTTGAAGCCGCTGCTATCGGAGACTGGTTTCATAAAATTGGTGTAGGCTTATTAAAAAAAGAAGACGCCAAATACCACTGTGCTAGAAATTATGAAATTAAACCTGCTAATTTCCAGGTTACGGCAAGCCCAAAGATGCTTTCAATAAACTGCATCTCTGCAGTTGTGAATGGGTACGCTTACCTTTTGAAAAAAGAAGTTGAATTACAAGAAAATGGATTCATACTTAGGTATTATTTAGAAAACACAGGTGAAAAAGAAATTATCACCGATGAATACGTTCATAATTTTACGACAATTGGCACTGATTCCATTGGAGCAGACTACACCTTGAAGTTCCCATTTCCAATGAAGCCAGCACTTTTTGAAGAGACGGTAAACCCTGAACAGAAAGTGATGCTCGGCGATCGCACTATTGAATTTAAAGGAGTCCCACAAAAACCTTTTTTTTTCAGCAATCTTTCGGGTACCGAAATAGTGACAGCACAGTGGGAGTTGACTCATTTTAAAAGTAAAATTGGAATTCGTGAAACTGGAAATTTTAATACAGACAAAGTGAATCTTTGGGGAACGAAACATGTAATTAGTCCTGAATTATTTATTAAAATACAACTCAAACCGGGGCAATCAGCCAACTGGACACGCACATACAAGCTCTTTAAAACGCCCTAAGTACTACTTTGCATTCCGCAAGACTGTAACCTTACGCTCCAACTCTGCTTGAAATTCTTCCATCACGGGCCGCACGGTACTTTCTGGTATTTCTGCAACCTTAATATACAATAAGCCATCGATAGCATTGTTAAACTTAGGGTCTACATTAAAAGCGACTAAGCGGGCATTTTGTTTGATATATTTTTTAATTAAAACAGGAATTCTTAAAATTCCAGGCTCAATTTCATCAATAATTTTATCAAACTTTTGCAAGTCTGCCTTGGTTGCATCGAATACAAAATCCTTATCTCCGTCTTTCAACTTTACTTTATATTCTTTTTTTGGACGAATGTATTGGGCAATATACGGATCGTAATAATGAGATTTCATAAACTCAATCATCAACGATTTGGAAAAATCAGAAAACTGATTGCTAATAGAAACACCTCCCATTAGATATTTGTATTCTGGATGGCGCAATGTTACGTGCACAATTCCTTTCCACAATAAAAATAACGGCATTGGTTTTTGCTGATATTCACCACTAATAAAAGCCCTCCCCATTTCGATGGTATCCTCCATCATTTGATGCAATTCAGGCTCAATCCTAAACAATGTATTGATATAAAAACCTTTGATTCCAAATGTTTTATAGATCTCTTTTCCAAGCCCCATTCTATAGGCTCCAACCAAACAGTTTGCTTCGCGGTCCCATAAGAATAAATGATTGTAATACGCATCGTACTTGTCTAAATCAATCTCTTTATTAGTTCCTTCGCCTACCGCTCTAAACGCACGTTCACGCAACCTACCAATTTCCTGTATTAAGTTTGGGATGTCTTTCGCATCTGCAAAAAATACTTCATAATTTTTACTCTCCAACAAACGGCCGTCATTTTCTCTTAATATGGTTACTTCCTTGGTAAAGGCCTCTTTGTCACCTTGTGGTACAATCTTTTTAATTGTTTTTTTAATTTTGATATTTTTTCCTGAAATTAATTTTTTAGATTTCTCAAAAGGGTTTGCCAACATATATGTTTTCCTTCTCAGGAACTCAGAAAAAGCAGGAATCTCATGAAAGACTTCTTGGTCCTTCACGGAAATTGGTTTTCCTACTCTTATTTTGATGACCCTGCCTCCTTGAGAAAACACTTCTGATGGAAGTTTTGCAGTTCTTAAGGTGTCAGATATTTTAGACAGTACATAAAACAATCGGCTATTTTTTGCATGAAAATAAATAGGTATCACCGGTACTTTTGCCTTTTTAATCAGTCTAACAGCACCCACTTCCCAAGGTTTGTCTACGTTTAATTTTCCATCTTTATAAGTAGAAACCTCACCCGCAGGAAAAATACCCAAAGGCTTCCCTTCTCTCAAATGCAGCAAAGCACTTTTAATTCCTGCAAGACTGGATTTTGCATCCTTTCTTGTTTCAAAAGGATTTACTGGCATTACATACGGTTTTAAAGGAACAACTCTGTGCAATAAAAAATTGGCAATTATTTTATAATCTGCTCTTTTCTCGATTAATAACTTCAATAATAGCACACCATCAATACCACCTAAAGGGTGATTTGAAACGGTCACGAAGGGTCCTTCTTTTGGAATTCTTTTTAAATCTTCCTCGTGGATTTCAAATTTAATTTTACAATCGTTTAAAATCCCATTTAAAAAGGCGAGGTCTGATTTATTTTTATTTTTATCGTAAATTTTATTAATCTTGGAAATACGGAGTATTTTAAGCAACACCCACCCTATAAAAGTTCCAAAAAAATCAAGCTTTTGAAGTTTCAAAGCTTGTGCAATTTCTTTAGACGTTATCAGTCCCATAAATTATCATTAGAAGTACGTGCAAAAATAGTAAAAAACAAATGTGTAACTATTCATTTGGCTCTAAAACAATTTGGATTGTTTCCTTATTCACCTGTGTTAGTAATGAAGTTCCTTTTGCTTCAATAAACGCGATGGCATTTTCGTCAAAATGACGCACTGTATAAAGGTCAACACCTTTTTGTACTTCAATTTTAAACTCTTTTTCCAAGGCGTTATAAAAGGTGTCAAAGTTTTTAAATTTATTATCGATGCACACAGAAAAGCTAATCGCAGAATTTTGAATAACATTCACCTTTAGCTGATACTCATGTAATTTCTGAAAAATATAACTGATATTGTTCTCTACCATAAAAGAAAAATCTAATGCAGCGATTGAGACTAGTATCTGGTCTTTTTTAACAATAAAACAAGGGATATAAGGGACTAGTTTGGTACCCTGGCTCACTTTGGTTCCTGCTTCTTTTGGATTGAGAAAAGAACGCACCAATAACGGAATTTCATTTCGCTCTAACGGTTGTAATGTTTTTGGATGTATTACAGAGGCGCCATAGAAAGCCATTTCAATTGCCTCCTCGTATGAAATTTGCTCTAACAACGTAGTCTCCTCAAAAACGCGTGGATCTGCATTTAAAACACCTGCCACATCTTTCCAGATAGTAACACTTTCTGCGTTTAGGCAATAAGCAAAAATAGCTGCGGTATAATCAGAACCCTCTCTTCCCAGAGTGGTTGTATTTTCAGTGTCATTTGCAGCAATAAATCCTTGTGTAATATTTAATTTAGAAACGTCTAACTTCTTACTAATTATGTCTTGCGTTAAGGCCCAATCTACTTTAGCATCCCTGTAGTTACTATCTGTTTTTATATAATTCCGAACATCGAACCAATTGTTTTCAATTCCGATTTTTGTAAAGTACGCACAAACTATTTTCGTAGACAATAGCTCTCCAAAACAGATGATTTGATCGTATACATAATTATATCTTTGCGATGTATTTCTTGCTAAAAACCAACTTAATTCACCTAATAGAATGTCAATTTCTTTATAAATTTCATCATTTTTATCAAATAAATCATTGAGAATAGTTTTGTGAAAATCCTCAATAAAACCAAGCTTTTCGGACAGCTGATCTGTCTTATCGTAGTAGGCATCGATTACCGCCTCAAAGGCATTCGTAACCTTCCCCATTGCAGAGATGACCACCAACGTATTTTCCGTGCCTTCACTTTGTAAAATATTAATTATATTTTTTACACCTGCGGCATCCTTTACAGAGGCTCCTCCAAATTTAAAAATTTTCATTCTTAGTTATCTTGAATAAATTTTACTAAATTTTCTTTGTTCATTTGTACCACGGACCAATCGTTTAAATAGGTTGCTCCTGTACTTTTATAAAAATCAATTGCATTGGTATTCCAATCAATCACCTCCCAAGCAACCCTGTTAAAATTATGCTCGTGTGCATGTTTTAAGACGGCAGTATAAAGGGCTTTTCCTGCTCCAATTTTCTGTTTGGCCTTCGTTACAATTAAATCCTCTAAATGAATGGTGCGTCCCTTCCAAGTAGAAAAGCGCTCATAAAACAAGGCAATACCTATGATCGTGCAGTCTTGTTCTGCAACAAACACCTTAAATTTTGGGTTTTCAGAAAAACCATCTTGCACTAAGTCTGCGACCGTAATTGCTACTGCATCAGGCTCCTTTTCAAAAATTGCCAATTCTGTAATTAAATCAAATACCGCTTGCATATCTTCTGCTTCCCCTAATCGTATGATATAACTCATGTTCTAATAGGGGGGGTCGGAGATAGTTTTTTTGAAATCGCTTTAAAATATTTAACTTAATTATACACTTATTTTTAATTTGTTTAAAATTTCAAACCGCAGAATAATTTGTACCGTAAAATTGAGCACGAAATCGTTGTAGTTACTTAAAAAAAGGGCATCTTTGCAGTCCCCATATTAAATAAAAAACATGTCGCATAAAATTCAAACTTTAGGAGAGTTTATTATTGAAAATCAAGATTCTTTTAAGTATTCTTCAGGAGAACTTTCCAGACTTATCAACTCTATCAGACTGGCAGCGAAAGTTGTAAATCACGAGGTAAACAAAGCCGGTTTAGTAGATGTAATTGGTGCTTACGGAGAAACAAACATCCAAGGTGAGGATCAGCAGAAACTAGATGTTTATGCCAATGATAAGTTCATTCAAACACTCACAAAAAGGAATATTGTCTGTGGCATTGCTAGTGAAGAAGAAGACAGTTTTATATCTATCAATAGCCAAGATGAAAATCATCAAAATAAGTACGTGGTACTAATTGATCCTTTGGACGGTTCTTCTAATATCGATGTCAACGTATCTGTAGGAACTATTTTCTCCATTTACCGAAGAATTACACCTGTTGGTACCCCCGTGCAATTAGCAGATTTCTTACAGAAAGGAAGTGAACAAGTAGCTGCTGGTTATGTTGTCTACGGAACTTCTACCATGTTGGTGTATACCACTGGTGCTGGTGTCAACGGCTTTACTTTAAATCCTGCCATTGGAACCTTTTACTTATCGCACCCTAACATGCAGTTTCCAGAAGATGGTACTATTTATTCAGTGAATGAAGGTAATTATTTTGATTTCCCTGAAGGGATAAAAAAATATATAAAATACTGTCAAGAAGAGGAAGGTGAAAGACCTTATACCAGCAGGTATATTGGTTCTTTGGTTTCCGATTTTCATAGAAATATGATCAAAGGTGGTATTTATTTATATCCTAAAGGCTCGCGAAATCCCAGCGGGAAACTGCGCTTATTGTATGAATGCAACCCAATTGCTTATATTGCAGAGCAGGCCAATGGAAAATCTTCTGATGGATACACAAGAACCTTAGATGTAGCGCCTACAGAATTACACCAAAGAGTTCCTTTTATTTGCGGAAGTAAAAACATGGTAGATAAAGTAGAAGCGTTTATGCAAAAATTTGGCGAATAAATCTTATTGATACTATTATAGGGGAACAAAAGCTTAATATTTTGTAAACTGCTGCATATTGAGTAAATTTGCAATAATGAATAGAGTATGAACCTTAAAATAGAAAAAAAATGGCTTTTCAATTACCAGAATTAGACTATGCTTACGATGCGTTAGAACCTAATATAGATGCAAAAACTATGGAAATTCATCATAGCAAACATCACAATGGATATACAACGAAATTAAACGGCGCAGTTGCAGGAAGTGACTTAGAAGGAAAATCTATTGAAGCTATTTTAGCTAATTTAGATATGAGCAATGGTGGTGTAAGAAATAATGGTGGTGGTTTTTACAATCATTCTTTATTTTGGAAAGTAATGAACCCACAAAACAAAGGAACGCTTTCAGGAGCGTTAAAAGAGGCTATTGAAGCTGCTTTTGGATCTGAAAAGGCTTTCATGGAAGCATTTTCTAATGCTGCTGCAACTCAATTTGGTTCTGGATGGGCTTGGTTGTGCGTACATAAAGGAGGAAAAGTAGACGTGTGTTCTACACCAAACCAAGACAATCCCTTAATGCCCGGCGTTACTTGTGGAGGAACTCCAATTTTAGGATTAGACGTTTGGGAACATGCATACTACTTAAACTACCAAAACAGAAGACCTGATTATATTAATGCTTTCTTTAATGTAATTAACTGGAACGAAGTTGAACGTAGGTTTAATGAAGCAAAATAAGCAGTCTGTCTGCCTGCAGTGGTGAACGCTTAAGTGAAGCTCGCAACTGTTTATAGAAACTAAAAAAGCATCCAAAAATTTGGATGCTTTTTTTATGGATAAAAATTAAAGGGGCTTAATAAGCTCTTTTATCGTTTCCTTCATAAAAATTTATGAAGGCTTCGTTTACCACTCTATTTCCTCCTGGTGTTGGATAATCCCCTGTGAAATACCAATCTCCTAAATTATCTGGACAAGCAATGTGCAAGTTTTCTACGGTTTGGTAAATAACATCAACATCCGCCTTTATGTCTTTTGTCTTTAACATTTCAGCAATTTTAGCAGAAACTTCTTCAATCGCAAAAGGCGCATAAATTCCTTTTACAAAATTCACTATTTCTTCATCTTTCTTGCCTTGTTGTGCTTTTGATTTCTTGTAAACGGTGTCTATAATACTTTCTTGCTTTGTGTCTTTTAACAACTCAATTGCTGCTTTAAAAGCAATAAAAGCTTCAATCCTAGCCATGTCTATTCCGTAACAATCTGGATATCTAATTTGTGGCGCAGAAGAAACTACTACGATCTTTTTAGGGGCTAATCTGTCTAAAATTTTAATAATACTTTTCTTCAACGTTGTTCCTCTAACAATACTGTCGTCTATAATAACCAGATTGTCTGTTGGTTTTACAACACCGTACGTAATGTCATAGACATGCTCTACCAAATCGTCTCTACTGCTATCATCAGCAATAAAGGTTCTTAATTTTGCATCTTTAATTGCTATTTTTTCAAAACGCGCTCTTTCAGACAAAATTTCTGTAACTCTCTTGGCAGATAATTTTGTACCACCCGCTAATATTTTAGCTGTTTTTTGCTCATTTAATAAATCTTCTGCAGCCTCTGTCATTCCGTAGAAAGAAGTTTCTGCTGTATTTGGGATGTAAGAAAAAACAGTGTTAGAGATGTCAGAATTAATCGATTTTAAGATTTTTGGAAACACTAATTTTCCTAAATTCTTTCTTTCTTCATAAATAGAAGCATCACTTCCTCTAGAAAAATAAATACGCTCGAAAGAACACGATTTCTTTTCTCTAGGCGCTAAAACTTCTTCTACAGATGTCTTTCCATTCTTTTTTATAATTAGTGCATGTCCTCTTTCTAATTCCTGAACATCTTCAATCTTTACATTAAAAACAGTTTGAATAACGGGTCTTTCCGAAGCAACCACTACCACCTCATCATCTTCATAGAAGTACGTTGGTCTAATTCCGTTTGGATCTCTTAAAACAAAAGCATCTCCATGCCCTACTAAACCTGCCAAAGCATAACCACCATCCCAGTTTTTGGCAGACCTGCTTAATACGTTTTGTAAGTCTAAATGCTCTTCTATAAATGGCGAAGCGTCTTTTTTATTAAATCCTTTAATTTTTGCTTGTTGGTACAAACTAGCCACCTCTTCTTCTAAAAAGTGACCTATTTTTTCCATGACAGTTACCGTATCTGTAAACTCTTTTGGATGCTGCCCTAGCTCTACCAATTCTTCTAATAATTGTTTCGAGTTGGTCATATTAAAATTCCCAGCAACAATTAAATTTTGATGACGCCAATTGCTTTGACGTAAAAATGGATGCACACTTTCTATGCTGTTTTTACCGAAAGTACCGTAACGAACATGCCCTAAAAACAAATTCCCTATGTATGGCATGTGCTCCTCCTGCCAAGCAACATCGTCCTTTTTGTCGGGGTTTTCTTCTAACACCCCATTTAAACGATCGTTTATTTGAGCAAAAATATCTTGTATGGGTTGCGATTGGTTAGAACGCACTCTACTTACATACCTAGTTCCTGGTGCTACATTAAATTTTACACTGGCAAAACCAGCACCATCTTGACCGCGATTGTGTTGTTTCTCCATTAACAGATACATCTTATTAATGCCGTAGAAAGCAGACCCGTATTTGTCCTTATAAAACTGTAAAGGTTTCTTTAATCGGACAAGTGCAATTCCACATTCATGCTTGATAGCGTCACTCATTTAGTCTTGTTTTTAGTTGTTTTGCGTTGTGTTGTTTACCTACTTTTTTATCAAAAAAAAATCCGCAGTGTTAACCGCGGATTCTTATTAAGCTATGTTCATGTCAAATTGTGTCAAGTCTTTAAAAGCTTGCAAACGATCTGTAACTTCATCTGCCGTTAGCGTCTGCATGCGTTCCGTGCCAAACTCCTCTACACAGAAAGAAGCTAAGTTGGAGCCAAAAATGATGGCGTTTTTCATATTCTCAAAAGAGAGGTCTTCCGTTTTTGCTAAATAGCCACAAAAACCACCAGCGAATGTATCTCCTGCTCCTGTTGGATCAAAAACGTCTGCTAATGGCAACGCAGGTGCAGCAAACATTTTACCCTCACTAAACAGCAATGCTCCGTGTTCTCCTTTTTTAATCACCACAAATTTTGGTCCCATCGTATGAATCTTCTTCGCTGCATTTACCAGAGAATACTCTCCAGATAATTGTCTTGCTTCTTCATCATTAATAGTAATTACGTCTACTCTTTTTAAAACGGTGTGTAAATCATTTAAAGCAATGTCCATCCAGAAATTCATCGTGTCTAAAACAATTAGATTTGGTGTTTCCTTCATTTGGTCCAACACAGAAGCCTGTGTTAAAGGATGCAAATTTCCTAGCATCACAATACCTGCATCTTTAAAATGTTCAGGTACTACGGGAGCAAACGTTTCTAAAACATTTAACTCTGTAACTAAGGTGTCTCTAGAATTCATATCATTGTGATATTTCCCACTCCAGAAAAAAGTCTTCCCATCTTTTACAACTTCAATTCCATCAGTATTAATTCCATTCGAATTCATCATTTCTAAATAGGAAGCTGGAAAGTCTCCTCCAACAACTGAAACAACACCAGTTTCCACTCCAAATTGAGAGGCCGCCAAACCAACAAAAGTTCCCGATCCTCCTAAAATTTTATCTGTTTTACCAAAAGGTGTCTCAATAGCATCAAATGCTACGGTACCAACTGCTAATAATTTACTCATTTCTTAGTTTTTATGCGTAATTTTGCATTGTACAAAATCGCTTTTTGAAAGCACAAAAATAAGTTTTAAAAATGACTATCAAAGAAATACAAGAAGAAATTATTGAGGAGTTCTCTATGTTTGATGATTGGATGGATCGCTATGAATATATTATAGATCTCGGGAAGTCATTACCCATTATAGACAGCCAATATAAATTAGAAGAAAACTTGATAAAGGGGTGTCAATCTAAAGTTTGGTTATACTCTGAATTAAATCGTGATAAGGTCAAATTTACAGCAGATAGTGATGCTATTTTAACCAAAGGGATTGTGGCATTGTTATTGCGCGTTTTTTCGGAACAGAAACCAGCAGATATTTTAACTGCGGAAACAACGTTTATAGATAAAATTGGACTGAAAGAACATTTGAGTCCAACCAGAGCAAACGGTTTGGTATCGATGGTAAAACAAATAAAAATGTACGCAATTGCGCAACAAACAAGATTAACAGATTAAGAATTTACACGATGACAGATAAAGAATTAGAAGAAATTGGAGATAAAATTGTAGGTGTTTTAAAAACTATTTACGATCCAGAAATACCTGTAGATATTTACGAGCTAGGGTTGATTTATGATGTTTTTGTCTCCGAAGAAAACAATGCAAAAATATTAATGACGCTAACCTCTCCAAATTGTCCTGTAGCCGAAAGTCTGCCTTTAGATATTGAAGAAAAAGTAAAGTCTTTAAAAGAAGTACATGCATGCGAAGTAGAGATTACCTTTGACCCTACTTGGACCTCAGAAATGATGAGCGAAGAAGCGAAGTTAGAGTTAGGAATGCTTTAAATCATATTTAGTTTTAAAAACTAGAAAGAAAATAAAACAATAATGGCTGGAGAAATTATAAATAGAGTCGCAAATAGCAAGTTAAAAACATTTGATCTTGAAGAAATTTATCCAGAAGGGAAAAGAGTTTTATTTGATATTAAAGACTGGTTATTTGAGGAAATAATTTTAAAAGAAAAAGATTTTAGAGCATTTGTGAAAGACCACGATTGGTCTAAGTATAAAAATTCTTTTGTCGCAGTCACTTGTTCTGCAGATGCGATCGTTCCCTCTTGGGCCTTTATGCTTATTGCGGCAGAAATAACACCTTTTGCGAATAAAGTGGTTATTGGAGATTTAGAATTACTAGAAACGGTCATTTTCCAAGAGCTCTTAAATTTTGTAGACTTGCGAGATTTCGCGGGGTGTCCAGTAATTATCAAAGGCTGTGCAGAAAAACCAATTCCAAACTCTGCATATGCTTTTTTAATTGCGAAATTACAGCCTCTTGCAAGGTCGATACTTTTTGGAGAAGCTTGCTCTACAGTTCCTTTGTACAAAGCAAAAAAATAAGACATCTCTTAAACGCAATGATGGTAAAAAAAATAGTCCTTGGCTTTTTAATACTGCTTACCTCCTTGGTCTATTCCCAAGAGCAACAGCAAGACACTATTCCGGCACCTAAATGGAAAATTCACGGAAGAGTTGCTTTTATCTTCAACCAATCTTCTTTTTCTAACTGGGCTTCAGGGGGTGAAAATACCGTTGCTGGAAATATCAATATAAATTACGATTTTAACTATAAGCAAGGCAATATAAACTGGGATAGCAGAATTATTTCGGGATACGGTTTGAGTTATTTAGGAGCGCAAGGTTATCGAAAAACAAATGATCGATTGGAAGTGAATTCACTTCTTGGTGTAAAAACTGGGAAATATTGGTTTTTATCATTTATTGGGAACTTTCGAACACAATACGCAAATGGATTTGACTACAGTAAAAAAACCAAAGCCGCAGTCTCCGGATTTTTCTCTCCTGCATATTTAACTTTTGGACCGGGTATGTTATGGAAAAAGTCAGATAATTTAAGTATTAATATTGCACCAGCAACTGCAAGATATACTTTTGTAAGTAACTCTTTCTCTGGAAAGTTTGGAGTAGCGGAAGGAAAAAATACAGCATTTAGTTTGGGTTTCAACCTTTCTAGTTACTATAAATTGCAGCTGATGGAAAATATTGAAATGGAGAATATTATTACATTGTATTCCGATTACCTTTCGAATGTTAGAAATGTTGACTTAGATTATCAAACAAACATTCGTTTTAAAGTGAATAAAAACATCAAGATGCACATTACCTTTCACACTATTATAGATGACAATGCCTCTAGCAGAATCCAATTTAGACAACTATTTGGTTTGGGGGTTAACTACAGTTTCCATGAAAAAACAAGCTACTAAACAGGCTTGCTTCCGTTTTTAAAAAAAGCACAATACCTGTGCTAAAAAACATTATTCTTCCTTGTACTCGTGGTATAAAAAATCATTGTAGGGAAAACGTTGAATGTGAATTGTTTTCACCTGCTCGTACACCGTCTCTTTAAAATCCTCTAAATTCTCTTTATTTAGAGCTGAAATAAAAATAGACGTATGCTCTTTGTCATTCATCCATGTTTTTTTCCAGTCTTGTAGCGTATAATGTTCCTTTGTCTTTTCTGTTACAATGTCGTCCTTTTCGATGGTTTCATGTTCATATGCATCAATCTTATTAAACACCATTACTATTGGCTTGTCCGCACACTTAATGTCATCTAATACGCCATTTACAGAGGCAATATGATCTTCAAAATTAGGATGCGAAATGTCTACTACATGCAACAACAAATCTGCTTCCCGAACTTCATCTAAGGTAGATTTAAAAGATTCTACCAATTGTGTGGGCAGCTTTCTAATAAAACCAACCGTATCTGTCATTAAAAAAGGAATGTTCTTAATCACTACTTTTCGAACAGTAGTGTCTAAGGTTGCAAATAATTTATTCTCTGCAAAGACATCACTTTTACTAATTACATTCATCAGGGTAGATTTACCAACATTGGTGTATCCCACCAAAGCAACCCGAACCATTTTTCCACGGTTTTTTCTTTGAACAGACATCTGTTTGTCTATGGTCCGTAACTTCTTCTTTAAAACATCTATTTTATCACGAATAATACGTCGATCTGTTTCAATTTCAGTTTCTCCAGGACCTCGCATTCCAATACCTCCTTTTTGCTTGTCAAGGTGTGTCCAAAGTCTCGTTAAACGCGGCAATAAGTATTGGCATTGCGCTAACTCTACCTGTGTTTTTGCAGAGCTTGATTGCGCTCTTTGTGCAAAAATATCCAAGATAAGGTTCGTTCTGTCTAAAATTTTACAATCTAAAACTTTTTCTATATTTCTTATTTGTGCTGGCGATAACTCATCATCAAAAATTGCGGTTCCAATATTATGAGACTCTATATACGCTCTTACTTCATCTAATTTACCCACTCCTAAAAAAGTTTTAGGATTTGGCCGCTCCATCTTTTGGACAAAGCGCTTTACGGCAACACCACCCGCTGTAGAGGTTAAAAATTCCAACTCATCTAAATACTCATCAGACTGCGTTTCATCCTGTTGTTGCGTAATTACGCCGATTAAAACTGCTTTTTCTGAAATTGCTTCTCTTGGGTCTATCATAAGTTACAAAAGTACGAACTATTCTTCTCTTAAGAACATAAAAAACCCTAACAAGCGCTATGGTTCACTTCATTAAATCAAAATAAATTGCATAAAATACAGCTCACTTTCTGAAGTTTAAGATCACTTCTTGCCTTGCTGACTAAAAGCCTCTTTTAATTTCTGATCGTTCAAAATATATTTCTTATACTTTCCATCTCGATACCGATAGTAAATAAAGCAAGGCATAAATAGCAGTGACATATACAAAACACCTAAACCCATTACAACTTCTGCCTGCTCATGTTCGGTATTTATGAGATATGCTCCCACAATCATCCAAACGACAAAGACAATAAACATTATTTTTATTATGAATTTCATATTGTAAAATTACAAAAGTTATCTCTTAAATTTAAAAAAAATAAAAGAGAACGAAAAGCATACAAAATTGACCGTTCCAATAATAATTTTAAAATGTATGCTCCTATAAATAAATTAAAATTTACCGCAAGTTGGTTTATGGATTTTGGAAAAAGCACTTCAGAAGCGCAGGAAATAGAAAATAAAATCCTGTTTACTATTGTCAACAAAAGTAACTTTTAGAAACCGCCTTAGCCCCAGGAGCACTGCAAACCCTATCCCTGTAAAACCCCCGATGAAAATTGAATATATATGATGAAAGCAACAATTGACAGCGAGATAATTACCGGTTTTGTAATTTGCTCCTTCTGATATTCTACGTTTTTACCTAAGCTTTTATTCCAAAAATATTCCGTTAAAACCACATACCCAATACCATTAAAAAGTAGCGTTATAAAAAGTGTAGTAGGGAGGTAACTTAAAAGTATCATCGTAAAAAAAGTATAGAAAATTCCAAAAAAAAGCACTTCCATTCTTGCCTTTCGCTTGTTCATTTTCTTTAAATTATGCATCAATAGTACGACTCCAAAAAGCGTACTAAAAAAAATAGTAAACCCTCTTATGGCTCTTTTAGAGAACAAGATAGGCGGTACTTCTTCTTCTTCTTCTTCTTCTTCTTCTAAAGGTGCGTTCTTAAGTAAATTACCTCGCTCCCCTTCTTTAACAACTGCCTCGGGTACAAGGACACTTGGATTTTGTATAATTGAATCTTTTTCAATTATATTCCTGTTTTCAAGCTCCCAAATTACCGCTTGTATTGCTTCTTCTGTATATTTATGTTTCTCTTCTAAAACGAGTGCTAAAGCGGTATCAGATTTCTTTGCCATCGTTTGGGAATACGTATTTATTCTCATCTCAATTTATTTTTTTTAACTGGTAACTTCAATTAGCTTATTTCTATATGCGGTCAATAGTTTTGATTTAGAAATAAAACCTGAATAAATACCGTCTTTTACAACGGGTAAATTCCATGCACCACTTTCTTTAAATTTTTGCATCACCACCTCTACAGAGTCCCCTTCAAAGATAATTGCAGGTGCACTTTTCATAAAATCAGAAACATAGGTTTCATCATACTGGGTTTGATCAAACATCATGGGCCTAATATCATCTAATAATACAATGCCTAAAAACTGTTTTTTATCGTCTAATACCGGAAAAATATTTCTTTTTGACTTTGCCACTGATTTTTTTAACATTTCTCCAAAAGTCATTTCTGGTGTAATTGGATTAAAATTCCTTTCAATAAGCTTGTCAATTTGCAACAGCATAAGCACATTCTTGTCTTTATTGTGGGTAATTAGCTGTCCTTTTTTTGCTAATTCTACCGTATAAATAGAATTCGAAACAAAATATTTTGTGAATGCATAAGATATTGCAGAGACCAGCATTAGCGGCACAAACAATTCATAACCTCCCGTTATTTCGGCAATTAAAAAAATAGCTGTCAAAGGCGCGTGTAAAACGCCTGCCATTAATCCTGTCATTCCAATTAAAGTGAAGTTAGATTCAGAAACGTCAAATCCCAATTGATTGATAACTTTGGCGATTGCATTTCCAAGAGCACTTCCCATAAAAATGGTTGGAATAAAAATTCCACCAACACCCCCTGCAGCAAAGGTTGTTGTCATGGCAATTGCTTTAAAAATCGCAATCAATAATAGCATCACTACCACCACATATACATTTTGCAAGTCAATATTGTAAGGAATGTCTTTTAAGGCGGCAGCCGTATTTCCATTTAACAAATTGGTAATTAAACCGTATCCTTCGCCATACAACGGTGGAATCAAATACAGCATAATTCCAATTGCAATTCCTCCAATAATCAATTTCTTAAACGGACTTTCAAAGCGGTCAAAAAAGCGTGTTATTTTAAAATACATCTTCGAGAAATATACAGAAGCAACGCCTGTTAAAAATGCCAATATGATATAGAAAGGAATGTCTTTTACTTCAAAAACATCCACTAATTTAAAACCGAATAAAACGTCTGTTCCTGTAAAAAAATAAGAGGAGATTACTGCGGAAACTGATGCGAGTAAAAGTGGAACTAAGGAGGCAAAAGCCAGATCTAAACTAAAGATTTCTACTGCAAAAATAATAGCGGCAATGGGTGCCTGAAACATAGAAGACATGGCGCCAGCAGTTGCGCAACCAATAAGCAACATTCTTGTTTTAGAGTTCATGTGAAATAGCTGTGCAATATTGGATCCCAAGGCTGCCCCTGTGCTAACAGCGGGACCTTGCAATCCAGCAGAACCTCCAAAACCTACAGTTATAGGCGCAGTAATTAGTGAAGCGAAGATCTTGTATCTTTCTATGATACCGTTTCTTCTAGAAATGGCATGTAAAGTAGTAGAAATACCGTGGCCAATCTCTTTTTTAATGACGAATTTTTTGATATAAAAAACTAAAAATAAACCAATAATTGGAAAAATAAAATAGAGGGTATACCGATATTCTTTAATAAAACTACCCTGGAGTAATTCTTGTATTAAAAAAGTTAGATCTTTTAAAATAAAAGTTCCCAGTCCTGCAATAAAACCCACGAGTACGCTTAGAACATATACAAATTGTCTCTCAGAAATATGTTTATATCTCCAAATTAATATTTTTCTGTATATTTTTTTTGCTGTTGGCATTTCAGATTATTTTGTCATTTCAAAGGTTTGAGAATTTTCCTTCCCTCTTTTCAACTTTTCAAGATAGCAGTTGTTAAAAAAAACTCAAAATGACATGGATATATCCTTAGCCACCTCAAAAGTATTCTTAAAATTCTTGCAACCTAAAAGTAGCTAAAAATTTAATAAAAAAGACCTCACAAGTTTTATAAACTTTTGAGGCCTAAATTTTTATATCTAAATTCCGAAGGCATACCCAGCTTAAAAAGGCAAGTTCCCGGCAATCTCATGTTACTCTTTACTATCTAATTTTAAACTTAATTCTTTTAATTGCGCATCATCTATAAAAGCTGGTGCGTCAATCATTACGTCACGTCCAGAGTTGTTTTTAGGAAATGCAATGAAATCTCTGATGGTTTCTTGACCACCTAAAATAGCAACCAATCTGTCCAAACCAAAGGCCAAACCGCCATGAGGTGGCGCACCATATTCAAATGCATCCATTAAGAACCCAAATTGTGCTTTGGCATCGGCATCAGAAAAACCTAAATGACGCAACATGGTTGCCTGCATTTGTTTGTCGTGAATTCTTATGGAGCCACCGCCAATTTCATTTCCATTTAACACCAGATCGTAGGCATTTGCCTTTACAGCTCCTGGATCTGTCTCTAACAATTCCATTTGCCCTGGTTTCGGCGATGTAAACGGATGGTGCATTGCATGATAATGTCCTGTTTCTTCATCTAATTCCAACAATGGAAAATCTACAACCCATAAAGGTGCGAATACTTTCGGGTCCCGCAATCCTAAGCGCGCTGCCAACTCCATTCTTAAAGCAGACAACTGTGCTCTTACTGTATTTGTAGATCCAGACAATATGCAAATCAAATCACCTTTTTTTGCACCGGTAGCTTCCGCCCACTTCGCAAAATCTTCCTGATCGTAGAATTTGTCTACTGAAGATTTAAACGAACCGTCTTCGTTTACGCGGCAATAAATCATCCCTAAAGCACCTACTTGTGGACGCTTCACCCAGTCAATTAATTTATCTATTTCTTTCCTTGTATATGTATTTCCTCCTGGAACAGCAATTCCAACCACTAATTCAGCGGTATTGAAAACACCAAAATCTTTGTGTTGTGTCACTGCATTTAAAGCTCCAAACTCCATACCAAAACGGATGTCTGGTTTGTCATTTCCATACAAACGCATCGCATCATCGTATAACATTCTTGGAAATTCTGCCACGTCAATATTGTGCACTGCTTTTAGCAAGTGCCGTGTCAATCCTTCAAAAACATTTAGGATATCTTCCTGCTCCACAAATGCCATTTCACAATCAATCTGTGTAAATTCTGGCTGCCTGTCTGCACGTAAATCTTCATCTCTAAAGCATTTTACAATCTGAAAATACTTATCCATTCCACCAACCATTAGGAGTTGTTTGAAGGTTTGCGGTGACTGTGGTAAAGCGTAAAATTGACCTTCGTTCATTCTCGAAGGCACTACAAAATCTCTTGCCCCTTCCGGAGTAGACTTTATTAAATACGGTGTTTCCACTTCTATAAACTCTTGATCAGACAAATACTTTCGAACTTCCATGGAAACTTTATGACGGAAAATCAAACTTTCTTTGACAGGGTTTCTTCGAATATCGAGGTACCTATATTTCATTCTAATATCTTCACCACCATCCGTTTTGTCTTCTATGGTAAAAGGTGGCGTAATCGATGCATTTAAAATTTCTAGTTTAGAAACTAGCAACTCTACATCTCCCGTAGCCATCTTAGAATTCTTGGACTCTCTTTCTATAACGGTTCCCGTTACTTGTATCACAAACTCTCTCCCTAAAGATTTTGCTTTTTCCATCATTTCTTTTGGCGTGCGAGCTGCATCAAAAATCAGCTGCGTAACTCCATATCGATCTCGCAAATCTACCCAAACCATAAAACCTTTATCACGTGATTTTTGAACCCAACCCGCTAAGGTGACTTCTGTATTGATATGCGATGCTCTTAAATCGCCGCAAGAATGACTTCTGTACATTTTGTTTCTTTTAATGAATTGCAAAATTAATCAATTTCATTAGAAAAAACCTTTTTTAGCCGTTCATTTCTAAACAGAAATACCCCGCTTTCTTTAGATCTATTTTTTAAATAAAAAAGCTGGGAAACAAATGCTACAATCGGTTGCGCAAAACATGTCCAATTATTTGTAAATTTGCGATATGAGTGTCATTAATATTCAAGAGAAATTTAAATTATTTTCAGCACATTGGTCTCCAAAAAAAGTAGGCGAGTTAAATGGACAACAAGTCTTATTGGCAAAATTAAAAGGAGCATTTGTGTTTCATAAACACGATGCTGAAGATGAGTTTTTTATGGTCATAAAAGGTTCTTTAGATATTGAACTTCGCGACAAAACAATTACTCTAAAAGAAGGTGAATTTTATATTGTTCCAAAGGGTGTTGAACACAAACCCGTTGCAGAAGAAGAAGTACACCTGTTGTTATTTGAACCGCTAGACATCAAACATACTGGAAATATCATTGCAGACATTACCTTGGAAACCTATGAAAGCATCTAAAAAATTATAACTGTTCCGTTTTGAGTACTGCAATACCTCAAAATAAAAACTAAAAGATTAAAGCATATTACATGAGCAAACTATATTTAGTTCCAACACCGATCGGAAATTTAGAAGACATGACTTTTAGAGCTATTCGAATTCTAAAAGAGGTCGATTTTATTTTGGCAGAAGACACCCGCACCAGTGGAAAGCTATTAAAGCATTATGAAATTGCAACGCAGATGCACAGTCATCACATGCACAACGAGCACAAATCCATTCAAGGAGTCTTAAATAGAATAAAAAGTGGAGAAACCTGTGCTTTAATTTCTGATGCCGGAACTCCTGCGATTTCTGATCCTGGTTTTTTATTGACAAGAGCCTGTGTAGAAAATAATATTGAAGTAGATTGTTTGCCAGGAGCTACTGCCTTTGTACCGGCATTAGTGAATTCAGGTTTGCCAAATGATAAATTTATTTTTGAAGGTTTTTTACCCGTAAAAAAAGGAAGACAGACTCGTTTTCTTTTATTAGCCGAAGAAAACAGAACCATGATTTTTTATGAATCTCCGCACAAGTTGATAAAAACTTTAGGACATTTTGTAGCATATTTTGGAGAAGATAGACAAGTTTCTGTTTCTAGAGAGTTGACAAAAATGTTTGAAGAAACGATTCGAGGAACGGCAACCGAAGTTTTAGCCCATTATACCAACAAACCCCCCAAAGGTGAAATCGTTGTTATTGTAGCAGGAAAAAAATAAATTAACTGCGCATAGAACAATTTAAAACGCGGCGAATCAAAAATCCAACAGCCAAAAAATAGTTGCTGAAAAATTTAATATTGAGATCCATCATGCTTCCCAACTTCAAAACCATGTTTTCCTAAAAACTGGTTTCCACTGTCAATAGCGTCTTCTTCTAAGCTCGTTCCCATGGAGTCGTTCCACCTATTTAAATATCCAAAAAGAGAAATTACACCCAATATTTCTACAATTTCTCCTGCATCCCAATATTTATATAATTCTTTTTTAATGCCGGCATCCACTGCGTTTGGAACCATAGAAGCTGCCAAAGAAAAATCCAAGGCTGCTCTTTCTCTATCTGAAAATGCTGCATGTGTTTTGTACTCCCAAATATTATCTAATTGCTCCTGTGCTGCGCCATAGCGTTCTGCAGCCCTTATTGCATGTGCTTGGCAATATCTGCAACCGGTTGCATTGCTAGAAACCCAAGCAATCATTCTTTTTAAAGAAGACGTAACCCGCCCTTCGTTTGCCATGACGGCTTTGTTTAAATGAATAAAAGCTTTTGAGATCGCGGGTCTGCGCTGCATGGTTAATACCGAATTCGGGCAAAACCCAAGCGTTTCGTTGAAAAATGCTGCTAACTCTTGTGTTTCTATATCGTGTTCTGAAGATAAGGGCGTTACTAAAGGCATATTTTATATCTTTAAGATTATTATTGTGATTACATTTGTAAGACAGCACAATTTAATACTTCATTTTTTATTAAAAATAGAAATTATGACTAAAAATATAATTAGCACCGTTTGGAAAGAAAAATCTCAGTTTGAAAGTGACAATCCAAGTGGACACACATTTACAATGTTTGATAAATCTCAAGACAACGGAACTGTTGTTGGTTTTGCACCAAAAGCGTTAATGCTCTCTTCCTTGGCGGGTTGTTCTGGATTAGACGTAGTTTCTTTGCTAACAAAAATGCGCGCTGAAGTCGCTGATTTCAAAATTGAGGTAACGGCAGAGCTCACAGACGAAGACCCTACATTTTATAAAAAGGTAAAAGTAGATTACCATTTTACAGACAGCGAGTTACAACCAGAAAAAATACAGAAAGCAGTAAATCTATCCGTAACTAAATATTGTGGTGTAATGGAAATGTTTCGCCAGTTTGCAACTGTAGAAACCGAGATCTTTCTGCACGCACTCTAAAGTAAGGTCAAAAACGCTATGAGATGGACTTTAAAACCAGCCCCTAACAAAGAAAAAGCAGCAAAACTTGCAGCAGATTTACAAGTTGATATTGCCGTTGCAAACGTATTGTGTCAACGAAATATTGAAACCTTTGAAGCTGCTAAAAAATATTTTCGCCCAAGCTTGTCCGAGATTCATGATCCTTTTTTAATGAAAGATATGGACCTTGCAACTGCAAGGATTGAAAGGGCAATTGCAAACAACGAAAATATTTTAATTTATGGGGATTATGATGTGGATGGCACCACTTCTGTTGCCTTGGTTTCATCGTATTTAAAAACCATCACTCCAAATATAGCAACGTATATTCCAGACAGATATGCAGAAGGGTATGGCATCTCTTATCTGGGGATTGATTTTGCGCAAGACAATGATTTCTCCTTAATTATTGCATTAGATTGCGGTATTAAAGCACTTGAGAAAGTAGCCTATGCAACTGCAAGAAATATTGATTTTATTATTTGTGACCACCACAAACCTGGGAAAGAAATTCCAAAAGCAGCTGCAGTTTTAAACCCAAAAAGAGCTGACTGCAGGTATCCTTTTGACGAGCTTTGCGGTTGCGGTGTTGGCTTTAAACTCATTCAAGCACTGGGTGTTTCTAGAAGTCAAAGCATTACAGATTTTGTTCCTTATTTAGACTTGGTAGCTACTGCAATTGCCGCAGATATTGTACCGATGATTGGAGAAAACCGCGTTTTAACCTATTATGGTTTGCAGGTGATCAATCAAAACCCAAGAAACGGAATCAAAGCCATTATTCAGCAAACAAACAAAACAGTACTCACCATTACAGATGTTGTTTTTACCATTGCACCAAGAATTAATGCGGCAGGACGCATGAAACACGGAAATTATGCTGTTGAACTCTTGACAGAAATGGAGTTGGACGCCGCCATTACCTTTGCTGCTGCTATTGAAATATTTAATGCAGATAGAAAAGACTTGGATAAAAAAATTACCGACCAAGCACTCATTCAAATTATTGATCAGAAAGAAGAAGACCAATTTTCTACTGTTGTCTTTCAAGAAGATTGGCACAAAGGAGTCATTGGTATTGTAGCTTCTAGATTGATAGAAAAATACTACAGACCTACCTTGGTATTCACAAAAAGTGGCGATATGTTAGCTGCATCTGCACGCTCTGTAAAAGGATTTGATGTATATGCTGCGTTGGAAGCATGCAGTGAATTTATAACACAATTTGGGGGGCATAAATATGCTGCCGGTTTAACACTGTTGCCAGAAAACTATCACCATTTTAAAAACAAGTTTGAAGAAGTTGTTGAAAGCACCATTGATAAAAATTTATTAACTCCAGAAATTTCTATAGATACCGCCATCGACTTGTCTGAAATCACCCCTAAATTTTTTAGAATTATTCAGCAAATGGGGCCTTTTGGACCCCTGAATATGAAGCCTACTTTTACTTCTACCTGTGTTCGAGACAATGGGTATGGAAAGCAGGTTGGAGCAGATAAAACACATTTAAAACTAACTGTTTTCCAGGGTGACAATCAAAAAACATACAGTGCAATCGGTTTTAATTTAGGGGCTAAAATAGCGCTTGTAAAAAACGACTTTGATATTGTGTATGCTTTGGATGAAAATGAATGGAATGGTGTGAAGTCTGTGCAGTTACTTTTAAAGGATTTGAAATAAGAATGTTTTTTTTGTGTTGACCTGGAAACTTCAAAACTGCATGCTTCCAGAACTCTTTTGAAAGCTGTGTTTCTAATTTGCACTCCCTGAATCGCTGAAATGAGTCCTTTTCAGAATGACATAAAACTAGGCTTCCATAGCCATTAAAACCATTTTCAATTCCATGTAGGTGATACTCCCGTTTACTTTCTCTTTTAAGGCTGTCAATCCTTTTACAGCTCCTGCAGCCTCTATTTCATCTCGAATTTTCTTATATCTTTTTAATTCGATCAATTCTAAGACATCGATCTCTCCAGAAGGGATGTAATTTGCCAAGTGATTCTCAATGGTACCAGCAGTTAAACTGCGTTCTTTTGCAATGTCTTTTATTGAAAGTCCCGATTTAAACAGCTCAAAGGAAACTTGCTTGGTGGGTTTTTTATCTTCTTTCTTTTGTTCATTAAACTTATTTATCCCGTTTTCTGTACAATAAGCTTCAATTGCCTCTATAATTTCGTCGCCGTATTTTGAAACGCGCGTTTTCCCCATACCCACAATCTTTATCAAGGCCGCTTCTGATCTGGGTAGTTCATCGCAGAGTGCATAGAGTGTTTCCTGAGTGAAAATTTGAAAATGTGGAATTTCTAAAGACCTTGAAATTTCATCTCTTAACGCTCGTAATTTTATTGCTAAAATCGGATCTCGTTTAGAGGCGAGTGTTTTCTTTTTAACGGGTGCTGTTTTTTGCAAGACCGCCTTTGCTCTTACTTCCAGATAGGCTAATACCCTAAAACTATTGGTCATTTTATGCAAAGTAAACAGTTTTTCCTCCAGCTTTTCTTGCAAGGATTCAAACTGTTTCGCAAAATCTTTTTGTACTGCTTTATTATCTGTAGAAAAAGAAAGTGCCGCTAGTGGTTTTTCAATATTATTCTTTGCGTTTTGGAGAAAATAAGCAATGGCCTTTGTAAAACGTTCTTGAATCTGAGTGCTATTTTCCGGCAAAATAGCCTCCTCGGAAATTTGTAACAATTGATTTTTAAAACCGCTCGCAACTTTCATGAGTGCCACCACTCCATCATCTTTTATCGTTTGCAAATGATCGATAACAGCTCCTTTGATACTTGTTTGATTCTTATAAAAAATATCAATCAATCTGGTTACAGGATACAGTAGTGGCTGAAAATCGAACAACTCTGCAATTAAATTCAATTGGAAATTTTTTTCCGATGTGTTTAAAATATGTTCATCAGGGTGGTTTTCTTCTACACCTTCATTAAAAAGACTAACGGTACTGTCATTAATAATGGCACTGCTGGTAATGGGTGTTTTTAAAACCAAGCCCTCCAATGAAGTACATCTACTAAGGGCTACATACGTTTGCCCGTGGGCAAAAGAAGCTTCAGCATCTATTATGGCTCTTTCAAAAGTTAAACCCTGACTCTTATGAATGGTAATTGCCCATGCCAAACGCAACGGAATTTGCGTAAAAGCGCCAATCATCTCTTCCTTTATTGCCTTTGTTTCTTCATTAATGGAGTAATTGATGTTCGACCAAGTTTCTTTTTCTGTAATAATTTCATCGACTTCATCTCCACATTGCACAGCAACGGACTCCTTAGTGATTGCTGTAATAATTCCTATCTTTCCGTTGTAATATCTTTTTTCTGTAGACGAATCATTTTTTATGAACATGACTTGTGCCCCTACTTTCAATTCTAATCTTTCTGCATTTGGAAATGCATTCTCACTAAACTTTCCTGAAATAATTGCATTAAAAAAAACAGGTTTAATTTTAAGTGTATTGAGCTCAGAATTATTGATCAGATTCGCCCTATTATTGTGTGTGGTTAACGTAATATATCCTTCTTCTTTGGATGGAGAAAAAGAAGGGTTGTAATTTTTATTTAAAATTTTTGCAGAAGCATCCGACAGGGTATTTGTTCTAATTTCATTTAAAATTTTTATAAAAACCTCGTTTTTCTGGCGGTAAATATGTTTCAATTCTATGGAAACTACATTGGCTTCTTGATATGCTTTTGAACTAAAAAAGTACACCGTGTCATAGTGCTGTTGGAGTAAACTCCATTCGTTTGGTTTTACTACTGGTGCTAATTGTTGCAAATCTCCAATCATTAAAATTTGTGCACCTCCAAATACTTTATTCCGATTTTTATAACGACGCATTACCTGATCTATGGCATCTAACAAATCTGCACGCACCATACTAATTTCATCAATAATTACTAAATCTAAAGATTTAATAATATCGATTTTCGTTTTTGAAAACTTTCGTTGTTGATTTGTATTTGCAATCTGATTTGGCAAGATAGGCCCAAAAGGCATCTGAAAAAACGAATGAATGGTTACGCCTTTTGCATTGATTGCTGCAACACCTGTGGGTGCAACAATGACCATTCTTTTTAAAGACTCGCTTTTAATTTTATGTAAAAAAGTAGTTTTCCCGGTACCCGCTTTCCCTGTAATAAAAAGATTTCTATCCGTTTTCTCTATGAATTGCACGGCAAGTTCTAGTTCAGGGTTTTTGACCATTTTAACTTTTTTATGCAAGGTAAACATTCAAGAATAATTTCATAAAAAATAGCACTAAAAATGAGTAAAGTTATTTCATCATTTGTACTGCTATATTTCGCATGTCCTATCTGTGTCGTATCTGTGTCACATCTCTTGCCTGTAAATCTCATAACTGAAGAAAAGTGAATCCCTATCTTTGTCCCATAACTAATATTAAAAAAACATGGAACCCACTGAAATTAATTTAAGAGCTCTTAAAGAAATGAGATTGAAACGCCATTGGTCGCAAGAACAATTAGCAGAGATGAGTGGATTGAGTATTCGAACGATACAACGGATTGAAAATGGTGAAAATGCAGGTTTCGAATCCTTAAAATCCTTAGCAGCTGTTTTTGAGATTGTTCTTGTAGATTCCGATAAAGAGGAAGAAAGAACACAAATTAGAGAAGAGGAAACCTACATTCAAAATATAAAAGGATTCTATAAGCTTCTTGCCATTGCAATTTTAAGTTTAATAGCTCCCGTTATTCTTGCAATTAATGATGCTTCTAATTGGGGTGTTTTTTTCTGGCTACTTCTTTCTTGGATTGTCATCATAGGAATTTATACGCTTAATGTTTTTGACTTTTTTGGAGAGGAATGGAAACAAAAATTAATACAAAAGAAATTCAAAAAAGACTAGCAAAAAATCACAGACAAAAGTGCCGTATTAAATAATTTTCTGTATCCACTTAAAATACTTGAAAGGCGCATATTTCAATGGGATATCTATCCATGTTGGTGTTGTTACTACCGCTCTTTTATTGCTAAAAGCTAAAAAACTCTCATGACCATGGTAATTTCCGATGCCACTGTTTCCAACACCGCCAAATGGCAAATTATGGTTGCTAATATGCATTAATGTATCATTAATACAGGCACCTCCAGAGCTTGTCTTCGCTAAGATCGTTTGCGCTTTTTTAGTGTTTCCAAAATAATACAAGGCCAATGGCTTTTCATTTTTATTGACATAATCTATAGCAGTATCGATGTGTTTAAAACTCAATACAGGTAAAATAGGTCCAAATATTTCTTCTTGCATTATCAGAAAATCAGGAGTAACGTCCTCTATAATTGTAGGAGCAACAAATTTTTCTGCAACATCCACTTCGCCTCCTGTGTGTATTTTTCCTTGCTTTAACAAACTACGCAATCTTTCTACTGCTTGCTCATTTACAATACGAGGATACAAACGGTTTTGCTTGATTGCATGGCCATACATCAACTTTATTTGCTCTGCCATCTTATCCAGCAACTCTTTTTTGATCGACTGGTGTGCAAATAAATAATCTGGAGCAATACAAGTTTGCCCTGCATTGATTAATTTTCCCCATATAATACGTTTTGCTGCGCGCTCTAAATCGGCATCTTCATCAACAATACACGGACTTTTTCCTCCCAACTCTAAAATTACAGGTGTTAAGTTTTCAGCCGCAGCTTTCATCACCACTTTACCAACTTTAGGGCTACCGGTAAAAAAAATAAGATCAAACCGCTGTGAAAATAAAAGCGTATTTGTTTCATGCCCCCCTTGGATAATACTAATATAATTCGCATCAAAATTATCGGAAATCAACTGTTCCAGCAGTGCTGCAACCGCTGGTGTATCTGGGGAAGGTTTTAACAAACTACAGCATCCTGCAGAAATGGCGCCCACTAAGGTATGCATCAGCAAGTGAAATGGATAGTTCCAAGGTGCTAGGATTAATGCGATTCCTAGAGGCTCAAATATTAACTTACTTGAAGAGGGTAACAAATGTAAGGGCGTTGCAACTCTTTTGGGAGCAGCCCACTGCTTCACCTTTTTTATATGGTAATCAATTTCGTTAAGCACAATACTAATTTCTGTAAGGTATGCTTCCTCTGGAGATTTATGCAAATCGGTCCACAGCGCCGCTTCAATTTTATCTTGAGACTGAAGAATGGCTTTTTTTAATTTCCGAAGCTGCACAATTCTAAAGTCAACACTTTTTGTTTTTTGTGTCGAAAAAAAAATACGGTGCTTGGCTATCTTTTCAATAATTACGTCTTTTGTTGTTTCTACCATAGGAATTGTTATGAGTTATTTTTATGCCCAGTAAAATGCTCCATCGTTTTATAAATACCCAATACATTTCCCGCAAACCAATCTAATACATTAATAGACATTAAGCCTTGCCCTAATTTTATAAGTCTATAGATGTAACCCGGAATCGTAACCATTCTTTTATTTTTTTCTATGGCTTTTATAATTGCAAGTGCGGCAACTTCTGGATTTAAAATTGGTATTCTAGATCTTACGCCATCAAACATTCCCGTATTAATAAAATAAGGCATAATCGTGGTTACATGAATATTCTTTTTTAACTGCTCCATCTCAAGTCGTAAACTATCAGACCAACCAACTACAGACCATTTACTTGCTGCATAAACAGACATTTTAGGGTTTGAAATTAAACCACCAGAAGACGCAATATTACAAATATGACCAGAATTTTGAGCTAACATTTCCTTCAAAAATTCTTTGGTTATATGCATAGGAGCATTGGCATTAATCTCCATTGTTTTTAAGATATCTAAAGTGGTATGTTCATGAAAATATTTTCCTGCAACAATACCTGCGTTATTTATTAGTAGATCAACTGCACCTATTTCTTCTTTTACTTAAGAGCGGTCTCTTTAAT
>FUWD013430228.1_pt5 | contig 113868 bp, 103 predicted proteins | sample 1063281 | NCBI WGS metagenome assembly FUWD01 (sample SAMEA79048168, study PRJEB19326) | metagenome | biome: marine | reverse complement strand
TTTTATCTTCGGTGTTATCATTTTAATAATATTAATTGAGGTTTTAGTAGCTTTTTACAAGCATATATCTTTACAATGCTTTCCGCATTGTTTATTGGTATGGCGGTAGATGATCATGCAGACGCTCATTAATACAAGTTTGTTTAATTTAATATAAATACAGTTATTATGTACAATTTAATTGGAGCAGGATTAATCGTAATCGGAGCAGGAATTGGTTTAGGTCAAATTGGTGGAAAAGCAATGGAAGGTATTGCTCGTCAGCCAGAAGCGACAGGAAAAATTCAAACAGCAATGATTATTATCGCTGCATTATTAGAAGGTTTAGCATTTGGTGCATTATTCTTAGGAAAATAATCCAAACAAAAACAAAAAACAGGTCTCTGCAACGGTTGGTTGCAGAGCTTGTTTTATTAAACAAAAAAAAACAAAAAAATAAATTAGTTTATAGAATGGAAACTTTATTAAACGATTTTTCACCGGGATTATTTGCAGTGTCAACCATTTTATTGTTGGCTTTAATTGCTTTAATGGTTAAATTTGCTTGGAAACCAATTTTAAATTCTTTGGAAGAAAGAGAATCTGGAATAGAAGACGCTTTAGCTGCCGCAGAAAATGCTCGTAAAGAAATGCAAAACTTACAATCCGATAACGAAAGATTGATAAAAGAAGCAAGAGCAGAAAGAGACGAGATGATGAAAGACGCAAGAAATATTACAGATAGTATGATTGCAACAGCAAAAGAAGATGCTAAAGAAGTTACTGCTAGTTTAATAGAAAAAGCACAAGCTTCTATTAACCAAGAAAAGCAAGCTGCATTAGCTGAAATTAAAAAAACCGTTGCAGAATTGTCTATTGGTATTGCAGAAACAGTAATTAAAAAAGAATTATCTAATAAGAAAGATCAACTAGCGTTAGTTGAAGGAATCTTAAAAGATGTTACTTTAAACTAAGTATAAATGAAAGACGCAAGAGCAGCATTACGTTACGCCAAAGCAATCTTAAATCTTGCAAAAGATACGGAGTCTGAAACTGCAGTAAATGATGATATGTTATTTATATCTAACACTATTGCAGAGAATAAAGACTTAGCAGTAATGTTAAATAGCCCTATTGTTAAATCAGTAGATAAAATGAATGTGTTGAACGCATTGTTTGAGGGCAAAGTAAATACCATAACATTAGGTCTGTTTCATTTATTACAAGACAACAAGAGAATTGCAATGTTAAAATCTATTGCATCAAAATATGCAATTGTTTATGATTTTTTAAAGCATACGCAAGTTGCAAAGGTTACTACTGCAGTTGCATTAACTCCAGAAGTAGAGCAATTAGTTTTAGACAAGGTAGTAGCTTTAACAGGTAAGAAGGCAAATTTAGAAAATGTTATAAACCCAACTATTTTAGGTGGTTTTATTTTACGCGTTGGAGATGTGCAATACGATGCAAGTATCTCTAATTATCTAAACGAATTAAGAAAGGAATTTGACAACAGTCATTACATTCCAAAAATATAAAAAGCGATAAGCGATCTGCTTCAGGCAATAAGTAGCCAAAAGTAGAAAGTAGAAAAGCGAAAGCAAATTTTAAAAAGATGGCAAGCATTAAACCAGCTGAAGTATCAGCAATTTTAAAACAACAGTTAACAAATTTTGAAACAAAAGCTACTTTAAATGAAGTAGGAACTGTTTTACAAGTAGGTGATGGTATCGCACGTGTTTACGGTCTATCTAATGTTCAATACGGTGAGCTAGTAGAATTCGAAGACGGATTAGAAGGTATCGTATTAAACTTGGAAGAAGATAATGTAGGTGTTGTATTATTAGGTGCTTCAACCGCTATTAGAGAGGGTTCTACTGTAAAACGTACAGAAAGAATTGCTTCTTTAAAAACGGGTGAAGGAATTGTAGGACGTGTTGTAGATACTTTAGGGAACCCTATTGACGGTAAAGGACCAATTGAAGGAACTACGTATGAAATGCCTTTAGAGCGTAGAGCTCCAGGTGTTATTTATAGAGAACCAGTTACAGAGCCATTACAAACAGGTATTAAGTCTATTGATGCAATGATTCCTGTTGGAAGAGGTCAACGTGAGTTAATCATTGGAGACAGACAAACAGGTAAATCTACCGTTGCTTTAGATACTATTTTAAATCAAAAAGAATTTTTTGATGCTGGTGAGCCAGTATATTGTATATATGTTGCTATCGGTCAGAAAGCTTCTACAGTTGCAGCAATTGCAAACATGTTAGAAGAAAAAGGTGCAATGGCGTATACAACAATTGTAGCAGCAAATGCATCAGATCCTGCAGCAATGCAAGTGTATGCACCGTTTGCTGGAGCAGCAATTGGAGAATTTTTCAGAGATACAGGTAGACCTGCTTTAATTGTTTTTGATGATTTATCAAAACAAGCAGTGGCATACCGTGAGATTTCTTTATTGTTAAGAAGACCTCCAGGACGTGAGGCGTACCCTGGTGATGTGTTTTATTTACACTCAAGATTATTAGAAAGAGCTGCAAAGTTGATTAATGATGACAAGATTGCAAGTGAAATGAACGATTTACCAGATTCTTTAAAAGGAATTGTAAAAGGTGGAGGTTCTTTAACTGCATTGCCAATTATTGAAACACAAGCAGGAGATGTATCAGCATATATTCCAACAAATGTAATTTCAATTACAGATGGGCAAATTTTCTTAGATGGAGATTTATTTAACTCGGGTGTTCGTCCAGCAATTAACGTAGGTATTTCTGTATCTCGTGTTGGTGGTAATGCTCAGATTAAAGCAATGAAAAAAGTTTCTGGTACCTTAAAACTAGATCAAGCACAGTATCGTGAATTAGAAGCGTTTGCTAAGTTTGGTTCAGATTTAGATGCAGCAACTATGAGTGTAATTTCGAAAGGACAACGTAATGTTGAAATTTTAAAACAAGCTCAAAATGATCCTTTTTCAGTAGAAGATCAAATTGCAATTATCTATGCAGGTTCTAAGAACTTATTAAAAAGTGTTCCTGTAAACCAAGTAAAGAAATTCGAGAAAGATTATATCGATTATCTAAACGCAAAACATAGAGATACTTTAGACGTTTTAAAGTCTGGTAAATTAACACCAGAAACAATTGCTGTTTTAGAAGCAGCGGCTGAAGAAATTTCTAAACATTTTAATTAGAAGTTAGGTTTTAATAGTTGGGCCTTGTGCGCACTAATAATAACTAATTACTAGCAACTAGTTTCTAAAATATGGCAAACTTAAAAGAAATACGTAATAGAATTACCTCTATTAAATCTACAATGCAGATTACATCTGCCATGAAAATGGTATCTGCTGCAAAGTTGAAAAAAGCACAAGATGCAATTACGGCAATGAGACCATATTCATCTAAACTAACTGAATTGTTGCAGAATTTAAGTGCAACTTTAGATAGCGATGCTAGTGGGGCGTATTCAACACAAAGAGAGATTTCCAAAGTTTTATTAGTAGTTATTACTTCTAATAGAGGTTTATGTGGTGGTTTTAACTCTTCTATTACTAAAAAAGTGATAGCAACAATTCAAGAAAAATACAGCAATGCTTCTGTAGATCTATTTACTATTGGTAAAAAAGGGACAGATGTTTTATCTAAAACACAGACCGTTATTGCAACTAGAAATGAGCTTTTTGATGATCTAACTTTTGATAATGTAGCAGTAGTTGCAGAAGAGTTAATGGAAATGTACACGGATGGAGCGTATGACAAAATTGAAGTGGTATACAATCAATTTAAGAATGCAGCAACTCAAATACCACAAGTAGAACAGTTTTTACCTATTAAACCTATTGAAGGTGGAGATGCAAACGCAGTAAACTCTGATTATATTTTTGACCCGTCTAAAGAAGAAATTGTATTAGCTTTAATTCCAAAATCTTTAAAAACGCAATTATACAAGGCACTTAGAGACAGTTTTGCTTCAGAACATGGAGCAAGAATGACGGCAATGCATAAGGCAACAGACAACGCAACAGATTTAAGAGATGACTTGTTGTTAACATACAACAAAGCACGTCAAGCAGCAATTACTAATGAAATTTTAGAAATTGTTGGTGGAGCAGAAGCGTTGAAAAATTAGACGAAGCATAGCGAAGTCAAATTTTAAAAATAGCAGAAGCGTTGAAAAATTAGACGAAGCATAGCGAAGTCAAATTTTAAAAAGAGCAGAAGCGTTGAAAAATTAGACGAAGTGCAGGAAGTCAAAGTTTTAACGAAGATGCAAGTCATTTCAAAAAGAGCAGAATCTTTGAAAAATGAGAGTCTTTAAAAAACGAATAAGTTTATAATATAAAAAACCCAACTCAATTGAGTTGGGTTTTTACTTTTATTTTGGTATTATTCTTTATAGATCAAACTTAATTCCTTGCGCTAACGGCAATTCATCAGAATAATTTACAGTGTTTGTTTGTCTTCTCATGTACACTTTCCAAGCATCAGATCCAGACTCACGTCCACCACCTGTTTCTTTTTCTCCTCCAAAAGCACCACCAATTTCAGCACCAGAAGTTCCGATGTTTACATTTGCGATACCACAATCAGAGCCTGCATATGATAAGAATTTCTCAGCTTCTTTTAATTCATTAGTCATAATTGCAGAAGATAATCCTTGAGCAACACCATTTTGTTTTTCAATAGCATTTTCAACTTCTCCAGAATATTTCATTAAATATAAAATAGGTGCAAAAGTTTCATGTTGTACAATTTCGAAATGGTTTTCTGCTTCAATAATAGCTGGCTTTACGTAGCATCCGCTTTCGTAACCTTCACCTTCTAAAACTCCACCTTCAACCAACACATTTCCACCTTCAGCTTTCGCTTTTTCAATAGCAGCTAAATACGTATTTACAGAATCATGATCAATTAACGGCCCAATATGATTTTTTTCATCTAAAGGGTTTCCAATAGTTAATTGTCCATAAGCACCAACGATAGCATCTCTTACTTTATCATAAACAGATTCGTGAATAATTAATCTTCTAGTAGAAGTACAACGTTGTCCACAAGTTCCTACAGCACCAAATACAGCACCAGGAACAACTACTTTTAAATCTGCAGTTGGTGTAATAATAATTGCATTGTTACCACCTAATTCTAGTAGAGAGGTTCCAAAACGCTGTGCAACAGTTGCTCCAACAATTCTTCCCATTCTAGTAGAACCTGTTGCAGAAACCAATGGCACTCTCGAGTCAGTCGTCATCATTTCTCCAACCTTGTAATCTCCGTTAATAATAGAAGAAATACCTTCTGGTAAATTGTTTTCTTTTAAGATATCTGCAATAATATTTTGACAAGCTACAGAGCATAAAGGTGCTTTTTCAGATCCTTTCCACACACAAACATCACCACATATCCAAGCTAAAGAAGTATTCCACGCCCAAACAGCCACTGGAAAGTTAAATGCAGATATAATACCTACAACTCCAATTGGATGCCACTGCTCTCTCATTACGTGTCCAGGACGCTCAGATGGTATTGTTTGACCGTTTAATTGTCTTGATAAACCAACTGCAAAATCACAGATATCTATCATTTCTTGAACCTCACCGTACCCTTCTTGTAAAGACTTACCCATTTCGTAAGAAACTAACTTTCCTAAGGGCTCTTTTAGGTCTCTTAATCGGTTTCCAAATTGACGCACAATCTCTCCTCTTTGCGGAGCAGGCATGTTTCTAAAAGATAGAAAAGCAGCAGTTGCTTTTTCCATTACTTTTTCATAGTCTTCTTTGGAGGTTGCTTTTACTTTTCCAATTAATTTTCCGTCAACAGGAGAGTAACTTTCAATAATTTCTCCACTAGAGAAGTTATTAGAACCTGTAGAAGTTCCATTATTTATTTCTTTTAATCCTAATTCTTGTAATGTTTCTTTTATTCCAAAATCTGTCATTTTGCAGTTTCGTTTTAGTTGTTTAATTTAGAGCTCCAAATTTACGAATTATTTTACAGATAAATAAATTAAACAAAAAACATAATTTTTGTTTAATTTCAAACAAAAAAATTATGAAGAACTTTCTTTTTATTATTTCAATAGTATGTATTTCTTTTAGCTGTAATAGTAACAAAGACAGTTCGTCTGCAGAAAACACTTTACTAGAAAAGCAAAACGAGTTTGCAATTATAATTCATGGAGGAGCGGGCACAATTTTAAAGGGAAATTTATCTAAGGAGAAGGAAAAAGCGTATAGAAATAAGCTAGAAGAAGCAATTAGAATAGGCTATGCTATACTTAAAGAAGGAGGAACTAGCCAAGAAGCAGTTGTTAAAACAATTCAAGTAATGGAAGAGTCTCCGCTGTTTAACGCAGGTAAGGGAGCTGTTTTTACACATGAAGAGACCAATGAATTAGATGCTTCTTTTATGGATGGTGAATCTTTAAATGCGGGCGCGGTTGCTGGTGTAAAAAATGTGAAAAGTCCAATTGAATTGGCTGTAAAAATAATGACAGATTCAGATCATGTAATGCTTTCTGGAGAAGGAGCTTCGATATTCGCAAAAGAAAAAGGATTAGAGATGGTTGACCCAGCCTATTTTTACACGGAAAGACGTTTTAAATCACTCCAAAGAATAAAAGCTAATGCAAAAACGAAGTTAGATTACAGTGATAAGAAAGCTGCTTTTTACGATACAGATATTAAAAACGCAAAATTTGGAACCGTTGGCTGTGTTGCTTTAGATAAAAACGGAAATATTGCTGCAGGAACTTCAACTGGAGGAATGACAAATAAGCGATGGGGAAGAATTGGTGATGCGCCAATTATTGGTTCTGGCACTTATGCAAATAATAAAACGTGTGGTGTTTCTTCTACAGGTTGGGGAGAATACTTTATACGAAGTCAGGTAGCATACGACATTTCTGCACAAATGGAATATCAGAAAAAAACATTAAAAGAGGCAACTAAAGATGTCATTCAGAATAAGTTAACAAAGCTTGGTGGTACTGGTGGTGTTGTAGCTTTAGATAAAAACGGGAATATGTCCTTTGAGTTTAACACTGCAGGAATGTATAGGGCCTCGATGAATGACGCAGGAGAATTGGTTGTTAAAATTTATAAAGAATAGCGTATCTATTTTATTAAGTCTAAAAACAATAAAAGATTGCAGCTTTAAATCTTATTTTTGTAAAAATATATGCAAGAAACTATTTTTAATATAAAATCAGAAGCGCAATTTACTAAAATTGCTTTAGCTGTTTTTAAACATCAGTTTAAGAACAATAAAGTATACAGGTCTTTTTGTGATTTACTGTTTGTGCACCCTTCAAGTGTCTCTAATATTGAGGAAATTCCATTTTTACCCATTCAGTTTTTTAAAAGCAGAAACGTACTTTCTTCTTTAGATGAGATTCAAGAGACCTTTACAAGTTCTGGAACCACAGGAACTAGGACTAGTAAACATTTAGTTACCGATATAAATCTTTATAAAGAAAGTTATTTAAAAGGGTTTACTCATTTTTATGGCAACATAGAAGAATATACAGTATTGGCTTTATTACCCAATTATTTGGAGCGCCAAGGTTCTTCTTTGGTTTTTATGGTGGCTGATTTAATTAAGAAATCTAAAAAAGCAGAAAGCGGATTTTATCTCGATAATATTGAAGAATTAGCCAATAAACTACTAGAATTAAACAGAAATGGGCAAAAAATACTTTTAATTGGTGTTTCTTTTGCCTTGTTAGATTTAATCGAAATGCAACAATTTAACCTTAAAAACACTATAGTTATGGAAACTGGTGGAATGAAAGGTAGAAGAAAAGAATTAGTAAGGGAAGAATTACATACTATTCTACAAAACGGATTTGGAGTCACAAAAATTCACTCAGAATACGGAATGACAGAATTATTAAGTCAGGGATATTCTAAAGGAAATGGGATCTTTGAAACACCACCTTGGATGAAAATTTTAACTCGTGATACTGAAGATGCGCTATCTATAAATGCTTCAGGAAAAAACGGAGGAATAAACGTGATTGATTTAGCAAACTATAATTCTTGCTCTTTTATTGCTACGCAAGATTTAGGAAAAGTTCATAAAAACGGAACATTTGAAATTATTGGACGTTTCGATAATTCAGATATTAGAGGCTGTAACTTAATGGTTTTGTAAGTACTCTAATTTTCATTGATCAAATAAAAAAATCATGTTAGTAAAAATTAAAGAAGAAAAGTAACTTTTAATATTCTTTCTCGAAATTAAACATAAAAAAAGAGCTGAATAGATTCAGCTCTTTTTTATGTTATTTAAAGTTAAGGTTATTCTACAACTAGTAAATAGTACGTTTTTTTACCACGTTGCAATAACACGTATTTATTAGCAATTAAATCTTCTTTGGAAATGGTAAAATCTTCTTTTACTTTTTCTTTATTTACAGAAATTGCATTTTCTTTTAAAGCTCTTCGGGCATCTCCATTAGAAGCTAAAAAGCCTGTTTTAGCGGCTAAAGCACCAATCATATCTAAACCTTCTTCTACATCTAAAACAGCAACCTTAGCTTGTGGAACGCCATCAAAAACGTCTAGAAACGTCTGTTCATCTAAAGATTTTAAATCAGAAGCAGTAGATTTTCCAAATAAGATATTAGAAGCTTGTATAGCGTTTTCATAAGCTAGCTTTCCATGGACTAACAAAGTAACTTCTTCTCCAATTTTCTTTTGCAATAGACGTGCATGCGGCGCTTCTTTATGCTCTAAAATTAAAGCATCAATTATTTCTTTGTCTAAAAAAGTAAAAATTCTAATATATTTTTCGGCATCTTCATCAGAAGCATTTAACCAATATTGGTAAAATTTATAAGGTGATGTTCTTTTACCATCCAACCAAACGTTTCCTCCTTCAGATTTCCCGAATTTAGTTCCATCAGATTTTGTGATTAAGGGACAGGTAATTGCATACCCTTTTCCGCCACCAATTCTTCTAATTAGTTCTGTTCCTGTAGTAATATTTCCCCATTGATCAGAACCTCCCATTTGAATAGAAGTATTGTTGTTTTGGTATAAATGTAGAAAGTCATATCCTTGAACTAACTGATAGGTAAATTCTGTAAAAGACATCCCGTCTTTAGATTCAGAGCTAATTCTGTTTTTCACAGAATCTTTAGCCATCATATAATTTACAGTAATATGTTTTCCAACATCTCTTATGAATTCTAAAAATGAAAAATCTTTCATCCAATCGTAGTTGTTTACTAAAACAGCAGCATTTTCTTCGTTAGAAGAAAAATCTAAAAAGTGACTTAATTGGCTTTTTATAGCTTCTTGATTGTAGCGTAATGTTTTTTCATCTAGCAAGTTGCGTTCTGCAGATTTACCAGAAGGGTCTCCAATCATACCCGTAGCACCACCAACTAAAGCAATAGGTTTGTGGCCACATCTTTGAAAATGTGCTAACAGCATAATTGGTACTAAATTACCAATATGTAAAGAATCTGAGGTAGGATCAAACCCAACATAAGCACTTCTCATGCTTTCTAATAAGTGCTCTTCTGTTGTTGGCATGCTGTCGTGCAACATTCCTCTCCACTGCAATTCTTTAATAAAATTTTTCATTGTATACCGTTTATCAGTTCGCAAATATACCTTTATCGCGCAAAATATACTAAATTCGTAGTATGATTTTAGTTACGGGAGGAACAGGTTTAGTTGGCGCGCATTTATTGTATCATTTGATAAAAGACAATGAGACAATTCGAGCTATTTATCGTTCTGAAGAAAGAATAGAAGCTGTAAAAAAAATCTTTTCCTATTATACGGATGATGCTTCGTTGATTTCAAAAATAGAGTGGTTTAAGGCAGATATAACAGATATTCCCGCTATGATTCCTGCTTTTTTTGGAGTTGAAAAGGTATATCATTGTGCCGCTTTTATTTCTTTTAATTCCAAAGATTATAAAGAAATGCGCAAGGTAAACATTCATGGTACCGCGATTATTGTAAACCTTTCTATTGATGCAAAAATTAAAAAACTTTGTTTTGTTGGCTCTATTGCTTCTGTTGGAGATGCTTTAAACGGGCAATTGATTACAGAAGAAAACGAATGGAATAAAGAATTAGATAATAGTGGGTATTCGATTACTAAATTTGGAGCAGAAATGGAAGTTTGGCGTGCCAGCCAAGAAGAAGTAGAGGTGGTAATTGTAAATCCTGGAATTATTTTAGGAAGCGGATTCTGGACATCTGGTTCTGGGAAATTATTTAGTCAAGTTTATAAAGGGTTTAAATACTATACCGAAGGAATTACTGGTTTTGTAGGTGTAAAAGATGTTGTAAAATCAATGGTTTTTCTTATGAATTCGGATGTTAAAAACGAACGCTTTATACTAGTTTCAGAAAACAAAAGCTATAAAGAAGTGCTATTTTTAATAGCAGACACCTTGGGTATTAAAAGACCTTCAAAAAAAATAAAAGCTTGGCAAACTACTGTGCTTTGGCGCTTGTCATCATTTTTAACTCGGTTTTCTAAAAAAGCACCGTTATTAAGTAAATACTCTGCAAGAAGTGCACATGAAGTTTCTAAATATTCTTCAGAAAAAATAAAACAAACAATGAACTTTCAATTTGAAGAAATACAGACTGTTGTTAAAGACGTTTGTAGTAACTTTAAAAAATAAAAACGCTATTGTCTTAAATTCATTTCTTCTAGACTCCTTTCTGGCAACTCCAATTTTTTTAAGTTTCTTATGATTTTTAAGCTGTCTCCTTTTTTTAATCTACTTAGAGTTAATTGTATAGAGTCTTTTTTAATGGAATCTAATTGTTTCTTTGCTTTCTTAAGAATTTCTTGTTGCGCATTTATGTTAGCCTTGGTGTTTTCTAAAATTTCTTGATATAAATCTATGGTAGACATATAATAGTAATTACTACTTTCAAAACGAGTACTATCTATTTTAAATCGTTCATAAACAAAAGGCATGTAATTTATGTTCTTTTGGTTGTTCTTGTTTTTTATGAATTTAGCACTCGTAGAAATAATCATTTCTTGCAACAAAAGACTCATTGTGTCTTTCGGAATTAAGTCTTTTGGTTTTTCAAAAATAGTATTACTTGTGCAAGATACAAGCAATATGAAAAGTAATATGTAGCTATTTTTTTTCATTTTATCTATTAAAAGTAATTCTTTTCCCTTTAATTTCATCATTGAAAATACCATTGTTATATATTAAGTTTCCATTCACAAAAGTGTGTGTTATGGTAGATGAGAAAGTAGTTCCTTCAAAAGGAGACCAACCACATTTATATAAAATATTATCTTTAGAAACTGTTTGTGGCTTATTCATATCAATTAAAACAATATCTGCAAAATAACCTTCTTTTATAAACCCGCGTTTTTCAATTTGAAATAATTTAGCAGGATTATGGCTCATTTTTTCTACTGCTTTTTCAATAGGAATTACCCCTTCTTTTACTTTTTCTAAAAGTGCAATAATGGCATGTTGCACTAATGGTCCTCCACTTGGCGCATTTAAATAGTTGTTGTTTTTTTCATCTAAGGTATGCGGTGCGTGATCCGTAGCTAAAACATCTATTCTGTCATCTAACAAAGCTTTCCAAAGACCTAATCTGTCTTTTTCTGTTTTAACAGCAGGATTCCATTTGATGTGTGTTCCTTTTTCTTCATAATCTTTATCACTAAACCATAAATGATGAATACAAACCTCTGATGTAATTTGCTTTTCTTCTAGAGGAATATCGTTTCTAAATAAATGTGTTTCTTTCTCTGTTGACAAATGAAAAATATGCAATCTTGCACCTGTTTTCTTAGCCAATTCAATTGCTTTAGAAGATGATAAGTAACAAGCCTCTTCACTTCTAATAAGAGGGTGGTATTTTAGAGGAATATCGTCTCCATACTTTTCTTTGTAGATTGCCGTGTTTTTTCTAATAGTTCCTTCGTCTTCGCAGTGCACAGAAATAATCATTTTTGTTGATGAGAAAATTTTCTCTAGAACCTCTTCATTATCAACCAACATGTTTCCTGTAGATGAACCTAAAAACAACTTAATACCTGCTACTTTTTTAGGGTCTGTTTTTAACAACTCTTCCAAATTGTCATTTGTACCACCGAACATAAAAGAATAGTTTGCGTATGAATCTACTGCGGCAATTTTAAACTTGTCTTCTAATAAATGTTGTGTTGTAGCTTGTGGCACTGTATTTGGCATTTCTATAAACGTAGTAATACCTCCAGCAATTGCAGCCCGACTCTCTGTTGCAATATTTGCTTTGTGTGTTAAACCGGGTTCTCTAAAGTGTACTTGATCGTCTATAAACCCAGGAATTAAAAACTTCCCTTCAGCATTAATAACTTCAACATTTTTAGTGGGTTTAATTTTAGAAGAAATTTTTGTAATTATTTCATTTTCAATAAGAATATCACCTTTAAAGATTTTGCTCTCGTTTACTATTGTTGCGTTTTGTATTAAAATTTCTTTTGTCATTTTTCTTTTTAAATATCTATTTTCATATTCACTAACCCTTTGGTAAAACCAAAACGATTGTAAGATTTTAGTGCATCAGCATTCTTACTATATACATCTAGCCTTAATTCTTTTAAGTCTTTTTCTTTCCCCCATTTTTTTAAAGACTCTAAAATTAAATTGCTAATTCTTTGGCCTCTAAAAGTAGGTTTTACAAATATAAAACCAATATAACCATGTTTTGGGTTTTTATGGTAATGGCTAGAGTCTTCTATTTTTAGATACCCAGAACCCACTAATTCTTTGTTTGCTACAGCAACTATTAAATGGCTGTTTTTTGCGGTAATTAATTCAGGAATATTATAATAAGACAATGTACCATCCCCTAAAAAGGAATCCATAGGCCGCTCTGCCTTTATTACACCTTGTTCAAACTCTAATAATGTTTCTAAGTCGTTTAAATTTGCTGCTCTAATAGAAATAGTGGTCATTAGATATTTATTTTGGTACTCCTTTTAATTTCATTTTTACAACTCCAAACAATGCTTCTGTAACAATGTTTCCGTTCATTTTAGAGACACCCAAGTCTCTATCTGTAAAAACTACAGAAACTTCTTTTATTTTAAATTGATGTTTCCACGCTTTAAATTTCATTTCAATTTGAAAAGCATATCCAACAAATTTAATTTTATCTAGGTTTATGGTTTCTAAAACATTTCTTTTCCAACATACAAAACCCGCGGTAGTGTCGAAAACTGGAATTCTAGTAATAAAACGCACATATTTCGAGGCAAAATAAGAAAGTAGTAAGCGTTTAATATCCCAATTTACAACGTTAACGGTATTGTTTACATATCTAGAGCCTACAGAAACATCTACATCTTCACTTGAGCAGGCATTGTAAAGGCGAATTAAATCTTTCGGATTATGAGAAAAATCTGCATCCATTTCTATAACAAATTTGTAATCTTTAGCTAAAGCCCATTTAAAACCGTGGATATAAGCAGTTCCTAAACCATTTTTACCTTCTCTTTTTTCTATAAAAAGTTGTTCTGGAAATTCTGTTATTAATTTGTCTACAATGAATGAAGTGCCGTCAGGAGAATTATCATCAACAACCAAAATATGAAACATTTTTTCTTCTTGAAATACCGCTCTTATAATGGCTTCTATGTTTTCTTTTTCGTTATAAGTGGGGATGATAACTAATGTGTCTGACATAAATAAAATTTCGTAAGCTAAGAATACAAATATACATTTTTTAATTACTAATTTTGTGTTAACCTTATCAAAGAAGAAAAAGTGCAAGCACTAGAAAAAATAGTTATTAATACAAACTGGATTTCCATTATTTTGGTATTTCTATTTGCCATTATTGCTGTTTTAAAAATAATAGATGGAGATAAATTAAAAGGATATGTTTTTGCTTTATTCAATAAAGGCTTTATCCAAGATGAAGTAGAAGAAAATACTTCTTTTTTTAGCTCTTTTTATAGTTTATTATTTGTCTTTTCATCTGTCGTTTTAGCCCTTGTTACTAGCTTTTTGGTTGCAGAGACAAATAAAAACACTTCTTTTAGCTTATCGTATTTCTTTTTAATTTTAGGAATTATTTGGAGCTATTTAGCCGTTAAGAGCTTATTTGAAATAGGGGTTATTAGACTTTTTTTTATAAAAAAAGAGGTTCGATTTTATGTTGTTTCTAAATTTGGTTACCTGTATTCAATTAGTTTTTTTCTATTAATTCTCTTTGTGTTATTGCGTTTTGGGCCATTAAGTTTTTCATTTTTTGTGGCAGTTACTTTAGGCTTATTTTTATTAAAGTTTGTTTTTCAAGTAGTTAATAATAAAAACCTTGTTTTTAGCAAGTTATTTTATTTTATATTGTACCTTTGCGCGTTCGAAATATCACCCCTATTAATAATGTTTAAACTGGTAATTTAAACTAAAAAACGAAAACGAAAGCGTATGAAAGTGAAAACTATTTTAGTATCGCAACCCCCTCCAAAAACAGAAACTTCTCCATATTTTGATTTGTCTGATAAACAAAAAGTAAAGATAGATTTTAGATCCTTTATTCATGTCGAAGGTATTTCTGTAAAAGAAATTAGAAATAATAAAGTTGATTTTAAAGACTTTACCGCTATTATTTTAACTAGTAGAAATGCAGTAGATTACTTCTTTAAAATTGCTGAAGAAATGCGCTTTAAAGTGCCAGATGACATGAAATATTTTTGTCAATCTGAGGCTGTAGCTTATTATTTGCAGAAATATGTGGTTTATAGAAAACGTAAAATTTATGTAGGTAGTAGAACTTTTCTTGATTTAACAAAGCTAATTAAAAAGCATAAAACAGAGAATTTCTTATTGCCTTCTTCTGATAAATTAAAGCCTTTAGTTCCTGAAGAATTAGATAAGTTAGGTGTTCAATGGACGCGAATAGACTTATATAGAACAGTAGTAAGTGATTTGTCTGATTTAGAGAATGTTGTTTATGATGTTTTAGTATTCTTTAGTCCTTCTGGGATAGAATCTTTATTTCAAAACTTTCCGGATTTTAAACAAAACAGCACAAGAATCGCTGCTTTTGGTAACTCTACTGTAAGTGCAGTAACTAAGGCTGGTTTAAATTGTGATATAGAAGCACCTTCTCCGGAAACACCTTCTATGACAATGGCTTTAGACAAGTATATTAAAGTTGTAAATAAGAAATAAAATTTTTAAAATTGACCACTACGCCTGTCGAAGCGCGATTTATAAAACTAAAAAAACCGAACAAAAATGTTCGGTTTTTTTAGTTTTATATTTTTAACAAATTTTTTAAGTCAATAATTTTGCTAATTATTAAGCAAACAAGGTGGCAAAAGCTTCTTCAATTTTACCAACTAAAATTAATTTTATTCCATGGTTTTTAGAGGTGATTTTGTTGTATTTTGAAGCTACTAAGGTTTTGTAACCTAGTTTTTCTGCTTCTAAAATTCGTTGATCAATTTTAGAAACGGGTCTAATTTCTCCTGCCAAACCTACTTCGGCAGCAAAACACACATTTGGATTAATAGCGATATCTTGATTAGATGATAAAATAGCTGCTACAACTGCTAAATCTATTGCGGGATCATCTACATTGATACCTCCAGTAATATTTAAAAACACATCTTTAGCACCCAACTTAAAACCTGCACGTTTTTCTAGAACCGCTAAAATCATGTTTAGACGTTTTAAATTATAACCGGTTGTAGAGCGCTGAGGCGTCCCGTAAACGGCAGTAGATACTAATGCCTGTATTTCTATCATTAGGGGTCTAATACCTTCTAGTGTAGATGCAATTGCAGTTCCGCTTAAATCGTTATCTTTTTTAGAAATTAGTATTTCAGACGGATTTGAAATTTCTCTTAATCCGGTTGACAACATTTCATAAATACCTAATTCAGAAGTAGAACCAAACCTATTTTTTTGAGAACGTAAAATTCTGTAGGTATGATTTCTATCACCTTCAAACTGTAAAACAACATCTACCATGTGTTCTAAAATTTTTGGTCCGGCAATGTTTCCATCTTTGTTTATATGGCCAATTAATAAAACCGGGGTAGCCGTTTCTTTGGCAAATTTTATCAACTCTGCAGCAGTTTCTCTAATTTGAGAAATACTTCCGGGAGAGGCTTCAATGTTATTTGTATGTAACGTTTGTATAGAATCTATTACCAAAACTTCTGGTTCTGTTTCTTCTATGTTCTTAAAAATTTGTTGTGTATTTGTTTCTGTAAGAATTAGACAGTTAGAATTCTTTGCTTCCAATCTATCTGCTCTCATTTTTATTTGAGACTGACTTTCTTCACCCGAAACATACAATACTTTTTGGCTAATATTTAAGGCCACTTGCAATAATAAAGTCGATTTACCAATACCAGGTTCTCCTCCTAAAAGTGTTACAGAGCCTTTTACCAGCCCTCCACCTAAGACTGTATCTAATTCATTGTTATTAGTAACTACCCTTTCTTCAGGGTTTAACTGAATATCAGCAATTTTTAAGGGCTTGTTTACCGTTTGTTTTGCAGTTGTAGATTGTTTCCAAACACGTTTTTCTTCTTTCTGAATTATTTCTTCAACAATAGTATTCCACTCTTTACAAGCACCACATTGTCCCACCCATTTTGCGTGTTGGGTTCCACAATTCTGACAGAAAAAAGTTGTTTTTGTTTTGCTCATTTCTAATTTTTAAAATACGAATTTACGCTAAAAATTTATGTATTCTTATTATAAATTGGTAGCAGCAAAAACGCTAAACCACCAAAGATAACAATCATTGCGGTTTGTGCAGTCCACATAATCCAACCAAAAGCGGTTGCAGTTTCTGCAGGAATATCAAATAATGCTAAGGCACTAGCAACAGCAATTGGGTACAAGCCAATGCCACCATTTGTTGCCGCAATTGAAAATCCACCAGCGATAAAACCGATTAGAATACCTCCAAAAGGAACATTTAAACCTTCAATTGCAGGTATTGTTGCCCAAAACATAGCAACGTACATTGCCCAAATAAATAGTGTGTGAAAAATAAATGCCCATTTGTTTTTCATTTTAAAGATGCTAGTTACACCTTCAATTAAACCAGAAATAAAAGTTTTAATTTTTAATAGAAAACCAGATGTGGCTTTTTTCACAAAAGAGGTGAAAATGTAGAATCCGACAATTAAAAGAGCGAAACCAATGCTAATTTTTAATGGATTGAAGTTTTTGGTAAGTAAGTCATAAATAAAATCAAACTGAACAAATAATGTAATTGCAACAATAGAAAGCATCATTATTAAATCTGCAATACGCTCTGCTACAATAGTTCCAAATGCTTTTTCAAAAGGAATTTTCTCATAATTGGTCATTACCGTAGCTCTTGAAATCTCTCCCGCTCTTGGTATCGCTAAGTTTACTAAATACCCTACTAAAACTGCTAAAATACTGTTTATAAATTTTGGTTTAAAACCCAATGGCTCTAGCATAAATTTCCATCTGTAGGCTCTAGATAAATGACTTAAAATCCCAAAGAAAAGTCCCAGAAAAATAAAGCTGTAATTTGCTTCTTTGAAATAGTTTCCTAAGATTTCTAGTGAAATATCAGACAAAGAATACCAAACTAGAAAACTACCTAATGCAAGCGGTAAAACAATTTTTAAAACCTTTTTAATATCCAAATTATATGAGTGTATTTTCTTTTCTGTTAGTAAGGGTTAACAAGCGTTTAAATTTATTCTTTTTTCTAATTTCATAAATATGTAGATAATTAAAATGCCGCTTTTTGCAACTTTGCCAGTAGCAGTAAATCAAGTTTTTTTAATACAAGAAACTACACATTTTTTAAAAACCCCAAATCTATTATTATTTACAACTTGTACTGATAATTTACAAAAATAACATTTTTTAATTTTTTAAAGCAATGTTATCTATTAATCTAATATCCCCTGCAAAAACAGCAATAAAAGCTCTATATGTCTTGTTAGCATCTTTGTTTTTTGCAGTTTTTAAGGTTTTTTCATCAGCAATTGTAAAATATTCTAAAGTTAATAAAGGTTGTTTTTTAAATTCATTTTCTAACCATTCATTAATTTTTGTAATATCTTCTGTGTCAAATTTCTGTTGAATTTTATTCAGTGTTCTATAAATAAAAGGCCCAGCTTCTCGCTGTTCTTTTGATAATCTTGCGTTTCTAGAGCTCATAGCCAAACCGTTTTCTTCCCTATAGATTGGGCATCCTTTAACGGTTACATTTAAGTGATACTTGTCTACCATTTTCTTCACAATTTGTAATTGTTGAAAATCTTTTTGTCCGAAATAGGCTTTGTTGGGCTCAATAATTTCAAATAAGGTTTTTACAATAGTACCAACACCATCAAAATGCCCTTTTCTAAACGCTCCTTCCATCTGATGTTCTAAACCATCAAAATTAAATTTTTCTGAAGCAATATTTTCTAAATAAATTTCTTTTACAGAAGGTGAAAATAAGATATCACAAGACACAGAGTTTAGTAATTTGATGTCGTTTTCTATTGTTTTGGGGTATTGCTTTAAATCTTCTACATTGTCAAATTGTGTAGGGTTTATAAAAATACTTACTACAACAATGTCGTTTTTTAGCTTTGCATTTTCAATTAAAGACAAATGCCCCTCGTGCAATGCCCCCATAGTTGGCACAAAACCAATGGTTTTTTTGTTTGTTTTATAGTCTAAAAGACAGTCTTTTAGGTCTTTTTTATTGTTGAAAATTTTCATTCTTGTATTGTTGATAAAGTGTGCAAACTTACCATTTTAACACGATATTAGCATAATAATTTGTATTTTTGCCACTCTCATAAAAAGAGTTTGATTTAATGAAGGACAAGAGAATATTATTTGTTTCATCTGAAGTAGTACCCTACTTGCCAGAAACAGAATTATCGTTAACTGCCTTTAATGCTGCTAAAAACGCACATTCTAAAGGAGTACAGACCAGAATTTTTATGCCAAGGTACGGTGTTATTAATGAAAGAAGACATCAATTACATGAGGTTATTCGTCTTTCTGGGATGAATTTAGTTGTAAACGACATGGATATGCCATTGATAATAAAGGTTGCTTCTATCCCAAAAGAAAGAATGCAAGTTTATTTTATAGACAATGAAGAATATTTTAAAAGAAAAGCTGTTTTTACAGATGAAGACGATCAATTGTTTGATGACAATGATGAGCGTGCAATTTTCTTTGCAAAAGGTGTTGTAGAAACTGTGAAAAAATTAAATTGGGCACCAGATATTATTCATGTTCATGGTTGGATGGCATCTTTATTACCTCTTTATTTAAGAGAGTTTTATAACGAAGAACCATTGTTTACTGAAAGCAAGATTATTACTTCTGTTTACAACAATCCTTTTGAAGGAACATTAAGCGAAGATCTTGCAGATAAAGTAACTTTTGATCTGAAGAGTAATGATAAAATTGCAACAATAAAGATACCGAACCATACCAATATATTAAAAAGTGCCATTGAAAACTCGGATGCGATTATTCATGGTAGTGAAGATATTTCCGAGGAATTATCTTCTTTTATCGAAGAAAAAAAGATTCCCGTCTTAGGATTTCAAGAAGAGAACTTTAAAGAGAGTTATTTAAATTTTTATACTGATTTAGTCTCAGTTAATTAATTATTTTTAGTGTGAAAAATATTTATAGAAAAGGCATCTACTTAGGTGTTTTGTTTTTGGTGTTTGCAGGTGTTATTTCTTGCGAAGAAGATTTTACAGATATACGTAGTGGTGTTGTAAGTAATACAAAATTCTCTACAAATGATACAATTATAGAGGTGTTGGTTTCCAATGCAGCCATAGAAAACATAAGAGGAGATGGCTTAGAGTTGGGGGGAACTCCGTTTTTTGGTCTTCAAGGACAGTACCTTTTAGGAACTTATATAAATGAGGAATATGAAAATATTGAAGCATCTATAGTTTCTCAAATAAACATCAATTCAGCTTTAAAGTTAGCCTCATATGACAACCCTGATGGATTGTTATATGAAACAACCATAGATACTGCATTTTTAAGATTACCATATCATTCAACTTTAATATCTAATGGTAGCAGACCAATTTATGAATTAGATTCTGTAACGGGAAATTCAGATTTGCCATTTACATTGAATATTTATGAGTTAGAAACTTATTTAAACATTTTAAATCCTGCTGATCCTTCAAAAACAAACGAGTTTTTGTCAGATAGAGAATATGAGACAAATGCGAACACGTTAACAGCAGTAGAAAATATGGATTTTGCGCCTACTGAAAATGATACCTTAGTAATCATTAAAAGAAGAAATAGTTTAGGTGATTTATATAAAACCGATACTATAAGATATACGGCAAACGCTAATACAACTGTTCCTTTACCAATGGCAATTATACCATTAAAGAAAAGTTTTGTAAAAGAAGTGTTTTTAGATAATTATGAGACTCCTAACTTTGAGTCTCAAAGTAATTTTAATAATTACTTTAGAGGTATTGTGATCGATGCAAAAGAAAAAACGCATGCATCTGGAGAAAGAGGAGGAGCTTTAATATCTTTTAACTTAAGTAGCACTGGTGTAGGGGCTACAAGCTCTTTAATTGAAGTGTATTATACAAATACTTTTTTCAAGAGTAATAGCACGGAAATTGATACCGTAATAACAAATAGACACAGGTTTCAATTAGGAGGTATTATAAATGGTAAGTATAAATCTAATAATAAGGTGTACCCTGTTAATAATGAAGTGAAGTTGCAGGGAGCTGCCGGTTCTGAAGCAAAAATAGAAATTTTAAAAGGCACGCAATTAACAGATTTAAGAGATAAGGATTGGTTAATTAATGATGCTTCATTAACTTTTTATATCAATCAAGATTCTGACACAACAAATACTGCAAATCAATTATATCTATATAAAAGAGGAGAAGATTTAAATTCAAACGCTATTTCTAGTCATATAAAAGATATTTTTACTGAGGGTCTTGCAACTTTTGGTGGGTTTTTAGAAAAAGAAAATAACAAGAAAGACCACTATACTTTTAGAATTACAGATTATTTGTCAGATATTTTAAGTGGAGAAACAGATTACAATCCACCTTTAAGATTAAAGGTTTATAATACTTCAGATACTCAAATTACAGATACAATTTTCAAAAATTATAATTGGAATCCTAAATCTATTTCAATTTTAAATGGAGATGAAAATTTAAATGGTGTAAGAAGAGCACAGTTAAAAATATCGTATACAGAAAAGAATAATTAATAACTAAAAAAATACATTTGCTATGTGTGGAATAACAGGTTATATAGGATACAGAGATGCGTATCCTATAGTAATGAACGGATTAAAAAGATTAGAATACAGGGGGTATGATAGCTCTGGTATTATGATGTTTGACGGTAAAAATATTCAACTTTCAAAAACAAAAGGAAAAGTTTCTGATTTAGAGGCGATTACAGAAAAAGAAGCGCAAAGAAAAGTTGGCCAAATAGGAATCGGTCATACGCGTTGGGCAACACACGGGGTTCCAAATGATATTAATTCTCATCCCCATACCTCTCAATCGAGTAATTTAGTAATTGTTCATAACGGAATCATTGAAAACTACGATGCCCTTAGGAAAGAATTAATTTCTAGAGGATACGTTTTTAAAAGCGATACAGATACTGAAGTTTTAGTGAACTTAATAGAAGAGGTTAAGAAAAACGAAGGATGTAAATTAGGAAAAGCGGTACAATTGGCTCTAAATAATGTTATCGGTGCCTATGCGATTGCTGTTTTCGACAAAGCAAAGCCAAATGAAATAGTTGTGGCGCGTTTAGGGAGCCCAATTGCAATAGGAGTTGGAAAAGAGAATTCTGAGTTTTTTATCGCTTCAGATGCTTCTCCTTTTATTGAATACACAAAAAGTGCTATTTATTTAGAAGACGAAGAGCTTGCAATCATTAAGGTAGGGAAAGACATTAAAATACGAAAAATTAAAAATGATGTTCAAGTTGACGCTAATGTTCAGAAGCTTAAATTAAGTCTAGATCAGATAGAAAAAGGAGGTTATGATAATTTTATGCTGAAAGAAATACATGAGCAACCTAAAGCAATTATAGATACCTACCGTGGAAGAATGCTTGCCGATGAGGGTGTTATAAGGATGTCTGGTATAGATGATCATATTAATAAGTTTTTAAATGCAGATAGAATTATTATTATTGCTTGTGGTACTTCTTGGCATGCTGGTTTAGTAGGAGAATATCTTATTGAAGATAAAGCACGCATACCAGTTGAAGTAGAGTATGCGTCAGAATTTAGGTATAGAAACCCCGTAATTACATCAAAAGATGTGGTGATTGCAATTTCGCAATCTGGTGAAACTGCAGATACATTAGCAGCAATAAAATTAGCAAAATCAAAGGGTGCATTTGTTTTTGGTATTTGTAATGTGGTAGGATCTTCTATCGCGAGAGAAACAGATGCGGGAGCATACACGCATGCAGGTCCAGAAATAGGAGTTGCTTCAACAAAAGCATTTACAACACAAATTACAGTTTTAACATTAATTGCATTAAAATTAGCTTCTAGAAAAGGGGAAATTTCGAAACCTGAACTGAGAGCGTTTATGCAAGAAATGAAGTTAATACCTAAGAAAATAGAGACTTTATTAAAAATAGAAGACAAAGTAAAGGAAATCGCAGCAGTTTATAAAGATGCTAAAAATTGCTTGTATTTAGGTAGAGGTTTTAACTTCCCTGTAGCTTTAGAAGGTGCTTTAAAATTAAAAGAGATTTCATATATTCATGCAGAAGGCTATCCTGCAGCAGAAATGAAACACGGGCCAATTGCTTTGATTGATGAGAATATGCCAATTTTTGTGATTGCTACAAGTAAAGGACATTACGAAAAAGTAGTAAGTAATATTCAAGAAATTAAATCTAGATCCGGTAAAATTATTGCAATTGTTACCGAGGGAGATACTCAGGTAAAAGAAATTGCTGATCATGTAATTGAAATTCCAGAAACGGAGGAAGCCTTAGCCCCTTTGTTAACCACAATACCTTTTCAGTTACTTTCTTATCATATTGCAGTAATGTTAAATAAGAATGTAGATCAACCAAGAAACCTAGCGAAATCTGTTACGGTAGAGTAATTTTTTTCCTTTTAAAATAAAAAAAATCCAGCTGTATAGCTGGATTTTTTAGTTATAATTTGTCGTGAATTTTAATATGATTACCACCATTCCAAAGGGTTAATATGTCTGTTGCAACAGCAGCTCCGCTTCCTGCGGCAATTGCAAACTGACTTCTACAACCAGCAATGGTTCCGCAACAATACAAGCCATCTTTTATAAAACCCTCTTTGTTTTTAAGTTGAATTCTATCTTTTTCTGGATTTGCTTTTTCGTGAGGTTCTATAAAATTTTCTAAACCTGTTATAGTAAAAGGTTTAGAGTAATTTAAAGCAATAATTACAATTTTAGAGGTGTATGTGCCTTTATTTGTAACAACTTTATATACATCCTTCAAATCATCGACAGAAATTACTTTTTCCATTTCTATTTGAGAAATAGTAGGGTATAAAGTTGATAACTGTTGTCTTCCCTCAACTAAAATATTTCTTCCTATAGTTTTTGCAGGCAACCCTAAAACATTATTAAATAAAGCATTTTGCAAGTGAGATGCTTTTTGGTGCACAATAACACCAATCTTTTTATCCATTGCAAAAGGCTTTTCTTTTGCAGAACCTAAAACCAAGGCACATTGCAAACCAGAAACACCACCACCAATAATTAATACATCAAAATTCATTTTAAAACAATTCTTTTATATTGGTTGCGAATAATTTTACAGAAATAGCTAATAATATGACTCCAAAGATTTTTCTAATAATTAAAATTCCGTTCGGACCAATAATTTTTTCAATTTTAGAAGATGTTTTTAAAACAGCATAAATTAATGCTACGTTTAATAAAACGGCTACAATTATATTTTCTATATGAAACTCTGAACGCAAAGAAAGCAACGTTGTTAAACTACCAGGGCCTGCAATTAAAGGAAAAGCTAATGGAAAAACAGTGGCTGTAATGGTAGCTGAATTTTCATCGTCTTTATACAGTGTAATTCCTAAAATCATTTCTAAAGCAATAAAGAATAAGATAAAAGACCCTGCAACGGCAAAAGAATTTACATCGATACCTATTAAGCCTAATAAACTTTGTCCTAAAAAAAGGAATACAATCATAATAACACCTGCAATTAAAGAGGCTTTTCCAGATTGTATGTGCCCTACTTTTTTGCGTAAATCGATAATAATAGGAATGTTTCCTACAATATCTATAACAGCAAATAATACCATAAATGCCGTAACTATTTCTTTAAAGTTGAATTTCATGATCTCTTTTTTTAATTTTACAAAATTAGTTAACTAAGTTTAGCAAAGTGTAAATTTAAAGTAAATAATTGTCTTATTTTTGTCAGATGTTTCAACTAGGGAAAACAATAGTTTCAGAAGATATTATAGAAAAAGATTTTGTGTGTAATCTTTCTGCTTGTGGCGGTGCTTGCTGTGTAGATGGCGATGCTGGTGCCCCTTTAGAGGAAGGGGAGGCTAAAATTTTAGAAGATATTTATCCGAAGATAAAGCCTTTCTTAAGAAAAGAAGGAATTGCTGTTATCGAGAAAGAAGGTGTTTGGGTTAAAAATGAATGGGGAGAAATCGAAACTCCTTTAATTAATAATGCAGACTGTGCTTATGTAATTTTCGATGAAAAGAATAAAACCTTATGTGGTATTGAAGAAGCATATAATTCTGGGGAAATAGATTGGAAAAAACCAGTTTCTTGCCACTTATACCCAATAAGAGTAAAAGATTACAGCGAGTTTTCTGCTGTAAATTACCACAAGTGGGAGATTTGTGATGATGCTTGTACTTTAGGAAAAGAACTACAAGTGCCAGTATACAAGTTTGTTAAACAAGCTTTGGTGCGTAAATTTGGCCAAAATTGGTATGATCAATTAGAGAAAGTAGCAGCGAAACATTTAGAATAATTTTTATATTTTTTAATTAAATAAGATAAACAGCATCAAAGAAATTTGATGCTGTTTTTTTTTGGCATGTTCTTTGGTTTTAAAATAGTCTTAACCTTTAAAAACAATTTAATTATGAAAAATCTAAAAAAGCAACCTACCAAACAATTAGAAAAGTTTTCTAACATCTTTCTGCAGTTAGGTCTTGTTCTGGTGCTCTTTGTCGTTTTTATTTCTTTAGAGCATAAGACAGAGCAGAAGACAGTGGCAGACGAAAATTTAGATTTTAAATCTGAAGTCTATCTATTTACTCCTGATACAGAAGTTGTTTTTAGAAAAGAGCCAAAAATTATTCCAAAACAAGAAACTCCAAAACAAAAACCTGTTTTTTTTGAAAAAATAATAAAAGCTGACAATCCAATAATTGAGACGGTTATTGATATTGATGTCGAAGATCCGAAAATATTAGATATTGATAGTTTTGAAGAAGAAAAAGAAGATGAAGAGTTTAGACCTGAAGATGCTGTCTCTTTTATCAACATTCAAAATGCACCTATTTTTAAAGGATGTGAGGGGCTTTCTAAAACCGAAAACAAAGTGTGTTTCGATAGAAAAATGAAACGTTTTGTACAACGTAATTTTGATGCAGGTCTTGCAAATGAGTTAGGATTAAGTGCTGGAAAATATAAAATTAGAACGCAATTTTTAATAGATAAGAAAGGTAATGTTATAGACATAAAAATTAGAGCACCTCACAAACAATTAAAAAAAGAAACAGCAAGGCTCATTAAGAAACTTCCTAAATTTACTCCAGGACAGCAACAAAATAGATTTGTAAGAGTCAGGTATACACTACCAATAGCTTTTAGTGTAGAGTAAAAAAAACCCAACCAATTGGTTGGGTTTTTTTATAGCTGTTATTTAGATTTTGTTATTTTTGTAAAATGAAAATAAGTCATTATTTGGACGCAACATATTTAAAAACGGCAATACAATTAGGTATTACTGAAAAAGAAAATTTGGAGAAAATAGTGGCACTTACAAAGGAGGCAATTAGCTATGATTATAAGTTAGTTATGATCCGTTCCAACTATATAGCAGCGGTAAAAAAAATAATAAGCATTTCAGGATCTAAGGTTTTAATTGGCACTGTCATTGACTTTCCCTGCGGAGATGCATCTTTAAAGCAAAAAATACAAGAAGCTGAAAATGCAATTAAATTAGGTGCAGATGAGTTGGATTTCGTTGTTAATTATAATGCTTTTAAAAAAGGAAATATAGATTTGGTAACAGAAGAAGTAACTCGTTGCATAGCACTTTGCCTTAGCAATCAAAAAATTGCAAAATTTATTATAGAAGTTGCAGCTTTATCAAATGAAGAAATAATTGTAATTTCACAACTTGTGAAACAACTTGTTTTAGAAAATTTCGGAGAAGAAAACGCAAAAAATGTGTTTGTAAAATCATCTACAGGATTTTTTAAAACAGAAAGGGAGATTCCAAATGGGGCTACTTTTGAAAATATGATGTTAATTTCTAAAAATGCGAAACCATTAAAAATTAAGGCTGCAGGTGGTGTAAGAGATTACGAAACAGCTTTGAAAATGATTTCTTTAGGAGTAGATAGAATTGGAACATCTTCATCAAAAGAAATAATAAATAAAGAACAACACTCAAACCAAAGCTACTAATTTTGAAAGATTTTTTTGCGCACGAAACAGCTGTTATAGATACTGATTGTACTATTGGGAAAGATACTAAAATTTGGCACTTTAGTCATATTATGTCCCATTGTGTTATCGGAGAAGGTTGTAATATTGGACAAAATGTAGTGATTTCTCCAAAAGTTATTCTTGGACAAAATGTAAAAGTTCAAAATAATGTTTCTATTTACAGTGGGGTTATTTGTGAAGATGATGTTTTTTTGGGTCCCTCTATGGTTTTTACAAATGTGATAAACCCTAGAAGTGCCATTAAAAGACAAAATGAATACCAAAAAACTATTGTAAAAAAAGGAGCTACTATTGGTGCTAATGCTACTATTATTTGTGGTAACAATATTGGTGAATATGCTTTTATTGGCGCTGGTGCAGTGGTTACTAAAGAGGTTTTACCTTTTGCCTTGGTTGTTGGAAACCCTTCGAAGCAAATAGGTTGGGTTAGTGAATATGGCCATAGATTAGAATTTGATGAAAAAGGTTTTGCAACTTGTATAGAAAGTAACCAAGAATATTTACTAAAAAAGAATATTGTTATAAAATTATAATATTTTATTTTTTTAAATATATATATATTATCTTTGATGTGTAGTTCTTTTAAAGAATTACACTTTTTCTTTTTCATAGCAATTTTCCCACTCAATTTATTGAGTGGGTTTTTTTATTTATTTAACATCAAAAGCTCTAAAAACTATGGTAAATTCATATTTATCAAATATCTTTGCAAGCTAATTATGGTGATATGAATACAGCCGTTATTTCAGATAATAAAACATCTATGAAAACTATTATTTCAGACTTTAAGCAACTTACTAAAGTTGGCTTGTCTTTAAGTGTTGTGTTTTCTTCTGTGGCTGGTTATTTGTTAGCGGTAGAAACTGTAGATTACTTTATACTATTTCTTTTAGCTATTGGTGGTTTTTTCATGGTTGGTGCTTCTAATGCATTTAATCAAATTATAGAAAAAGATACAGATGCTATTATGAAACGTACGCAGAACAGACCTTTGCCAACAGGTAGAATGTCTGTAAACGTTGCATTAACGATTGCAATAGTATTTACCGTTTTAGGTATTTCAATCTTATATAGCATCAACCCTAAGTCGGCATTATTTGGCGCAGTGTCAATATTCCTATACACATGTGTTTACACCCCTTTAAAGGCAGTAACACCTTTAACCGTGTTTGTGGGTGCAATTCCAGGAGCAATTCCTTTTATGCTTGGTTGGGTTGCCGCAACTAATAATTTTGGTATTGAAGCAGGATTTCTGTTTATGATTCAGTTCTTCTGGCAATTTCCGCACTTTTGGGCAATTGGTTGGTTGCAGTTTGAGGAGTATAAAAAAGCGGGCTTTAATATGTTGCCTATGGGAACTAAAGATAGAGGGGCCATAAAGCAAATTATTTTTTATACAGGAATAATGATTTTAGTCTCTATAGCGCCAGTTTTAAAAGTTTCTGGAGCGTTTTATATTTATCCAACAACCGCAGTAATTATTGCGCTATTGGGTATTGTAATGTTACATTATGGTGTTAAACTTTATAAAAGTCAAGAAAATATAGATGCGAGAAAATTAATGTTATCGAGTGTCCTGTACATTACAGTTGTACAAATTATATACGTAGTAGATAAATTTTTACATTAAAAAAGGAAGATGGTAGAACAAACATTAGAACAAGAAAAAACTGCTAACAGAAGAAAATCTGGAAAACCAATGTTGTGGGTTTCTATGATAAGTATGGTGATGTTTTTTGCAGGCTTAACAAGTGCATACGTAATTAGTATGGAAAGAGATGATTGGGTAACTTTTGATTTGCCTGATGCTTTTTATATTAGTACTTTTTTAATAGTTGCTAGCAGCATTACAATAATCTTGTCTCAAAGATTTTTGAAGCAAGAAAAAAGACAGATGTCACTTATATTACTAGTGGTAACTTTATTTCTAGGAATTGGTTTTATTTGGCAACAATACGAAGGCTTTAATGAACTTAAAGGCTTAGGCCTGTATTTTACTGGACCAGGAAGTACAGTGTCTACATCGTTTATAATTGGCATCACGTTAATGCACGTTTTACACCTATTGGCTGGTGTAATTGTACTTTTTGTTGTTATTTATAATCATTTTAAATATAAGTACAAACCAAATGATTTACTGGGGTTTGAACTCGGTGCAATCTTCTGGCATTTTGTAGATATACTATGGATTTATCTATTTTTCTTTTTCTATTTTATTAGGTGATGAAAAATGATTAATTTTGCAAAACTATTTTTAACATTCAATCAATAGAATACATTTATGGAAGCAAATATTGCTGTACCAACTGACAAAAAGGATATCTGGAATGGCGGAGGTGGGAAACCATTTGGCGCTAGTTATGGTAAAATGATGATGTGGTATTTTATCCTATCAGATGCATTAACTTTTTCTGGTTTTTTAGCTGCTTATGGGTTAACACGTTTTAAGTTTATAGACACTTGGCCAATTGCAGATGAGGTTTTTACGCACGTACCTTTTGTGCACGGAGATTTTCCAATGATTTACGTTGCAATTATGACGTTTATCTTGATTTTTTCTTCTGTAACAATGGTGTTAGCGGTAGACGCTGGTCATCAAATGAAAAAGAATAAAGTAGCTTGGTATATGTTTGCTACGATTATTGGAGGTATTATTTTTGTAGGCTCACAAGCTTGGGAATGGAATACTTTTATTAAAGGGTCTTATGGGGCTGTAAAAACAACGGAAGGTAAGTTGTTACAGTTTGTAAAAGATGGTAAACAAATTGCTTTGGCAGATTTTGTTATTGGTAACAGAACAGACGGTAGAGTTCAGCATACTAAGAAAAACGGATTATGGTTTGAAGAGGAGGGTACAATTGCTAATTATTCTGTAGCACAAGTAATTCAAGCGTATAATGCAAATCCTGAAATTCAAGTAAGAACAGAATTAATAGATTTAGATAAGAAACAAAAAACAATTCTTTCTAGAGAAGCAGGTTCTGCAATGCTAGCAAGAACAGATAGAGTTGTAGAAGGCGCTAATTTAGAGGAAAACGAATATGGTAATACAATTTTTGCAGATGCCTTTTTCTTTATTACTGGTTTTCACGGTTTTCACGTAGTGTCTGGAATTGCAATTAATATTATTATTTTCTTTAATGTAATCTTAGGAACTTATGAGAAAAGAGGACATTACGAAATGGTAGAAAAAGTTGGTTTATACTGGCACTTTGTAGATTTAGTTTGGGTATTTGTATTTACCTTTTTTTACTTAGTATAACAAAAAAATAAATAGAAGAAATGGCACACGCGCACGAATCGAATACAAAAAGAATATGGATAGTTTTTGGTATCCTTTCTTTTATAACAATAGTAGAAGTATACCTAGGTATTCTTAAACCTGCAGCTTTGCATTTACAAGGCATGGGTACAAGTTGGTTAAATTGGATTTTCATCATTTTAACACTAGCAAAAGCATATGGAATTGCATGGGTTTTTATGCACTTAGAAGGAGAGAAGAAATGGCTTAGACGCTCTATTGTTTGGTCTGCCGTCTTTTTAATCTCATATCTCGTCACACTGTTTTTATTTGAAGGAGGCTACATATTCGATACATTATCACCACTTGTAAAATGGTAATATAAAATTTTAAAAGGTGGTTTTAACCACCTTTTTTTATACATAAAAGGTACACACTAAAAGAGAATTATGAAATTTTTCACTAAAAAAAGAATCGTTTTATTTTTACTATTTATTTTTCCACTGATGTGTTTTTTATTGCTGTCAACAGGAATAAATAACGCTGCTAAACTACCAATCTATGGCGAGAATACTTTAGATATCTCAATAGTTGATTCAACAAAAACATTAAAAAATAAAGTTTCTTTAATTTGTTTTTTAGGAGGTGATATTGCTAATAATAAGGGAGGTGTATTTAATTTGAATCAAAATATTTATAAAAAGTTTATTGAACATAATGATTTTCAAATTATTGCGATTTACCCTAAAGGTACCGACAAAGAAGTCTTAAGCTTTAAAAAAGAACTTGGTGCTTTCACAGATATGGCAAAGTGGAAGTTTACAGCCGGTTCTAGAGAAAATATAAACACATTTTTTGACAGCTTTAAAACGAATACTTCTTTAGATGATTTTTATACCTCTGATGCTTTTATAGTGGATAAAAATGGATATTTAAGAGAGCGTACAGACGATGAAGAAAAGAAACAAAGGAAACTAGTTGGATATGATATGAATTCTGTTGCAGAATTAAAGAAAATAATGAAAGATGATATAAACGTACTCTATTATGAATATTATGCTGCATTTAAAAATAAAAATAAAGCAGATAGAAAAGAAGTAGGCTTATGAAAAAGAAGTATTCATATATAGGTATTGCATTTATTATTTTATTATTTGGTATTTATACGGTACCAAAAGTAGTAGATAGGTTTAAAGCAGATACCACGTTAGAATATTTAAAAACGAATGAAGCAAACCCTCAAAAAAGAAAGGTACCTGAGTTTGAATTCATAAATCAAGAAGGGAAAACAATTACAAATAAAAATTATGAGGGTAAGGTATATGTAGTAGAGTTTTTCTTTTCAACATGTCCAAGTATTTGTCCAATAATGAATCAAAAAATGGTGACCATTCAGGATGCCTTTTTTGGCAATCCAAATTTTGGAATTGCTTCAATCTCTATTACACCAGAAATAGACACACCAGAAGTTTTAAAGGAATATGCACAGATAAATAGAATCACGCATAGAAATTGGCATTTACTTACAGGTAAATCTGATGATATGGTGTATGCATTAGCAAAACAAGGGTTTCAATTATATGCAGGAAAAGGGGAAGAAGAACACGGCGGATTTGAACACTCTGGTTATTTTGCTTTGGTAGATAAAGACGGATTTATTCGTTCTAGAAAAGACGAAAACGGAAACACAATTATTTATTATAACGCTCTAGAAGATAATGGTTTTCCAGATCAAATAAAAGAAATAAAAGAAGACATTAAAATATTACTGAATGAATAATTTAGCACAAGAAAAAAAGTATAAAAAAATTATTACGGCATTGTCTGTAATAATTCCAATAGCTGTAGCGGCTTTATTTGGTGTTAATCTAAGAAGTTTGGGGTTTGATGTAGCTCCGTTAAAATTTCTTCCGCCAATCTATGCGTCTATAAATGGGCTAACTGCAGTGTTATTAATAGCAGCAGTTATCGCTATAAAAAAAGGAAATAAAAAATTACATGAGCAATTAAATACTGCAGCAATAGCTTGTTCTTTGTTGTTTTTACTAATGTATATAGCATACCATATGACTTCAGATTCGACCTCTTTTGGTGGTGAAGGACTTATAAAGTATGTTTATTATTTTATTTTAATTACGCACATTGTTTTGTCTGTAATTGTAATTCCTTTGGTGTTGATTACCTACATGAAGGCAAAACTTGGGCTTTTCACCGAGCATAAAAAAATAGCAAAGAAAACCTTTCCTATTTGGTTATATGTTGCCGTTACTGGCGTTATAGTATATTTAATGATATCCCCTTATTATGTTTAAAAACAAAACACTTGTTATCTTATTGTTGATTTTTTTTACTTCAAAAACTACGTTTTCTCAATGTGCAATGTGTAAAGCGGTTGTAGAAAATGGAGATATTTCGATGGCTGAAGGTGTAAATAGTGGTATTACGTACCTTATGGTTTTTCCTTATCTTTTAATTGGTCTTTTATTTTTCACTATTTATCGCTATAATAAGAAGGTAAATAATTAACATTGAAATAAGAGTAAAACCCTGTAACATATTTTATTTTTGTTCGTCTTACCATTAGTTAACATTATATAAAATTTGTAAATTTTGAAAAATAAATTCATTCTATTTGTAGCATTATGTACTTCAGTTGCTACTTTTTCACAAAAAACGTGGACATTAAAAGAGGCTGTTGATCAGGCATTAGTCAAAAATATTTCTATCCAACAAAATAAACTAAGTGTAAAGCTTGCAGAAAAAAATGTTGCCATTGCGAAAGGTAATTTTTTACCAAATTTAAATGGAAGTTCATCAGGTAGATTTGGATTTGGTTCTTTTATTGATAATATTAGTAATGCAAGAATATCTACAGATAATTTTAATGCGTCTTTTGATTTGAATTCTAATATTACCATTTTTAATGGATTTAGAAATACCAACACATATAAACAAGCGCAACTGGGGGTTGAGTCTAGTTTACTTGATTTAAAGAAAATAGAAAATGACATCTCTTTAAGGGTAGTAAATACCTACTTAAATGTTTTATTTGCTAAAGAAAATTTAGCAGTGGCAAAAATTCAATCAGAAATAAGCAGAAAACAAATAGAAGCTGCAAATGCTAGATTTGAAGCTGGTGCAATTGCAAAAGGAGAACTATTAAATTTTCAATCTACAGCAGCTAATGATTTACAAAGTGTAATTTTACAGGAGAACGCACTAGATTTGGCATTGTTAAATATTGCACAGTTGTTGCAAGAACCTGTAAAAGGTTTTGATGTTGCGGCAATCGATGTTGGCACACCATCTGTGAACTTGTTATATGGGAGCTCTTCTTCAGTATTTCAAAAATCTTTAGATTATATGCCAGAAATTGCAAGAGCAAAACTAGCAATTGATAATGCAGATTTTAATATTAAATTATCAAAAGGCTCTTTTTTGCCAACAGTTACAGCTTTTGGTGGAATGGGAACTGGCTATAGTCACAGGTTTAATGAAATTTTTACGAACGATTATTTTTTTAATCAATTAAATGATAATTTAGGGTATAATATTGGAGTCTCAATTAACATTCCAATTTTTAACAGATTTCAAACTAAGAACAGAGTTGCACAGTCTCTAATTAATAAAGAAGTTTCTGTAATGAATTTAGAAAGTCAGAAATTAATATTAAAGCAAACAATAGAGCAAGCATTTTTAGATGTAAAATCTGGTTTAAAAACATTTCAAGCCGCAACAATTTCTTTAACAGCACAAAAAGAAGCATTTAAAAATGCACAAGAAAGATACAATTACGGGACTATGACATTGTTTGATTTCGATCTAGTAAGAACACGTTTGGTAAGTGCAGAAAGCGCTATGATTCGTTCTAAGTATGATTATGTTTTTAAAACAAAAGTGCTGCAGTTTTATTCTGGTGAATTAATTCTAGAATAAGTAATTAAAACTGATAAACACAATACCTCACAGAATTAAACACTGTGAGGTATTTCTTTTTTTGAAATACTATCTTTGTAAAAAACACTACAATTGGCAATAATCCTTAACATAGAAACTTCAACTAAAAACTGCTCAGTAAGTATTGCAGATAGTGGTAAAATTATAGCTTTTAAAGAATTGAATAATGGTAATTATTCGCACGCTGAGGTTTTGCATCCTTTTATAGAAAATATTCTAAAAGATGGCAATATTTCTAAATCCGAAATAAACGCCATAGCCGTAAGCAAAGGTCCGGGTTCTTATACTGGACTAAGAATTGGTGTTTCAGCGGCAAAAGGACTTGCTTTTGCTTTAAATGCACCATTAATATCAATTGATACGCTTACATCTCTTTCTTTTGCTGCTTCTATTGATTGCGGAGTAATTGTGCCGATGCTAGATGCACGAAGAATGGAAGTTTACGCTGCTGTTTTTGACAAACAACACAAAAAAATAAGAGAAATTAAAGCGGAAATTATAGATGAAACTTCTTTTTCTAATGAGTTAGATAGGGGTAAAGTTTATTTTTTAGGAGATGGTGCCCATAAATGCAAAGAAATAATTACCCATAAAAATGCTATTTTTATAGATGATAAGTTTCCTTCTTCAAAGGAAATGGCAATATTATCTTATGATAAATACAAAAAAGGTGATATTGAAAATATTGCCTACTTCGAACCTTTTTATTTAAAAGATTTTATAGTAATTCCTGAAAAAAAGAAGAAGCCTACATTTTAACCTTTGCTTGACAAAGATATTAGATTATTAGTATTCGTAGGGTCTAATTATTAGGTAGGTATTGTTAGTTTTTTTTCGGTATTAAAAGAAGGGTAAAGAATTTCTAAAAAACTCTTGGTTTTATATCTAATAGAGACTTCGTTATATAAAGTTTTTTTATTATCAATGATACTTTTTAGTTTTGTAGTTAGCGTATCTGCTGGTTACTGTGTAAAAATCAATGTTAATTTAATGTTATGTGAATGTTTGGGAATTGTTATAAAAAGCATATATTTAATAAAGTTACACAATCAGAAAAAACAAATTATGAAAAAAATACTTATAATTGCAATGTTTTGCATCGCAGCGATAGGATACTCTCAAGATATAACACCAACATATGAAGCGGAAGGTACACTTGTGAAAGCTACTTATTATCATGAAGACGGCACTATTAGTAAAGAAGGGTATTTTAAAAATAAGAAATTAACAAGTAAGTGGACTCGTTTTGACAAACAAGGGAATAAAGTTCAATTGGCTTTTTATAAAGACGGTAAAAAAACTGGGAAATGGTTTTTTTGGAATGAAGGTTCTTTACAAGAAGTTACCTATGTGAACAACTCAGTTAAAAGTGTTAATGTTTGGACATCGGAATCCAAATTGGCTTTTAATAGATAAAGATTAAATAGCTATAATAAAAAACCCAAAGTAAATTTTACTTTGGGTTTTTTTATTACTTTTTAACATCAAACAATAGAGAAAGTATCCGTTTTTAATTATTCTAACGAGTTATAACAGGTCACAGTATTAATTAGTCATCTATTTTTTTCTTGTTCTTAAGTATTTTTAAAATACCCTTCTTTACTAAAATTAAGGATAGATATCGATTACTCGGATTGTCTAACGTAAGTATCTGCGTAAAGTATTAAATTTTATAACTATGTAAGAATAATTTTATTTATGTGTTGCAGACGACTATTAAGAGTTGTATTCTTTAGCTCTGTGACCCTTAATATATATGGAATACATTAAATAACCACCTTGAATTAGGTGCTGTAACTAGAATTATTTAAATAAAAAAAACGCTTAGAAGTAACTTCTAAGCGTTTTATGTATATCTTATTAAATTATTATTCTACTAATAAAGAAAACGGGATATTATAACTAACACCTACTGGTTTCCCTCTTTGTTTACCTGGTTTCATTTTAGGCAACATTTTCATTACTTTAATAACTTCTGATTTAATTCTTGGGTGCGGTGCTCTTGCTTGAATATTAACAATATTACCTTGTCTATCAATTTTAAAACCAATAAACACTCTTTTCTTACCTGGAGATAAACCTAATTCGTTAGGTAAATCTGCATCAAACTTTCTAGAAAAGTGTTTTTGTACCATTCTACTAAAACAGTCTTTTAATTCTTTTTTAGAACCTTTACATCCTGGAAATACAGGTGCATCTTCAATAATCATGAAGTTTACATCTTCAATAATCTCTTCTCCTTCTTCAATTTCTACAATTTCCTCAACTTCTACAGCTTCATTTTCATCTGTTTCGGTAGACTCTATTACAGTTTCTTCTACTTCCTTTTCATCTTCTACTACTTCTATCTTTTCAGGTGCTGGTGGTGGTGGTGTTTTAGGTTTTACTGGTTCCACTCTTTCAGTAATAGGAATGTCCTCCTCCATCATTGCATTCATATTTGCAATACCTAAACTACTTGTGGTTTTGTCATAAGTTTTCTTTTCAATTGCAGCATAGGTTACAAATAAGGCTAATACAAGACCAATTTGCATAAATATTTTACTGTAATTTTCTAAATTCGATTTAGGATTCTTCTTTATTTCCATGGAATAAGAGTTTTTAATAGTTTGCTAATTTAGCTAAATTATTGTGTTAATTACAAATCTTTTCGTTTTTTAACTTCAATTTTTGTGCCAATCTTATTGAACGCAAATAAACCTAATAAAACACCAAGAGAATTCGCAATAACATCATGATAATCTCCCGTTCTGTAAGATGTTAGTTTATTTTGTAAAATTTCAATAATTATACCCAATAAAATACAGCAAACTACGATTAGCAGTTTTTTCTTCTTTTTATAAAATACGGTTAACCAAGAGATACTTAATACGAAATATGCAAAGCAATGTTGCCATTTATCTAGATGTGTAATACCCAACTTATGTGCAGGTATTTTCATTAGGCTTAAAATCACAAGACTAAGGGTTATAGACACTGCTATTAAAAACATTTTACCCTTTAACCAGGATTTCATAAGCTGTAGCATCTAATAAATCTTCTAGTTGTGAATTGTCAGTAAATTCAATTTTTATCATCCATCCTTTATTATAAGGGTCTGAGTTCACCAATTCTGGATCATCTTCTAAAGCGTCATTAAATTCAATAACTTCTCCTGTTAAGGGCATAAACAAGTCAGATACTGTTTTTACAGCCTCTACAGAGCCAAAAACTTCACCTTCAGCTACAGTGTCATCTAAGGTGTCTACATCTACATAAACAATGTCTCCTAATTCTCCTTGTGCAAAATCTGTAATTCCTATGGTTGCAATAGTACCTTCTACCTGAATCCACTCGTGATCTTTGGTATACTTTAATTCTGATGGAATATTCATTTTAATAAATTTATTTTGTTAATTATTTAATTACCTCCTAAATTATAGATAATATTAAACCCGCCATTTATGGCTTGTCTAGGGAAAGTTGTAGAGATAGCATACTTAGATGTTTGATGATTGTAATAAAAAGATGCTGTTAAACTACTACTCAATCTATAATCGGCTGTAAATTTAATAGAAAATAACCTTTGGCCACCACTAATTTGGTTATTATCTTCATCTACAGACCTAATTTGTGTTAAATTATCTCTTAAAGAAACATCTGCTCTTAAATTAACATCTCCTTTTAAGGTTTGTTTTTTACCTGTAAAGCGAGTATTTACTTTCACATCCTTAAAAACATACCCCATTCCAAGAATATATTCTGTCCCTTTTATATCTGTTAAAGTGCTATTATTAAAATTCATAGTAAGTGTCCTGTCGCTTTTTACTTCACCTCTAAGAGAAAATGAATTACGCATCTTCATGTCAAGTTTAATTAAAGGAGAAAATTCATCTACCAATGTAGCTGCAGAAACTAATAATTGAGGTTCATAGTTCCCTGCAGAGTTACTATTTGAAAATGCATTTGCACTATCATATTGTAAATTATTGGTAAAACTAGAAACTGTGTATGAAGATTTATAACCATGAGAAATAACAAAGCTGCTAAAGTTTCTTTTAAAGAAACCTAATTTCATGAATCCAGAGTAGCGCAAAGTCCAATTTGGTATTGGTATATTTCTGAATAAACCTGTATTTATTTTATCGGGATCAGAACCAGAATACGCAGCCATAAATGCTGGTAACAATACTTGCTGACTATTTCTTCCAAAACCATCAACCGGTGCCCCAGTTTCTTTAGCCAATCTGTTTGCTATGATACTTCTATACTCTTTCATTGTTTGAAATAAAGCATCTCCATCAGTAAATGCTGTTGCAATCATTGCATGACTAGTACTAAAATTCCCTGTCTCAAAAGCTGGTGCGCTAAAATCTAAAGCACCTGTAGATGATCCATTTTCTACAACATCTAGTTGTTGCGATAAATCTCTAGTTTTAATTTGATTCCCTCGAACGTCAATATTTAAATCTTTAATAGGTTTTAATGTGAATGTATAATCTAATTTATTATAATGTGTTCTACTATATGTTTTGTTGTAATACTCGCTATTATTTGGGTCTCTAGGACCTACGAGCCAACCATTTTGTAAAGCGGTGTTTCTAATATCTACTTGGCTACCAAAAGCAAATGAAGTTGGTGCACCACCGAGAAAGCCAATATCTTGCGTGTAACCTGGTAGATATTGTCCGTTATTCTCTGAATAACTTACTTTACCCTGTTTTACAGATGTTGCAACCGTATACAAACCTTTTAAAATTTTCTTTACAAGTGGTATTTTTCTACCAGGATATGGCACTCTTTTATATTTTTGTCTAATCCTTTTTGGTTTTTTCGCTAAACTATCTAATGCTTTTAAAGGAACTATTTGTTTAGGAATGGGCTTTCTTTTTGTCTTTGTCCATTTTTCAAACCCCAAACTCTTGTAAAATTTTTCAAATGAAAACGTAGTATTTAAATTATGGGTATTTGCATTCTGAATAACATTACCTACTAAATCTACATACGCAACATCAGTTCCGTCAATATCAATTGTGCTTTGCGCTGCCGCTTGCCAATCAAAGTCTGCGGTGTAGGCATAATCTGCTTTTATCCAGCTTAAAAAAGGAATTTTTGCTAGTGGTAATTGATAGGTACCATTTAGTTTCTGATGGTAATGATTTGCTCTTCCTGTATTAAAAAATTCATCAAAAATTTGAACGTCATCGTTAGAACCAAACGTATCATAAATATAACTATTGGTGGCATTAAAATTAAATTGAAGCGATTTTGTTAAATCGAAACCAACGGTATAATCCCAATCAAATAAAAATCTACGTTGTTTTAATTCTGGTTGATCAGATAAACCCTCAACCAAATTTCTAGACTGTTGTTCTGTAAAGTTTCTATTGATTCTAGAGTTTACAGCAACATTAGACGGAATAGGATTAAAGTTAAAGTCTTTTATTAGCTTTAAATATTTACTCTTTAAAAATCCAATGTTTTTAAAAGGTTCTATAGATTTTGCTTGAAAGTTATAATTGTAGTTTGCTCCGGCAGTTGCATTTTCATTACTGTATTTTTTTATATTATAATCTCTGTGAAATTCTTTGTTGTGTGCATAAGAAACAGATAGGTTTTCTACATTATAAAATTTTGGTTTTTTGGTTGAATTAGGGTTTCTATTTTTCTTTACGTTTATAAAACTAATACTACTCCTTTTAGTATAATCTCTAGAAAATTCACTATTTGGATTTTGGTCTATTGCATCTTCTAAAGTAACATCTTGATATTGAGGATCAAATTTTGGATCTATAAAAGTTTCACCAATACTATAGCTCATAGGCAATTGTATTCCCCATTTCTTAGGTGTTAGTACTTTACCTAAGTTAATAGTTGTTGCAATGTCATACTGCCTGGTCTCGTCCAAGCTGCGTTGGTTTATTCTGTCTTCTACATTACCAAAACCTACGGTAGATATTCTTCCGGCTAAAGAAACATTAGCAACATCTGCAAAATTTGCATCGGCATTTAAAACGGCAGCCCAACCACCTTTATTGTCAAAGCCAGCGGAGCGCAATTCATTAAACCAAACCTCTGCACTTCTATTATTTAAACTAGTGTTTTTAATTCCTAGCATAATAGTTCTTAATTGTGCTAAAGTTGGGTTTCCTTTTACGCTTATGGTATATGGAAAATCTGTATTTTGTTCTTGAGATTGGAAAACTTCAGACACAGGGAAATTAGCACCATTTCTTTCTAACTTTACTTTACCAAAAGTTTCTAAAAAGGCATCTAAATTATTAGCTTCTGGCCAAATATCTAATGCAGAGGTTCCATTTAATGATACTGTAAGTGGAATTTCAATTTGATAAAAGTTTTCATTTAAATCTGTACCTAATCTAATAATTGCAGAGATATCCCCATCATTTAAAATAGAACTTTTAATATCTTGTTGTAAGTGCATAAACATTTTTAACTGTTTAAAACGTCTTAAATCGATACTAATATTTTTATAAATTGCTCTTATTTCGTCGGGTTTTAATTGGTTTACTTTTAAGGTTACAGATTGTTCGTTTTGTAATTGTACCGTAGTACTTCCTTGCAAACGTTCTCTTTCAATTCCTGGGGGCTGTATGTAACTTCCCTCATTTTGCTCTATGCTTACAACACCAACTTCAAAAGCATTTAATTCTTCCTGTGTTAATTCTCTGTCTGTATTTGTATTTGGGTCTAAGGTTCTTACATAGCGTCTCCAGTCTCCACGAACTAAATCTAATTCACCAAAACGAATTACAATAGGCATTTTAAAGTTCGTTAAAAACATTCTGATAAAACGAATACTATTAAAATCTGAAATTCCGTTTATTGGAGTTCCGCTTCTTACAGGAACCCTAAATTGATACCATTTTGTTTCTTGAGTACCTCCGTTATCTAAAGTAACGGTAGTTGTTTTTTCGTCAACAACATAACCAACTCCTTTCTTTAAATCTGCTTGATTCATAGAAACCTTGTACTCAAAATAACTTTCTACAGTATTCATTGTTTGGTCTCTGTTAATGTCTTCTGTATCTGGATATGTTGTAGATGAAGTTGGATAGGATTCTGTACTTTGATTTAATGTTTGTGAGTTTCCTTGAGTATTATTATAATCTTTATATCTAGTTATTAAAGAGGCATTTATTGCATCTAAATTAGCTCCTCTAAAAAATTGAAAATTATCTGCTGCAGGGTCAATTAAGCCTGAATACTGACCAATATTCTCAAGTTTTTTTTCTTCAACATCCTTTAAACCGTCAAAACCAAGATCTTGATTTGCACGCGCAGCATCTTGCTCATTAAAGGCATAAATAATCGAAGGATTTCTAGGGACATCTCCCCAAATAGTCGAGTTTACGTTGTTTCCATCTACTTTTAAACCGTCTTCGGGCAAACCGTTTTCGTACATTTTACGGTTGTCTTTTAAAATATCTTCAGAAATATTACCTAAGTTAATGTATAAGTCTCCAATTTGATTTGTAAGATCATTAGGGTCTATTCCTTCTGGCAAACCTTCTTCTGTGGTTAAAGAGTAATTTTGATATGGATCCATAATCCAAAATTGCATGTATTCTACATTTGCTTGGTCAAAATTATTAGTGGTAAGCGGACGCATAATTCCACCCCAATTCTCTTGAGGTTTTAGAAGTGTAACTTTTTCGGTAGCAACATCTATTGTTGCTTCATTAGGATCTTGATTAAAATTATAAGAACCTCTTTCTTGAGGGAAATAGGCTAAATCTAGAGTTCGAACTAAAGAATTTTGTGTAATATCTAGTTGAACGTTAGGAAATAATTCTCTATAATTAATTTGTCTTGTTTCTGCTCTAGAGAGTTCATTTGCATCTACGCTTGAAGGTGTATTTCCTGCACCATAAAATATTTGATCTACACGATACCAGGCTAGTTTTCCTCTTTTGTAATTATAAGATAAGTTATCACTTTCGCCATTTAAATTTGGAAAGTATTTTGGTGTACTTGCTTCATACCAATCTAATGCAGATAGCAAACTAATAGGTATTTGAGAAGCTTCAAAATCATCTATATAAGAAGTTGCAGATCCGGTAACGTCTATTCCACTTGGTGAACCGGGTATTAAATAAGCGATATCTCCTCTTAAAGATAAATTAGAGACTGCATCTGTATCTACAAAAGGTAGTTTATTTGCCAGTTTTGTAAAAAATGGAACTTCCGAAGAATAATCAAAGTTAAAACCTAGCATAGTATTATTTATAGGCTCTGCACCAAAATTAACTTTAGGTGTTAAAGGTCTTTCTTCTATATTTAAATAGGTTGCCCCTACAATTAACTCGTCAGAAAATTTATGCTCCACATCAATACCAAAAAATGTCTTTCTTTGTTGATTAAAAACCGCATTATTTTCTGTAGAAACACTAATTGGCACACCAGATGCGCTCAAACCTGGGTCTATTATTTGAACCCTTCCTAATTGATAATCTACTACATAATCTACACCTTCTACTAACTGTCTTCCGCCGGCAGAAACTCTCACAGAACCTCTTGGTACATTAAATGCACCAATAGGAATTCCACCAGAATTTTCTGATTTGAAATATCCTTTTAAGAAGTATTTGTCTTTACTCTGAAAATTATTTTTTATATTAATTTTTGTATTTAAATATAATTCTTTAAACAAGTAAGTTGCGTCTAAAGGATTTGTTAAGGCATCTTCTAAATCATTTCCAAAAGGTTCTGGTTCAGGAAAAAATATAAATCCATTTTCTGAGTTTACCGTAACTCCTTCTACATAATCGAAATAACCATCGGATGTTCTAAACTGACTTTGATCTAACTGATCTAAATTTAAAACCTGTAATAAAGGCAGGTTAGAGATACCAGTAGTTTGGGCATTTTGTAAAACATTAGAAGGGATTCCTGTTTGGTCATCTCTATATTGAATTTCAAATCGAAAGCCATCTTGTGTTAGCGGGAAAGCGCCTAAAGCATAAACATTTTTCATCATTAAACGCCAAGTAGGAAAAGACTCATCTAAACCGGTAGTAATATTTGGACGTTTAGTTTGTAAAATTTCTGAGCGTAATAATTTTACAGCCAAATTATTTGGTGCTTGAATTCCGTCATTTGAAAACTCACCAACTTTAAAGGAATTTTTTGTACTTCCGTTTACATTACCAGCAACCGTATATTCGTAGGCAACTGCTAAAACTTCACCATCATTTAACCTTCTATTTAATGATATAAAACCTAATTGAGGATTTAAACGATATTCATTTTGATTTAATTTTCTGGCATTTTCTAAAACGGAATAATTTGTTCCATTTTGCATGTTATAAGGTAATAAAGAACTGTCTACTGTAGAAATATCTCTAATGTTGCCGTTGGCTATAATTTCTGTACCAATTCTGTTAGCACCATTAAACGGAAGGTTGTTTCCAGATACTTGTGCTTGTGTAATGGAGTTATTTAAAACGACACCATTTTCATCAACTAAAACATTAGGTTCAGATTCACCGATATCTGCAAATGCAACAATACTTCTAAAATCTTCTGTACTTGCATTTCTATTGGTAATCCAAACTTCTACTCTTGTTATATTTATTGGACTACTTATTAAAGGATAATTTTTTAGTGAATTTGCATAGTTATCTATAAAGTACTGAGATAGGAAAAAGTGTCTATCATTATCATAGTCTGTAGTTCTTAACTCAAATTCTTGAATAGAAGCACCACCTTCTGCAACCACAGTTTTACTTTCAGAATTTTGTTGAGAGAAAACGGCAGTAATATTTGTATTACCAAATTGTAATTTTGTTTTTACACCAAATAAACTTTGCGCTCCGTTAATTAAAGAATTTTTAATAGGCATAGAAATATTACCAGCCTCAAGGCCTTGTATTATTCCATCTTCATTATATTCTACATCAGATAGTGCTGGCGGTATAAATTGAATTTTTACTAAATTCTGAAAATCAAAAGATGCCTGTGTATCATAATTTGCAGTTACCTCTAGGCGTTCCCCAACTTTTGCACGAATACTCGCGTTTATTTGTTGGTCAAAATCAAACGTTAGGTTGCTTCTGTTTTCTTCTGAAATTTGCGGATTGTCTGTATTCTGATAAATAAAGCCAAGCTTTAAGTTTAAATTACCAGTTGGTGTTACTTTTACTTCTGTACCACCAAAAATAGTTTCAAAAAATTTATTATTTATATAATAGGTTGGTAGTAAGTCTTTTTGAGCTGACTTGGCTCCTTTTTTCTTACTATTTGTTGCACTTACTTTGTCTTTAAAGTATTGCAACATGTCTCTTTTTAATCTATACTGTTGGTATTCTTTTGGTGTTAAATAAATAGGCGTTCTTGTGGCATAATTTCCAATTTTTTCAACAATAACATATTTATTTAGTAACTTATCAAAAATAATTTCTTTTTTAGCTAAATCATCTAAGTACAAGCCTCCTTTTTGAGTATTTTTAAAATCGTAGCGTAAGTTCGTACTATCTTTTTGGGTATTATTTTGGCCGTAGGTTGATGAGCTTACTGCAAGAGTAATAAGAAGCACTAAAAAAATTCTTTTAAAAAAAGGACTCAATTGATTATAGATTTTTTAAAGCTAATTTTATGATTTGTTCAACAGTAGCATCTGTATTTTCTTTTACAATGGAAGAAACTAATTTTTCTGATTGCTTTCTTTGAAAACCTAAGACCTCTAATGCAGATAACGCTTCATCTTTATTTGTATTGTTTGCACCAACAGAAACTTCGTCAATATCAAAAGTCTTTAAGATTTTATCTTTTAAGTCTACAATAACTCTTTGGGCCGTTTTTGCACCAATACCTTTTACAGATTGTATAACGGCAACGTTTTCTGACGCAATAGCTTGCTGAATCTCTTCTGAAGTCATGGAAGATAACATTGTTCTTGCAATACTTGGACCAACGCCAGAAACAGAAATTAAGAACTTGAAAATTGCTCTTTCTGTTTTGTTGATAAATCCAAAAAGAGTGTGCGCATCTTCTCGTATAGAAAGATGCGTATATAAAACTACGTTTTCGGTTGAAGGCAGCGCAGCATATGTATTTAAAGAAATATGTAATAAATACCCAACACCATTGCAGTCAACAACAACTTCTGTTGGATTTTTCTCAACTAATCTTCCTCGAACCTGTGTGATCATAAAAATATTTTCAGACTTCTAAAGTACTGCTTTTTATTTGTTGTTTTTTTTTTCTTTTTGTTGCGCATCTACAACTGCTAAAGCGGCCATATTTACCATTTCATCTACGCTGGCACCTAACTGTAAAATATGAACTGGTTTGTTAAAACCTAAAATTACAGGTCCAATAGACTCCGCACCTTCTACTTGTTTTAGTAACTTGTAGGTAATATTTGCAGACTCTAGATTAGGAAAAATTAAAACATTTACTTTTTTTCCATTTAACTTAGAAAAAGGAAACTCTTTGGCCAGCATTTCTGGGTTTAAAGCAAAATCTGCTTGTATCTCTCCGTCTATTACGGTATCAGGAAAATAACGATGTATATAAGAAACAGCTTCTCTAATTTTTTTTGAAGTTGCTGAATTTGAAGAACCAAAATTAGAGTAAGATAACATAGCAATATTTGGTTTCATTCCAAACATATTTGCAAACCTACCAGTCATCTGTGCAATTTTAGCCAAGTCTTTTGCTGTAGGATTCTCATTAATAGTGGTGTCTGCTAAAAACAAAGGACCTTGTTTTGTTAACATTAGATTACAAGCTGCTATTCTGGTAACATCTTTGTCTTTCGCTATTAACTCTAACATCGGTTTTACAACGGTTGGGTAAGGTCTAGAATACCCTGTAATTAAAGCATCTGCTTCGCCTTCATTTACCATCATTGCAGCAAAATAATTACGCTCTCGCATTAATTTTTTTGCCTCAGAAAGAGTTCTTCCTTTTCTTTGACGTGTTTTCCAATATGCTTCTCCAAAACGGTTTATTCTCTCTTTTTCTTCATCTGTTTTTGGATCTATAATAGTAACCTCATCTGAAAAACCAATTTCTTCTTTCAATTCAATAATTACATCTTTTCTCCCTAGTAAAATTACTTTCCCTAGTTTTTCTTCGTGCACTCTTTGTGCTGCCTTTAAAACATCTAGATGGTCTGCTTCTGCAAAAACAACACGTTTTGGGTTGTTTTTTGCTCTGTTGTGTAAAAGTCTAATTTCTTTGTTACCAGATCCAGAGCGTTCCATTAATTCTTCTCTATATTTATCCCAGTCTGTAATTGGTTCTAAGGCAACTCCAGAATCCATTGCCGCTTTTGCAATGGCTGGTGGTATTTCATAAATTAATCTTGGATCAAATGGTTTTGGAATAATATATTCTCTCCCGTACGTTAAGCTCACTTCATCGTACACAATATTTACTTGTTCTGGAACCGATTTTTTAGCTAAATCTGCCAAAGCATGCACAGCTGCCATTTTCATTTCTTCGTTAATTTTGGTAGCTCTAACATCTAAAGCTCCTCTAAAAATAAACGGAAAACCAAGTACATTATTTACTTGATTAGGATGATCAGACCTTCCAGTAGCCATAATGATATCATCTCTAGTAGCTACTGCAATATCGTATTCTATTTCTGGTTCTGGGTTAGCCATTGCAAAAACAATAGGATCATTAGCCATTGTTAAAAGCATCGCTGGCGTTACTATATTCCCTGTAGATAAACCTATAAAAATATCTGCATTCTGCATTGCTTCATCCAAAGTTTCTAAATCTCTCTCTGTTGCAAATTCTGCTTTTTGCGAAGTAAGGTTCTCTCTATTTTTTCTAATAACACCTTTGCTGTCGCACATTACAACATTTTCTCTTTTTACACCTAACTTTAAGTATAAACGTGTACATGAAATTGCTGCAGCACCAGCACCATTAACTACAATTTTTACTTTACTAATATCTTTCTCTGTAATATCGATGGCATTCTTAAGTGCAGCTGCAGAAATAATTGCAGTTCCGTGTTGATCATCATGCATTACTGGAATATCTAACTCTTCCTTTAAGCGCCTTTCTATTTCAAAAGCTTCAGGAGCTTTAATATCTTCTAAATTAATTCCGCCAAATGTAGGAGCAATCGCTTTTACTGTCTGTATAAAAAGCTCTACATCTGTTGCATCTACTTCAATATCAAAAACATCAATATCTGCAAATATCTTAAAAAGCAATCCCTTTCCTTCCATTACTGGTTTAGAGGCTTCAGGACCAATATTTCCTAAACCTAAAACTGCAGTTCCATTAGAGATTACAGCTACCAGGTTACCTTTAGCAGTATATTTATAAACGTTATTTTTGTCTTTGGCAATTTCTAAACAAGGCTCGGCCACTCCGGGAGAATACGCCAATGCTAAATCATGCTGTGTTGCATATTTTTTTGTAGGAACAACTGCAATTTTTCCTGGTTTTGGCTTCGCATGGTATAATAAAGCTTCGTGTCTTTTTCTAGAATCGCTCATAAATAAGGTTTGTATTAGAACTAGCAAATATATGGTTTTCATTGGAAGAGAAAACGAAGAAACTATATCTTTTCTAAATAGAATTTTTTTTATTTGGATTCATTTTTGATCTATTTTTCTGCTAAGAGATAAAAATTTATTTGCTAGTTCTAAAACAAATTTTACTAATTTTCTTGTAACACAAGTTGTATTTTTACGTCTATTAATAAAATTACCTATGAAAAAGAGTGTTATTATTTTATTATTCGCTGCATTTACTATGAGTGCTCAGATAAAAGGAAACGTTACAGATAAAGAAGGGGCGCCACTTTCTTCTGTAAGTGTTTATTTAGATAACACATTTACCGGAACCACTACAAACAACAATGGAGATTACAACTTAACTTTAAAAAAGTCAGGGAAGTATGCAGTAATCTTTCAAATTATAGGTTTTACGACTTTAAAGAAAGAAGTAAATATTACTTCTTTTCCGTTTGAATTAGATGTTGTTTTAGAAGAAGAGAATGTACAGTTAAAAGAAATTGTTATTTCAACTAAAGATAATCCTGCAAATAGAATTATAAGAAATGTTATTGCTAATAAAGATAAAAATACAGATAAGTACGCAGAATATACTGCAAAATTTTATTCACGTGGTTTGTATAAAATAAAAGATGCACCAGAAAAATTTTTAGGTCAAAATTTGGGCGATTTTGGGGGTGGTTTAGATTCTACTAGAAGCGGAATTGTATATCTTTCTGAAACTGTTTCTGAAATTAATTTTCAAAAAAAACCAAAAAAATTTAAAGAAAAAATTATTGCATCTAAAGTGTCTGGGCGGGATAACGGAATTAGTTTTAATAGGGCAGAAGATGCAAATATTAATTTTTATGAAAATAGTGTAGAATTTGGGAATGATTTGATTTCGCCAATATCTACAAATGCTTTTAGCTATTATAAATTTAAGTTAGAGGGTTCTTTTTATGATAAAAATGGTAAACTGATTAACAAAATAAAACTAATTCCTAAGCGTAAAAATGATAGAGTCTTTAATGGTTTTTTATACATTGTAGAGGACGATTGGGCCTTGTATGGCGCAGACGTTTCCGTTACTGGTGCGCAAGTAAATATTCCTGTAGTAGATGTTCTGCATTTAAAACAAAACTATAATTACTCAGTTAAAAATGATGCATGGGTTTTAATTAGTCAAAATATAGATTTTAGAGTAAATGTTTTTGGATTTAAGTTTGATGGACGGTTTTCTGCAGCATATTCAGCATATAACTTTTCACCTAAATTTTCTGAAAATACATTTTCAAATGAAGTTTTGTCTTTCGAACAAAACGCAACAAAAAAAGATACTGTTTTTTGGAATAACTTAAGGCCTGTGCCGCTAACAGCAGAAGAGGTTAAAGATTATGTAATTAAAGACAGTATTAAAGTAGTTCGTAAATCTAAAAATTATTTAGATTCTATAAATAGAAAGCAAAATAAATTAAATCTGCTTTCGCCAATTACAGGCTATAACTACAGAAATTCTTTTGAAAAATGGTCTTTATCTTTTAACGGATTACTAGGTAATTCTGGTTTTAATACTGTGCAAGGTTTAAACACTTCTTTAGGTTTTAATTATTTTAAAAGATTGAATGATACAGGAAAACGTTGGAATCTGGGCGTAAAAGCTAACTATAGTTTTTCTGAAAAAGTAATTAGACCAACCTTGTTTTTTACTAAAAAATGGAATTATATTTCTAGACCTCAAATAGGTGTATCTGGCGGAGTTGCAGTGACACAATTTAACAACAGAGAACCAATTTCTGCTCTAGACAATACAATTAGATCGTTATATTTAAGGGATAATTATTTCAAAATTTATGAAAAAGAGTTTGCGAAAATCACTTATTCAGAAGAAATTAAAAACGGAATTTTCTTTTCAACATCTTTGGAGTACGCAAATAGAAAGCCACTTTTTAATACCAATAATTACTCTTTTGCAAGACAAAGTAAAAATGCTCCATACACATCTAATAATCCTTTAGATCAAACAAATTACGAAAATGCGGCATTTACATCTCATAAAATAGCAACTTTAAATATTGGCGCAACATTTGTTTTCAATCAGAAGTATTTATCATACCCAGATAGAAAGTTTAATATGGGTAACGAGAAGTACCCTTCTTTAACTGTAAATTATAGGAAGAATTTTGGAGCGTCAAAGGCTAATTTAAATTCAGATTTATTTACAGCTAATTTAAAACAAGATATTAGTGCAGGTAATTATGGCGATTTCTCTTATAACGCTAGAGGAGGGTTGTTTCTAAAAAAGAAAGACATTGCTTTTATGGATAATTTACAGGCCAATGGTAATCAGTTAACTTTTGTTACGGATAACCAATTAGACAGTTTTGGACTTCTAGATTATTACAAGTTTTATACCAATGATAAATATGCAGAAGCGCATGTTGCTCATAATTTTAAAGGAGCTATTTTAGGTAAAATTCCATTGCTTAATAAATTGAATTTTCATCTGGTTGGAGGAGCAAAGGTTTTACTTATGACAGATAAAAACCCATATACAGAGTATGCAGTTGGATTAGGTAATATAGGTTTTGGTAAATGGCGTTTTTTAAGAATAGACTATGTAAAATCCAACCATGCAGGAATTAAAAACGATGGTTTCTTGTTTAGATTAAGATTGTTTTAATTAGTTTTGAAGTATGAATATTAAAACGCTTTTCTTTGGCATTACTGCTGATTTAATTGGTGCAACTGAACTTGATGTAGTATTATCAGGTTCAATTTCTATTGGTACATTTAAAATCGTTTTAAAAGAGAAGTACCCACAGTTAAAAAACATAGACTCTTATGCTATTGCAGTAAATGAGGCTTATGCCGAAGACACTCTACTAATAAAAAGGAATGACGTGGTTGCTATAATTCCGCCCGTTAGCGGAGGTTAAAAACTTTCTTAATCTTTAGAAAGTGAAAAACAATTTTGCACAACCTTATTTGTTAATACTCTTTATGAGTCTTCTTGTTTTTATGAACGCAATAGTATTTATTTATTTTGTAGATACTTTTTATCCACATAAAAAGTTCCAAAAGGAATGATAGAAGCAAGCACAACAATTCCTAAATTTTTTAGATTCCATTTCATTTGCTTTTGAATAACAATTGCTAAAACAACATAGCTCATAAATAAAATTCCATGCGGCATCCCTAGCATTTTTACGTAAGAAACGTCTCCTTGAAAGTATTTAATTGGTACTGCAACAAATAGTAATAATAAATAAGAGATTCCTTCTAAAAAGCTAATAATTCTGAATATATTTTTCATAGATATTTTAATAATGCCCGTTCGAATGATTTCAATTTTTAATTGAGATTGTATCGAGAACTTTTGATTTTATAATATAACACAAAAATACAAATTTGTTTTCCTATTTTTGTTTCACAATGCAGAGAACTTCCATAAAAATAACTTCAGATAAATTAAATTTACAAGAATGCTACCGTTTTGTAGAAGACGATTCTTGTGGCGGAATTTCTACATTTATAGGAACTGTTAGAAATGATACACAAGGAAAAGAAGTAACACAATTAGATTTTTCTACTTATAAGCCTATGGCAATTAAAGAAATGCAAAAAATTGCAGAACTAACTTTAGAAAAGTTTGATATTTATAAAATTGCTGTGCATCATGCAGAAGGAGTTTTGAAAATAGGAGACATTCCTGTTATAATTGCCGTTTCTTCTAAGCATAGAAAAGCAGCTTTTGCAGCTTGTGAATTTGCAATCGATACCCTAAAGGAAACGGTTCCAATCTGGAAAAAAGAATACTTTTCTGATGGCGCTGTTTGGGTGAATGCACATCCGTAATTAGTATCCTTAACGATTAAGTTTATACAGCGATAAAGTTTTTGAGCAAAAATTTATTTAGCGTAGCGATTCTGCAACCACAAGTAAAATTGTAGTCCGAATAAAAGCGCACCTGCTAATAAATGGATTGCCTGTGTACCAATAGGAATTTCTGCATAATACATTAAAATACCTGTAATTGCTTCTAAGAAAATTAAGAAAACAATCCAATTCACCAATGTATACCCTAAGTTTTTTAATTTATTTAGATAGAACATTCCTAAGTTTACTAAAACAATAGCAATTGTAAAAGATCTATGGAAGTAAAATTTAAAACTAGGATTCATTAGACTGTGGTTCTTATTTTCAAAACCATATAACTTTACTTGCTCGTCTATAAATTGTCTTACCTGTGTTCCCATAGCAATTTGTATCAATGAGAAAATTACAGAAATAATTAATAATTTATTAAAGAGTGCGTTGTATTTGTAAACTGTCTTATTACTAGTAACAATAAATCTTAACCATAATAAGAGTCCAATGATTATTAAACCAATTATCATGTGAACGGTAATAATTGCAGGTGTTAAATTTGTGTCTACAACTGTTTTTCCTAACCAAGCTTCAAATAGCATTAAAAAGAAGGCACCGAATGCTAATCGTGGAATTCTTTTATCAGTTTTTCTCAGTTTGAATGCTCCATGAATAAGAAATAGAAATACAAAACCAGCTAGAACAGAAACGAGTCTATTAATGTACTCTGTCCAAGTATGAAACTTATTAAATTTGTTATAACCGTGTTTTGTGTATGCCGTCCAATTTTTTGTGTTAAAGTTTTTTTCCGTTTTTAAATCGCTTTCGGCAACAAATAAAACTTCGTCTTTAATAATAATAAAACCCTCTTTGTATGTTGTATTGGGTTTCCAGGTAATTTGTTCTTCAGAAGTTGGCGGAATGTAATAACCAAAACATTTAGGCCAATCCGGACAACCCATTCCAGACCCGGTCATTCTAACAATTGCACCTGCCAAAAAGATTAAATAAACAGAAATAATAGCGATTTTCACTATTTTTGGAAACCTATTTTTCATTGAAAAAACTTTTTACAAAGATACTTCAAAAATGAACGAGCAAAAAGAAATTAAACTACTTCTCTCTATGTATAAAAAGTCTAAATAACACCTTTAAAAAACCTCTTCCTCATAATTTTATTTTTTATAATTTTTTATGTTAAAAAAATTATTTTTCAAAGTGCTTTTTAGGAATGTCAGCAGTAGCAACAACTTAGCCTTTTTTATCGATTTAAAAACTTGATAATGAGTAATTTATATAATTATTAAAATTTGTTGTTTTTTTCGAAAAAAGTCAGATTGTTAAAAACTACTAGGGTTTTGTGAATAAGTATGGCTTTCATTTAAAACGAAAAAGCCCAATCTTTGTAAGACCCAATTTAATTCTTAAATAACAATACATTATCGTGGAAATTACTCATATCATAAAAAGAGACTCTGAAATCAGCATTTTTGAGTTAGAAAAAATTACAAAAGCGATTGAAAAAGCGATGCTTTCAGTGAACAATGGTTCTAAAAGCGACGCTATTGCAATATCTTATAGTGTAAACGAAACTTTGTTAGAAACAAAGTCAGATGAACCAAAATATACACCCACGGTTGAGCAGGTTCAAGATATTGTAGAGCTTAAGTTAATGAATAGTCCTTTTCAGGATGTTGCTAAAGCATATATTCTTTACAGAAACGAGCAAACCAGAAGCAGAAAAAGAAATATTTTTGAAAAGAGACTAAACCTAAAGCCTTATGATTATCCTGCTTTAACGGATTATGTAGATGCCATTAGACACTCTTATTGGATTCATACAGAGTTTAATTATACAAGTGATATACAGGATTTTAAAGCTACACTTACAGAAGTAGAACAAGGTGCTATAAAAAACACAATGTTGGCAATTTCTCAAATAGAAGTAGCGGTTAAAACATTTTGGGGAGATATTTATAAGAAAATGCCGAAGCCAGAAATTGGTGCGGTTGGGTCTACGTTTGCAGAAAGTGAAGTACGTCATCATGATGCATATTCGCACTTACTTGAGATTTTAGGGTTAAACAACGAGTTTCACAACTTAAAGAAGAACCCAGTAATGATGAGGCGTGTAAATTATTTAGAGGGAGCTCTAAAGAATGTGAAAAGTGAAGACAATAAAGAATTTTCTGAATCTATTATTTTGTTTTCTTTATTTATAGAGCATGTTTCTTTATTTTCTCAGTTTTTGATTATAATGGCTTTTAACAAACATAAGAATGTATTAAAAGGAATTTCTAATGTGGTAGAAGCGACTTCTAAAGAAGAGCAAATTCATGGAGATTTTGGTATCGATATTATTAAAATTATAAAAGAAGAAAATCCAGATTGGTTTGATGAAGACCACAGTTTAATGGTTCAAGAAACTTGTAGAGAAGCTTTTCTCTCTGAAAGTAAAATAATTGATTGGATTTTTGAAAAAGGCGAGTTAGACTTCTTACCTAAAAAAGTAATAAAAGAATTTGTAAAAAATAGATTTAATAACTCACTGGCAAGTATTGGTATAACAAAAATATTTGAAATTGATGCCGTTTTATTATCTGAAACAGATTGGTTTGATGATGAAATTATTGGAACCAAACATGGAGATTTCTTTGTAAAAAGATCTATTAATTACAGCAAAAGAACTAAAAGTATAACCAGCGACGACTTATTTTAAATCTATGAACCAAACTGAATCCAAGATTACCCATCTTACAGAGCATGAACAATTAATTCAGGCAGCAAATACTGCAAGAAAAGATATTCTCGAAAAACAAAAAGAACCAGAAATTAGTTGGTTAACAGAAAATAGTCGCAAATTTTTAGAGTCTGGTTATTTAACAGGAGATACAACACCAGAAGAAAGAATACGTGAGATAGCAGACAATGCAGAACGCATCTTGAAAATTAAAGGGTTTTCAGATAAGTTTTACAAGTACATGGCTGCAGGTTATTTTTCTTTATCGTCACCAGTTTGGTCAAACTTTGGAAAGAAAAGAGGCTTGCCTATCAGCTGTTTTGGTTCGCATGTAGCAGATGATATGGGAGATATTTTATACTCACAATCCGAAGTAGGCATGATGTCTAAATTAGGTGGAGGTACTTCTGGGTACTTTGGTAAGTTACGTCAAAGAGGTGCAGATGTAAAAAATAATGGGTCATCATCTGGTTCTGTTCATATTATGCAATTATTTGAAAAAATGGTTGATGTTGTAAGTCAAGGTTCTGTAAGACGTGGACGCTTTTCTCCTTATTTACCAGTTGATCATAAAGATATTAAAGAGTTTTTAGAAATAGGAACTGAAGGAAACCCAATACAAGAATTAACCCATGGTGTTACGGTAAGTGACCAATGGATGGAAGAAATGATTGCTGGAGATACAGAAAAGAGAGGTATTTGGGCAAAAATTTTACAAAGAAGAGGTGAGATAGGGTATCCTTACATTTTGTTTAGAGATAATGCAAATAATGGAACCGTAGATGTTTATAAAGATAATAAGCATGAGATTTATGCAAGTAATCTTTGTACAGAAATAATGTTACCTTCTAATGAAGATTGGTCTTTTGTTTGTTGTTTATCATCAATTAATTTGGTGCATTATGAGGAGTGGAAAGATACAGATGCAGTAGAGACTTTAGCTTTCTTTTTAGATGCCGTAATGCAAGAGTTTATTACTAAATTAGAAGTGTTTAAAGATTCTCCAGATAGAGATGATCAGTTTACATTTCGTTTTATGGAAAAAGCCTACAATTTTGCAAAAGAAAATAGAGCTTTAGGTTTAGGAGCTTTAGGTTGGCATTCTCTATTACAATCTAAAATGTTGGCATTCGATAGTCAGGAGGCGTATAATTTAAATACAGAAATCTTTAAAGTTATTAAAGAAAAGTCATACAAAGCGTCGGAAGAAATGGCAAAAATGTATGGAGAGCCAGCAGTATTAAAAGGGTACGGTAGACGTAACACCACCTTAAACGCAGTAGCACCCACAACATCATCTGCCTTTATTTTAGGGCAAGTATCACAAGGTATAGAGCCAATATGGTCTAATATTTATGTAAAAGATATTGCGAAGATAAAAACAACCATTAGAAACCCTATTTTAGAAAAACTATTAGAAGCAAAAGGACAAAGTACTTCAGATATTTGGAAAAGCATACGAGATAATGATGGTTCTGTGCAACATTTAAGTGTTTTAACAGATGCAGAAAAAGACGTTTTTAAAACGTATTCAGAAATAGATCAAAAAGTAATTGTGTATCAAGCAGCAAATAGACAAACACATATAGATCAAGGGCAATCTATAAATATTATGGTACATCCAGATATGCCAATTAAAGAAGTAAACGATGTGTATATTACGGCTTGGAAACTAGGTGTAAAATCTATGTATTACCAACACAGTATGAATGCAGCACAAAAATTTAAACAAAAGAAAGATTGTGCAAGTTGCGAAGGATAATCGAGTAGATTGTTTTTTATTACAAAATTGATAAAAAGAGAAGTCGAAAGGCTTCTCTTTTTTGTTTAATTTAGACAATATTTTATAATTATGATGAACTGGGAACAACTACTTTCTTTAAAACGCTCTGGCGATACACAAAAACGACCAAGAGAAGCGCAGGACGAAACACGTTTGGGTTTTGATGTAGATTTTGATAGAATTATATTTTCATCAGCATTTAGGAGTTTGCAAGACAAAACACAGGTAATTCCTTTATCTGAAACAGATTTTGTACATACGCGTTTAACTCATAGTTTAGAAGTTTCTGTTGTTGGTAGAACTTTGGGCAGAAGGGTTGGTAAAGTGTTGTTAGAAAGACACCCAAACTTAGTCGCTTTAGGATACACTTTTAACGATTTTGGTGCCATAGTTGCAGCTGCTTCAGTAACCCATGATATCGGGAATCCGCCTTTTGGGCATTCAGGAGAAAAAGCTATTGGCGAGTATTTTAAAACAGGAAACGGTTCAAAATATAAAGGACAACTGACAGATAAAGAATATCAAGACTTAATAGACTTTGAAGGAAATGCAAACGGATTCAAAATTTTAACTGAATCTAGAGAGGGCGTTTTTGGAGGTTTGCGTTTATCTTACGCTACTTTAGGAGCTTTTTTAAAGTATCCGAAAGAAAGTCTTCCGAAAAATCCAACCAATCATATTGTAGATAAAAAGTATGGCTTTTTTCAATCAGAAAAACAAGAGTTTTTAGACGTAGTAGAAGATTTAGGTATGTTGCAGAAATCTACAGAAGCTATTTCTTTTTATAGGCATCCTTTAGCTTATTTGGTAGAAGCAGCAGATGATATTTGTTATACAATTATAGATTTTGAAGACGGAATAAACCTTGGTTTAATTGAGGAAGAATTTGCTTTAGAATACATGATTAAGTTGGTAAAAGATACTATTGATAGTAAAAAATACCATTCATTAAAACATAAAACAGACAGAGTAAGCTATTTACGTGCTTTGGCAATTGGCGTATTAATAAATGAAGCGGTAGCTATTTTTTTAGCAAATGAAGCGGCAATTTTAGCAGGTACTTTTGAAAAATCATTGTTAGAGAAATGCGCTTATGAAGCACAAATAAATGATATTATTAAAATTAGTATTGCTAAAATTTACAAAAGTACAGAGGTTGTAGAAAAAGAAGTTGCTGGTTATCGAATTATTGCAGATTTATTAGATGTATTTGTAACTGCTTTAAATAATAAATTTGATGGGAATCCGTCTAACTTTGACAAGTTGGTTTTAAACTTATTGCCAGAAGAATACAAAATGGAGAACGTTAATTTGTATGATAGAATTATGCAGGTGTGTAGTTATGTATCGAGGATTTCAGATAGCTATGCAATTAGAATGCACAAAAAATTAACAGGAAATATTATATAATTTATTTGATTATTTTTTCAGCGATAGATTTAGCATCCAAACCAATTTTATGTTGAAGTTCTAAAACACTTCCGTGTTCTATAAAGTTATCTGGAATACCTAGTACTTGAATCTTATTTTGATACTCATTTTTAGAAGCAAATTCTAAAACAGCACTTCCAAATCCGCCTTTTATAGTGCCATCTTCAATAGTGAAAATGGTTTTGTAATTTTTGAAAACTTCGTGCAACAAACTTTCATCCAAAGGCTTTACAAAACGCATGTCAAAATGTGCAATTTCTGAAGAATTATCTACTAATTCAATGGCATTAGTAACATTTTTAGCAATTGTACCAATAGATAAAACAGCTATTTTAGTTCCTTTTTGTAATTTAATTCCTTTACCAATTGCTATTTTATTAAAAGGTTTTTGCCAATCAATAATACTTCCAGTTCCTCTTGGGTACCTGATTGCAATTGGGTTTTTTAAGCCTAATTGTGCGGTATATAGAATATTACGCAATTCAACTTCATTGCTAGGTGCAAAAACAATTAAATTAGGAATGGCACGCAAATATGCCAAATCAAAAACACCGTGATGTGTAGCACCATCTTCTCCAACCAAACCCGCTCTATCTAAACAGAATACAACCGGTAAATTTTGAAGTGCAACATCATGAATTACTTGGTCATAAGCACGTTGTAGAAAGGTAGAATAAATGTTACAAAACGGAATAAAACCTTGTGTTGCCATTCCTGCAGCTAAGCTTACTGCATGTTGTTCTGCAATACCCACATCAAAAGTTCTTTTTGGGAATTTTTCAAACATAAATTTTAGCGAACTTCCTGTTAACATTGCAGGTGTAATTCCTATTATTTTATTGTTTTGTGTCGCTAATTCTACAATTGTTTTTCCAAAAACATCTTGGTATTTCGTATATAAACTTGCTGTTTTTTTTATGCGCACACCAGAAATTTTATCAAACTTTCCAGGTGCATGATAAGTTACTTGGTCTTCTTCTGCTTTCTGTAACCCTTTACCTTTAGTGGTAATTACATGCAAAAACTTAGGACCTTTCACAGATTTTAAGCGTTCTAATTCAGCCAATACCTTCGGTAAATTATGGCCATCAATTGGACCAGAATAATCAAAATTTAAGGCTTTTATAATATTGTTTTGAGCGGCTAGCTTTCTATCTGTTTTTACCTTAGTTAAATATTCTTTTAGAGCACCAACAGAAGGATCTATTCCAATAGCGTTGTCGTTTAAAATAATGAGTAAATTTGCTTTAGAAACCCCCGCATGGTTTAGTGCTTCAAAAGCCATTCCGCTTGCAATAGAAGCATCGCCAATAACTGCAATGTGTTGTTTTCCGGTTTCACCTTTTAGATTAGATGCAATCGCCATTCCTAAGGCTGCAGAAATAGAAGTGGAAGAATGCCCTACGCCAAAAGCATCAAATTCGCTTTCTTTTCTTGATGGGAATCCTGCAATGCCACCAAATTGTCTGTTGGTGTGAAAAACAGCCTTTCTTCCCGTTAAAATTTTATGGCCGTATGCTTGGTGTCCAACATCCCAAACGAGTAAATCATTTGGAGTATCAAACAAATAATGGATTGCAATGGTAAGTTCTACAACTCCTAAACTTGCGCCTAAATGTCCTTCTTTTGTGGCAATAACATTAATAATAAATTCACGTAACTCTTTGGCCAACTGTGGCAATTGAGTAGGATTTAGTTTTCTTAAATCTTTCGGATTTGATATGTTGTCTAACAAATTCTTCATTCGGTTACAAAAATACAACTTCCAATTTTATATTTATAAAACAGTTGCTTTATAAATACAAAGCTATCGCAAATATTTTACTTAATTTTGTCTTTCTTAATCAATACTTCATGATACAGCCTTTTGATGATATTTATTTTATGAAAAAAGCCTTTCAGGAAGCAGAAACAGCTTTTGGTAAAGGCGAAATCCCCGTAGGTGCAATAGTTGTTTTTAAAGACCAAATAATTGCAAGAGCACATAACTTAACAGAAATGTTAAATGATGTAACAGCGCACGCAGAAATGCAAGCATTTACTTCTGCAGCAGATTTTTTAGGCGGGAAATATTTAAAGGATTGCACGCTGTATGTTACTTTAGAACCTTGCCAGATGTGTGCTGGCGCAAGTTACTGGACTCAAATTGGTAAAATAGTCTATGGAGCCTCAGAACCCGAAAGAGGGTTTGTTAACTTAAAAACAACACTTCACCCAAAGACAAAAGTAGTTTCCGGAATTCTAGAAAACGAGTGCGCGCAGCTTTTAACTCGTTTTTTCATAGAAAAACGGAATTTAAATTAAAGCTAAAAGATATATTAATCAGCTACAAATGCTAAAATATCTGCAGGCTGGCAATCTAAAGCTTTACAAATTGCTGCTAATGTAGAAAAACGAACAGCTTTTGCTTTGCCAGATTTTAAGATGGATAAATTTGCGGTGGTAATGCCAATAATTTCTGCCAATTCTTTGCTTCGCATTTTACGTTTGGCAAGCATTACGTCTAAGTTTACAATGATGGCCATAACTATATAGTTAAATCGTTTTCTTGTTTAGTGTTTTTAGCTATTTTAAATATTTCACTTAAAACTAAAAAGAATAAGCCCAAACAAATAAGTACTAAATGTTGATTTAAACCAAATTCTAAGGAAACTTTTTGTTCAAAATATATTTTACCAATTATTGAAATTATCAGCGAAATAAAACCCGAAAACGTTAATAGGTTTCCTATTTTCTTAAAAGAACTAATTACTACCTCTTCAAAAACTCTTACGCGTACAAAATTGGTTAATACTTTTCTAAAAAAATACAAAGCCACAATAAGTAATAAATAATTTAAAGATGAAATAACAAATAATATTTTTGAAAAACTGCTATTTGTATTAATGTCTAAAGTATTTATTGTGATATTTAAATCACTTAAATCGATAAAAAATGTTGTGAAGGAAACCCCAATAATTATCAATACTACGGACATAGAAAATATCCAAAGTAAATCTACTATCGTTTTTAATATATTTATTTTTTTCATAATTTCTATTTTTATAGCCCTACAAATATATAAAAATTATTGTAAAACAATAATAAAATATTATTTATTGATAATAAATTTACTTTTTAAACAAAAAAAGACAGTGCTTTTTAGCACCGTCTTTCTATTTTTTGATATAACAATTAAGTTTTAATCTCTAGACATAAATATCGATAATACATACCAAAAAAGTAGCATCAAAGAAGCAAATAAACCTAAAGAAGCAGGTATGTAATCTTCCGTACCATATTTATTTACCAAGTTAGAGGTTTGGTATAAAATAGAGCCTCCAGCTAATACACACATACCAACAGAGAACCATAAACCTAAATTAAAACCAAATAAAGATCCGGCAACAATTAAGCCCATTGCAATAAAAAAGCCAACCGTTAAACCTGCCTTTAAGAAAGAAAAATCTTTTTTAGTAACCATAACAACGGCAGAAATACCTGTAAATAATGCTAAAGTTACAATAGCTGCCTGTTCTACTAATTCGGCACTTTCTGTATAATAAATTGCTATGTATAAAAGAGGTACAAAGATAATGGCTTGTGCAAAAACATAGAGTGCATATGCCATATACTGTTTATTTTTATCTGCAGTTTTTAAAACGGTACTTTCGGCATAATTAGTAACAAACATAAAACCACCTAACATTACAAGCCATCGCCAACCTTGCGTCATAGACATCATAAAGTTTACAATGACATCGCTTTGTAGCAATAGGTATTCAAAAACAACAAATAATAAAACTCCACCAGCAACATGCTTGTAGGTCTTTTTATAAAATTCTACACGAACTTGATCTGTAGAGGTACTTAATAATATTTTGTTTTCTAAAGTGTTTTCCATATTTTTATTCAAATTAAGAGATTGTTTTTTTAAAAAAGAGAAATAGAAATTTAAACTTTCTTAATAACATTTGTTACAATGCCCCAGACCATAAAATCATTCTCTTTTGTAATGTTTATGATGGGGTAATTAGGGTTTTCCGGTTGCAACCAAACTTCGTTTTTTTCTACACGCAAGCGTTTTACAGTAAATTCTCCATCTAAAAAGCAAACGGCAATTTTATTATTTGTAGGAGCTAAACTCCTATCAATTACTAATAAATCATTATCATCTAAACCGGCACCAATCATAGACTGCCCTTTTACCTTTGCATAAAATGTGGTGTCTTTATTTTTAACCAATTCTTCATCTAGAGAGATTCTACTTTCACTAAAATCATCTACAGGAGAGGGAAATCCTGCAGATATACCTGTGTCAACAAATATTGCTCCGTTTCCAGAGGGTGGTTTTGGGGTATAAAAAGTAAGTGTTTTAGTAGTTTCCATTTGAATGCAAATTATAACTTTTCTTTAAATCTAGGTCTATTTTATTTTAAAATATTACGCTACATTTATTGCAGATCTTTCTGGTTTTTTCAAAAAAAGGGAACAACATATAGAAAACATTTTTTCTTTGTATTGGTGCAATTAAAACGCGATTAGAATTACAGTTAGGACAAGAGAAATTATTTCCGTTCTTGTCTTTTTGATAGCTTCTAATTTCATTATAAATCTCTAATGCCTTTTCAAAATCGTCTTTATGCACTAGTAATTTTACACCGCCAATTGCATTGCTTATTAAAGGATCTGAATCTATGGTTTTCTCATCCATTAACATCGTTTGCAAACCCTCTGAGTCTAATTTCGATTTTGTAATGTGAGCTTCTGTAGAATATTCGAAAACAGCTATAATTTTATAGTTACTATTCATCTAAATAGGGTTTATGAATAAAGACTCTATTCATTAATTTTTAATATTTTTTATGGACACTTTATGATAAGCACTTTTTAATTTTTGAATAACAACTGTTATTTCCGCAGTATTTAAATGCCCAAATCCAAAACGAATAGCACAGGTGTTTTTATCCTGATAAAGGATGGTTTTGGGAAGAAATAAATTATTTTTTTCTGCTTCCCTAGCTAATTTTACTAATGATATTTTAGGATTAAATTGTAACCAAATTGTCAATCCTCCAGAAGGTGTTTTCCAATATGCAATATTTTTAAAGTGTTCGGTTAATAGTTCGCATAAACAATCAAGTCTTTGTTTATAGATGACTACATTTTTTTTCATCAGTCGATAAATTTCACCTTCAATAATTAATTCAGATAACATTTGTTCTTGTATAAAATCTCCTTGTTTGTCTAGCAATTGCAAATAATTTGTGGCTTCAGAAATTAGGTTTGCTGGCGCTACCACAAACCCTGTTTGAAAACTAGGAAATAAAGATTGTCCTAGTTTTCCTAAATAAATAACCATACCATTTGTACCTGCGCTTGCCATGGGTAACATTGCAGAACCTTCAAACTGAAAATCATAATCGTAATCATCTTCTATAATAGCAAAACCAAACTCTTTAGCAAGTTGCAGCAGCGCTAACCGACGCTCTGCGCTTAAGGTTACCGTTGTAGGGTAATCTCTTTGAGCGCAGATGTAAACGCATCTAATACTGTTTTTTACAAAATGTTTTTTAATATACTCAATATTTAAACCTTCCGCGTCCACAGGAATGGTTTTGATATTTGCACCTGCTTGTTGAAAAATCATATTAGAAGCATAATTACTCAAATTTCCTACGAGTACGACATCATTTTGTTTTATTAATAATTGAGACACAATGTATAAGCTCATTTCTGAACTTCGGGTGCTTAATAGATTATTTGGACTTATATGAAAACCTCTCGTTGCATTTAAATAGTTACAGAGCTGTGTTTGAAATAGAGAATAGGAATGTTCCTTTGGTTCGTTCCATTTCTTTATCAATGTTTTACGCTTCATAGCAGCGCTGTACCACCTTGTAAATTGATGTACCGGATGCAAACGTACATCTGGTTTTCCATCATTAATACTATATTTAGCATTTGTTAGTTGCACTGTAGATGCTAAATGAAAGGATTTTTGAAAAGGAAACCCTGTTGTTTTAGCGTAGGAGTAAGCTCCCTCTATTTTTTGTGATGATACCTTAATTTTTTTTGTTTTCCGACCGGGCTCTAAAATAAATGTGCCTTTATTTGGTATGACTTCTACCCAACCTTGGGATGCCAACTCTTCGTAAATAGCAACTGCAGTATTTCTATGTACTTTTAATAAGTGTCCTAACACACGGGTTCCTGGTAGTTTAGTACCTTTGGTTAGATACTTTCGCTGTATGGCATTTGCAATTTGTTGTGAAACTTGAATATACACAGGTTGAACCATTGCTTTATCAAAATCAATGAGTTGTTTTAGTACTATATTTACCGGACTATCAATCATTTCAAAACTGGACTAGTTTAGTCGTCCGGAAAGTTACGACTTTTGCACTGTATTTAAACTAAAATAACACTTAAAATGAACCAAAGTAAATTACTAATTATTGCACTTTTAATCTCGCATTTAAATATTTTTTCTCAAGAAAAAAAGGAAATACAGGCTCTAGATACTGTTTTAATAAAATCTACTAGAATAGATTTACCTTTTAAAGAGAATGCTAGAACCATACAAGTTATTTCTGCGGAATTTATTAAAAACAGTGCTGCTACAAACGTTGCAGATTTGTTACAGCAAGTTGCTGGAGTAGATATTAGGAGAAGAGGAACTGCCGGTAGCCAAGCAGATTTATATATTAGAGGCGGTGGTTTTGATCAAACATTATTGTTAATAGACGGTATTAAAATGGATGATGCACAAACAGGACATCATACAATGAATGCCGCTTTGCCAATTGAAGTTATCGAGAGAATAGAAATTATTAAAGGTCCGGCTGCAAGAGTTTTCGGACAAAATGCATTTACTGGCGCTATAAATATTGTAACAAAAAGTACATTACCAAACACTGCTTCTGTAAATATAGAAACAGGTTCTTTCGGACAATTAAATGGTTCTGTAACTGTTGGAAAAGAATTTGAAAATTCATCAATAATTGCACATGTTGGTATCTTAACTTCAGATGGATATAGACATAATTCTGATTATGAAAATAAAAACTATTTATTAAAAGGTGTTTTTAATAAGAAAGAACAACCTATCGAAGTAATCGCTACTTTTTTCGATAAAAAATTCGGAGCAAACGGATTCTATGCAAGTGCAACTGCAACAGAACAATATGAAGAAACACAGAGTAGTTTGTTAGGTGCTTCTACTACTTTTAGAACGGAGAAATTTAAAATTACTCCAAGAGTTTATTGGAAAAGAGGTCAAGATGAATATGTCTATATAAGAGATAACCCAAGTGTTTATAGAAACTTACATATTACGAATAAAGTAGGTGTAGAAACAAATGCTTCTTACACCTCAGATGCAGGTATTACTGGTTTTGGTGTAGATATTTCTAGAGTTTTTATAAGCAGTAATAATTTAGGAAAGAGAAATAGAACCATGGCAAATTTGTTTTTAGAACACCGTTTTAAAGCATTGAATGATAAGCTAGACATTACTCCAGGAATTGCTGTTACTTATTTTTCTGATTTTAAATTTCATGCATTTCCAGGGTTGGATATTGGTTTTAAATTGTCTGATAATTTAAAAGCATACGGTAATTTAGGTGTTACTTACAGAATACCTACGTATACAGATTTGTATTATAATGATAGAAGTACAATTGGAAATTCTAATTTAAAACCAGAAGAAGCCTTTGCTCAAGAAATTGGATTGAAGTTTAATTCTGGAAGATTTACATCTTCTGTGGCTATTTTTAATAGAGATGCTGATAATTTAATTGATTTTATTAGACCAGATGTAACATCAAAGTATGAAGCAACAAATATTGCAAAAGTAAATACCAAAGGTTTTGAGTTAAATACAGATTATCGTTTTAAATTAAATGAGTTTAATCAAACGTTGTCTTTTGGATATAATTATTTAAATGATGATATTTTAGATCAGAATAAAGACTTATCAAGGTATTCTTTAAATACCTTAAAGCATCAATTTATAACTCGTTTTGAGAGTAAACTATTTAAGAATGTAAGACAAAATATAATCTATAAACATGCAGAGCGCACAATTGGAACAAGTTATAATGTTTGGGATGCTTCTGTAATTGTAGCTGTTAATAAATTTAATTTTACGGTTACTGCAAATAATATATTTAATGCAGAATATATAGAGTCTGGTTTTGTACCAATGCCAACAAGTAGTCTTTTATTTGGTTTGCGCTATAATCTATAAAAGATATAATCTGAAGTAAAGAAATTTATTCTTTTATGATTAAGGATTTTTAAAGCTAATAAAAAGCCTCACAAATTTAATTTGTGAGGCTTTTTAATTTTTAAGGAAGTTGTTTTTTCTAAAAATAATCTTTTAAGTGTCTATATACATCATTCCCATTTGCAAAAAGTAACAAGGCAATCAGTAAAATAAAGCCAACAACTTGCGCATACTCTAAGAACTTATCTCCAGGCTTTCTTCCGGTAATCATTTCCCAAAGTGTAAAAACTACATGTCCACCGTCTAAAGCAGGTATTGGCAATAAGTTCATAAAACCTAACATGATAGATAAGAAGGCTGTAATCTCCCAGAAAGATTGTGCGCTCCATTCACTAGGGAAAATACTTCCAATAGAAATAAACCCACCCAAACCTTTATAAGCACCTGTGTTTGGATTAAAGATTTTCTTTAACTGCTTCATGTAATCTGTTAAGGTTTTTATAGACTTGTTCCAACCTGCAGGAATTGCTTCTAAGAAAGAATATTTAAAATCTGCTAAATCGTAATACCCTAATTTTTCTAAATCTTTAAGACTAGTTCCACTAAACACAACTCCTATATTTCCGTAATTAGAAACCTTTACAGGTATTTCTTTAGAGGTTGCACCTCTTTTTACCGTAATAGAAATATCTTGACCTTTAAACTCCGCTAATGCTTGTTTAGCCTCGTCATAATAAGAAATAGCATTTCCATTAATTGCTGTAACAATGTCTTTAGGTTGAATATCTGCGCCGCCATTTAAAGAATCTTTTTGAACATTTGCAATTACAAATGGGTATCTTACATTTAAAAAATTACCAGCACTTTTACCTCTATCCATTAACTGAGAAATAAAATCTTCTGGAATTTCTTGATCTAAAACGGCACCATTTCTTTCAATTTGATAGTTATTTCCGTTGATGAATTCTAGCGGTAAACTGCGAAATTTTTTCACTTTTTCACCATCAACACTTAAAATTTTATCACCTGTTTTTAAACCTAAGTTTTTAGCTAATGCATTGTCTGCCCAAATTCCGTCTTTTACATTTTCATTTGGTAAATACCGCTCACCATAAGACCACATTAGCATAATGTAGATAAAAATTCCTAAAACAAAGTTTACAAAAACACCACCTAACATAACAATTAGGCGCTGCCAAGCTGGTTTAGATCTAAATTCCCAAGGCTGCATTGGTTGCGCTAGCTGCTCGGTATCCATACTTTCGTCTATCATCCCAGAGATTTTCACATAACCTCCTAACGGAATCCAACCAATACCGTAAACAGTATCACCAACTTTTTTCTTTAAAATTGAGAACTTATAATCAAAAAATAAGTAGAATTTTTCTACCTTAATTTTAAATAATTTTGCGGGTATAAAATGCCCTAATTCGTGCAAAACAATTAGTAAGGATAAACTTAATATAAATTGAGATGCTTTTATTAATATTTCCATTCAGCGTTAATTCAGATTAAAAAAGATACAAATGTAAGGTTTTCAGCAGAGGTGTAAAAGAACTATTAAAGGTTGCTTTTTTAATTTAACAAATATTTTAGATAGCATTTGTTTTTGTTTGCTTTCCTAGGGTGTTTTTAAGTCGTATTTTTGTAAAATAAAATAAAACCATGGAGCTTAAATTCTTTAAAAAATCGATTCCAACATTTATTTTTTTAGCAGTTTTTTCTGTTGTTGTTATTCCTGTTTTTTATCAATTATTAAAAGTAGATGAAAAATTGAAAATTTACAACCCTGCAGATGTAAATCCACGTTTGGTAGATTTTTCTATGAAACACATTACCAAAGATCATACAATTGCAGATTTTGAATTGACCAATCAGAATGGTGAGAAAATCACGAACAAAAACTATAAAGACAAAATTTACGTTGCAGATTTCTTTTTTACGCGTTGCCAAACTATTTGCATAGCGATGGCATATAATATGAGTGAATTGCAAAATTTATACAAAAAAGATGCTGGTATTATGTTTCTTTCACATTCTGTAACACCCGAAATAGACAGTGTTTCTGTTTTAAAAGAATATGCAGATAGAAAAGGGGCTTTAGACGGTAAATGGAATATAACTACAGGAGCTAAAACTCATATTTATGAGCTTGCTAGAAAAAGTTATTTTGCCGTTTTAGATGAAGGCAATGGAGACGAAAACGATTTTATACATACAGAACAATTTGTATTAGTTGACAAAGAAAAACGCATTAGAGGTTATTATGACGGTACAGAAAAAGAAGATATGGAAAAGTTAAAGAAAGATATTGTTTTGTTAAAGGAAGAATATGCCTCTCAATAAACTGTTTAGAATCATTCTAAATGGCTATATTTGCTCTCCAAATAAAAAACGTTGAATACAATAGCATCTTTACATATTGGAGAAATGGGGTATATTTCTGAAGAATCTCTAGACTCTATACCATTAAAATTATTAGAAATGGGTTGCTTGCCAGGCGCTGAGGTACAGTTGGTACAAATAGCTCCCTTAAAAGACCCTCTTTATATTTGTGTAAACGGAAGTCATTTGGCAATTAGAAAAGAAACAGCTTCAAAAATAAGAATTCTAAAAAGCGAATAATTCATGTCTAAGAAAGATATAAAAGTTGCTTTAATAGGAAATCCGAATACAGGGAAAACCTCACTTTTTAATCAACTTACAGGTTTAACTCAGAAAGTAGGAAATTATCCAGGAGTAACGGTAGATAAAAAACAAGGAACCTGTAAATTGTCTGCAACACAGAATGCAGTAATTACAGATTTACCAGGAACTTATAGTATAAACCCCACCTCTGTAGACGAAAGTATTGTTTTAAAAACCTTACTAAAAAAAGATATAAAAGAATCTCCGGATGTAATTTTAGTAGTTGCAGATGTAGAAAACTTAAAGCGAAATTTATTATTATTTTCTCAAATTAAAGACTTAGAAATTCCTACGGTTTTGGCCATAAATATGGTAGACCAAATGAACAGGAAAGGAATTTCAATAGACCTAACAGCATTAAAAGAAGAATTAAACACAGAAGTTGTTTTAATAAGTGCTAGAAAAAATCAAGGAATTGAAGCTGTAAAAGCTGCTATTATTAAGTGTCATGTTGCCGCAAAAGCAACACCAATGTGCGATAATAAGAAGATAGATCCTGCCTATTTTGAAGAGTTAAAAGCAATTAACCCAAATTACACATTGTATGAGTTGTGGTTAATGGTTACACAAAAGAATTTTCCAGAAGAAATTTCTAAACAAGAAAAAGAAAAACTACTGTCTTTTAACAAAGATGTTTCTAAATTAAAGAAATACCAACACAAAGAAACTATTTATCGCTACCAAGAGATCAATAAAATTTTAAAAAATACATATCTAGTAGACAAGAGCAAAGCGAAAGATTTAAGGGCTAAGTTAGACAAGGTTTTTACACATAGAATCTTTGGATATTTTATTTTCTTATTCGTTTTACTGTTAATTTTTCAATCTATTTTCGATTGGTCTTCTTTACCAATGGATTTAATTGATACCACTTTTGCAGAACTTTCAGACTTTGCAAGAAGTAGTTTACCAACAGGTGTTTTATCAGATTTAATTGTCGAGGGAATTATTCCGGGTATTGGTGGTGTTATTATTTTTATACCACAAATTGCTATTTTATTTTTGTTTATAGCTGTTTTAGAAGAAACGGGTTATATGAGTCGTGTTGTTTTTCTAATGGATAAAATTATGCGCCGTTTTGGAATGAATGGAAAATCTGTAATTCCATTAATTTCTGGAACAGCCTGCGCAATTCCTGCAATTATGGCAACAAGAACCATTTCTAGTTGGAAAGAACGTTTAATTACTATTTTAGTAGTTCCTTTTACAACATGTTCTGCAAGACTGCCTGTTTATGCAATTTTAATTTCATTGATTATACCAGACACAAAAATATTTGGATTTTATAATCTACAAGCTTTTACATTACTAATGTTGTATGCTTTAGGTTTCGGGACTGCAATTTTAGCAGCTTATATTCTACAGAAAACTTTGAAGACTAAAAGCAATCCTTTCTTTGTGGTAGAGATGCCTAATTATAAATTACCCTCTGTAAAAAATGTATTGTTTGATGTTTTAGAAAAAACTAAAGCTTTTGTTTTAGGCGCAGGTAAAATTATTTTAGCTTTGTCTGTAGTTTTATGGTTTTTAGCTTCTAACGGACCGGAATCTTACAAGAATGCTGAACAAAATACCATAGAAAAAGTAGCGAATAAAAACTTAGGAGCCGATGAATTGCAACAAAAAATTGCAGCGGTAAAATTAGAAAATTCTTATATTGGTATTATGGGTAAGTCCATAGAACCGGCCATAAGACCTTTGGGGTACGATTGGAAAATTGGAATAGCCTTAATTACATCTTTTGCAGCTAGAGAGGTGTTTGTAGGTACTTTAGCTACTATTTATAGTGTGGGTTCAGATGATGAAAACACTGCTACTATTAAAGAGAAAATGCGCTCAGAAATTCATCCAACAACGGGTAAAAAAATATTTAATTTCCCAGCAGGAATGTCTTTACTTGTTTTCTATGCATTTGCAATGCAATGTATGGCAACTTTAGCCATTGTAAAACGCGAAACCAAAACATGGAAATGGCCTTTAATTCAACTTTTTGGGATGACAGGCTTGGCCTATGTTTGTTCATTAATTGTTTTTCAAATTCTTAAATAATGCAAGAAATAGCCGTTTATGTATTGTTGATTTTAGCTTTGTTTTTCTTGGTAAAGAAATACATATTTCCATCTAATAAAAAAGGAAATTGCAATACAGGTTGCGATTGCCACTAAAAGTTAACAAAAAATTAATAGAAACTAATGTAAGGTTTTCTGTTTTTTATGACAAATTTGAAGATCAATAACAATAAATTATATAAGAATGAAAAAATCAATACTAGCAATTGCAATTTTTGCAATCACCTTAATTAGTTCAACAGAAATTTCTGCACAAAAATTTCCTAAATTAGATTTAAGCCCCTTGGATGCAGCATCATATCCAAGTAGCTATAAGATTTCAGATAAGGTTGTAAAGGTTGTTTATGGGAGGCCGCAATTAAAAGGAAGAGATTTAGCAAAACTAGCGCCTAATGATAAAGTTTGGAGAACAGGAGCAAACGAAGCAGCAGAAATTACATTTTATAAAGATGTAACTTTTGGAGGGAAAGCAGTAAAAGCAGGAACATATTCTTTATTTACAATACCTTCTTCAGAAGGAGATTGGATAGTAATATTAAGCACAGCAAGAAATGTTTGGGGTTCTTATTTTTATAAACAAGACGAAGATGTGGTTCGTGTTTCAGGAAAAATTTCGAAATCAGAAAAAAGTATAGAAGCTTTTTCTATGCTATTTGATAAAAATATGACATTAAAAATGGGTTGGGAAAACACGGTAGTTTCTGTGCCGATAACATTAGCAGGGTTAGAAGATTAATCTTTCTGTATATTTTTTTAAAATTCTAGTTATTTAGATTGTATAATAGCGAATCAATACAATTTTAAAAGAGGCTTCCAATACAATTTGGAAGCCTCTTTTAATTTAAAGTAAAGTAGCTTTTCACTTAGAAAGATTAAACGTAAATTTGTCGCTTAATTAAGTAAATAGAAATGCAATATAATCACAAAGAAATAGAAGAAAATTGGCAAAATTTTTGGGCGGAAAATCAAACTTTTAAAGCCTCAAATACTTCCGAAAAGCCAAAATATTATGTACTAGATATGTTTCCCTATCCAAGTGGTGCAGGTTTGCATGTTGGGCATCCTTTAGGGTATATTGCAAGTGATATTTATGCACGTTATAAGCGTCATAAAGGTTTTAATGTTTTGCATCCGCAAGGGTATGATTCTTTTGGTTTACCAGCAGAACAATATGCAATTCAAACTGGCCAGCACCCTGCAAAAACTACAGAAGCAAATATTGCTACCTATAGAAAACAATTAGATAAAATTGGTTTTTCTTTTGATTGGAGTACAGAAGTAAGAACTTCAAATCCTGAATATTATAAGTGGACACAGTGGATTTTTATTCAGTTGTTCAATTCTTGGTATAATAAAGACACAGACAAAGCAGAAGACGTTTCTACTTTAATTTCAATCTTCAAAAAATCTGGAAACGCGAAAGTGAATGCTGTATCAGATGAAGATATTACCTCTTTTTCTGCGGAAGAATGGAAAGTATTTTCAACGACAGCACAAGAAGAAATTTTATTAAAATACCGCTTAACTTTTTTATCGGATACAGAAGTAAATTGGTGTCCTGGTTTAGGAACCGTTTTAGCAAATGATGAAATTGTAAACGGAGTATCAGAACGTGGGAGTCATCCAGTTGTTAGAAAAAAGATGACCCAATGGTCTATGCGAATTTCTGCCTATGCACAGCGTCTACTAGATGGTTTAGAAACGATAGATTGGCCACAACCTTTAAAAGATTCTCAAACAAACTGGATTGGTAGATCTCAAGGTGCTATGGTTTCGTTTGATGTAGCTAATGGTTCTGAGAAAGTAAGCTCTGAAGTAAAATTATCTTATAAAGAACTAGAGGCTTTAAAAGAACTAAGACAAAACTTATCGAAAGCAGAGGCGGTTCTTTGGGATGAATTAAAAAATAAAAAAGGAGCGGCAAAATTTAGAAAAAAATATACTATTGGTACATTTTTGGTAGATTATGTATGCTTGGCAAAAAATATAATTATAGAGTTTTCGGGCAAAGAAGATGAAGCAGCAAGAACAACTTATTTTACAAACGAAGGCTTTAATATAATTCATTTTACGAATGAAGAAGTAATTGAAAACGTGCTTTTAGCAGTCTCTAAAATTAATACTTCAATTCAATTTCCAAAAAAGATTGAAAAAACTGAAAGTAAAAAAGAGGTCTCTTCTAGCGCAGTCGAGAAGTCTTATAAAATTGATGTTTTTACTACAAGACCAGACACTATTTTTGGTGTTTCTTTTATGACGCTTGCTCCAGAGCACGAGTTAGTTTCTAAAATTACAACAGCTGCTCAAAAAAGTGCAGTTAAAAAGTACATTACTGCAACTGCAAAACGTTCTGAACGTGATCGAATGGCAGATGTTAAAACCATTTCTGGTGTATTTACAGGAGCGTATGCAATACATCCTTTTTCTGGTGAAAAAGTTCAAATTTGGATTGGAGATTACGTACTAGCAAACTACGGAACGGGAGCTGTAATGGCAGTGCCTTGTGGAGATCAAAGAGATTATGATTTTGCTAAAAAGTTCGAAATTCCGATTCCTAATATTTTTGAAGGGGTAGATATCTCTGAAGAAGCACACACCGGTAAAGACGCAACAAAAATTGCAAATTCAGATTTTTTATCAGGATTAAAATATAAGAAAGCATTAAAATTATCCATTTTTGAAATGGAGAAACGTGGGTTTGGTTACGGCAAAATAAATTACCGTTTGCGAGATGCTGTTTTTAGCAGACAACGGTATTGGGGAGAACCATTTCCTGTTTATTATAAAGATGGGATGCCTCAAATGATTGACGCTAAGTACTTACCAATTGTACTGCCAGAGGTAGAAAAGTACCTGCCAACAGAAGATGGGAAACCACCTTTAGGAAATGCAACAGCATGGGCTTGGGACTCTCGTGCAAAGAAAGTAGTCTCTAATGAGAAGTTAAAAAATAAGACGGTTTATCCTTTAGAACTAAATACAATGCCAGGTTGGGCAGGAAGTTCTTGGTATTTTAATAGATATATGGATGCTACCAATACAGAAGAATTTGCAAGCAAAGAAGCCTTAGATTATTGGAAAGAAGTAGATTTATATATTGGAGGCTCAGAACACGCAACAGGGCATTTATTGTATGCGCGTTTTTGGCAAAAATTCTTATTCGATAAAGGAATTGTGCCTGTAGATGAATTTGCGAAAAAATTGATCAATCAAGGGATGATTTTAGGAACTTCTGCTTTTGTGAATAAAGCAACTGCTTTTGTAAAAGAAGGTTGTGGTTGTGCTGATGAAAAATCGAATGATGACGTTCTAAATAAAATACCCACAGTATTTGTTTCTAAGAATTTATTTAGTTCTGACGACGAATTTGAAACAGTAGTTAAAAGCTATCTAATGGATAAAGGATTCTTAAATCCTTTAAATGAAGACATGGTAATGATTGTGAGAAATGCTATTCATGCAGATGTTTCTTTGGTAAATGCCTCTGATGAGTTGGATGTTGATGCTTTTAAAAATCATGCTTTAAATGGAGATTATAAAAACGCCGAATTTATTTTAGAAGAAGGGGTTTATAAAGTAAAGCGGGAAGTAGAAAAAATGTCTAAGTCGAAATACAATGTTGTAAATCCTGATGATATTGTTGCCCAATATGGTGCAGATGCATTGCGTTTGTTCGAAATGTTTTTAGGTCCTTTAGAACAAGCAAAACCTTGGAAAACTTCTGGTATTTCTGGAGTTTCATCCTTTTTGAAGAAATTATGGAAACTTTATTTTAACGAAGAAATTTTTGAAGTTTCAAAAGAGAAAGCAACAAAAGAGGAGTTAAAGGTTTTACACAAAACAATTAAGAAGGTTCAAGAAGATATAGAGAGTTTTTCTTTTAACACTTCTGTTTCTACCTTTATGATTGCGGTAAATGATTTAACTACTTTAAAATGTAATAAGAGGGCTATATTAGAACCTTTATTAATTTTATTATCTCCGTATGCACCTCATATTTCAGAAGAATTATGGAGTAAACTAGGGAATAAAAAGTCTATTTCTACTGCAGATTTCCCAGTTTTTAATGCAAAACACTTGGTAGAAAGTGCTAAAAATTATCCGATTTCATTTAATGGTAAAATGCGTTTTACATTAGAGCTTCCGTTAGATTTATCAAAAGAAGAAATAGAAAAAACAGTTTTAGAACACGAAAAAACAATTCTACAATTAGAGGGTAGAACTCCTAAAAAAGTAATTATTGTTCCAGGAAAAATAGTAAACATAGTGGGGTAGCAAATATAGTTGCAGTTGGTGCGCATTTTTGATTCTAATCTTTTAGAAATGACAAATGAGCGTAATTAAAAAATTAAAAAAAAGTGGTTAACGTTTACGAAATTATTGGTTTGTTGGCAGCCTTCATTACGACGGCATCATTTCTGCCACAAGTAATTAAAACGTATAAAACGAAAGATACTTCAGGGTTATCTTTAACAATGTATATTACTTTTTTTATTGGAATTGTTTTATGGTTAATTTACGGAATTCATCTAAACAGTTTGCCAATGATTTTAGCGAACTTTATCACTGCAATTTTATCTTTATTTCTAATAATTATGAAATTAAAGCATAAATAAGGAGTGAAGGTATAAAAACTATAAAAGTTATTACTGCGCAATTTCTGAGTTGTAATAACTTTTTATTTGATTATCTTTAGCCCATTTAATACTATTAATGTCTTTTGGAATAGTTTTTGAAGCAAAATAAAAAACTCTAAAATTTGATTCGTTTAACCAGTATCTCTTTAAGAATTCGTATTTTTTTATCCATGATTTTATTGGTGTTGTTAACATCTATTTTAATTTTGGTAGTAACGGTTTACCAGTATGATGAACAGACAAAAGCTTATAATATTCAGCGTTTTGAGCGTAAAGAAGTTATTGCAAAAAAAACGATTGAATTAGAGCTTACAAATAAAACTACACACGCGGTAAATACAGATAATTTATCGAAGATTTTTCAGGATAGAATTTATGAGATATCTTCCATAAACAAACTGAATATTACAATTTATAACTTAAAAGGAAACTTACTAAAAACTTCATTTGGTAATGCGTTTGAAAAAATAGATACCACGCCTTTAACAGATTATATAGTTTCTGAATTGGCACAAAACTCAAATCATAGAATTTTAAAAAATAAAGAAATTGATGGTACAAGTTATCAGACCTCGTATTCTTATATAAACGGTCCAAAATTTAAACGAATAGGTATTTTAGAATTACAATTTACGCAAGATAACTCTGAAATAGAAGCAGAGCTTAAAGAGTTTATTTACAGATTAAGTTTGGTATATCTACTTATGTTTTTGTTAGCAATTTCTTTTGCTTATTTTTTGTCTAGTTATATTACACACTCTATAAAAACGATTTCAGATAAAATGCAGCATACGCGTTTGAACGAAAGAAATGAGAAAATTATATTAAATAAAGCAAGCTCAGAAATTGAGATTTTAGTAGATGCTTATAATAATATGATAGATCAGTTAGAAGAGAGTGCTGCAAGATTAGCTAAAAGTGAAAGAGAACAGGCTTGGAGAGAAATGGCAAAACAAGTGGCACATGAGATTAAAAACCCACTAACACCAATGCGTTTGTCTGTGCAAAGTTTTGAGCGAAAATTTAATCCAGAGGATGAAAACATTAAAGAAAAACTAAAAGAATACAGTCAAACTTTAATTCAACAAATAGATGTTATGAGTTCAATAGCCTCTGCTTTTTCAGATTTTGCAAAAATGCCAACTCAGAAAAAAGAAAAAATTGAAATTATAAGTATTGTAAAATTAGCATTAGAGATTTTTAACGAAAAATCTGTAAAATACCAAACAAAAGAAAAGGAATTATATGCTTTTTTAGATAAAACACAGCTGATTAGAATTGTAACTAATTTGGTTAAAAATGCAATTCAAGCAACAGAAAGTGAAGAAAACCCTTTAATAAATGTTGAAATAATATCTAAAGGGTCTAAAATAAAAATAGTAGTTTCAGACAATGGAAAAGGAATTTCTGAACAGGTAAAAGATTTAATATTTGAACCTAAATTCACTACAAAAACAAGTGGAATGGGCCTAGGGTTGCCAATGATAAAAAATATTATCGAAGCGTACGATGGCACTATTTCATTTAGGTCAAATAAAGATACTGGAACGGTTTTTACTGTAATTTTACCCAAAAAATAAAATAAACTTAAAGAAGAATTTATAGTTTTAATGCCCATTTTAAATAGATAACAAAATGATTTTCGAAAACATCTTAGTTCAAAAGACAGCTGCTTTAGCACAAATAACAATCAATAGACCAAAAAAATTAAATGCCTTAAATAAGGCAACTATATTCGAGCTACACAAGGCTTTTGATGCGCTAGAAAGTGATTTAAATATAAAAGTAATTATACTTACAGGTAGCGGAGAAAAAGCATTTGTTGCGGGAGCAGACATTTCTGAATTTGCCCATTTTACTGCAGAAGAGGGTGCTACTTTAGCTAGAGAAGGTCAAGAAATACTATTTAATTTTATTGAAAATTTAGCGACACCTGTAATTGCTGCAATTAACGGTTTTGCATTAGGTGGTGGTTTAGAACTAGCAATGGCTTGCCATTTTAGAATTGCATCAGAGAACGCAAAAATGGGCTTACCAGAAGTTTCGCTTGGAGTAATTCCGGGCTACGGTGGTACACAGCGTTTACCGCAGTTGGTTGGTAAGGGAAAAGCAATGGAAATGATTATGACTGCCGGGATGATTTCTGCAGAAGATGCCAAGAACTGTGGATTGGTTAATCATGTAACACCGCAAGAAGAATTAATTCTATTAGCAGAAAAAATTGCAAGTAAAATATTAAGAAATTCACCTGTAGCAATTAGTGCTGCAATTTTAGCAGTAAATGCTAATTTTGAGGACGGTGTAAACGGCTTCGATACGGAAATTAGTGCTTTTGGAGACTGCTTTGGAACCGAAGATTTTAGAGAAGGGACTACTGCTTTTCTTGAAAAAAGAAAACCTAACTTCTCTGGGAATTAAAATAAAAAAAAGCGAGTCTTAATTGACTCGCTTCACCATTAAACTTTAGCATTAGCTTAATGAACAGCTAATTAAATTATTTATATTTTAAAACTTTTACTATATTTTTTTTCATTAGTACTTATTGCTACTGTATAATTACCTTCTTTATTTTTTAACAATCTAAAGACTCTATTTAAAATTTTAGCATCTTTAGTATTTTCAGTGTAAATAACGTCACCTTTATAGTATAGCGTTATTTTTACAGGCTGGTTCTCTAAAGACATTTTAGAAATAAGTAGTAAATTATCTTCGATTCTAATGACTGGCTTAAAAAATGTTTTATTTTCTTCAGGTAAAAAAGTAACTAGTCTATTTTCTACTAAAAATGGCTTTATAATTGTTTCAAAATTCTTTTCTAATTCTATTCTGTATTTACCGTTTTCTAAACCTGTTAAATCAAATGTTCTAGCATAATTTCCAGCCATTTCAATAACATCGCTATACATTATTACACTATTTGCATTTTTTATAGATAAAACCTGTCCTTTTCTTACTGCTATAAATTCAACCTTAACTTTTTTCCCATCAATAGGAGTAGAAATATTATTTTCTGTTGCGTAGTTTGCTAAGGATACTAGTATTGTAAACGTTACTAAGTATTTATTAATTATTGTTTTCATTTTTTTTATTTACGTATTATGAACACTACAAAATTAGGGCAGATTTAGGTCCTATAAAACAGCTAAATTGACGATTATATGCTCTAAATTATCACTATATCAAAATTTAAATGATCGTTAAGTTAATATAGCTCACAATTAAGTTAATTTTATATATCATATTACTTTTTAGTATTGTAATTTTGTATCAAAAGGGTAACCATTGAAGACAAAACCTACATTAGAAAAAATCACACCAAGTTTTGGTAGTTCTTTATTAGTAAAAAAGCATGTTCAGTTTTTAAAAACGAATAAAGCTTTTTGGCATTTTCATCCAGAAATAGAAATTGTATATGTTAATAAAGGAAAAGGAAAAAGACACATTGGAAACCATGTAAGTTATTTTAACAATAGCCAATTGGTGTTAATTGGTTCTAATTTGCCACATTTAGGTTTCATGGACCGTTTAACAACCAATGGTTCTGAAACATTAATACAGTTTAAACCAGAGTTTTTAGGAGTAGATTTTTTTAAAATCCCAGAGATGGTTGCTATCGCACAGCTTTTTGAGCGTGCAAAGAAAGGAATTCGATTTAATATTGAAATAAAAAAGAGAATTGGAGCTAAAATTGAAGAGTTAGTAGATTTAGAGGGCCCTAATAGAATTATTTCTTTTTTAGATATTTTAAGAGAATTAGCCCAGACAGATGATTATACGATTTTAAATGCAGATGGTTTTGCTTTTGAAACGCAGCCCCAAGACAGTAGTAAAATAGATATCATATTTAAACATATAAATGAGAATTTTAACCAGCATATAAGTTTAAACGAAATTGCCGGGTTGGTAAGTATGACGGTACCTGCCTTTTGCCGGTTTTTTAAAAAAACAACTTCAAAGACATTTACGAAATTAGTAAATGAGTACAGGGTTGTGCATGCTACAAAATTGCTGTCCGAAAGTAATATAAGTATTACAGATATTTGTTTTGAGTGTGGTTTTAATAATTTTTCTCATTTTAATAAATTATTTAAAGAGTTTACGGGCAAATCTGCATCAAAATATAGAAGTCAAATCTTAAAACTGATACAATAAAATAAAACCCTATTAAAATGAAAACTAGCAAAGATAAAATTGAAGAAACACTAAGCTATTATACTTTTAAAAGTTTTGATACTTTAAACTTTATAAACTCCAATTCTAATTTAACAGTAGAAGAAATTATAGAAAAGGCAGAGGAGCTCTCAGTTTTAGAGTATAAAATTACAGCTTTAGAGGCAGCGAATGAAAATTAAATTACTTTAAACCATCCCATTCATCATAAAACTGCTTCAGATATGTTTCCATAAAAGCGTGTCTTTGTGCGGCTATTTTCTTTCCAGAAAGGGTGTTCATACTATCTTTTAACAATAATAATTTTTCATAAAAATGATTAATCGTTGGGGCATCAGAATTTTTATATTGCTCTTTTGTCATATTTAAATTCGGAATAATTTCAGGATCGTACAACCCCCTGTTTTTAAATCCGCCGTAATTAAAACAACGCGCAATGCCAATAGCACCAATTGCATCTAACCGGTCTGCATCTTGCACAACCTTTAATTCTATAGAAGTAAATTTTTTAGATTCTTTATCAAAAGAATTTTTAAAAGAAATGTGTTTTATAATATTTACCACATGATTTATAATTTGCTCATGCACCTCTTGTTCTTTTAAAAACTTAGTTGCTACTTTTGGTCCAACAGTTTCATCCCCATTGTAAAATTTAGGATCTGCAATATCATGCAAAAGGGCTGCTAAAGAAACTACAAAGACATCTACTTTTTCATCTTTAGAAATTAAAATTGAATTTTTAAAAACGCGCTCTATATGAAACCAATCGTGGCCGCCTTCGGCATTTTTTAATTCCTTTTTTACAAAGGCAATGGTCGTAGTAATAATTTTCTCTTTGTCCATTATTTTATGATTGCAAACCACATATCGCGAAATATAAGTATAATAATATTCAGGTGGTTTTGTAAAAATAAAAAATCCACTCTAAACAGAGTGGATTTTTTTTAAAAGTCTTTATTTAAAATGATACTAGCAAAATTCATCATAAGCTTGCGCTAAATTCTGAGCAATCATTTGTGCAGATCTACCCTCTATATGGTGGCGCTCTAACATGTGCACTAAGTTCCCATCTTTAAACAATGCAATTGCTGGTGAAGATGCTGGAAAAGGAATCATAAACTCTCTTGCTTTTTGTGTAGATTCTTTTTCTACACCTGCAAAAACAGTGGTTAAGTTAGTAGGCGTCTTTTCTGCAGCTAAAGAAGCAATTGCTCCCGGTCTTGCAGTACCAGCTGCACAACCACAAACTGAGTTTACCATTACTAAAGTGGTTCCTTTTTTAGACATTGCGTTATCAACGTCTTTACTTGTATATAATGCTTCAAAACCTGCGTTAGTTAATTCTTCGCGCATTGGTTTTACTAATTCTTCTGGATACATAAATGTTATTATTTTAAAAGGCAAAGATAAGAATAAGTTCAACAATAGTCAACTTTAAAGGGAACGTTGTTGCAATTCAAATATCAATAAAATTGATGCTTTTAAAATAGTCCTAAAAATGCTGTTTTTCATATCTTTGAAAAATATAAAAAAGAATTATGGGAAATTTTACAAAATGGTTAGGAGCAGGTTTAGGATTTACTTTCGGTGGCCCAATTGGTGCTGCGTTGGGGTTTGCTATTGGTAGTTTTGTAGGTGGTTTTTCTGAAGCAGATTTAACCGAAGAACAAAGAGAGTATCAACAAAGCGCGGGTAGCAGTAGCAGAGGTGGCGCTGACACACAATCTGGAGATTTTGAAATGAGTTTACTTGTTTTGGCCTCTATTGTTATTAAGGCAGATGGCAGAATAGACCAGAAAGAATTGGATTTTGTGAGAGCACAATTCACAGGAATGTATGGTAAAGAAAGGGCAAACAGTGCTTTTAAACTTTTTAAAGGTATTGTTAAAAAAGAAATTTCTGCAAGGCAAGTTTGTATGCAAATAAGAAGTCATATGCCACATGCTTCTCGTTTACAATTGCTTCATTTCTTATTTGGTATTGCAAAAGCAGACGGTTTTGTTACAGAGAGTGAAGTGGAAGAAATAAGAAAAATTGCGGGTTATTTGTATATTAACGATAGAGATTATACCTCTATAAAGGCAATGTTTTATGATGAATCTGACAATGCATATAAAATTTTAGAAATTACAAAATCTGCTTCTACCGATGAAGTAAAGAAGGCGTACAGAAAAATGGTTAAGAAATACCATCCAGATAAATTAGTAGGTTTAGGAAAAGAGCATTTAAAAGGAGCTAATGAAAAATTTCAAAGTATTCAAGAGGCATATGATAGAGTGAAAAAAGAGAAAGGAATGTAAATTGATTTTAAAAAGCTTGTTTTCTTATTCCTTTTATGCAAAGAAGTAGTGCTTCTAATTGCTTTGATTCAAACTAAAAAAGAAGGTAAGAAACACCTTTTAAATGTGTTCGTTTGTAAAAGTGACAATTTCAATTTCTTTGCAACTCTGTAACTTTGCTATCTAATTTCTCCATCAAACTCAAAAAATTGATTAATTTCGCATTCTTATAAGAAACAATACATAATGAGCGCGAAATTCCCTGAATATAAAGGACTTGACTTACCAAAAGTAGCAGAAGAAATTCTAGATTACTGGCAAGAGCATAAGATATTTGAAAAAAGTGTAACTACTCGAGAAGGCGCAGAGCCTTATGTTTTCTTTGAAGGACCCCCTTCTGCAAATGGATTACCGGGAGTACACCATGTGTTAGCGCGCGCTATTAAAGATATTTTCCCACGTTATAAAACCATGAAAGGATACCAAGTAAAGCGAAAAGCTGGTTGGGATACCCATGGTTTACCTATAGAATTAGGAGTAGAAAAAGAATTGGGTATTACCAAAGAAGACATTGGTCAAAAAATTTCTGTAGAAGATTATAATGCCGCTTGTAGAACAGCAGTAATGCGTTATACAGGTATTTGGAATGATTTAACAGAGAAAATGGGATATTGGGTAGATATGGAAGACCCATATATTACCTATGAGCCAAAATATATGGAATCTGTTTGGTGGTTGCTAAAAGAGATTTATAATAAAAAATTAATTTACAAAGGCTATACAATTCAGCCATATTCGCCAAAAGCAGGAACGGGTTTAAGTTCTCATGAACTAAACCAACCAGGAACCTACCAAGACGTTACAGATACAACGGTTGTTGCACAATTTAAAGCGATAGAAAACACATTGCCAGACTTTTTACAAAACGAAGGAACGGTTTATTTTATAGCTTGGACAACAACTCCTTGGACGTTGCCAAGTAATACCGCATTAACAGTTGGCCCTAAAATAGAATATGTTTTAGTGTCTACCTTTAATCAATATACATTTGAACCGATAAATGTAATTTTAGCTAAAAAACTAGTTGGAAAACAGTTTGCAGGTAAAAATAATTTTCAAGTTGAAGATCTAAATACCTTAAATGATTATAATTCTGGCGATAAAAAGATACCTTTTTATGTAATAAAAGAATTTATAGGTAAAGACTTAGTAGATATTAGATACGAACAAATCTTAGATTATTGTCTTCCAAATGACAATCCTGAAGATGCTTTTAGAGTAATTGCAGGAGATTTTGTTACCACAGAAGACGGAACAGGAATTGTACATACAGCGCCAACTTTTGGGGCAGATGACGCGATCGTTGCAAAACAAGCATCACCAGAAATTCCACCAATGTTAATAAAAGATGCTAATGATAATTTAGTCCCGTTAGTAAATTTACAAGGAAAATTTAGACCAGAAATGGGTGAATTTGCTGGTAAATATGTAAAGAATGAATATTATGCAGATGGCGAAGCACCAGAAAGATCTATTGATGTTGAGCTAGCTATTAAATTAAAAATAGAAAATAAAGCCTTTAAGGTAGAAAAATACAAGCACAGTTATCCTAATTGTTGGCGAACCGATAAACCAATTTTATACTATCCATTAGATTCTTGGTTTATTAAAGTAACCGATGTAAAAGATAGAATGCATAGTTTAAACAAAACTATTAACTGGAAACCAGAGTCTACAGGAACTGGGCGTTTTGGAAACTGGTTGGCAAATGCAAATGATTGGAACTTATCGCGTTCTAGATATTGGGGAATTCCCTTGCCAATCTGGAGAACAGAAGATGGTAAAGAAGAAATCTGTTTAGGTTCTGTTGAAGAATTAAAAAATGAGATGGCAAAAGCTGTTGCAGCTGGCGTTTTAGCAAAAGATATTTTTGAAGATTTTGAAGTTGGAAATAATTCTGAAGAAAACTACGCAAAAATAGATTTACATAAGAATATTGTAGATGAAATAGTATTAGTTTCTGCTTCGGGAAAGCCAATGAAACGTGAAAGTGATTTAATTGATGTTTGGTTCGATTCTGGTTCTATGCCTTATGCACAATGGCATTATCCGTTTGAAAATAAACAGAAAATTGACGAAAATGAATCTTTTCCAGCAGATTTTATTGCAGAGGGAGTAGACCAAACAAGAGGTTGGTTCTATACCTTACATGCAATTTCAACGATGGTTTTTGACTCTGTAGCGTACAAAAACGTAGTTTCTAACGGTTTGGTTTTAGATAAAAATGGACATAAAATGTCTAAGCGTTTAGGAAATGCAACCGATCCTTTTACAACATTATCAACATACGGTGCAGATGCAACCCGATGGTATATGATCGCAAATGCAAATCCTTGGGATAATTTAAAATTTGATTTAGACGGAATTGAAGAGGTGAAACGTAAGTTTTTCGGAACATTATACAATACGTATTCATTTTTTACTCTATACACAAATATTGATGGTTTTTCATATGAAGAAGCAGATATTCCTTTAGAAAAAAGACCAGAATTAGACCGTTGGATTTTATCAGAATTACACACTTTAATTCATAAAGTAGATAAGTTTTATGAAGCATATGAACCTACAAGAGCTGCAAGAGCAATATCAGACTTTACACAAGATTATTTAAGTAACTGGTATGTTCGTTTGAGTAGAAGACGTTTTTGGAAAGGAGATTACCAGACAGATAAAATTTCTGCGTATCAAACTTTGTATACATGTATGAATACAATCGCAAAATTAGGCGCACCAATTGCACCGTTTTTTATGGATCGATTGTACCAAGATTTAAACTCTGTAACTAAGAAAGAAACCTCAGAAAGTATTCATTTAGCAGATTTTCCTGTCTATAATGAAAGCTTTGTAGATAAAGGGTTAGAGCACAAAATGGAAAGTGCGCAAACCATCTCTTCTTTAGTACTTTCGTTGAGAGCAAAAGAGAAGATAAAAGTAAGACAGCCACTTCAAAAAATAATGATTCCTGTTGACAGTGTAGCGCAAAAAGAGGCTATTTTAGCTGTTGCAGACCTAATTAAGAATGAGGTAAATATTAAAGAAATTCAGATTTTAGACGATGCATCAGAGATCTTAATTAAACAAATTAAACCTAATTTTAAAACGTTAGGTCCTAAATTTGGAAAAGATATGCGTCTTGTAGCTGCTGAAATTCAAAAATTCAACCAAGAAGATATTAACAAAATAGAGAAAGATAAACACATTTCTATTGAGGTTAACGAGAAAAATATTATTTTGGATGTCTTAGATGTAGAAATATCATCTAAAGACATAGAAGGTTGGTTGGTTGCAAATGAAGGTTTGTTAACAGTTGCTTTAGATGTTACTATCTCTGAAGAGTTGCGAAAAGAAGGAGTTGCTAGAGAATTGGTAAACAGAATTCAAAACGCTCGAAAAGATACAGGTTTAGAAGTAACAGATAAAATAAAGTTAACGATTTTAAATTTTGAAAACTTACAAAAGTCTATTTCTGATAATAAAGAATATATTATGAGTGAAACATTAACTAAGGAATTGGTTTTTGTAGATGAGTTAAGCAATGGTACAGAAATTGAATTTGATACCATTAAAAGTAGAATATTAATCGAAAAAATGTAACAGTATGTTGGACGTTAAATTAAGATATTCAGACGAAGATTTACAGGAGTTCAGAGTAATTATTGATCAAAAAATAACAAGAGCAGAGGCAGATTTAGCTTCATTAGAGAGTGCTTATAAAAATAACGCGGGAAACGGTACAGATGATACATCACCGTCATTTAAATCTTTTGACGAAGGTTCTGAAGTAATGAGTAAAGAAGCTAATGTGCAACTTGCAATAAGACAAGAGAAGTTTATTAGAGACCTTAAAAATGCCTTAATGCGAATAGATAACAAGACATACGGTGTTTGCAGAGTTACACGTAAATTAATTCAAAAAGAACGTTTAAAACTAGTGCCTCATGCTACTTTAAGTATTGAAGCAAAACGCAAACAATAACATTTAAAAGCTTCCATTTTGGAAGCTTTTTTAGTATTATAAACAGTAGTTAGTTTGGTGATTTTACAACTAAAATATAGTTAATGGATATTGGAAAGAATATTTTACTAAAAACACTGTCTTTCTTTTTTCTAATTTCTAGTAGCACTTTCTCTCAAAAAAAAATCATAAAAAAGGTTACAAGCACCACTAAAGAAATAGCTATTTTTACCAAGGGTCTGGATGATTTAGTTTTAGAAAACTCAACCTCTGAATTTATAGAAATTTTGTTATATGCGGAAGACCCAAATAAGCAGCATATTGTAATTCAAGAAAAAAGTATCAAAACTGATATAAAATTTAAGATTCCCGTTTTTAAAAGAGAAGAGGCTGTCTTTAGGAAGTACATTACAAAAAGATTAAAAAGAGCATCTGTAATTATTAAAATTCCAAAAAATAAGGAGGTTTCTATTTTTGGAGAACATATAAATATTTCTTCTAAAAGCTACAATGGGAATTTAACTGTTTTGATAGAAAAAGGCATTGTTAAGTTAGATACTATTCAGCAAAACGCGGTCTTAAAAATGTATGAAGGAAACCTTTTTGGAGTGCTTAAACAATCAAATTTAACAATAACTTCTAAGATTGGTAAAATTAAAATTGATACTGTTTTTTATAAAAAAAAATATGAAGAAAATAGAATGGATACTGGCAAAGAAATATCAATTACTACCTTAAAAGGTAATATTTTCTTAACACACCAATAAATCTAATAATAGTGTTATTTTTGTTATCATAAATTTAAAAAAAATGTCAAAAAAGAAGCTGGCAATCTTTACTATAATTATTGCAATTTTATTAGATCAGATTATAAAAATATACGTAAAAACGCACTTTATTTTGGGCGAAGAAGTAGTGTTTTTTGATTGGTTTAGAATCCATTTTACCGAAAATAACGGCATGGCAATGGGTTTTGAATTTGGTGGTAAAGCAGGGAAACTTTTTTTAACTTTATTTAGAGTGGTTGCTGTGTCAGCAATTGTTTATTGGTTGATGGGTGTTATAAAAGCCAAAACACACAATGCTGTAATTGTGGCTATTTCTTTAATTTTTTCTGGGGCAGTAGGTAATATTATAGATTCTATTTTTTACGGAGTTATTTTTGACCACCCTACTCGAAGCCTAGCGAAAATATTTCCAGAAAATACTACGGGAGAATTATTCTATGGGAAAGTAGTAGACATGTTTTATTTTCCGCTTTGGCAAGGAAATTTGCCAGAATGGATTCCTTTTATTGGTGGTGATTTTTTTACTTTTTTTCAATATATTTTTAATCCTGCAGATGCTTTTATTTCTGTTGGCGTTGCTTTGTTATTTATTTTTAGCAAACAAGCTTTTCCAAAATAAGGGCAATAGCTATTTTACAGAAAAAAGTAGAGATACGAATTTCACGAGTTATTAAAAAGAGGTTTTTTTTAGAAATATTCTCTGAAGGATATCTACTTTCTACTAAATTTCAAAGACTATCTATGAATTCAGTTTATCAATTATAAATTTGCGTAATTTCGTAGTATGTCTGCATCTTTAGAACTTCAAGTAAAAACCTTGCCAAATGAACCTGGTGTTTATCAATATTTTGATAAAAATGAGGTAATTATTTATATTGGGAAAGCTAAAAATTTAAAGAAAAGAGTTTCTTCTTATTTCTCAAAAACGCATGACAACGGCAAGACCAAAGTTTTAGTAACTAAAATTGTAAGCATAAAACATATTGTTGTAGAAACTGAAACGGATGCGTTATTACTAGAAAATAACCTCATAAAAAAACACAAACCACGTTATAATATTTTATTAAAAGACGATAAAACATATCCTTGGATTTGTATAAAAAAAGAACGTTTTCCTAGAATTTTTATGACACGCAGGGTTATAAAAGACGGCTCGGAATACTTTGGGCCTTATACTTCTATAAAAACCGTTCGAATTTTATTAGATTTAATAAAAGAACTGTATCCTTTAAGAACTTGCAATTATGACTTAAGCCACCAAAACGTTAATGAAGGCAAATATAAAGTCTGTTTAGAATACCATTTAAAAAATTGTAAAGGAGCTTGCGAAAACTTAGAAGCAGAAAGTCATTATAATAATTCTGTAAAAGCGATTAGAAATATTATTAAAGGAAATTTTAAAGAAAGTTTAGAGAAGTTTCAAGAAATGATGTTTGTTTTTGCACAAAAAATGGAGTTTGAAGAAGCCCAAAAGATTAAAGAAAAACTGAAGTTATTAGGTAATTATCAATCGAAAAGCACCATTATAAATCCGTCTATAAACAACGTAGATGTATTTTCTATTATTTCTGATGAAACCCATGGATATGCCAATTTTTTAAAGATTGCAAATGGCGCTATCATTCAGTCTCATACCACAGAAATTAAGAAAAAATTAGACGAGACAGATAAAGAATTGTTAGAACTTTTTATTGTTGACATCAGGCAACGTTTCAATTCAATTTCACCAGAAATATATGTGCCTTTTAAAGTGAATGTAGGTGAAAACTTAAAAGTAACCATTCCTAAGTTAGGGGATAAGAAAGGCATTGTTGCACTCTCTGAAAGAAATGCAAAATACTATAGGCAAGAACAATTTAAGCAGACACAAATTGTAGATCCAGAGCGTCATGTAAAAAGAATCATGGGTCAGATGAAAAAAGATTTGCGTTTGCATGTAGAACCGCGCCATATAGAATGTTTTGATAATTCGAACATTCAAGGAACGCACCCGGTTGCTGCTTGTGTAGTTTTTAGAGATGGAAAACCAAGTAAAAAAGAATACAGACACTACAATATAAAAACAGTGGTTGGACCAGATGATTTTGGTTCGATGGAAGAGGTTGTGTATAGAAGATATAAGCGCTTGTTAGAAGAAAAGCAATCATTACCACAATTGATCATTGTAGATGGTGGAAAAGGACAGTTATCCTCTGGGTTAAAAGCTTTAGAAGATTTGGGTTTGCGTGGTAAAATTGCCATTATTGGTATTGCAAAAAGGTTGGAAGAAATATACTATCCAGATGATCCTATTCCGTTATATTTAGATAAAAAATCTGAAACTTTAAAGATTACACAGTATTTAAGAAACGAAGCCCACAGATTTGGTATTACATTTCATAGAAATAAACGAAGTAAAAGCGCCATAAAATCTGAATTAGAACAAATTCCTGACGTTGGTGCACAAACAATTACAACTTTATTGCGCAAATTTAAATCTGCAAAACGTGTAAAAGAAGCTTCATTAGAAGAGCTAAAAGTAGAGATTGGCCAAGCTAGAGCTGTAAAAGTTCATACCTTTTATCATAAAAAATAACCATCCTTTTTTTAATTTTAAAGCAAAAAAAAACCATGAAATTAATCATGGTTTTTAAATAGTTACTTTTATTTCTTATCCGTTTTGTTTTGTGCTTAAGTAGAATTCTTCATAGGTATTTAGAAGATTCATTAAGCCCGAAATTAAATCTTTAGTTTCTAGCAGTAAACTGAAGTAAAGCGTTGTGTTTTTAGGACTTGTTTCGTCTGTTCTAATTCTAGCGACTTGCTTTTCTATAGATGCTGTAACATTTGTAAACAACTCTTGCTTTTCAATTAAAATATCACCTAAATTATCAAAAGTTCTTTTTTCAAAAACATCTGCCACCTTTAATAATAAAGCAGATAATTCTTCATCTATTTGCTTAAGATCATTTAATTGTCCTTTCTTTAAGTTTTTATGATTGTTATTTACGTGCTTGTAACTAGCTCTAGAAATATAACTAATAGATTGTGCAACGTCTTGTAAATAACCTAATACCATAATATAAAACCTACTTGCCTGAACAGAAGTTTCATCTAATGACTTAATAAAATAGAAAACACCATCTTTTAATGAATCAATTTCATCATTTAATTTACCAACATGTTTGTCTGTTTTACGTAACTTATTTAAATCATGTTTTGCTAAATCATCTACCACATTGGTGTATAATTTATTTACTCTATTCGCAACGCTAGAAATATGATCTGCACTTTCTTCAATTACACCATTTATGGTAATTAACTCTGCTCTTTCAATATAAACTTGTTGTTGTTCTTCCTTCTTTCTTCTTCTATGAATTAAAGTATTTCTTCCAATTAAAAAAGTAACTAGTGCTAATAAAATAGGAATCATAACCATATCATAACTAATTAGGTATGCAACTAAAGCTGCAGCTAAAAAGGCAGTAATAGCAGTTAAAAACCAACCACCAATTACGTTTAAAACTCCCGCTACTCTATATACTGCACTTTCTCTACCCCAAGCTCTATCTGCTAAAGAAGTACCCATTGCAACCATAAAGGTTACATACGTCGTAGATAGTGGTAATTTCATTGATGTAGCAATCGATATTAAGATACCTGCAACAATTAAGTTTACAGCTGCTCTTACCATATCAAAAGCAGGTAATTCATATGTTTTGTCTTTAGGCAATGCTATAACTGGTTTCGTAAACTTTGAATCTATAAAAGCTAAAGTTGGTTTTGGTATTACAAATCTAATTCCAGCATTTATTGTCATCGCTAATCTTACGGTAACTCTAGATAACGGATTTGGCTTAAATTTCTCATGCCCTTCTCCTTGTCTAGATAAATCGATACCTGTTTTAATTACATTTTTAGCTTTGCTAGAAGTCCATAAAGTAACTACCATAATTGCACCAGCTAGTAACAATAACCAAACATTAGAAGGCACTTTTTTAGCTAAAACACCCATAGAGAACGCATCTGCAGAAACACCTGAAACACTCCAAGCCTCATAAGAATTCCAAGCAGCAATTGGCACCCCAACAAAGTTTACCAAATCGTTTCCAGAGAAAGCCATTGCTAAAGAAAAAGTTCCTATCCCAATAATTAATTTTAAGATATTAATTTTAAATGCTTGTATTAGAACTTGAGATATAATTGCCCAAACTACAAAACTACCAGCAATTATTATTATTGTATTTCCTTCAATTAAAAATTTTACATCTTTATAAAAAGGAGTCCCTTTCATTCCTTTTATAATAATAAAGTAGGTAATGGCAGTAATTGCAAAACCACCAAATAATGCACTAATATACGTTGGTCTCTTATCAAAGTTAAATGAATAAATTACTCTTGAAACAAATTGTACAATAGCACCAACAGAAAAAGCAACAACTACGGAGAGTAGAATTCCGAGAATAATTTTAGTTGCTGTTTCATGATTTATGTAGTTCCAAATATCTGAAAAAGTTTGTGTATCATTTGTAGAAATCTTTATTAGAGAAATACAAACGGCAGCACCTAACAATTCAAATACAATAGAAACGGTTGTCGATGTTGGCATACCTAATGAATTAAAGATGTCTAATAAAAGAATATCTGTAATCATTACTGCCATAAAAATAATCATGATATCTTGGAACATAAACATGCTAGGGTTAAAAATCCCTTTACGCGCAACTTCCATCATACCACTAGATGTTATTGCTCCCATGAATACTCCTAAACTAGCAATAATCATAATATTTCTTACAGATATTGCTTTTGAGCCAATTGCTGAATTTAAAAAATTTACAGCATCATTACTAACTCCTACTACTAAATCTACAATAGCTAATACAGCTAAAGCAACTAACATTAAAATATATGGATCTCCCATTTTGTTTTATTAAATTAAATTAAGCAAATTTACAAACACAGAAAGTTGTGAATGTTACCTTTGTGTTATGTTACGTATATTAAAAATGAATATCTACTTGCACTCTATAAAGTAATTGATTTGTTTTAAAACCAATGTCTGTATAGCTTACATCTGTTTGAACCTTTAAATTATGTCCTGAAATGTACTTAGATAACCCCAAAGTATATTGATTTTCACTGCCTTTCCCAGTAATTTCTCTGTCTAAAGATATATTCGTGTAGCGTCCAGAAAACTCTACAGTTTTAGATAATAAATACCCAGTTTGTATATTTAAACCATTACCAACTTGCACCTCGGCCCCGGTTAAACTTCCGTCAGAATTCTTTGCAAAGGCATCGTCTGCAGTTCTGTTTGCATATTCTGCCATTAAAGAAAACCCTTGGTGCTTATACATTGCATCAATAAATAAAGTAGAAATATTTGTTGAATAAAAACCCGTATCATTCAGCATATAAGAACCTTGGTTGCTTCTTGTTTTAGAAGCATTATTATTAAAATCATATGCAACACCTAAAGATAATTTAGGGCTTGGTTCAAACTTTAAATCACTTCCTTTATAATCTCCTTTATTTTTAAAATCACCAAAAGGAAATAATTCTACTCTTGTGGTGTATTGATGACCGCCCACATTACCTGTAGTAATATTTCTTCCTTCACCTTGGGCAATAGAAAATATTTCTTTTACTAAAAAAGTGTCGGTTAAATTAAAATGGTGTCTTAGTTGTATACCTATATCTCTGTCTATTGTAAATCTACTGTTTAATAAAGAACGGTCTACTTGCTGCAAGTTTGCAGATGATATAACGCGCTCTCTGTTTCCTGGTAGTTTTGTTTGCCCAAACCATAAGACAAAGTTACCAGAGAAATTCCATTTTAAAACAGCATCTAAAATCTGCCTAGATGCATTACTTGTGTATATAGATGCTCCAGATTGATCTCTATTAGACAACCCTAATTCTACTTTATATTTTAATTTTGGTGAAAATGCAAAACCATCAAATTTCAAACGAGAACGTCTAATTAACATGGAAGATTCTGGATTGGATAATCCATTGTTAACATCCCATTTACTCGTTGCAAGTGATTGAAAACGAAGACCAACTTTCATAGACCAAGTACTGTCTTGCCCCATTAAATTAAAAAGTCCTTTTCCAAATTTGGGTGCGTTTGGTTCTTGAGCATTGGCGCTATAAAACGCACAAATACAGCTTAGAGTTACTACACCGCGTAGTTGAGATAATTTCATTACTATTAGTTTTTGTCGCTACAAAGAACTGATAATAATGTTAAGGCAATGTTATCTAGAAGTTACTAAAATATAAAAAAACTGCCTTAGCTAAAGGCAGTTTGTCATATAAAATAGTCGACAAAAACTAATAAATTATAATGACTTTTTATCTCTAAAGATTGCCACAAATATGCAACTTGAAGTTTAACTTAGTGTTTCATCTAAATTAAAAAATAGTTAAGAGATCTTGCGAATTAACCTTTAATTGTTGTTTCTATAATACAACCATAATTTACAGCTAACATATACTTTACAATAGAGGTAGACTTTTGTGTAAGTAAACAACAACTATGATGAAAAAAATAATTTGTATTGTTATTATAGCATTCAGCCAATTATTAAGTGCACAAAATAAGGCCACTTTAAAGGGTTTATTGACAGATAAAGAAGCAAATAATGAATCTTTACCTTTTGCCAATGTTTTTATATTAGGAACGAATATTGGAACAACCACAGATTTTGATGGGAACTATTCTTTTAAGATTCCTGCTGGGACACATATTGTTTCTTTTAGTTTTTTAGGGTATAAAACAGTAGAAAAAACAATTACAATTGCAGTATCAGAAACACTAGTTCTTAATCAAATAATGTCTGCTGAAGAAGGCGTTGCTTTAGATGAAATTATTGTAAAGTCTTCTTTGGGTAAAGAATCTGTAAACGCACTTTTGTTAGCGCAAAAGAAAGCGACTGTAATAATAGAAAGTATTGGAGCGCAAAGGTTAGCAAAAACTGGAATTTCCAATGCAGCAAATGCGACTACTAAAATTTCTGGAGTTACTAAAAGTGAGGGCTCAGGTAGTATATATATAAGGGGTCTGGGAGATCGTTACCTGTCCACTACTATGAATGGTTTGCCAATTCCTTCAGATGACGTAGAAAATAAAAACATCAATTTAAATTTATTTTCTACCAATATTATAAAGAACATTGGTATTCGTAAAACATACAGCACAAATGGCTATGCAGATCAAGGTTCTGGTAACGTAGATGTAAACTCTAAAGAATACTCTAAAAAAGGATACTCTATTTCTTTTTCAGGCGGAACAAATACAAATGTTGCAGGTCTTTCAGATAACTTTAGAACAACAATTACCAATACAGATGTTGCTTTAGGTTTTCATCAAAAACAATTTGCATTACAAGATTTAATTACAAGACAAGGTTGGGATACTGAGACATTATCTGCACCCATAAATTTTAATGCTTCTTTTTCTGTAGCGAAGAAATTTGAAGTATTTGGTAAAGGTGTAACTGTATTTTTCACAGGTTCTCATGCCAAAACTTTCGATTATCAAAAAGGATTATTTAGAGCTTACAGGTCCAATGTTCTAGATAGAGAGTTTACAGATGTAGAGCAATATGCTACAAATTCTAATACTACTGGGTATGTAAATGTTGGTATAAAGTTAAATAACACCAACAAAATTAAATACAATACACTTTTTGTAAATACAGGCGTAGATAACTTATATGAGCAAGGTAGAAACGGTTTAGGATATGTTTTTGATCAAGATCCTCAAGAAATAGGTGCCTTTGTAAGAGATCAAAATTTTAGACAAACTACCTTATTTATCAATCAACTTTTAGGAGAACATAAGTGGAGCGAAAACAATACTTTAAATTGGGCTGGAGGGTATAATTTTGTCTTGGCAGAGGAGCCTAATAGAATTAGAAATGAAGTAAATATTTTAGAAGTTACTGTTTCACCAGAGATACAATATGCACACGTAGGTGATTTTCAACAAAGAAAGTCTAGCCAGAAAATTCAGGATAAAGAATACAACGCTTTAATTGATAATAAATGGGCTTTTGGATTGAAGGATGAAGATGATAGCAAGCCCTACGCTTTAAACTATGGATTAAATTACAGACAAAAAGAAAGAACGTTTAAATCTTTATTTGTGGGTGTTAGAGCAAAAGATTTTATAGCACCTTCTGTAGACGAATTATCAACAACGTTTAACAATCCTAATTTTAATAATGGTTTAACTTTAAGGCTTAGGGAAGCAGATAGATACCAAGCAGAATTAGACATTGTTGCTGGTTTTGTGAATTTTGATTTTCAATTAGAGAATAAATTATCAGGTAATTTAGGAGTGCGTTTTGAGAGAGATGAAATAAATGTAATTTGGGATGTTGCTAATTTTGTAGGCAGAGTTGGAGTTCTAAACAGAACTTATGAAAGTGTATACCCAAGTATAAATTTAAAATACGAATTAGGAGAAAATAAATACATACGTTTTGCTTCTAGTATTACACAAACACTACCGGAGTTTAAAGAGTTATCTCCTTTTGAATATGTTTCTCCAACCGGGCGTGTAACGAAAGGAAATCCTGATTTGGAGAAATCAGAAATTTATAATTTCGATTTAAAATATGAAGTATTTCCAAAAAGAGGGCAACTTTTTTCTGCTGCTGCTTTTTATAAACAAATTAATAGTCCAATTAATTTATCACAAACAAGAGGTTCTTCTGGTTATTTTATATACTCAAATATAGGAGAAAAGGCAAATGTGTATGGTTTAGAATTTGAAGTAAAAACAGATTTATTAAAAAATGATGAAGATCAAGGTATCTTAAATATTACCGGTAACGTAACTAAAATGTGGTTAGAGCAAGATTTGTTAAAAGAATTTCAATATAAAGACATCACAACTTCTAGTTTACAAGGCGCGTCAGATTTTATAGCAAATGGTACTTTGAGTTATAGTAATAAAAAGGAAAACGAATTTATTGCAACGTTAACTGGTAACTATTCATCAGATAAGATTTTTGCATTAGGTTCTCCAGAAGATTTTGCAAACAGTGCTGCTTTATATAACGATGAAATTATAGAAAAAGGATTTGTAGCCTTAGATTTTGTTGTTAGCAAAGCCTTAACAGATAGTCTATTGATCAAGTTCATAGGTAGAAATATATTAAATCCAGAGATTAAACAAACTCAGAAAGTTAAAAGTTTGATTACTAGTATAGAAACTAATGAAACAGTACTTTCTTATAAGAAAGGTAGCCAATTAACAGTAAGTATCAAATATACATTTTAGGTAATTAACCATTACTTAACAAAAGAACTTGTTTTATCAAAAACCTAACATACTATTAATATTTAGTTAAACAGAGATAGAGAATAAGACAATAACTTTGTATAAAATAATAATTATACTAAACTAAAATGAAAAAATCAGTTTTTAAAATTTTAAACATCGTAACATTTTGTTTTGTTACTTTAACATTTATTAATTGCGGTAGCGAAGAGCCGGATATTATAATGGAATCAACAGATTCTGTAGTAATTGAAAGTTTAAAATCTGGAATCATGAACGGTAATCTTGATGAAGATTTTACGTTAGATTCAAATCAGACATACAATTTAAGTGGTTCTTTTATCGTAGAATCTGGAGCAACATTAACAATTCCTGCAGGGACAACAATTATGGCTCTTAATGGAGGTACAAGTGTTTATATAGCAGTTTTAAAAGGAGCTAAAATAAATGTATTAGGTACAGAAGCTAGCCCTGTATTTATGACGTCTGCTTCTGAGAATCCTGGAGATTGGGGTGGTTTAACAATTTGTGGAGACGCAACAACAACTTCAGGTATAAATGCAGAAGCAGAGGTTGGTGGTTTTATTTACGGTGGTACAAATGATGCAGATAATTCTGGCGCTATCAACTACTTAATAATTAAAGGAACAGGTGCGCAAATTAATGCAGACTCTCAATACAACGGTATTTCTTTATACGGTGTTGGTGCTGGAACTTCAATTAGCAATGTTGCCGTAATTAATGGTTCTGATGATGGTGTTGAGTTTTTTGGTGGTACGGTTTCTGTAACAAACTTGTTTTTAGAGAATAATGAAGATGATGCTGTTGATTGGACAGAGGGTTGGAGTGGAACTTTAACAAACGCATATATTACGCACACGGTTTCTGGTTTTTCAACTGTTTTTGAAGGGGATAAAGATAACGGAAACCCTAAATTTAATAATATTACTGCAGTTTCTACTGTTGGGGGTACAGCCTTACAATTTAAGAAACAATCAGGAGCTACAATAACAGGTTTGTCTTTAACCGGCTACGATACTTCAATTGATATGAAAGATGGTGGAGATTTAGCAAACGTTCTTATAGAAGGAGCTATTGCAGATCCTTCTTTAGCTTATACAAGTACAGCCCGTGTTACCGCAGCAAATTTTAATTGGGTAAATTCTAGTGTTTCTATTACAACTTTACCTTTACAAGGAACTATTGCTGGTAAAGTTACCTTAAATGCTTCTATAAAATACATCTTAAACTCGTCTTACATTGTAAAGGCTGGTGGTGAATTAATTATTCCCGCAGGAACAAATATTGAGGCTAAATCCGATGGGTCAGCAGTTTATATTGCAGTTTTAAAAGGTGGTAAAATTGATATTCAAGGAACAGAAAATAATCCAGTTATAATGTCTTCTACGAATGCTAATCCTGGAGATTGGGGCGGATTAACAGTTTGTGGAGATGCAACAACAACCGCAGGCATAAATGCCGAAGCAGAGGTTGGTGGTTTTATTTATGGTGGTTCAAATGATGCAGATAATTCTGGTTCAATTAAATATCTAGTGATTAAAGGAACAGGTGCTCAAATTAATGCAGATTCGCAATACAACGGGATCTCTTTATATGCTGTAGGTGCAGGAACTACCATAGAAAATGTTTCTATAGTTAACGGTGCAGATGACGGTTTAGAGTTTTTTGGAGGAACAGTTTCTGTAACAAATGTATATTTAGAGAATAACGAAGATGACTCTGTAGACTGGACAGAAGGTTGGAATGGAACCTTAACAAATACCTATATTTCTCATACAGATGCTGGTTTCTCTACAGCTTTTGAAGGAGACAAAGATAACAATAACCCTAAATTTATAAATTTAACAGCTATTTCTACAGTAGGAGGTACAGGTTTGCAGTTTAAAAAGACTTCTGGTGCAACAATAACTAATATTTGGTTAGAAGGGTACGAGAAAAATATAGATATGAAAGATGGAGGCGATTTAGCAAATGTTATAATAGATGGCGTTGCAGCTTCTATAAATGCAGATTATAAAACAGGAACTAAAGTAGATATTAGCACTTGGACTTGGAGAAATACAGGTTTATAGGGCACCTTATTATGGATTGGGAGAAAGAAGAAAACAGGTTTAAAACCCTGTTTTTTTTGCGTTTATAAATTTAATCTTTACTTATTTTTATCTAGACAGCAGGCCATTTTATAGTCTACTTTACATTCCATTTTAGTGGTTTTCTGCTCTTATTTTCTTTACACATATCAAAACATTCATGTGGTTATTTAGAACTAGTAAGTTTTATTATGCTTTCTGAGGCTTTGTATAAATTTCCACCAGCAATGCCATCTATAAAGGTAATTAACTCTTTCTTAGAAGTTGTATTTCCATTAAACTCTATCGTTGCAATACTGTCTGTAAAAACAACTTTTGCAGCTATTACACCCTCTTTTTTAGATAATTTAGATTGAATTATTTTTGCACAACCAATCTCGCAAGTCATTCCAGAGATTGTTAACGCAATACGCTCTTTTTTCACTTCTTTATTTTCTTTGCATCCTGTTATCATAAAACAAGCGATTGCTATTGCAAAAAATATATTTTTAGTGTTCATGTATTTTTTTATTTTTACAAATTTATATATAATGGGGCTGATATCTAATTTTTTGTCGGATTTTTGACAAAAAATTAACTAAAACATGAATAATCAACAACAAAAGTGGCTGTATTTTAGTTTACTTTCTTTAGTTTGGGGAAGTTCATTTATATTAATGAAGAAAGCATTGTTAGGTGTTACTCCTATTCAACTAGGCGCTTTAAGAATGATTTTTACTGCAGTTTTTTTACTTTCTGTTGCTACTCCGTCTTTAAAAAAAATAGAAAAGAAACATTATAAATATATTTTTTACACTGCTATTGCAGGTACTTTTATTCCTGGATTTTTATTTGCATTTGCAATTACAAACATAGATAGCGCTGTTGTTGCTATTTTAAACTCCCTAACCCCTTTTTTTACTTTAATTCTGGGTGCAATGATGTTTGGATTTGCTTTTAATAGAACTCAATTTTACGGAATTATAATTGGTTTGGTAGGAACGCTAATTCTAATATTAAAAGGTGCAGACTTAAATCCAAATCAGAATTACTGGTATGCTCTGTTAATAATTATAGCGTCTTTTGGGTATGCACTCAATGCAAATATGATTAAGAAATATTTAAACGATTTAAACGCACTTTCTATTGTAACTGGTAATTTTTTAATATTACTTATTCCTGCAATTATTGTTTTAACTTTTACAGATTTCTTTAGAACGTTTGATTTAAAAAATGAGATATTAGTTAGATCCTTAGGGTATTTAGCAATTTTATCAATTGTAGGAACTGGTATTGCAAAAACTATTTACAATAAATTAGTTCAGGTTTCAGATCCTGTTTTTTCGTCCTCTGTAACCTATATAATTCCTTTAGTTGCTATTTTTTGGGGGGTTTTAGATGGCGAAAAATTAAGTACACTTCAAATATTTGGTGGAGTTGTTATTCTTTTAGGTCTTTATTTGGTAAATAAAAAAAAGTAGTTTTTTTACAAGTAAAAGGCAATACTATAATTTATAAATACGTGTGCTTTCTGCTAAAACTAATATTAAAAAAAAGAGTCAAAACGCACTGTTTTGACTCTTGATTTATTTTCTTTACGTGCTGTGTTATTTATTTAAAATCTGCATCAGAAACACCTTCGTTTACTTTAATTTCTTGTACTACGAAATCTAAATTCATTGGGCCAGATTTAATTCCAATTGAATGTGGAAACTTTACACCGTTTACTTCTTTGTAATCAGCATATACAGTAGGTACTTTTATCTCTTTGCCATCTGGTCCTGTTGCTGTTTTTACTTCTTTTACTTTTAAACCAGAAGTCATATCATAATAAATTTCGCTATCCTTATATTTTAAAACAATAGCATTTTTACCTTCTAAAGGCTCAATTCTTAACAACTCTCCAGAAGCATATGTTAAATCTTTAAAAATACCGCTTTCAGTTTTTGCTTTCGCAATTTCTTCTGCAGTCATATCTTTCTTTTGACCTCTTGAAGAAGAGTACCCTGTAGTTCCGTTAAAAACAGTTTTTTGCATGGTGTTGCCCATTACAGAAATTTCTTGTGAAACTTTATTAGGTGCGGCAGCTTTCATTGTCATTACCAAAGGTGTTCCTTGGATTGTTGCATTTGCAATGGTTACCGTAGTTTTAACAGCCAATACTTTTTCTTCACCTCCAATTGCAGCGATGTATTTGTTAATCACAGTTTCTGCAGTCATTCCTTCAGGAATGGGCAAGGTCATTGCCGGCTTGTCCGTTGGGTTTCCTTCTACATCAAAATAATTGATTATATAATCTGTTTTCTCTAGGTTTTTAAGAACATCAATTCCTTTACCCGTAACCATAATTCTTGCCTTATCTCCTTTAAAATATTTAATGGCTGCATTTTGCACGTCATCTACCGTTACAGAATTTATATTTTTAATATAGTTTGCATAAAAATCTTCTGGTAAATTATAAAGCGCAATGTTTAACGCGTAGTTTGCCGCAGTTGCAGGTTTTTGAACATCCATTACAAAACCACCAATATATTCTTCTTTCGCATCTTGTAATTCTTTCGAACTTACTTTCTGGTAACGAATTTTATTTATTTCTTTCTGTATCTCTACAATAGAACTATCTGTAACCACGTTTCTTACACTTGCAGTTGCTTTAAAAACACCTGTTTGTCTATTCTGACTTACTCTAGAGTAGGACCCATAAGTATATGCTTTGTCTTCTCTTAAATTTTGAAAAAGTCTTGCAGATCCACCACCACCTAAGATTTTGTTAGCTAACAAGGCTGCGTAATAATCTTTATCACCTAAAGTTAAATCTATAGTATTTACAATAGAAATTTCAGATTGATTTGCATTAGACATATTTACAAAATTAATTTCTGCAGTAGAAACATTTTCTGGTTTAGGAAAATTAGAAACAGGTATTTCTCCTTTTTGCCAATCAGCAAATAGTGCTGTTACTAGTGCTTTAGTCTCTTTTGGATTAATATCTCCAACAATAATTAGATATCCATTATTTGGTTTATAATATGTATTAAAGTTATTTTTAACATCTTCTAACGTAATGTTATTTACAGATGTTTTACTCGTAAACTCCCCGAAAGGGTGCTTTTTACCGTATACCAAAAGACCTTCTACTCTACTAGCAATAGCAGGAATGTTTTTTTCTTCAGCTTTTAAATTTTCTAAAGTTACTTCTTTTTCTTTGTCAAATTCTTCTTGATTAAATTTGGAATTTTTTACACCATCTGCCATTAAATCTAATACTTCTGGGAAGTATTTTTTTAATGATCTTGCAGAAGCACCAGAACTAAAAAAATTTACACTTGCACCTAAAAAATCTACTTTTTCATTAAATTCATCTTTAGTAATACTACTTGTACCTCTACCTAGTAAGCTTCCCATCATGCTAGAAACACCTGCAATTTCTCCTTCAAAATAAGGTTGATTGTCTATTCTTAAAGTTGCAGAAACTCTTGGTAATTTATGGTTTTCTACCATAATTACTGTAAGTCCGTTCTCTAAAGAAAATTTCTCTGCAGTTCCTAATTTCACTACAGGATCTGGTCCTGGAGTAGGCATTGTACTTCTGTCTATTTGCGCATTTGAGGCAAAAGACATTGTTATAATTGCTATAATTGATAAAATTCTTGTCTTCATCTTTTTTATTATTTTTTCTTAGGTAAATATTCTAAGATTAATCTCTGATTGTTATTTAAATATTTATTGGCAACGTTTCTAATTTCTTCACGAGTAACAGATCTGTAAATATCTATTTCTGAATTAATTAAATTAGTATCACCATACATTACGTGGTAACTTGCTAAAGAACCTGCAATACCAACAACACTAGCGTTAGAATTTACATAATTGTTTTCAAACTGATTTTGTAATTTTTGAAACGCTTTTTCAGAAATTAAATCGGTTTGAATTTTTACAATTTCTTCATCCATTTCTGCAATTAACTGATCTAGAGTAACATCACCTAAGGGCAATGAGAAAAGTGCGTAAATACCATAATCTTGCTGACTAATATTTACAGCCTGCACAGCTAAAGCCTGTTTATTGGTATCTACCATTTTCTTGTAAAGTACAGAACTTTTACCAACACTTAGATAAGAAGAAATCATGTCTAATATTTTAGAATCTCTTGTTTTAAAAGAAGGGGTTCTATAAGCAGCAATTACTGCAGGTATTTGAATGTTTTCATCATATGCCGTGGCTCTAAATTCTTCAGTAATAGGTGTTTCAGTTGGAAAACTTCTCACTACGTCTGCACCTCTAGGAATCGGACCAAAATAATCTTGAATCATTTTTTTTGTATTCGCAAAATCAATATCACCAGCAACCACTAAAGTAGCATTGTTTGGCACATAGTATTTTTTATTAAATGCTAAAAACTCTTCTAAAGTTGCGGCATCCAAATCTTTCATATACCCAACATTGGGGTCTTTATATGGGTGTACTTTAAATAAATTTTTACTTATTTCATCTAGAATATTAGAATAAGGTCTTGTACGTTGTCTTTTTTCTTCCTTTACAACTTCATTCTGTGTGTCTACTCCTTCTTGTTTAATAATTGGGTGCAATAAGCGTTCAGATTCCATCCATAAACCTAACTCTAATTTGTTAGAAGGAAATATTTCATAATAATAGGTTCTGTCTTGAGAAGTATTTGCGTTGTTTCTTCCTCCATTGGAAGAGACAATTTTAAACCATTCTCCTTTTTTTATATTTGCTGTTCCTTCAAAGAGCAGGTGTTCAAAGAAATGGGCAAAACCAGTTCTCTTTCTATCACCATCTTTACCGCCAACACCGTACATTACAGAAGTAATGATAACAGGAGCAGATTTGTCTTGATGCAATATTACATGCATTCCGTTGTCTAATTTGTACTCTTCAAATTCAACCTTTTGTGCATTTGTAGAAATTACAAGCATCGCAACGGAGGCCAGAGTTAAAATACTTTTTTTCATTTATTTTTTTTTAATTAATACTTGATTATTTATTAAGACGTCTACAAATTGAATTTGTTACAAAATTAACAAGATTTAATCCATGCTTTCAAAAGTAGCAAGAATCTAATTAGATAGGAAATGAAAAGCTATATATTCACTTGATTTTAACACTTTTATTTTTTTGAAGCAATGTTGTAGCTTTCTAAAAAAGATGTATATTTGCATCCTCATTTTCAGTAGAGAAAGTGAGTTAACTAGTAGTAATACGCAAAACAAATAGTATGTACGCAATCGTAGAGATAGCAGGGCAGCAGTTTAAAGTAGCACAAGACCAAAAAGTATACGTTCATCGTTTACAAGGAGAAGAAGGATCAAAAGTAACTTTTGATACCGTTTTTTTACTTGATGACAATGGAACTATATCTATTGGCGCCCCAGCTATAAAAGGAGCCGAAGTAACGGCAAAGATTTTAGGTCACTTAAAAGGTGACAAAGTAATCGTTTTCAAGAAGAAAAGAAGAAAAGGTTACATTAAGAAAAATGGACACAGACAAGCTTTAACTGAGATTCAAATTGAATCTATTGCTGCATCTGGTGCTAAAAAATCTGCTCCTAAGAAAGTAGAAACAAAAGCAGAAGCTCCAAAGGCAGAAGCTCCAAAAGCAGAAGCAGTATCTAAGGACGTAAGTTCTATGACTGTTGCAGAATTAAAAGCTTTAGCTAAAGAACAAGGTATCTCTGGATATACTTCTTTAAAGAAAGCAGAATTAATCGAAGCTTTAACTAAATAAGAATTTACAAATTTTAAAACCATAACATCATGGCACATAAAAAAGGAGTAGGAAGTTCGAAGAATGGTAGAGAATCAGAATCGAAACGACTAGGAGTAAAAATATTTGGAGGACAAGCTGCAATAGCAGGTAATATTATTGTTCGTCAGAGAGGTACAACACATAATCCAGGAGAAAACGTTTACATGGGTAAAGATCATACTTTACATGCAAAGGTTGATGGAGTAGTGGAATTTAGAAAGAAAAAAGACAATAGATCTTATGTTTCTATAACACCATTTGAAGCTTAGTCAAATAAGTTTTAAAAAGATAAAAAAGCACTAACATTTATTTGTTAGTGCTTTTTCGCGTTTTAGAACATTCCATTTTGTATTTTTACTTTTATGAAATTAGTGTATCATTTTGCGATTTTTTTGGCATCAATACTTTTGCCTTTAATTGCTGTTTTTAGTAAAAAAATAAAACTGTTTGTTAGTGGCAGAAAAGATACCTTCTCTAAAATTGCCTCTTTAAAAAATGAAAAAACCATTTGGTTTCATGCTGCCTCTTTAGGTGAGTTTGAGCAAGCAAGACCAATAATTGAGGCGTTAAAAAAGAAACACAAACACTATAAAATTCTTGTTACTTTTTTTTCTCCTTCTGGTTATGAGGTTAGAAAAAATTATAACTTAGCAGATGTTGTTTGTTATTTACCGCTAGATTCTAAATGGAATGCAAAAAAGTTTATAGCAACAGTAAACCCAACTTTAGCAATTTTTATAAAGTATGAGTTTTGGCCAAATCTTTTAAATGAACTGCAAAAGAAAGAAATTAAAACTATTTTAGTTTCTGGAATTTTAAGAAAAAATCAATTATTTTTCAAAAGTTATGGTGGTTTTATGAAAAGGTCTTTGGAAGCTTTTCATCACTTTTTTGTACAAGATAATAACTCCAAACAACTCTTAAATAGTATTAATTTCACAAATGTAACAGTTGCAGGAGATACTAGGTTTGATAGGGTTTTAGAAATTTTAGAACAAGATAATTCGTTGGATTTTATAAATGAATTTAAAGATAATACATACACAATTGTTGCTGGAAGTACCTGGGCAGAAGATGAGGTGTTGTTAGTAGATTATATAAATAATGAAGCGCTAGTAGGTGAGAAATTTATAATTGCACCTCATAATATTAAGCATGCTGCAATTTTAGAGATGAAAAAATCTATCAATAAAAAAACGCTTTTATATTCTGAATTTAAACAGGCTCAGTTTGTGGGGAATTTGAAAGATTATCAGGTATTTATTATTGATACTATTGGGATCTTAACGAAGATTTATGCAGCTGCAGACATCGCATATGTTGGTGGAGGTTTAAAAACGGGCCTACACAATATTTTAGAACCAGCTACTTTCGGTATTCCTGTTTTAATTGGTAATCAGTATAATAAATTTAAGGAGGCTGAAGACCTGGTAAAAATAGGCGGTTGTATTTCAGTGAAAAATCAACAAGAATTTACAGAGAATTTGATTAATTTAAAAGAGGATGAAAGCTTTAGAAAACTAACTGGAGTTATCAATAAAAAATATATAAAACAGCACCGAGGTGCAACAGAATTAGTTATGAATTATGCAAATACTCAATTATAGAAATGGATTTCATATTAGAACTTTGGCCTTGGTATCGTTTTTATGAAATGTTTACCTTTCAATCTTTTCATATGTTTGGTATTATTGGAAGCGCAGTTGCAATCTCTTCCATATTTAAGTATGGTAAAATAAAAGATATTAACGGAAATAAAATTATACCCAAACCAAAGGAAAAAGGTTTTATTAGCACCATTTTAGGAGGTGCTTTTTTTGGAGTAGGTTGGGGTACATCAGGAGCGTATGCGGCACCAATTTTTGTAATTCTAGGATTTCAATTAGTTCCTGCTTTAATACTATTAGGTGGCGCACTTATAGGTGCGTTTTTTTACGGATTACTAAGTAAAAAATTACCAAATTAAATGAACAAATTGGTAGATAATTTTGGGAGGCAAATGGAGTATGTGCGTTTGGCTGTTACAGACAGGTGTAACTTGCGCTGCCAATACTGCATGCCTGCTCAGGGGATAGATATTGTGCCAAGACAAGAGTTACTAACTTTTAAAGAAATGTATCGCTTAATTCGCGTATTAACAGAGTTAGGTGTTAATAAAGTACGCTTAACTGGTGGCGAACCATTCGTACGCAAAGATTTTGTTGGTTTTTTAGAAATGTTATCTCATAACGATTTATTAGAGGCTATAAATATTACTACAAACGGAGCGCTAATTTCTCATCATATTCATCGTATTGAAAAGCTAGAAAAAGTAAAAAACATTAATTTAAGTATTGATAGTTTGCACCAAGAGAAGTTTGCAAAAATTACACGGAGAGATGTTTTCCCAGAAGTATATAAAACATTTGAATTGCTTGAAAAAAGTAGCTTAAATTTAAAATTGAATGTAGTAGTACAATCTGGTTTTAATACAGACGAAATTGTCGATTTTGTAAGATTAACAAAAGATAAAAATGTGGCGGTTCGTTTTATTGAAGAAATGCCTTTTAACGGAAAAGGACAGCGTGAAATGGAGGAAAGTTGGACCTTTAATAAAATTTTAAACGAGATTAAAACTGAATTTGATGTAAAAGAACTAGTGTCAGAAAAATCATCTACTTCCAGAAATTATTCCATAGAGAACCATTTAGGATCTGTTGGAATTATACCTGCATTTACAAGAACTATTTGTAACAATTGTAATCGAATTAGAATTACATCTACGGGTACTTTTAAGAATTGTCTGTTTGATGACGGTGTTTTTAATTTAAGAGATTTTATGCGAAAAGGTGCATCTAATGAAGATTTAAAAGCGCTTTTCTTATCTTTAGTGAAAGAGAAACCAGAAAATGGTTTTATTGCAGAAGCAAATCGTAAAAACGGAGCTGCTTCCGAGAGTATGAGTACAATTGGAGGGTAAAGAAGTTTAATAGCACAGCCCAGTTATTTAATTATATATTCTAAAAAAAATGATATCCGCACAAGAAGCCTTAAAAACCGTTTTAAATTCAGCCCAAGATTTTGGGGTTGAAGAAATTCCGTTTTTAAATTCCGTTGGTAGCATTTTAAAGGAAGAAATTTTTGCAGATAGAGATTTCCCGCCGTTCAATAGAGTTTCTATGGATGGTATTGTCATTGATTATACGTCATTTAAAAACGGACAAAGAGCCTTCAAAATAGAAGGAATTCAGGCTGCAGGAAGCGAGCAAATAACACTTCTAAATATTAAAAATTGTATTGAAGTGATGACAGGTGCTGTTTTACCGAACAATGCAAACACGGTAATTAGATATGAAGACGTAACGATTAATAATGGAATTGCTACTATCACCGTAGACACTATAAATAAAGGTCAGAATGTTCATACAAAAGGAAAAGATGGTAAGTCTGGAGCGCTATTAATTCAAAAAAACACCATAATATCAGCAGCAGAAATTGGTGTTTTAGCTACTGTAGGTAAATCGGTTGTAAAGGTTGCAAAACAGCCAAAAGTAATGATTGTTTCTACAGGCGATGAGTTGGTTGGCGTAGCTGAAACTCCTTTAACACACCAAATTAGAAGAAGTAACGTGTTTACCCTAGTTTCTTTATTAAAAAGGCTACATATTCCTTCCGAAACTGCTCATATTATAGATGATAAACCAATTTTAAAGTCGAAAATAGCAACCTATTTAAAAGAATATGATGTGTTGCTTTTTAGTGGTGCAGTAAGCAAGGGTAAATATGATTTTCTACCAGAAGTTTTTGAAGAATTAGGGTTAGAAAAACGGTTTCATAAAGTAGCACAAAGACCCGGAAAACCTTTTTGGTTTGGATACTCAGCAGCTTTAGGTGAGAGCAATAAGGGTGGGAATATAAATAGAGATAAAAAGACAATTGTCTTTGGTTTTCCAGGTAACCCAATTTCGACATTTGTAAATTGTTTAGCGTATTTTTATCCTTGGTATTATAAATCAGTGGGGTTGGAAGTTAAAGAAGAAACTGCTATTTTAGCAGAGGGTATCAACTTTAAGCCAAATTTAGCGTATTTTTTACAAGTGAAACTAGCGAGTGAAAACGGTAAATTAATGGCGTATCCAATTACTGGCAATGGTTCTGGAGATCTAGCTAGTTTAGTAAAGGCAGATGCTTTTATTCAGTTACCAAGTGATAAAATTGAGTTTAAAAAAGGAGAAGTTTATCCGATACTAAAATATAGAGAATGAGTGAATTCAGTCATTTAAATCATAAAGGAAACCCTAAAATGGTAAATGTTTCTGATAAGAAAATTACCAAAAGAACCGCCATTGCAAAAGCAACGATGTTTTTGGGGGCAGCAATAATTTCTCATTTTACAAATGAGGAGTTAATCACCAAAAAAGGACCTGTTTTTCAAACAGCAATTATTGCTGGAATTCAAGGTGTAAAAAAGACTTCAGAATTAATACCTATGTGTCATCCATTATTGATTAATGGTGTTGATATTGATATTAAAATTATAGATTCTGAACATATAAAGGTGCTTTGTGAAGTAACTATTGAAGGAAAAACCGGCGTAGAAATGGAAGCACTAACAGGCGCAAACATTACGTGCTTAACTATTTATGATATGTGTAAAAGCATCAGTCAAGAAATGGTGATTAAAGAAGTAAAGTTGTTGGAAAAAACAGGAGGAAAATCTGATATTAAAAATGTCTAAACATACAAAACACACAAACTTATTAAGACGAAATAATGATAATTTTGCAGCCAACGAAATTTCAATTTTAGGTACAAATTGTAACACTATTTCTAATTTGGTGTCTAAAATTTCTCAGAAGTTACCGAACTATAAAATTGCTTATTTTGACGCATCACACGCAAAAGATGTGGAAAAAAATAGGTTGTCAGAATTTGTGTTTCATCATGAAGGAAATGTTCAAATAACAACTTCTGGAAACGTAAATAAGTTTCAGCAACGGTTAGATTTTGCACAATACGATTATGTATTTATCAATGGGAATCATTATCAAGGAACAAAACAAATTCTAATTTTAGATGCAGCAAAAGAAGCTTCGGTTTTAAAAAGATTAGAACAATTAGATCGCATTCAGTTTATAATTAAACTAACAGAAGATACCGAGTATTTTTCTTTTTTAGAAGAGAAATATCCACATATAAAAAATATAATTTGTTACACCATTGACGAAGTGGATGCAATTACAAATCATATTCATAATTTGATACAAGAAAAAATTGCAGTTGTAAAAGGGTTGGTTTTAGTTGGTGGTAAAAGTATTAGAATGGGCCAGGATAAGTCTAATTTGAATTATTTTGGTAAACCTCAAAAAGAATTTGCGAAAGAATTATTAGAAAACAGCAATTTAGAAACCTATTATTCTGTTGAAAAAACCTCAGAAAATACGCAAGAAATTTCAGATAAATTTTTAAATTTAGGTCCTTTTGGAGGGATTTGCTCCGCATTTCAAAAAGACCCAAATGCCGCTTGGTTTGTATTGGCTGCAGATGTTCCTTTTGTAAATGCAGAAATTATTCAATTGTTATTAAAACATAGAAACCCGAGTAAAGTTGCCACTGCCGTTAAAGGGTTAGGTAAGGAATTTGTAGAACCTTTAATTACTATTTACGAACCAAAAGCATACCCTATTTTATTGCAATATTTAGCACAAGGTTATTCTTGTCCGCGTAAAATGCTTATTAATTCTAATGTTGAAATTGTAGAAATAGCAGATGATTTTATACGAAATATAAATACTCCAGAAGAGTTTGAGGTTGCTAAAAAAGAGATTCAAGAATTAAAATGAAACCAACAAAAAACCAACTTTTCAAACGTCAAATAACCTTACAGGAAATAGGTGAAGTAGGGCAACAAAAACTACAAGACGCTTCTGTTTTAGTAGTGGGTTGTGGTGGTTTGGGAAGTCCTATTGCAGTTTATTTAGCGGCAAGTGGTATTGGAAAAATACATTTGATAGATTTTGATACTGTTGCTGTTTCCAATTTACACAGGCAAGTTTTTTACACCTTAGAAGATATAGATAAACCGAAAGTGGAAGTTTTAACAACATTTATAAAAAAGAGAGCACCCTTTACCGAAGTGCGTTTTACCAATAAAGCAATTACAAAACAAAACGTTTTTGACTTCATTGAAAACGTTGATGTTGTTGTGGATGGGACCGATTCTTTACCAACAAAATATTTATTAAACGACGCTTGTGTTATTGCAAACACACCTTTGGTTTATGGCTCTTTGTATAAGTTTGATGGCTATATTGCCACCTTTAATGTATTACAAAAAGACGGAAGCTATTCAGCAAATTTAAGAGACGCTTTTCCAAAAATAGCTACTGATATTCCTAATTGCGAGGAGGCAGGAACGCTAAATGCCATTGTAGGTATGATTGCTACACAGCAAGTAAATGAAGTTTTAAAGTTGATTACAGGGACTGGGATGCTGTTAACAAATCAATTATTAATATACAATTCACTGCAAAACACACAACTAAAAATAAAGTTAAAATCGATATTTTTAAAAGAAAAAATTACTAAAATTTTCAAAGTACAAACATATACGGATATGACTTGTATGGCTCAAAATCAGGATTTTCAAATTTCTGCAACAGCGTTAAAAGAGAAAATTAAAGATGTCAACCTAGAAATTATTGCTGTTTTAAATGATTTAAAACTTCCTTTTAATGTGCAACAAACCATTCATATAAACGATTTTGACGCAGACAAAATAATTATTGATAAAAGTAAAACATATATAATGGTTTGTCAAAAAGGGCTAAATAGTTACAAGGCAACCGTAAAATTAAGAAACAAATATCCAGATTTAGAGGCATTCAGTTTAACAGGCGGAATTTCTAATTACAAATAATTTATATTGATGACAAACCCCTTAGAGTTTTATACAAATACAAAAGCCGAATTAGAAAAAAAAGCTATTGTTTTAAAAACAAAATCTGCTCGTTTAAGTACTTTTAGATTCGCTGTTTTTTTAGGAATTAGTTCTTTAATCTATAGTTTTTTAGGAATATATCCAATTGTTTTTATCATTGCTTTCTTAGGCGCTTCATTTTTTGCATTTTTGATATCGAAACAAAACACTCTTAAAAGAAAAAGAAGTGTTGTTGCTGAGAAAATTAAAATAAATACAACAGAAATTCGTGTTTTAAATCGAGATTTTCATCATTTAGAAACAGGAGCACCATTTATAAACCCCGCACATTTTTATAGCAATGATATCGATTTATTTGGCAAAGGGTCCTTCTTTCAATATCTAAATAGAACTAAAACAAATGACGGAAAAGTTGTTTTAGCAAACGCCTTAACAGAAAATGAAATAACAAGTATTTTAGAAAAACAAAAGGCATTAAAAGAACTTTCTAATAAGGTAACTTGGAGACAACACTTTAGTGCTTTAGCGAGTTTAATTTCGGTAAAAAATACTTCGAATGCTGTCATATATTGGATTTCTAGTTATGTTGCTGTATTGCCCAAATATGTTAGGAAGATTCAGATTTATTTCTCTATTATTTCTTTCGTTTTAATTGTGCTTTTTTCTTTTGGGTTTATTTCATTTACGTATGTAACAATATGGTTTTTTATCGGTCTTTTTATAACAGGAAAATTCTTAAAAAAGACTGAAAAATTATATACTGAAGTAGATAATGTGAGAGAAATTTTCCAACAATATCATCCGTTATTAAATCAAATCGAGAACACCTTATTTACTTCAAAAATTCTAAAAGAAAAGCAGCAAATTATTACTTCTGAAGACAAAAAAGCAGGAGTTATTTTTCAAGAATTCGCCAGAATTTTAGATACGTTTGATCAACGAAATAATATTGTGATTTCAGTTATAGGGAATGGTCTTTTTCTTTCTGAAATTTACAATGCTTCTAAGGTAGAAAAATGGATTTCTAGGTATCAACATATAGTTGAAAAATGGTTTCATGTGGTTGCTTTTTTTGATGCTGAAAACTCATTAGCTAACTTTCATTTTAATCATCCAAAATTTATTTTCCCAGAAATCACCTCAGAAAAAAAAGTGATAAGTGGTATTGATTTAGGACACCCTTTATTGAGAAATGAGAATAGAATAGACAATAATTTTAAAATAAATAAAGAGGAGTTTTTTATTGTTACTGGAGCAAATATGGCTGGTAAAAGCACATTTTTAAGAACTGTTTCTTTGTCTATTGTTATGGCAAATTGTGGTTTACCTGTTTGTGCTACATCGTTTAAATACGCACCAATAAAGTTAATTACAAGTATGCGAACTGCAGATTCTTTAACGGAAGATGAGTCCTATTTTTATTCAGAATTAAAACGATTAAAGTTTATTATTGATGAAATTAAAGAGACTGATTATTTTATTATTTTAGATGAAATTTTAAAAGGAACAAATAGTGAAGATAAAGCTATTGGTTCTAAAAAGTTTGTAGAGAAGCTTTCGAACTCTAAATCTACAGGCATTATTGCGACACATGATGTTAGTTTGTGTGCCTTGGAAAATGAGTTTATAGATATTAAAAACTACTATTTTGATGCAGAAATTGTAAACAACGAATTGTATTTTGATTATACTTTAAAAAACGGAGTTTGTAAAAATATGAACGCTTCTTTTTTATTAGAAAAAATGGAGATTGTTTAGGATGTAATTGTAGTTGTTAATGCTGCCACTTTAAAGTTTCTATTAAATGTAAAATATCTTCTTTTATGTAATTTACAGCAGGCAGAATAGAATCGTAATTTGGTTTTGCATAAAAATATAAAGATCCTTTTATAAAATTATTTGTACTATCTGTAACATGAAATTGAATTTGTGAAGCTGCATTTCCTGTAATTTCATAGATACTTCCAAAAACTCTTTTCTCTTTATTTATAAAATCTTGTGGTATAATTCGATCTGCTTTTGCGGTATGTTTAAAAACTAATTTTTCAGCTTCAGTAAGTAATTCTCTAATATTGTTTTTTAGAGGTCTATACGTAATATCTATAGAAGCTTTTAGTTTTGGGTATTTAATGGAGAGCCAATTATTTTTTTTATTAATAATTGTAGCCATTTTTGACACTTTAAAACTATAGGGTCTACTTAGTGATAGATCTTCATAGGTCTTTTCTGGGTATGTTAAGCTTAAGTATGCCTTTGGCTTTGGTAAAATATCCTTCTTACAACCAAAGAAAATTATTAAAAATAATAATATAAAAACCCTACGCATTTCTCGTTGCTTTTACCTGTTTTATTCTTTTTTTGTCAAGCGCTTCTATTGTAAACGTGTAATTTTTGAATTTTATTTCTGCACCTTTTTTAGGAAATTTTCCAGAAATCTCTAAAATGAAACCGGCAAGGGTTTCGCTTTCTCCTTTTTCTTCCTCAAAAATTTCTTCATCTTCATCATCTAAAATTTTGCAGAAATCTTTAATTGATGTCTTCCCTTCAAAAATATAATTGTTTGCATCTATCTTAGAATATGACACATCTTCATCATCAAATTCATCATTTATATCACCTACAATTTCCTCAATAACATCTTCTAATGTTACTACTCCGCTTGTTCCACCATATTCATCTACAACGATAGCTAAATGATTTTTTTTAGCTCTAAAATCTGCTAATAAATCATCTAGTTTTTTGTTTTCTGGCACAAAAAAGGGTTCACGCAATAAAGTTTGCCAGTCAAAAGTTTTTTTATTTAAATGTGCTAATAAATCTTTTGCGTATAGAACACCAATGATATTGTCTATATTTTCGCTATAAACTGGATTTCTTGAATATCCATTCGTTAAAATTTTACTTAAAACTTCTTCATAAGTTTCAGTATCAGAAAGTGCAAAAACATCTATTCTTGGTTTCATTATTTGCACAGTTTCTGTGTTACCAAAATTTACAATTCCATTTAAAATTTTTTGCTCGTCTTTACTAGTAGCATCTTGAGATGTTAATTCTAAGGCCTGCGATAATGTCTCTACAGAAAATTTACTTACTTTACTGCCAAACTTTTGCTCAACCCATTTTGTAATTGCAATTAACGGCATACTAAACGGCGTTAATAAAATATTTACAGTATGTATAAATTTTGATATTTTTTTAGCAAAAAGAAGCGCGTTTCTAGAAGCATAGACTTTAGGTAGTACTTCTCCAAACAAGAGAATTAAAAAGGTTACTAATATTACTTCTAAGAGAAAACGAATAGGAACTGCAAAGAAATATAGGTCTAATGAAATATTAAAATCACCAAATAAGGTTTCTGCCAAAGAAGCAAATAGCAAAACAATTAAAATATTTATAAAGTTGTTGGTAATTAAAATGGTAGCTAATAATTTTCTTGGCCTTTCCAACAAAGTAACAACCTCATTTTTCTCTTTTCCGTTTTTAGAAAGTTCATTTATATCTGTTTGATTTAATGAGAAAAAAGCTATTTCAGAGCCAGAAATTAAGGCAGAACTAATTAATAGTAGAATTAATATAATTCCGTTTAAAGCGAGGATAATGTCAAAAGAAGCAAATAGTACAGACAAATGTTCGGGATCTGGGTCCAAGGTTTATAGTTTTATAATTATTAAAAAGGTAAATCGTCATTTTCTTCTGGTGCAATCGTTTTTGAATCTACAGCAGCAATCGGAGTGTTTTGTTGAGGTGCAGGAGGG